>Ga0187766_10001366_pt1 | contig 14295 bp, 8 predicted proteins | sample 0216_QUI02_MP05__4_FD_132971 | JGI IMG/M metagenome (GOLD analysis project Ga0187766, IMG submission 132971) | Tropical peat soil microbial communities from peatlands in Department of Meta, Colombia - 0216_QUI02_MP05_20_MG | ecosystem: Environmental > Terrestrial > Soil > Wetlands > Peat ... | reverse complement strand
CGGCGAGCAAGACGCCCGGCCTCAAGCGGCCGATCACGCGGAGGTACTGAGCTCCGCGCTCGCCGTCGGCGAGATCGCCGGGCGTCAGCACCAACGGCGTCCAGAGCTCCGCCTTGCGAGGGTAGGTGAACCCCGCCGGCGCGATACCGATCACCGTGTGCGGCTGCCCATCGAGCACGATCACTTGCCCGATGACCCGGCGATCGCCATCGAACCGGCGCTGCCAGAGCGCATGGCTCAGCACGACCACACGCGCCGCACCGACCGAGTCCTCGTCAGGCGTGAAGGTGCGACCGAGCTCGGCGCCGACGCCGAGCAGGGAGAAGAACCCCGCGCTCACCCCGACCGCCGAGAGGCGCTCCGGCTGCCCCCGCCCGGTCAGGTTGTACGTCGCCCCGACAACGGCCGACATGTCGGTGAAGGCGTGGCTTGCCGAGCGGACATCGCGGAAGTTCGGCGGCGAGACCGACTGGCGTTCTCCGTGCAGCACCTCGTAGACGAACACGAGCTTGTCCGGATCCTTGAACGGAAGGGCGCGCAGGACAACGGCATTCACCACGCTGAAGATCGCGCTGTTGGCGCCGATGCCGAGGGCCAGGGTGAGGACGGCGATCGCGGTGAAGGCGGGGCTCTTGAGGAGCGTGCGCGCCGAGTACCGAAGGTCGGAGAGCATGAGGCGCGAGCGTTGGAGGGTTGGAGCGGAAAGGGCCGCGGATCGGTAGTGCCATCCCCATGCCAATCCCTCGGGTAGGACAAGCCGTTGCCAGCGAGCGGGATACGCGGGCGGGGAGCGCTCGCCGGGGAGTGCGTGCGTCCATTTACGGGACCAATCGTCCCGCCGCCGGACACCGAGCGGTTGCTCGGCGCGCAAAGGAATCCTAGTATTGCGCGTCCCGGCCTGACGCGAGCGCCTCATGCTCAAGCTGAGATTCTTCGGTGGGCTGGCAGTCGACCAGTCATCGGCTGGCGCCAAGGACGCCATGCGAGGAGCCCGGCGGCTCGCCCTCCTCGCTGTGATTCCGATCGGCAGGCAGCGAAGCGTCAGCCGCGACAAGCTTCTGGCGATGTTCTGGCCGGAGAGCGACGCCGAGCACGCGCGCGGCGCGCTGTCGCAGGCGCTGTACACGCTGCGACAGGACCTCGAGATGGACGATCTCTTCCTCGGAACGACGGCGCTCTCCCTCAACCCCGACGTCGTCGAGAGTGATGTCGACGCCTTCGACCGGGCTGTCGACTCGGGCACGTGGAGCGACGCGGTGGGGCTCTACGCGGGCCCCTTCCTCGACGGTTTCCATCTCTCCGACGCTCCCGAATTCGAGCATTGGGTAGATGGCGAGCGGGCGCGCCTCGAGCAGCTGCACCGCTCGGCGCTCGAATCTCTCGCCGAGGAGGCGACAACGGCGGGCCGGCACCGGGACGCCGTCGGCTGGTGGCGCCGCCTCGCGGCGACCGATCCCCTCAGCACCCATGTGACGCTGCGGCTGATGGAAGCGCTGGCGCGCGCTGGCGATCGGGCCGGTGCCCTGCAGGTGGCCCGAGCCCACGAGACGCTGCTGCACGAGGAGCTCGAGGCGACCCCGAGTGCGGCGGTGCGCGACCTGGCCGAACGCTTGCGCTCTCGCGCCGGCGAGGCGCCGCCGCCGGCACGGGCGGCGCCACCACCGCGGCCGGCTGAGAAAGCGAAGGCCGCCGCCGAGCCGGAGGGAGCGAGGGGAGCGGTGAAGGGGGCGACACAGAGCGGCGCCCTGCAGCAGGGCGCGGCGTCGGGCGCCGCTCCGCAACCTACTCTCCCCGCGTGGGAGCAGGAGTCGCTCGTCGCCAATCGCTTTCTGATCAAGCGAGAACTGGGCCGGGGCGCGATCGCCTCCGTCTTCCTCGCGCGCGATCAGCGACACGACCGTCTGGTCGCGCTCAAGCTGGTGGCGCGGAACATCTCCGACGTGGTGAGCACCGCCCGCTTCCAGCGCGAGATCGCCATCGTGGCGAGGCTGCAGCATCCACACATCGTGCCGCTCTACGAGTCGGATGAGACGGAGGGGTCGCTCTACTACGTGATGCCGTACATCGAGGGGTCGACGCTGCGCGATCGTCTGGAGCGGGAGCAGCGGCTCGAGATCGAGGAGTCGGTGCGCATCGCGTTCGAGATCGCCGGTGCGCTCGCCTACGCGCACGGACAGGGGGTCGTGCATCGCGACATCAAACCGGCGAACATCCTGCTGGCCGATGAGCACGTGATGATCAGCGACTTCGGCATCGCGCGGGCGCTCTCCGAGGCGGGGGGCCGTCGGTTGACCGATTCGGGATTCACCGTCGGCACGCCGGTGTACATGAGCCCCGAGCAGGCGTGCGGAGATCCGGTCGACGCGCGCAGCGATCAATTCAGTCTCGCGTGCGTCCTCTTCGAGATGTTGACCGGCCGGCCTCCGTTCATGGGCGAGAACACACGAGCGGCGATGGCCGATCGCTTCCTCGGGCCGCCGCCGTCGCTCGCTCAGCTGCGCGATGGCGTATCGGCGGAGCTCCAAGGCGTGGTCGAGCGTGCGCTGGCGATCGCGCCGGCGGAGCGGTATCCGACGGTCGCCGCCTTCGCCGGTGCACTGCGCTCGGGGCCGCTTCGCAGTGGCGCGCGCTCGAGCGAGTCGAGCGAGGAGAAGCGGTGGTGGCGCTCCTTCGGAATCTGAGCCAGTCTCGGACTTCCCGCCCCCCCCTCCATCTGATGTAAGCCCAAGATCTGTCGGTAGTTACTGCACCCCTTGTGCTTTCGGGTTTTATTCGGTATGCTCCCTCCCCCGATTCAACCCCGGAGCCCTACCATGGTGCAGCCCGTCCTCTTCTCCGACTCGGTCCAGCGGTCGCTCCGGGAGCTCCCCGTGATCGGGGTGCAGCGCGACATCACCTACTACGGCACGTACGCGAAGGGAGTCCTGAACGACCCGGTAGCGACGGGGATGCCGTACTGGTCGATCAATCCCTACATGGGGTGCGCGTTCGGCTGCGCCTACTGCTACGCGCGCTACGCCCACCGCTACGTCATGGAGCGCGCGACACAGGCGGAGACGCTCGTGGGGGCGTCTTCGGAGAGCATGGCGCACATGCCTCCCTGGCTGGCGTTCGAGCGGCACATCCTCGTCAAGCGGAACGCGCCCGATGTCCTCGCGCGGGCGCTGCGGCACGGAGGAGAGAAGCATCGCCGGCTGCTCGAGGGGCAGGCGATCCTGATCGGGACGGCCACCGATCCGTATCAGCCCGCCGAGCGTGCCTTCCGCATCACGCGGCGGATTCTGGAGGTGCTCCTTGAGCACCCGGGGCTCACCCTCGGGTTGGTGACGAAGAGTCCCCTCATCACGCGCGATGTGGATCTTCTGTCGCGGCTGGCGCGACGGTCCCGGCTCTCGATCCGGCTGTCGCTGATCACGCTCGACCGCCCGCTCGCGCGCCGGCTCGAGCCTCGGGCGCCGACGCCGGAGTCCCGGCTCCGGGCGCTCGAGCGGCTTCGTCAGGCAGGGGTCGACGTGGGGGTCAATTGCATGCCGGTGCTCCCGGGGATCACCGATGACCCGCGCGGGCTCGAGGCACTCGTCAGGCGCGTGGCCGATGCCGGGGCCACATCGGTGGGGGTGTGCGCGCTCCGCCTGCAGCATGAGGCGCGGCAGCGGTACCTCCCGTTCATCGAGGCCGAGTTTCCGCACCTCGCCGAGCGCTACCGCGCCGCCTACGCGCACGACACGCACATGCCCGCGGAGTATCGCGACCGGCTGGCGCAGTACGTCGCCTCGCTCTGCCGGAAATACGGGATCGCGGCCCGCGAGGATCGACCGGAGCCCCCCGCATCACGGGCGCCGGTCGCATCGGCCGCACCACAGCTCGAGCTGTCGCTGTGAGCGCACCCGCCGTCGCGGTCTTCGGCGGGTCCGCCTCCCGCGCGCAGCCGGCGTCCGCGCTCGCGAGCCCGGAGCCCGGCACCCTCACCCTGGCCGCCCTTCGTCACCGGCTCGCCTCCCTCGCCCCGGCGCCCCGGCCCGATGGCGCCGGGCTCGCCACCGGGCTCGCCGCGCTCGACGCGCTCCTCCCCGCGCGTGGCATCCCCCGCGGCCGGCTCACCGAAATCGTCGGCACGCGCGGGAGCGGGAAGACGACGCTCGTCAGGCATCTGGTGGTGACGACGATCGCGCGCGGGCTCTGGGCGGCGGTCATCGACACCGAGCGCACGCTCGCCCCACGCGATTGGGCGCCCGTGGCCGGGTCCGCCGATGCGCACCACCCGCTCTGGGTGATCCGCCCCGACGCGCCGGCCAAGGGGGCGTGGTGCGCCGATGTCCTCCTGCGCTCAGGGGCCTTCGCCCTGGTGGTACTCGACGGCGGATCGCGGAGGTGCGCGCCGCTCTCGCGCGCGGTCGGCGTGCGCCTGACGAAGCTGGCTCGTGAGGCGGGGACGGCCTTCGTGCTGCTCCGCGAGGACGACGAGGTCGATGCGGGCCGCCGCCCCGCCATGGGGAGCGCGGGGAGCGCGGGGAGCGCGGGGGGCGCGGGGGGCGCGGGGGGCGCGCTGCGACTGCGGGTGGCACGGGCCGCCCATCGGGACACCCCTCCGCGCTCGAGCCTCCCCCTCCCCCTCCCCCTCCCCCTCTCTCCCGGGCAGGGGCGCAGCCGACGAGGACGAGAGCCGCGCGCCGGGTCGCGGGGAGCGAGAGCGGGAGCGGCGACCAGCCCCGAGCCCGCCGCTCGGCGGCGGATGATGATCACCATGGAAAAAGGAGGGAGCGGCAGTGGGGAGAATGAGCCGGAGGGGGGATGGGAAGGACGGGGAGGGGGAGGACGGGGAGGACGGGGGGGACGGGAATCGCATCGCACGATCGAGGTGAGCTATGTCGCAGCCGTGGCGCGTCGCCTGTGTGCGCATCCCGAGGTTCCCGATCGCCGCGGTGTGGCGCGATCGGACTCGGCGGACGAGCGCCGACCGGCCATCGCCGCACGGAGCGGAGGGGACGTCATTCCCCTCCGCTCGCCTGACGAGTCGCTCGACACGCGATCGCGCGTCCTCGCGCGCAAGCGACGCTGCGCCGAGCCCCCTCCCGGCCTCGAGGAGCGGAAGGGTGGACCACTCCCTGCCCGGCCACGCGCCGGCCCTCGCCCCCGCACCGCTGCCGGCGTGGGATGACCATCCATTGGCGCTCGTGGAGCGGGAGCGGCTGCGGGCGATCTCCGGCCCCGCCGCGCGCGCCCAGATCCGGATCGGGATGATGGTGGCCGAAGCCCGGGCTCGCTCCGCCGCGCTCGAGCTGCTCGATTGGGATGACACCGCCATCGCGCGCGGCATCACCGAGGTCACCGCCCAGCTCCTCGCCGCGAGCCCGCAGGTGACCCCCGTCGCCGGGGAGCCGGGGCTCTGGTGGGTGGGCGCCGGAAGCATCCGCGACCTGGACGAGGAGCGCGCTCTCGCCCTGGCACTCGCCGCCCTCGCGCGGAGCTGGCACCCGCGCGCGGCCGTCGCCATCGCCGACAGCTGCGTCACCGCCCGCGCCGCGACATGGGAGAGGGCGCGACGAAAGGGAGTCGAGGCTCCCGGCTCCAGCGATGTCGTGATGCGCATCGTGCCGCCCGGGAGCGATGCGGCCTACCTCGCCCCTGCCCCGCTCGCCCTCATCCCAATGGAGGACGAGCTGCGCCAGACGCTCGCCGCGTTAGGCATCGGGACAGCAGGAGCCTTCGCCGCGCTCGAGGCGGGAGATGTGGAGCAGCGATGGGGAGATGCGGGGCTCGCCTCCTGGCGTCTCGCCCGCGGCGAGGATGCGCGGCGCCCGGTGCTGGCGATTCCCCCGACGGTCCCGACGGTGGACACGGAGCTCGCCGCGCCCACGGAGACCACGGAGCCGCTGCTCTTTCTCGTGCGCGCCGCCCTCGAGCGCCTGGCCACCGGTCTCGCCCGGGACGCTCGCGCCGCGGCGGCGATCGCGATCACGCTCACCCTCGACGGACCGCGGAGCGCCCTCCCGAGCGGCGCCATCCCCCACACGGTGACCCGCGAGGTACGGTTCCCCCGCCCCACCGCGCGCGCCGTCCACCTCTTCGAGCACTGCCGAGCGCTCCTCGACTCGTGGACGCTCACCGCTCCCGTCTGCGGCGTCGCCGTCTCCGTTGCCGCCACCGCCCCCACCGCCGCCGAGCAGGGAGATCTCCTCGCCCTCGGCTGGCGCGATCCGGCAGCGGCCGACGCCGCACTCACCCGCCTCCGGACCGAGCTGGGTCCGCGGAGCGTCGTGCGCCCCGTCGCCGGCGACGATCACCGGCCGGAGCGTTCGGGAGAGTGGATGGAGGAGGAAAGCGCGATACTCGGGGGAGGAAAGGCCGAGCGGGCGTCGCCGTCGCGCACGAAGCGCCGCCTCGAGAGCGACGACGAGCCGCCGCTCCTCCTCCTCGCCCCACCCTACCCGGATGCGGGAGCCCGCACTCCCGCCATCCGACTCCTCGAATCGCCGGAGGCGGTCGAGATCGAGCAGGCCGACCGCCAACCCTGTGCCCTCTGGTGGCGCGGCCGCCGCCTAACGATTGCGCGCGCCAGCGGCCCCGATCGCCTGGCCGGCGACTGGTGGAGGGATCCGTACCACCGCGAGTACTGGTGGTGGGAGTGCGAGCTCGGTGAGCTACTGGTCTTCACCGATGCCGGCCGCTGGTACGTGCACGGGTGGGGAGACTGACCGATACCCGGATGTCGACGCACCCCTCCCCCTCCCCCTCCCCCTCCCTCCGACGCTCCACCTCCCACCCTCTTTCGCGTGTACACCGAGCTCCACTGCCACTCCGCCTTCTCCCTCCTCGACGGCGCCTCGCACCCCGATGCGCTCGTCGAGCGCGCCCAGGCGCTCGGATATCGAGCCCTCGCACTTACCGATCACGATGAGCTGGGAGGCGTCGTCGCCTTCGCCCAGGCGGCGCAGCAGGCCGAACTCGAGGCGATCATCGGCAGCGAGCTGACCGTCGGCATCACCGGACCCCGCGGTCGCCCTTGGCGAACGCACCTCGTGCTGCTGGCAGAAACGCGCGAGGGCTACGGCAATCTCTCGACCCTCATCACCCGCGCCCGGATGGGCACCGAGCGCGGGAAGCCTTGCGTGTCACTCGACTCCTTGGCCGAACACGGCGCCGGGCTCTTCGCGCTCACGGGATGTTTGCGCGGGTGGGTGCCGCGCCTGGCGGCGGTCGATGATACCGACGGTGCCTGCGATGCCGTCGCCACCCTCCGCGACATCTTCGGCGGCCGCGTGGCGATCGAGTGTTGGGATCACTCCCTTCCCGAGGAGCGCCTGGTCGTCCGCCGCCTGATCGCGATCGCCGATGCCTTCGCCATGCCTTGGGTGGTGACGAACGACGTCCACTACGCCAGGCCGGCCGGCCGCATCGTGCACGACGTGCTGGCGTCACTCCGCCACGAGAAGACGCTGGATGAGATGGGAACGCGTCTTCGGCCGAACGGCGAGTGGTATCTCAAGAGCCCGGAGCAGATGATGCGACGATGGCAGCATCGCCCCGAGGGGATCCGGGCTTCGATGGCGATCGCCGAGCGATGCGCCTTCCGCCTGCGCGAGCTCGAGCCCACCCTCCCCGCCTTCCCCCTTCCGCCTGGAGTGAGCGCCGACGAATACCTCGCCCGCCTGGTCGAGCAGGGCGCGTACGAGCGGTGGGGCGCCGCGCGCACGCCGTCCCACGACCGGCAGCTCCGTCACGAGCTGACGATCATCGCCCGGCTCAAGCTCGCCGGCTACTTCCTCATCGTCTGGGATATCGTGCGCTTCTCGCGGCGCGCCGGCGTGCTCTGTCAGGGGCGCGGGTCGGCGGCCAACTCCGCCGTCTGCTTCTGCCTCGGCATCACCGCCGTCGACCCGATCAAGCTCGACCTGCTCTTCGAGCGCTTCCTGAGCGAGGAGCGGCAGGGGGCGCCCGACATCGACATCGACTTCGCCCATCGCGACCGCGAGCAGGTGATCCAGTACGTGTACGAGCGCTACGGGCGCGAGCACGCCGCCATGGTGTGCGAACAGATCACCTACCGCGGGCGGTCGGCGGTGCGCGACGCCTGCCGGGTGCTCGGCTTCTCGGTGGCCCAGGCCGACACCCTGGCGGCGCTCAGCGACCGCTTCAGCGCCCACGCCACCGCCGATGCCATGGAGCCGCCTGACGAGTCGGCGGACGCCGATACGACGGGCACCACTATCGGCGCCCGCTCTGATATCGACACCCACGCCCAACCATCGCACACCGATCCGTACGCCGGCACCGATCACACCGAGCGCCGGGAGCCGGTCACCGCCATCCGCTCGACCACCGACACGCAGACGCTTCTCGAGCACGCAGGGTTCGACCCTGCCGACCGGCGCGTCCGCCTTCTCCCGACCATCGTCCGCGGGCTGCACCAGATCCCGCGCCACCGCTCGATCCATGTCGGTGGCTTCGTTCTCACCGAGGAGCCGCTCTCCACCGTCGTGCCGATCGAGCCGGCGTCGATGGCCGACCGAACCGTGGTGCAGTGGGAGAAGGACGATGTCGAGTCGGCGGGGCTGGTGAAGATCGACCTCCTCGGGCTCGGCATGCTCACCCTGATCCAGGATTGTCTCGTCTACATCCGCACCACCCGTGGTCAGTCGATCGAGCTCTGCGATCTCGACTTCACCGATCAGGCGGTCTACGACGATCTCTGCGCCGCCGACACGATCGGCGTCTTTCAGGTGGAGAGTCGCGCGCAGATGAACACGCTGCCGCGCCTCAAGCCGCGCTCCTTCTACGATCTCGTCGTGGAAGTGGCCATCATCCGCCCGGGCCCGATCCAGGGCGACATGGTGCATCCCTATCTTCGCCGACGCGCCGGCGAGGAGCAGATCACCTATCCGCACCCCTCGCTCGAGCCGATCCTCAAGCGCACCCTCGGCGTGCCGCTCTTCCAGGAGCAGGGGATGCAGGTGGCGATCGCCGCCGCCGGATTCTCGGCCGGTGAGGCGGACAACCTCCGGCGCGCGATGGGGCATAAGCGGAGCCACGAGCGGATGGCGGCGATCTGCCAGAAGATGATCGAGGGGATGGCGCGGAACGGCATCCCGGCCGAGACGGCGCAGCGGATTTACAACCAGATCAACGCCTTCGCCGACTACGGATTCCCCGAGAGTCATGCGGCGAGCTTCGCGCTCTTGGTCTATGCCAGCGCCTGGCTCCGTCACTACTACGCACCGGAATTCACTGCCGCGATTCTCAACGCCCAGCCGATGGGCTTTTACGCCCCTGGCACGCTCATCGAGGATGCGCGCCGGCACGGCGTGATCGTACGGCCGGTGGATGCATCGCAGTCGCGGTTCGATTGCACGCTCGAGGCGGGGGAATCGAGTGTCGGGGAATCTCGCGCGGGAGAGTCGCGCGCCGGAGAGTCGCGCGCCGAGGCGCCGGCTGTCCGTCTGGGGCTTCGCCTCGTGCGAGGACTGGGGGCGCGGGCGCGGGAGCGGTTACAGAACGCGGTCGAGAGCGGCGGCCCTTTTCGCTCGATCGCCGATGTGGTGACGCGCTCGGGGCTCGACCGGCGCGCCCTCCGCACCCTGGCCGAGGCCGGCGCCTTCGATTGCTTCGTGCCTGACGAGCCGAACGCGCGGCGCCGGCGAGCGGCGATCTGGCGGCTCTTGGAGGCGGTGCGCGGCGACGCCGGCCCCCTGGCGCCGGGACGGCAGACGCTCGAAGTGCCGGCGATGATCCCGGCGATGAGCGCGCGCGAGATCACCGCCGCCGACTACCGGATGACCGGCCTCTCGCTCAACGGCCATCCGATGGCCCACCTCCGCTCGACGCTCGAGCCGAACAGGATTCTCACGGCGCGCGAGGTGCTCGCGCTTCCTGACGGCACGCGCGATGTGGCGACGGCCGGACTGGTGATCTGCCGGCAGCGCCCCGGCACGGCGAAGGGATTCGTCTTTCTCACCCTCGAGGACGAGACGGGGATGGTCAACGTGGTGGTCACACCGCCGCGCTTCGAGCGCCAGGCACTGATGATCTCCACCGCACCGCTCATCCTCGTGCGCGGTACGCTCCAGGTGGAGCAGCGGGTGGTGAACCTCCGCGGCGAAGTCTTCCGGGAGCTCAAGGCGGAGAATGGGCTCGAAGACTGGCGGGGACACGACTTCCACTGACCAGCCGCCTGGGCGGCCCCAGCCGGAGGGCTGCCCGTCGTGAGCGACGGACGGCGCGGTCAGTCTCCGACGCCGACGGTGCTCCGCCCGGAGCCAGGAGGCGGCTGCGGGTCAGGGGGTGACTTTGAGCCGGGGGCCGGCGGCGAGCTCGGTCGCGGCGGGGGACCGGGCTGCGTTTGCGGGTTGGGCTGCGGCTGCGACTTCGGCGGGGTCGCGTCGGGTGGGTGTTCCTTCATCAGCGTTCTCACCCCCTGGGCGAGAAGCTGCTCATGGTCGGCGTCGGCGAAGAGCCGGATGAGCGTGGCCACGAGACCCGTCCACCCTGTCTGGTGGCTGGCGCCGAGTCCGGCCCCGTTGTCGCCGTGGAAGTACTCGTAGAAGAGGAGGTGGTCCTTCCACTGCGGGTCGCTCTGGAACTTCGGCGCCCCGCCGAATACCGGGCGCTCTCCCTTGTCGTCGCGCAGGAAGATCCGCGTTAGGCGATAACCGATCTCGGCCGCCACCTCGAAGAGCGTGCGCAGCTCCCCCGACCCGGTCGGACACTCGACGCGGAAGTCGTCGCCGTAGAACATGTAGTACTGCAGGAGCGCCCGGATGATCAGCACATTCACCGGGAACCAGATCGGCCCGCGCCAGTTCGAGTTCCCACCGAACATCCCCGACCGCGATTCGGCCGGCTCGTAGCCAACCACGCGGTCCCCGCCGCGGACGTGGAGGACGTAGGGGTTGTCGAGGTGGACGCGCGAGAGCGAGCGAATGCCGAACTCGCTCAGGAACTCCTTCTCGTCGAGCAGCCGCGTGAGAACGCGGCGCAGGTTGGCCTCGTTGAGTACGGAGAGCAGTCGCCTGTTGCCCGCCCCCACTCGCTCGATCGGCGCGACGTTCGTCAGCATCGACCGGTGCCGCTCGACGAACGCCGTGATGCTCTCCCGCACGCGCGGTATCCCGCCTTCGATCGGCTCGATCACCGTCACGGCGCAGAAGGGGAGCAGCCCTACCATGGAGCGCAGCTTGAGACGCGCCGACCGACCGTCAGCAAGGCGGAGGAGATCGTAGAAGAAGCCATCCTCCTCATCCCACATCCCTTCGCCGCCCACGGCTGTGTTGTCCATCGCCGCCGCGATCCAGAGGAAGTGCTCCGCGTACTTGGATGTGAGGGCGTCGTAGGAGGGATCGAACTTGCGCAGCTCGAGCGCCATCTCGAGCATCTTCTGTGCGAAGAAGGCCATCCACCCCGTCCCATCCGCTTGCTCGAGCGACGCCCCGCTGGGCAGCGGCGCACTCCGGTCGACGACGCCGATGTTGTCGAGGCCGAGGAACCCGCCCTCGAACACGTTCAGGCCCGACGGATCCTTCCGATTCACCCACCAGGTGAAGTTCGTCGTGAGCTTCTGGAAGGCGCGGGCGAGAAACTCGGTGTCCCCACGCCCGGTGCGCAGCTTCTCCACCTCGTACACGAAGAGTGTCGCCCAGGCGTGGACGGGCGGGTTGACGTCACCGAAGTTCCACTCGTACGCGGGGATCTGCCCGTTGGGGTGGAGGTAGCGCTCGCCGAGCACCAGCTCGAGCTGCGCCTTGGCGAAATCGACGTCGACCAGGGCCAGCACCACGGCGTGGAAGGCGAGATCCCAGGAGGCATACCAGGGATACTCCCACTTGTCAGGCATGGAGATCACATCGTCGTTGACCATGTGAAACCAATGCCGATTGCGCGCGCTGCCGGCCGCGCCGGGCACCAGGGGGTGCGCCTGATGCTCGTCGAGCCACCGACCGATGTCGAAGAAGTAGTGCTGCTTGCTCCAGAGCATCCCGGCGAGCGCTTGCCGCATCACGCAGCGCATGTCCTCGGTGGCCGCTGCCGGAGTGATCGAGTCGTAGAAGGCGTCGGCTTCCTTGATACGCGTGTTGAGGGTGGCGTCGAATCCGGCGCCGATCGGCGTCTGGAATCCATCGGGTGCCATCGGCGTGAGGCGCAGTCGCACCACCGACGTCTCCCCGGGCCCGACCTCAAGTCGATAGTGAGCCGCCGCCTTCGTTCCGGTCCGGGCTGGGTTCACCGCATCCTCACGCCCGTGAATCACGCGTTCGTGGAACGAATCCTTCACGTAGGGCGTGCGATTCGGCCGGCCGAAGATGCGCGCGTCGTTCGTCTCGTTCTCGGTGAAAAGCAAGGGAACGCTGCGATCGGCGTAGAGCCACCGCGGGCCCAGCGCATTGTGGGTCACGGCGATCGCGCTCGGACCCGAGGTGCCGGAGCCGACCGATGCCGCCCGCATGATCGGACGCGGGACATCCGGATCGAGCTTCCAGGTGTTACGGAACCAGAGCGTCGGCAACAGATGCAGCACGGCCGCCTCCGGGCCCCGATTCACCACCGTGATGCGGATCAGGACGTCCTCGGGATCGGCCTTCGCGTACTCGACGAAGAGGTCGAAGTAGCGGTTGTCGTCGAAGACGCCGGTGTCGAGTAGCTCGTACTCGAGATCATCGCGGCCGCGCTTCGCGTTCTCGTTCACCAACTTCTCGTACGGATACGCGGCCTGCGGATACTTGTAGAGGTACTTGAGGTAGGAGTGGGTGGGCGTGCTGTCGAGGTAGTAGTAGTACTCCTTGACGTCCTCACCGTGATTCCCTTCGCGATTGGTGAGGCCGAAGAGACGCTCCTTCAGGATCGGGTCGTGCTCGTTCCAGAGAGCGAGCGCGAAACACAGCCGGCCGTGATCATCGGAGAATCCGGCCAGGCCATCCTCCCCCCACCGATAGGCGCGACTTCGCGCTTGATCGTGGCTGAAGTAGCTCCACGCATCACCGTCGGACGAGTAGTCCTCGCGTACGGTGCCCCACTGGCGCTCGGAGAGGTACGGCCCCCACTTCCGCCACGGCACGCCGCGAAGGCGCGCGTCGTTCAGTCGCTGCTGCTCGCTCGGGCTCACTGACTCGACATTAGAGAATCGCAGGGCCCGGGGGAAGAGTCGAATCGGGGGATTGCGCGCGTCCGCGCCGAACGCCATTGGTTCTGGCAGAAGTTGTCGACCAGGAGGTCGCCATGATCACGCATCGAATCGGGATGCTGGCGCTATCGGCCGTGATGCTCGCGCCCGCTACGGCGCGCTCCCAGACTGATCTGTCCGCTGTCCCAGCCCCCGCACCGCGCGCGCCTGCTCCCGCGGCGCGGGACACCAACCAACAGCTCGAGGAGCCCGCGCTCCCGAACCTTCATCGCGTCACGAAGATCTCGGAGGACGGCCTCTACCTCACCCTCGGCGACGGCTCGAAGTGGGAGGTGTACATGGCCGATCGCCTGAACACGAAGATGTGGAAGGTCGGCGACGTGGTGATGATCCGAGAGCGCCCCGACGCCATCGGCGACTACCCCTTCGTGCTCTACAACGGACGCGACGAGAGCTCGGCCACCGTCAAGTGGCGCGGGTACTCGGACGGCTCGCCGTAGCGTCGACGGCCGTTAGCTCGAGGGCCGCCGGCTAGTCGCGCGCCGCGGCGCCAGGATCGTGCCGCGACACTCCGGCGCGCCGCAGCGGCAGGCGTAGCGCTGCTCATCGTCCTCGCTCGCCGATCCGTCGCGCTCGTACTGATAGTCGTAGACGAGCTCTTCGCCGGGGTAGATCGTGCGGGTGGCCTCGATGAAGATGCGCCCCTTCTTTATCACCGCCTCGCAGTTCGGCGCGCACGAGTGATTGATGAAGCGCGACGCGTTCCCGCCGACGGCAGCATCGATCACCGTCCGATCGTCGACGGTGAAGAGAAAGGTGTGATGCCGCGCCATGTTCTCATCGTCGTAGCGGCGATCGGCTTCATCGTGACTCACGCGCTCGCCGACGTACTCGATGATCCGCGTCCCACTCCGGATCCGGCGCCGCGCGAAGGCCCCCATTCCCTGAATCGGCGATGGGTGCAGCTCGAACAAGGGTCCGCGGTCGGAGGAACGGATTCCTTTACGTCGCCCCGTCGCACTGCGGGTGCGCGAGGATGGGCTCACAGGGCGCGATCCGAGCGCACCGGTACGCTGGCCGCCGGCGCATCCGGCTCCGGAGTGAAGTCTTCGCCGGGGTTGATGAACTGGTCGTGCTCCAGACCGTACTGCTTCTCGTAGAGCTGGCGATAGCGTCCGCCGGCT
>Ga0187766_10001365_pt1 | contig 14304 bp, 18 predicted proteins | sample 0216_QUI02_MP05__4_FD_132971 | JGI IMG/M metagenome (GOLD analysis project Ga0187766, IMG submission 132971) | Tropical peat soil microbial communities from peatlands in Department of Meta, Colombia - 0216_QUI02_MP05_20_MG | ecosystem: Environmental > Terrestrial > Soil > Wetlands > Peat ... | reverse complement strand
ATCCCACCGCGTGCGCTGTGGATTGCTGCCCCCTTGAGCGAAAAGCAGACGGTGCAAACGGTGCTATTTCCAGAGGGTATTTGCTATCGCAAAGATATAGGCTTCTTTGCACCAGTCACGAATGAACTGGAAGCTGTTGTTTTCAAATGCCTTTTGGATTTATCAGCACACGAAGAAGACTACAAAGTCTTGGATGGTGGGCCTGGGTGGACTTGAACCACCGACCTCGCCCTTATCAGGGGCGCGCTCTAGCCACCTGAGCTACAGGCCCTTCCAAACTACGTGGCGTGTTACCTACAACTCTTTCAGTTTACGATGCCTTAGAGTCATTCGCAACTGAGTACAAGTTTGCAGGTTGAGTACAAAATAGCAATTGCTCTGCCAAAGCACGCTTCTTTTCATGCTCAAAGTGAGTGTAGATGCTGGTGATTTTCAGACTGGAATGACCAATCTGCGAAGTCACGAAGTCACCGGGCAAGCCTGTCGCTTGCATCTGGCTGGCTCTGCCGTGCCTGAATGCGTGCATGGTGCCCACTGGAATGCCCAGACGTTCACAGAGAGGCTTCAGAAACTTTCTGTTGATGTCTTGGCTTAGCAGCGGTCTGCCGCTACGCGATTCAAACACTCGCCCTGTCTTGCGGCCATCAAGATGTCCACGAAGCATTGTGACGGTGACGGAATCCAGATATACAACCCGTCTTCCGGCCTTCGTCTTCGTTGGCCCTTCAATGCCGTTCCAGACAGAACGGGTCACTTCAATCACTCCGTGTTCCAGCTTCAAGTCTTCAACGCGCAACGCACAAAGTTCACCGCATCGCATTCCCGTGTGCCCGGCAAGATGGAACAGAACTTTGTACTTGCCTGTGGCTGCGTCAACGATGCTGCGTACTTCTGTGGGTGTGAACCAACGCTGTTCAACATTTGGAAGTTCCGGCAGGTCTGGATACCAAGTGACCTTCGGTTTGTCCATCTGTCTCCGGTGCCAATTCACAACGCTACGGAAGTCTTTCCAACAGTTGATGACGGTCTTTGGCTCCAACTTTTTCGCGGTTAGAATCCAATCGTTCACGATGCCCGTGCGAATCTCTTCGATGGACATCTCACCAAAGAAGGGGCGCACGTGCAGCCGCAAACGGGCAGGAATGATATGCCGCGAACTGGTATGAAGCATGGGCAGCCGTTTGGCTTCCCACTCATCAGCAATCGTGTCGAAAGTCACGGCACGCTTCAGGGCTTTCTCAAGATGCTGCGGTGTGTTCACACCCTCAGCTTCTATGATTTCCAGCAGCTTGCGTCGCGCTTCCGGTTTCGTCATTGAAGACTTCTCACCAAGCGTCACTGCCGGATGTTCGCGTTCGTCTGAACCGGGAACGTCACGCCAGTACCGCCCTACCCACTTCTTTCCAACCAACTTCACTGACCCTGACTGTCCACTTCGCTTCCTCATGCAACGGCCTGTACCTTTCCGCCGTTGTCGATTCAGCGTTGCGGCAGACAATGTACCACCGTCTGTTACTGGAACCAACGTAACGGATGACACGGTACCAGTCTGCCCTGTTGTACTGTCTTGGTTGGGAACGCCGGGCAGCGCGTTGTCAACCGCCGTTTGACTTTGTTTCACTTTCTTCCTCCATGTGAAATGAAAAGGGCCGCTCAATCTGAGCAGCCCTTCTGACTGAAAGTGCATATACTTATGGAAATGTGGTCGAGCGGATTGGCGCGAGGAGCCGCTTAACGAGGCCCACTAACCTCAAGGTCTCGCTTAGCGGTGAATTGTGTTCCTCATAGTACCTGGCCCACGTCGAGAGCTGCGTACTGATACGTACTTGGACGATAAGCCGCTGCCGGGACTTGACGGGGTTTTGCTCGGGGATGGCTGAATCAGCAAGTTCATGTTGGAGCTAGATAGTCAAGGGCGTGCGTCTGTGATGGAATTAATTTTTAGAGATGAACGAATACTCACAAGAGTGGAAGAGATACCGCCGACTTGTGATTTATTGGGTGGCGATATTCGCCGCGTATGTTCCCGTCGTGATGACTGTTTCAGTTCTTTTCGAGAAGTTGTTCCACTCTGATGCCGCGTTTCCCTACGTGGCAGGCTTTTGGGCATGTCTGTGGGTCGCATCCTTCCTCCGAATTTGCGCGTTTCCTTGCCCGCGATGCGGCGAATGTTTCATCGGGAGCTGGTGGTTTGGCAACTTCTTCCTATTCCGTAAATGTGCTCATTGCGGATTGCCGAGAGACCCGAGCGTTCTTGCGGTTTTTCCTTCTCGCCACTAACTCACTCCTGTTTGTCGTTAATCGGGATTTGTCGTGATATTCTCGCGTTCTAAGTTGACGTATTGAGGAGTCCCATGCTGTTTTCGCCAGAAATCGACGCAATGAAAGAGCAAGTGACAGCCCTTATTGTGCGGGATTCAGAGGGCTTCTTTGATGACCCCAAGGAGAGTGAGGAACTTCAAATTACAGTGAGGGTCGCCTGCGAGTTCTTTGTATTCTTGCAGCAGTCAAACGGCGTTCCTGAATTGGGCGAGGCCGAGTACATGGTTGGAACAATCCGTTCAGGAATGGATTGGTTTTTCTCAATGGCTCAAACAGGCGGCATCCTAACTGGATTGAAGTTGCAGCGTGGATTTGGTCCGAAGTTGCCCGGCACTTTCTCTGAACTGAAAACGTCTTATGAGTCTGTATTCCACCAAGTGCTGGAATCTACTCACAGCATCAAAGCAATGGGGTTGTTGTTGTCTCTCGTACAGATGATGTTTCTATTTATGACAGTTTATTTTCCGTCGTTCCTGTCATTTTCTTGCGAAAATCGTTCCAGTTAGACGTTGCTGACGTGGCAATGCCTGGTCGTTTACCAAGTACTTGGTACAGGTGACGATGTAACTACAGTGTAAGTGCCCTCGACCCTTCCCGAGATTTGAGCAGGCTTAGAATTAATACGTGAGCGAATATCCGCGCTGGATGGCCTTCTTTATGGGCGAACGATTTCGCCTCCTTTTTCAGATAGGCATGGGTGTCGGGGCCGTCTGCATCGCATTTCAACGTAAACCCATTCCAAGAGGGAGGAACAGCCCGGAGCCGTTTCCCAACCAAAAGTTCGCTCGTACCGCATTTTTCATCGTCGGAGCCGTTTTCATACTTGGTGGTCTCTGGAGTTTTTGGCTTGGTAGACAAGCTGGCCCCTGAAGAATGAATCCCCAAACAACGAATTTCCAACAAACTCGCCGAACTGCAAACCCATTCGTGTTTCTTGGGTTTTCTCTATTTATCCTGTACACGTTTGGCTACGAAACGTTCTATCAACGTCTCATCACGCAGATGGAAGGCGTGGTTGTGTCCAGCCGCGATATTCACTCACCAAATAATCCCCGCTATGTAACCGAGTATATCGTTCGTGCCCCGGACGGCCGCGAAGTAAGTTATGTGGCCGGGTCCTCAGACGCTTCATTGCCGCAGAGCATGCCTGCGGGTACCACAGTCAGTAAACGAAAATGGCATCTCGATTACGAGCGCGACGGAGAGCACGTTAGCGACTTTCCGGCTGCTCTCTACGGGCTAACGCTGGGAGCGGCCTTGGCTGGATTGATTTGGAGCATTCGGCTTTGGCGGCAGCAAAGAATGCAGGGATAGGCAGTTTGTAGCTGTGCCCGGCGACTCGCGAGAAGCTTCTTGGCGGACGCTAAGTCCTGTTCTCCGTGAAAAATGCGGGCAGGGCAAGCGTAAGAGCCAGCCCTGAGAAAAGTTTCGGCGGGCCGAAGGTTGCATTCCCCTGCAACGCCCTTTGGTAACTTTCGAGCGCTTCGTCGTACCTTTCGAGTCTTGCAAGACAGAAACCAACGTACGCCAGGACGACGGACGATACTGGGCCAGCGCCGGTTACGTTCTCAAAATATGTCAGTGCTTCTGAATATTGCTTCCTTCTGTACTTCCGACGCCCCTGAAACGTCCAGTATGCAGTCTTGATCTTTAGCAGCCAGTTGTTCACCCTAATTTCCCCTTGTCGGTGGCTGAATCTTGATTCCGGCTTGGGTCAATTGCTTGTGGACTGCGGCCGCGATCTCTAGAGCGCCAGGCGTATCGCTGTGGATACAGATGGTTTGTGCCAGCAAGGGGACGATGCTGCCGTCAGCGGCGAGCACCGAACCTTGTTCGACAATACGTAGCGCCTGTTCGGCGGCTTCTTCCGGGTCTTGCAACAAGGCGTCTGGAAACTTCCGGGAGCGCAGGCTGCCGTCCTTTTCATAGCGACGGTCGGCGAAGGCTTCGGCCGCTACCGAGAAACCGGCGGCTCGAAATTCGGCGAGCATCACCGAACCGGCCAATCCAATGAGGACTGCGTCCGATCTCCAGCGCCGCACTCCCTCGGCAATTGCCTGGGCGATTTCCCGGCTGCGCGCAGCCTGGTTGTACAGTGCACCGTGGGCTTTCACGTGGCGGATTTTCGCGCCACACTGACCGGCGATTTTCTCGAGCGCGAGGATCTGCCGGTACACCGAGTCGGCGATTTCTGCGAGGGGCAGTTGCAACTCGCTGCGTCCGAAATTGGCGCGATCCTCGTAGCCGGGGTGCGCGCCTATGCTGACGCCGTGACGCAAGGACTGCTCAACGGTTGCGCGCATCATCTCCGGATTGCCCGCGTGGCCACCGCAAGCGATGTTCACGGAGCTGATATGCCGTATCAGGGCTTCCTGGCTGCCGTCCATCACTGCTTCGGGCATTTCCCCCATGTCGCAATTCAGGTCGATGGATTTCATAGGACGAGTAGATTCCGGCTATTCAATAGCCGCTCCTGTTCGATCCACAAGGAGCGCGCCACGGCCAGCGAGGTTCGCTCAAATCGAATTTGCGTGCGAGGGCGGAGTTGTCCCACACGATGCAAATCGACTCCGATGACGTTGGCAATCTTCGGGTAGCCACCCGTGGTTTGCTGCTCGACAAACAGGATGATGGGCTGGCCAGAAGGCGTGACTTGAATCGCGCCAAGAGGAACGCCCTCGGTGATCATCTCTCCCGGCAATCCGGAGTTCAGCCGCTGGCCTTCCAGACGGAGTCCTGTGCGGTCGGATTCTTCACTGACGCGGAACACGCCGCGAAAGAAAGTGTCTCTAGCTTCCTGGGAGAACAGTTCCATCTGCGGACCTTCCGTAACGCGAAGGACTTTCCTTGGCGCCAAAGCGAACAAGACGGCCTGTGACACTCTGCCAGATGGAATCTTTTTGGTGGGCTTGCCCAACTGAAGGACGTCTCCCTTGCGCAGCGCTCTTCCTTCATGCCCACCCAAGCCGCTTAGCAGCTGAGTTGAAGCGCTACCCAGGAATGGCGTGACATGAACGCCTCCGGATATCGCCAGGTAGCTACGCGCAAAGTTCCGAGTGGGCCCGAAGACGATTTCTGACCCTGGAGGAATGGTTTGCGCTGTCCACATTTGCAATGGCTTGCCGTTGAGCGTGGCGCCGAAATCGGCGCCAGCCACTGCAACCACAGCTCCTTCAGGGAAGAGGAAGCTGCCGCCCAGAAGCGTCATTTCGAGTGCTGGGGCGCCCGCATCGTTGCCAACCAGCAGATTCCCCAATCGAAGGGCTACGGGGTCTGCCGCTCCGGAGGGAGACACACCCATAGGACCAAAGCCCGTACGGCCCAGGTCCTGGACCGTCGTAAGGAGCCCGGGCGAGTCCACGACGAGAGATGTCATGCGGACTCCATCTTCTGGAACTGCTCGCGCGAAATTGCGCGGAACTTTACTTCGTCGCCGATGGAGATCAGCGCCATGGCCTTTCGATCACTGCGGAACATTTTTAAAGGCGTCTGGCCGATCAGCCTCCAACCACCGGGCGTTGAAAACGGGTACACGGCAGTTTGTCTTCCGGCGATGCCCACGCTGCCTGCGGGCACTCTCTTGCGCGGGATTTCGAGGCGCGGCGTGGAAATCTGCTCCGGAAGATCACCCAGATACGCAAATCCCGGCGCGAAGCCGAGGAAATACGCGTGGTAGGTTTGGGAAGAATGGAGAGCGATGACTTCCTGCGGCTTCAGCCCGTGAAGCTCTGCCACATCGTTCAGGTCCGGGCCGAATTCGCCGCCGTAACAAACGGGAATCTCCACAGTGCGGGTTTTCCGAGGTCGAGCGGTCTTTTCGCGCTCCTCATACTGACGCAACAACTGCTCTGCCCCGCCCTGGTCCACCTTGCAAAGATCGAACGTGACCATGAGCGACGTGCAGGCAGGCTGGAGGTTTCTCAGCCATTCCGGAGGATCTTTCTGCAGGGCACGCAGGAGATTCAGGACGCGTTCGTGCGCGGGCAAGCCGATCTCTTCTCCGAGATAAACGAGCAGGGTCTGATCGCTCGCCGCGCAGAATCTCACGCTTCCTCTCCGTGCTACTGGACGAAGCCGATATTTGCTCCCGGTGTTCCTTCCGGTCCTTCCTTGATGGGCCCGTAGAGAGATTCGAACCGCGCAATGTTTTCGCCCAGCGCCCTCCAGATCCGCTTCGCATGGCCCGGGCTGACGATCATGCTGCTGAGGAGCTTGCCTTGAGTCGCGTTCGGGAAGACGTACACAAAATTCAGCGTGAACTCTTCGGCGTGGTGCTGGATCATCACCAGGTTGCTGTACATTCCCTGGAGTTCCTTTTCGTCCGCCTTGATCTGCACCTGGCCCTGCGCCGGCGGTTGTTGCGGTGACTGCTTGTCATCCATAGAGTTCTCCCTCGGAAATTCTCTTCCAAGGTATCACAGTCAAAACGCACGGTTCGCAAAGGCAGAGGGAAGAAACATCCGGAAGAAAGTTCTATTGACAGGCACAGACCTTAATTGTAGTTTATAAGAGAAGTTTACCATAGTTAATAAAGATATGGGAGACCTCCTCGCCAAATCGCTCGCTTCCCGACCGGCGTCCGCTGAGGAGGTCGCCACGGGTTCTGCGTGGCGCCGCGCCTTAACCCTTCCCTCGCTTCCGGAAGCGCATCGTTCCATTCCCGTTGCTTCGAATCTTTCCTTGTTCCGCAAGCTATTAGTTTTCGCAGGGCCAGGCTATCTGATCGCCGTGGGCTATATGGATCCCGGGAATTGGGCCACGGACATCGGGGGCGGCTCAAAATTCGGTTACGCGCTACTGAGCGTGGTCCTGATCAGCAGCCTGATGGCCATGTTTCTGCAGGCCCTTGCGGCCAAGCTGGGCATTGCTACCGGACGCGACCTGGCGCAAGCATGCCGAGATCATTATTCGCGGCGCATGGCCATTTTCCTGTGGCTGGTTTGCGAGCTGGCGATTGCGGCCTGCGACCTTGCGGAAGTCCTCGGCTCGGCCGTGGCGCTTAAGCTCCTGTTTGGTTTGCCGTTGCTTTTTGGGGTAATCCTGACTGCGTTTGACGTGCTGCTGGTGCTGGCGTTGCAGGGGCGCGGCTTCCGGCTCGTGGAAGCCTTTGTGGTCACGCTGATTGGGACGATCGGGATCTGCTTCGCCTATGAGATTTTCTTTGCACGCCCACTATGGCTGGAAGCGGCGGAAGGATTCATGCCGCGGCTAGAGATTCTAAAGAACAAGGAGATGTTGTATATCGCGATCGGGATTATCGGCGCGACGGTGATGCCGCACAATCTCTATTTGCACTCGAGCATCGTGCAGACGCGAGCCTTTGGGCAGAACGAGCGAGGGCGCCGCGAGGCTATCAAGTTTTCCGTCATTGATTCGACCGTGGCATTGGGTTTCGCGTTGTTTATTAATGCCGCGATTCTGGCGCTGGGCGCGGCAGCGTTTCACACTCGCGGGCTGAGTGAAGTGGCGGACATCGCAGAGGCGTACAAGCTACTGAGCCCGTTGCTCGGAGCGAGCCTGGCGAGCACCGTGTTTGCACTGGCATTGCTGGCTTCCGGGCAGAACTCCACCTTGACGGGGACGCTTGCGGGACAAATCGTGATGGAAGGGTTTCTGCAGATCCGGCTGAAACCGTGGATTCGGCGGGTGGTGACGCGAATGATCGCGATTTTGCCCGCGATTCTGGTCATCGGCATTGCGGGAGAAGGGAAGGTAACCTCGCTGCTGATTCTCAGCCAAGTGGTGCTGAGCTTCCAGTTGCCGTTCGCGATGATTCCCCTGGTGCAGTTCACGAGCGAGCGCTCCAAGATGGGTCCGTTTGTTAACTCGCGGCCGACGATGATCGTGGCATGGATCGTGACAGCGGCGATTCTCTTCTTCAATGCCGAATTGCTGTGGCTGATCTTCCGCGGAGCCTGATTCCTGAAACACCTCTGCCGTCAGGCTCTTTCCGCTGCCAACGAAGTTGTGCGAGACTCGTAGGGCTCATGGCAAGTCCTCCCCAAAAAGGCCGGCGAGTACGCGTGATTCTGTTTGTATGCGTCCTCGGGCTTATCGTTTTATCGATTGTCCTGGGCCTGTTTCACAAGACCCCGTGGAGCATTCCGCCAGCGGAGAAGGCGCGGAAGAATCCGCTGAGCGCGTCTGAGGCAAACCTAACTGCAGCGAGGGCAATTTACGGGGAGAAATGCGCCAGTTGCCATGGCGACAAAGGCAAAGGTGATGGACCGGACGCGATGATGTACGATCCGGCACCTTCGGATTTAACCGACGCCGTTCAGATTGGCAAGTTGACCGATGGAGAGATCTTCTATCAGATCACCGAGGGACGAAAGCCGATGCCGTCGTTTCGAAAGAAACTGACGGACGAGCAGCGGTGGCAGTTGGTGCTGCTGGTGAGGGAGCTGGCGGCGGGCGTACCCACTCTGGAGCAGGAAGAGAAGAAGTGAAAGAGTGAAACGGTGGAAGAGTGCAAGAGTTCGCTCCGGTCACCCTTTTTGCGTCTTCGGCTTCCTTCACTTCCTCTGCTTCATTTGCTTCCTTTGATTCCTTTGACTCATTCCTTGCTTACTTCACTCCTGCGAGCGCGGTGGCGACTTCCTTCAGGTCCGGAACGACCGGGATGTCATAGTGTTTGAGCCAGGCGACTTTGCCTTGCTTGTCGACGATGAAGATCGAGCGGCCGGAGATGCCCTTTTCCGGCAGAAAAACGCCATACTTTTCGGCCATAGAGCCGCGCGGCTGGAAATCCGCGAGCAAGGAATACTTGATGCCCATTTTTTCCGCGTAGGCCTTGTGGGACCAAACGCTGTCCACGCTGACGCCGAGAACTTCGGCATCGAGGGTGTCAAAATGCCTCATGTCGTTGACGAAGCAGGCATGCTCGTTGGTGCAGACGGGGCTCCAGTCAAGCGGATAGAAGACAATGACGACGCGCTTCTTTCCCGCGAAGTCTGATAGTTTCACTTCTTTCTGGTTCTGGTCCTTTAGAGCGAAATCCGGTGCGGTTTGTCCGACGCTCAGGCTCATTGATGCGTTCCTCCGGTGAATGTAGGTGCCGAAGAGAATCTTACCGAATGGATGTGTGTGAGGACAAATTGGGGTAGGGAGCGCAAGAGAAAAGCACCGGTCTGAAGACCGGCCACTACACAGAAGAAGGATGGGCGCGGTAAACTTCAGCGAAAGGCGGGCATGAACGGGGAAGCCGCGGGACGAGCGCCGATGATGAACCTTCGCGAAGTGGTGGAACGATATGCCGCGCTGGCGGGAAACTTCGGCAATTCAGTGGCGCTCTCTGCGTTCGGCCTGAACGAGCAGGAAACCCGGAACCTGTTTTCCGCGTTTGACGAGGATTACCATATCAGCCGGTTTTTGCATTTTTCGCACGCGGATGGGCGGGTGTACGAGGTCAGTGGAGAGACGGTTACGCACGTGGCGATTGATCCTGCGATTGATTCATTGCTGTAGTCGTAACTCGAAATTGGAAAACCGAAGAGAGATCCCTGGCTGCGCTCGGGATGACAAATAAGGGGAGAAAAGCGAAGAAGTGTAAGAGTGTAAGGGTGTGAGGTGTGCGAGGCGTCAGGGGAGCTGGAGTTGGAGGGAGTAGATTTCCTGGACGCTGAGGTCCTCGGTGTAGAGGCGGGAATCATCGGGGGCGAGGCCGCCCCAGAAACCGGAGGTAGTGCCGGAGTAGCGGCGGAGTCCCGCGAGGCTAAAGAGTTCTTCGGAGTGGGTTTCGCCGAGCTTGACGCGGCGGGCGGCGGGGTGGTCGGTTAGGAAATTATCGAAGTAAATGTACTGGCTGTCCTTGGACCAGGTGGGGAAGGAAATGTTGCCGGGTTCGGTGAGCCACTTTGTCCATTTCTGCGCGCGGTAATCGTAAACAAAAAGGCTGCTGGAATCGGCGGAGAGCGCGGCGAGATAACGGCCGTCGGGAGAGCAACGCGGGCTGAACATTCCTTCGGAGCCGGGGAAGGTGGAGACCTGACGGGTCTTGAAATCGAGAAGGTAAATATTGTTCGGACGATAAGTGGGCCCGCTCGAAAAGATAAGACTGTTTTGATCGGGGGACCAATTGAAATCGACACCGCCGTCGGGCAGGAGGTCTTCCGGCTGACCGCCTTTCGCGGAGACGGAGAGGGCGTGCCAGCCCTGCCCGAACTTGAAGCTCTCGTAAACGAGGCGCGTGCCGTCGGGAGACCAGACGGGGAGAACCGCACGCGCCGGGGGCGAACTCAATTGCAAGCGATCGGTGCCATCGATGCGGCTGCGCCAGAGGGTGCCCTCGGGGACGGTGACGTAGGCGATCCACTTGCCGTCGCGGGAGAAGGCCAGATCGGTGGCGGAAATGCCGGAGAGATAGGGAACGAAGAGTTGAGATTTGGGATCGTAACGGACGAATTGGACACGGGGTTGCGTGGCCTGGACAAAAAGTTTTTTGCTATCGGCGGAAGGAGTGATCCAGTAGTAAGAAAGAGGGCCGTAGGTGAGCTGGACGGGAACGGACGATGTGCGGCGAAGCGTGCCGGGGTGGTAGGGAAGGGCGTAGATGTCAATGGAATTGGCGGTCTTGCTGAGGAAGAAAAAGTAACGGCCGTCGGGGGTCCAATAACCGCAGCACTCGGCGGCAGAAGTGTGCCAGCCGGGGAAGAGTGGATGCAGGTTCTTGCCATCAGCGTCGACTTCCCACAAAGAGTAAGAGAGGCTGCTGGGGCCGTCGAGAGTGAAGCGGACACGTGAACCGTCGGGGGAGAATCGGGCGCTGTGGGGACGTCCCTGGACGGTCACAAGGGAATGGGGGCTGGAGCCATCGGCATTGGCTACATAGAGAGCAGAACCGTTCGTGTAGACGAGCCGCTTCATGTCCGGCGACCAGGCGGGCGTGATGGCGGTGTCTTCGCCGAGGCGGCGCGGAGAGCCCGTTGGAAGAGGTAGCGCCCAAATGGGAGCGCCTAGGGAGGTGCCCTCAAAGGAGTCGACGAGGAGTTCGGAGTGGTCGGCGGAAATATCGTACAGGTGGGCGTTGCGAAAGGGAGTGGGAATTGTGGAGGATTCGCCGCCTGTGACCGAGACCTGGGCGAGCACAACATGGCTTTCGGAGAATTCGCTGAAGTAGACGCGAGAGCCGTCGGTGGCAAGGCCGCTCTTTGCCAAGCCGTCATCGGTAAGTTGGACGCCGCCGATTACGCGGGGAGGAGGCAAAGGAAAGAGCCACCAGAGAAGGAAGAGGAAGGCGGCGAGGGCGAAGAGCGCGGCGAGCCAGCGGAGGCGCTTTTTGGGACGAGGGACCGGAGCGAGGGCGGCAACGGGAAGCTTGCCGGAGCTTGTGTCGCGCCTGAGACGCTTGAGATCCGCACGAACCTCGGCGGCGGTTTGGGAGCGAATGTCGCGGTCCTTCTCGAGGGCTTTGCGGATGATGTGGTCGAGCTCTTCGGGAATGGTGGGATTGAGATGCAGTGGAGGAACGGGCTGCTTGTTGAGGATGGCGTCGTAGATCGCGGCGGTGGTGGTGCCGGCAAACGGAGGCGCGCCCGTGGCCATTTCGTAGAGGACGCCACCAAGGGAGAAGAGATCGGAGCGGGAATCGAGCTCTTTGCCGAGAGCCTGCTCGGGAGACATGTAGCCGAGCGTGCCCATGACGTTGTCCGGACTGCTGAGAGCGCTTTGAGAGAAAGTGGTGGCGTCGCTGTCTTCACCGGGGAGGGCGAAGCGGGGGCTGTTGATCTTGGCGAGACCGAAATCGAGAAGCTTGGCCTGACCGCGGGTGGTGACGAAGATGTTGGAAGGCTTGATGTCGCGGTGGATGATTCCTTGAGCGTGCGCCGCGTCGAGGGCGTCGGCGATCTGAATGCCGAGGTCGAGGACGTCGTCGACATGCATGGGGTGGCCGGCGATTCGCTCGCGGAGGGTCTTTCCTTCGAGGAATTGCATGGCGAGGAAGGTGCGGCCTTCGTGCTCTCCGATTTCGTAGATCGTGCAGATGTTGGGGTGGTCAAGAGAGGAGGCGGCGCGGGCTTCGCGTTCGAATCGCTCACGCGCGTGGGAATCGTTGGCGACAGCATCGGGGAGGAACTTCAGGGCGGCGCGGCGTCCCAGGCGCAGGTCTTCGGCTTCATACACTTCCCCCATGCCACCGGCCCCCAGCTTGTGCAGAAGACGGTAGTGCGCGATGGTCTGCGTGACCATGTAGAAAACCTGTGAGGCAAAGGTAGCGCCCGGGGAGGAGAGGGTCTGTGACGTGGGGCAGGAGGTACGGTCTGGACGTCACCAAGTTAACAACGTGTGACCGCACAAAAAAACCGAGGGCGCCTGAGCCTTGCGGCTCCTGCACCCTCTTTCAATTGTGCCGCGAAGTTTTTGAGGCTCCCCGGCTCAATCTGGCGTGAGCATATTCTTCTCGATGGGACATGGCAAGAGGTCTCATTGAGATTTCCTGTGCATTTCTGTGCATGGCTGTGCAAAAAAAGATTGGCCAAAAAGGCAGGGAGGACACAGAGGAAAGACAGAAGCAGGGAGGCAGGGAAGCAAAAAGACGACTACGGCTGCAACGTTGAATCACCCGAGGCTCAAGCGGTATAGTGTGTTTGATCCTGAAAAGTCGGCCTTGCTGTTGTGTTTCGAACAGATGCTTTCCGATGTTGGCTTTTCAACGCATGTGCGCTTCCGCCCAGTCCATCTGTGAGCTTGGGAACAGTCTGTCAAGACTGAATTTGTGAGCTGAGGAGGAGTTATGGGGAAGTCTTCTAAAGGGGCAGTGGCAACGCTGCTGGTGGGTGCACTCCTGGGATTTGTCTCGGGATGTGGGAAGAAGGTTAGTGACGACACGCTCGCGCAGAACATTCAGAGCAAAGTGGCCGCTGACCCTGCGACCCAGGGGTCCCCTGTCACGGTGACCGCAAAGGACGGCAAGGTAACGGTGAAGGGAACGGTAAAGGACCGCGCCACGCAGCAGAGAGTCGAGCAGATCGCGCACGATGAACCGGGAACGAGTGGCGTGGACGACGAGACGGCAGTGGTAGCGGAGCCCGGAGCGGCATCCGAGCAGGCGGCGAATACGCCAGCCGCAGCGCCCGCACCCGCTCCTGTCGAAGCTCCGAAACCCGAGCCTATCGTTGTGCCTTCCGGCACTAATCTGGTGGTGACCGTGGACCAGGCGTTGGGATCAAAGACCAGCAAGACCGGCCAGACATTCCTGGCAACGGTGGCGCAGCCGGTTTCCGTGAACGGAAAAACGGCGATACCGAAGGGGGCTAGCGTTACCGGGACGGTGCTCAGCGCGAAGGAGAAAGGAAAAATCAAGGGAGAGGGCGAGCTGTCCTTAACACTAACAAGCATCACGGTCCGTGGACAAAACTACGCGGTTCAAACCGGGTCCCTGGACAGCACGGTGAAAGGAAAAGGCAAGAGGACAGCAGTGACGACAGGCGGCGGAGCCGCGGGCGGCGCACTGATTGGAGGGTTGGCCGGTGGAGGTAAAGGGGCCGGAATCGGCGCGCTGGTAGGGGCGGCAGGCGGCTTTGTGGGAGGCGCAGTGACCGGGAACAAACAGATCGAAATCCCGGCAGAGACCCCACTCACGTTCACGTTCTCGCAGTCATTGACACTTCCCCCAGCGAAGGAATAGCAGCAGCTTCTCGCCGCATCAGAGGCAAGGGGGTACAACCCCCAAGTGATATGAAAAGCTGACGGAAGCACCGGGGAACGCCAATGTGGAAATTGGCACTCCCGGTGTTCCGGGCTTGTTTTTTTGGAACCCATCCATTCATTGCTTCTTACCTGCAAGTGCCGTTGCGTCTATTCTATTTCCTACGCTTGACTCAGCGGAACTTCGACGGTCCCGCCGATCGACATCCTTCGAAGCGCTGGGACGGAAAGCCGCCTTGGTTCCGACATTATGAATATGAGTTTCAGGGAATTTTCCCGGTCGGTATGGTCGCGTCCCGATCCGGTTCTGGCCCAGGCAGCAATTGCCGGGGAGTT
>Ga0187766_10001364_pt1 | contig 14305 bp, 14 predicted proteins | sample 0216_QUI02_MP05__4_FD_132971 | JGI IMG/M metagenome (GOLD analysis project Ga0187766, IMG submission 132971) | Tropical peat soil microbial communities from peatlands in Department of Meta, Colombia - 0216_QUI02_MP05_20_MG | ecosystem: Environmental > Terrestrial > Soil > Wetlands > Peat ... | reverse complement strand
GTCATGAAATCAAGGGAGGAGCTCTCGAAGCACATCGACCGCGACCACATCGGGGGCCTCGGCCTCCTCCAGGGCGACAACTCAAAATGGTAGGCTAGGAAGAGCAGAAGACTTCCATCGTCTCTGCGATCCAGAGCATGCCCTTGCGCATGTTCTCAAGCTTCAGGTTCTCGTTAGGAGCGTGAATCCCACCATCCATTGCGGAAACGCCGATGTCGACCGAGGGCATGTTGTACCTCCTTGTAAATAGGTACAGGGGCCCAGTGCCCGGCGATCCAAGCTCGACGATCGGCTTCATACCGTAGACCTTCTCTGCCGCCGTGATGGCAGCCTGGGCGAACGGGTTCTTGTACGAGGTCCTGGCAGCAGGCTCCATGCTCTCTGTTTTCACCTCAACGTCTTGGAAGCCATTGTCGTCGAGGAATTTTCTCAGCTTCTTCAGAAGGTCCTGGGGGTCCTGCTCAGGAACGAGTCGGAAGTCCATCTTCACGTGTATCTCCTTGGGGAGGACTGTTTTGGAGCCGGGGCCCGAGTAACCTGACCATATACCGGCAATGTTCCCTGTAGGGCGCTGCACCAGTGCTTTCTTCGCTTGGTCGTCCCCCATACCTCCCACGAATCCATCTACGCCGTATGTCCTCCTGAACTCCTCGCCGTCAAAGGGCTGCTGTTGGAGCATGCCAACATCGTCTTCCGCCAGGTTCGTTACACCATCGTACCACCCGGGTACCCTGATCATCTCCTTCTCGTCCTTTAGCATGTTGAGGAGCCTCACCATTCTCCAGGGGGCGCTCGGGAGGATCGCTGCATAGCTGCTGTGCGCATCCTGAGACAGTGACCTGAGCACGAATTCGACGTAGATCATGCCCTTTACCCCCAGCGTCACCATGGGGGTCCCTTTTGCGTCCACGGTGCCGTACTCCCAGATTACTGCATCTGCCCTGAAAAGGTCGCTGTACTTCGATATGTACTCCCCGAGATGGACGCTCCCCGTCTCCTCCTCCCCTTCGAAGCAGAACTTCACATTGCACGGGGGTTCCCCGGCAGTCTTGATGTACGACTCCACTATCTTCAGCCTCGAGATGAGCTCACCTTTGTCGTCCGACACTCCCCGACCATAGAGAACTCCGTCCCGGATCTCAGGCTTGAACGGAGGGGATTTCCATAGCTCGAGGGGTTCTTCAGGTTGAACGTCGTAATGGTTGTAGAACATCATGGTCTTCTTCGACTTCGTGGACTTGATCTCCCCATAGACGAGGGGTGCGGCTCCGTCCATGCGGAGGACCTTCGTCGCCGCTCCTGTCTCCTTGAGCATCTCCTCTACTAGCGAAGCGCACTCCTCTATCCCCTCCTTCCTCGCCGAAACACTCGGCTGAGAGGCTAGCCTGATCACTTCCCTAGCGAAGTCGTCCAGGTGATCGCCTACGTACTTCTCGTATCTTGCATCGACCATGGAGGAAGTCTCTTTGCGCGGGCCGAGCAACATAGGAAATAAACGTTAGAGCTGCGCTTGCTACCGGGGCTTGTACCTCATCAGTAGAAGCGAGTTGGTTACCACTGACACCGAGCTCAACGCCATGGCCGCCCCAGAGAAGAAGGGAAGGAAGGAGTAGACCCCCGCCCCGTAGAATGGGATGAGGAGCCCCGCGGCAACTGGGACCAGGATGGCATTGTATCCAAAGGCCCATGCGAGGTTCTCCTTGATCTTCCGCATCGTGGCCCTTCCTATCCTCAGAGCGTCGACGGCGTCCGTCAACCTGTCCTTGACAAGGACCATCCCCCCTGTCTCCTTGGCCACGTCGGTTCCGCTGCCGATGGCCAACCCAAGATCCGCTCTGGCTAGAGCAGGCGCGTCGTTCACACCGTCCCCCACCATGGCCACCACCCTCCCTTTCGACTGGAGCCTCTGCACCTCCTTCTCCTTCTCTACAGGCAGAAGTCCTGCCCTGAACTCAGGAACTCCGACCTCCTCGGCAATCGCCCTCGCCTCCCGCTCGCCATCGCCCGTGAGCATCACAACAGAAAGCCCCATGGACTTCATCTCGCGGACCGCTTCCGCAGCTTCAGGCTTCACCGAGTCTCCGACCGCTATGGCGCCGTAATCGTCCCCCGAAGCGACATAGACCACGCTGTTTCCTGTGGACCGTAGCCTGTCCGCTTCCGGGTCGCTCTCCCAGGTAGCTGGAATGCCCGCGAAGTCTCTCCTACCTACTCTTACTCTCGTTCCATCGACGTTTCCCTCCACCCCCAACCCGGGAAAAGACGCGAAGTCCCTTACCTCGGTCAGCCTCAGTCCCCTCTCCAGTGCCTTCCTCACTATGGCCTGACCAATGGTGTGCTCTGAAGCCTGCTCCACGGAGGCGGCCCGCCCGAGCGTCAGGTCTATGTCTTGCCCAAACACTCCGGTAACGGACTGCTTCCCTTCCGTTATGGTCCCTGTCTTGTCGAGGACCACCGTGTCGACGTTGGCCGCAGCTTCGACCGCCTCACCTCCCTTGACAAGTATGCCTCTCTTTGCTGCGTTCCCCGTTCCCACGAGAAGGGCTGCGGGGGTTGCGATGCCCAGCGCGCAGGGGCACGCGATTATGACCACGGACACAAAGACCAGCACCGAGGTCGAAACAGAGACGCCCCCTAGGATTCTCCACCCCACGGAGGCGAAGAGCGCGGCAAGTATTATCGCGGGGACGAAGTATCCAGCAACTCTGTCCGCCAGCCCCTGTATTGGGGCCCTGCCCGCCTTTGCTTCCTCCACCAGTTTAGTTATCTGACCGAGGACGGTGTCCTGGCCGACCGCAGTACACTTTACGACCAGATTTCCTCCTCCATTGATCGAACCTCCTATCACCTGGCTCCCGACCTCCTTTCTGACGGGGGTGCTCTCTCCCGTCAGCAGCGATTCGTCGGCCTCCGAAGTGCCGACCCGTACGATGCCGTCCGTCGGGATTCTCTCTCCTGGCTTCACCTCCACGACGTCCCCCACCATCAGATCCTCTACGGGGATGTCGGAGACTCCGCCATCCCGAACCAGGTGTGCGACTCTCGGTCTAAGCTCCAACAGTTTCCTGACAGAGTCTGACGCCCTTTCTTTCGTGTAGTATTCCAACAGCCTCCCTGACAGAACAAGCGTGATGATTACGGCGGAGGCGTCGTAGTACACCCCCTGGACACCGAAGAACGACGGCACTAGGGTGGCGATAGCGCTGTATCCAAAGGCAGCCGTTGTCCCCACCGAAACCAGGACGTCCATGTTTGCTGCGTGGGTCCTGAGAGAATGGTATGCGCCGCGGTAAAACCTCGACCCAACGTAGAACTGGACGGGCAGTGTTAGGATGAGCAGAATATATCCGTCCGTCTGGGGCGGAAGTAATGGGACATAGGTCAGCAGCAGTATGGGGACAGACAGGACGGCGCCCAGGGTGACGGTTGACTTCAACTTGCTCAGCTCCTTCTGGGGCATGACGAATTCCAGTTTGCAGGCTTCGCTGCAGAAGTAGTACGTGCTGCCCCTGACCGTCGCCTTCAGAGCGTCCGGTGTCTCAGCGACGCTCATTCCGCAGACTGGGTCTTTTGCCAACCTATCAGAGGCGATCCCCCTTGCCGATGTTAAATCATTCCCCTGAAGGGGTCAGTTAGTTTCATTATCCCGCCGATGCTCACGGAATGGCCAGAATCTCTAAATTGACATGAACCCCTCCATGAGATTATGCAAAAGGATCCCGTCTGCGGCATGATGGTTGACGAGCGAACGACCAAACTGAAATCAGAGCACGACGGCGTGATCTTCTACTTCTGCTCCCCCGGATGTAAGGCTGCCTTTGACAAAGACCCGCACCGATACACTCGCTAGCGGCCACGTCACACCTACGGAAAAGAAACTCACTTCGACTTTCACCCTGGGTTTGATGCCGGGTCCGCGGACATCCGAATGGATTAGTCAGGCCAATCCCCCCAACGTGGGCCCGCTTGCAAAGTGAGCAGTCACCGTGTGGGCTCAAGGGCATTGAAATGGCATGGTCCAGTGGTTCGAAGGGCACAAATACGTCCATCGGTCCGCCCGGACCGTTTGTCCGAGCCCAAGGAAGATTCATCCAAGAAGGCTCTTGAGTATTCGAAATTCTACGGCGGCAAGGTCGCCGTCGCCCCCAAGGTGCCAGTCAGGTCTCTTGAGGACTTCTCGATCTGGTACACGCCGGGAGTCGCCGCGGTGTCCCGGGCCATAGAGTCCGATCCGGACCTCTCGTTCGAGTACACTGGGAGATGGAACACGGTCGCCGTCGTCACGGACGGCAGCAGGGTCCTGGGGCTCGGCGACATTGGACCCGAAGGTGCGCTCCCCGTGATGGAGGGGAAGGCTCTCATCTACAACTACCTTGGCGGGGTCAATGCCATTCCTCTCCCGATCAGGGCTAAGACAGAAGACGAGTTCATCTCGTTCGTAAGGGCCCTGGAGCCATCCATGGGGGGTGTAAACCTGGAAGACATCGAGTCACCGAAGTGCTTCGACATTCTGGAACGGCTCCGTTCAGAGATGAAGATTCCCGTCTGGCATGACGACCAGCAGGGGACAGCCGGCGTCACCCTCGCAGCGCTTTTCAATGCGCTTGAGCTAACGGGCCGCAAGCTCAGCGGTTCGAAGATCGTCCTGTTCGGTGCGGGAGCTGCCAACATAGCCGCTGAGAGACTCCTCGTACAGGCCGGTGCGGACCCCAAAGACCTGATCGTCCTCGACTCCAAGGGGATACTCGAACCGGAGAGGGAAGACATGGACAAGCTAATGCTAAGGAACAGGTGGAAGCATGACATCGCGCTCCGCACCAACGGGGACAGGGTATCGGGGGGATTAAAGGAAGCCCTGAACGGCGCGGATGCTCTGGTTGCTGCGGCGGGCACCGGGCCTGAACTGATCAAACCTGACGAGATACGAGTGATGAACAAGCGAGCCGTCACCTTCTTCCTTGCAAATCCTGTGCCTGAAATGCTCCCTGCTGCGGCATTAGCCGCCGGAGCAGAGATAGTGGCGACTGGGCGCTCAGACTACCCGAACCAGGTCAACAACAGCCTCCTTTTTCCAGCGATTTTCCGCGGAGCCCTCGACGTCAGGGCGAAGACAATCACAGACACCATGGTGATAGAGGCTGCCAAGGAACTGGCCACTTTCGCCCGGGAAAAAGGGATAAGCAAGAAGTACATTTTGCCCACAATGGTCCAATGGGAGTTCTACCCTCGGGTCGCGGCCACGGTCGGACAGGTGGCCGTCAAAGAGGGAGTTGCTAGAAGGAAGCTCTCGAAGAAGGAATCCCTGGCTGCTGCAATGGAGACGATTGAAAACTCTAGAAAGGTTATGACCGCTCTACGGAGGAATGGGATAATTCTTGACCCCCCGGAATAGGCCTAAATCAGGCGGGGGCATACCCGGCCAGATAGCATTGCAAATCAGGCGCGCGAGAAAGGAGGACCTTGGTGCGGTGGCAGATCTTATCGTCAGAACAAAGAGGCTGAACAACGAGTTTGACCCTCTCTTCGCAGTCGTCCCCGATGTCAGAGCGAGGGCAGAAAAGCACGTCACAGGCTCTATCGAGGCGACTGACAGGCTGCTTCTCGTCGCAGTAGATGGATCGAAGGTTGTCGGGGTGCTGCGGGCAGAGATGCGGGAGCGGCTCTTTTACGAGCCCCATGCGGAGGGGTTCATCACAGACTTCTACATTCTCCCTGAGTTTCGGAGGAAGGCCCTGGGAAACGAGATGATCCAGAGGGCTGCGGCCGAGCTGAAGAAGATGGGGGCACAAATCGTAGTCGCCGACGTGCCCGCCCAGAATGAGATAGCAAACAAGTTCTACTTGAAGCGGGGTTTCAGGTCACTTTCGAACCTCGTCGGAAAGAGCCCCTAGTAGTCTAGGAGCGAGCCGAGCCTGGGCTCTGGAGAGGTTCCCAAGAGCATCATGCATCTATAGCAGAATATCATTCTGCCTGCTCTCGCGTGAGAGTGGATCTGCGACCTCACGCAATACTCTTCTTCAGGGACGGCTTTCAGAAGCATTATCTGCAAGCCGCAGGTTTTCGATATTTAACCTTCGGCTAAGTGTTTACTCCAATTCGTCGTTTGACTAATACTTAGTGCCCACGTTCCCAACGAGCGCCCCGTTGTCGTTGACTTCCATGGTCGTTTCGAAAGAGCGGGGGTCCTCAAGGGAGACCCCTCCTGTAGCTTGCCATTCCTTGAAGGAAGCGTCCTCTGCGACCTCTGCTCTAAGTTTGTGGTTTGAGGTTGCCGCGAAAGTCTTCACCCGGCCCGTGCTGTCCCTCCCGTCAACGACGACTCTCAGCAACTCGGGGTTCTGGCTCGAGAACTCAACGGTTCGAGTGTACTTCTTGTAGAACCTTCCGAGCAGGTACCCGAAGACGGGGGTCCAAAGAAGCATAACCAGGGCGGTAGCCACCGCTGACTCGGAGTCGAAGACATACCCTGAGAAGCCGAAGAAGATCAGACTCAGGGCAATCACCGCAGCGAAGATCAGGCCCTTGACCGTGCTTCCTCTATTGGGGAGCGAGTCGTAGTAGAGCCCGAAAACCCCCGCGTAGAGAAGCGTGACGAAAAATGCCACGAACGCTATGAAAGGCACGTCGACCGCGACCACCGATTGGAAGCAATCGGCCGCGCTTCCGTTCACGTTCGCGGTCATGGGGCAAGACTGCGGATAGGCTTGGCTTATCGCATTAAGAGCTGAACTCTGGAGGGCGTATAACAGGAGCACGTTGAACACTGCGATGCCCCCCACATAGATAACCCCACTGAGGGTCCCTGCCTTTATTCCAGCAAAGAAAGAACCCAACTTCAGGAGATCCTAGTCTTTCAAGGCGGCCAGGACCTCTGCCTCATGTCCCTGAGGGTTCACCTTCCTGAATATCCTCTTAATCTTCCCATCCGCACCGATTATGAACGTCGACCTCTCCGTTCCCATATACTTCTTCCCGTACAGCACCTTCTCCTTCCAAGTGTCGTAGAGCCCATGCGCGATACCGGCCTCGTCGCTGAGGAGGGTGAAGTTGAGGGAGTACTTGTTGATGAACTTGGCATGCGAATCAAGCGAGTCCTTGCTCACGCCCAGGACCACCGCGTCCAGCCCGGCAAACTTCGGCAAGTTGTCTCGGAAGCTGCACGCTTCTATGGTACATCCAGGGGTGTCGTCTCTGGGGTAGAAGTAGAGGACAACCTGCTTCCCCTTCAAGGAACTGAGCCTCACGTTCTTGCCGGAAGATGATGGAAGGGTGAAATCAGGAGCCCTGTCGCCCACCTTTAGTGTCTTAGCCACCGGACTCACCTGTGCCCTAGTCTTGGCGCCCCCCCAAAAAAGGTTAATCTTTGCGCCACGCGTAGCCCGGAACCCTTGTCGTTCGACGTCCATGTGCACCCATGGACAAGGGCGTTCATGAAGAAGAACGGCCCCATAATGAAGGCATGCAACTTCTTCAAGCTTGATGTCTCGCAGCTTCCTGCCTCCACGGACCAGCTATTGGTGGAAATGGCCGAAGCTGGGGTTGCGAAAGCAGTGATATTGGGCCAGGACACCCATGCAACTCCGAACCACGCGTTCAAACACTATACTCTGCGTAACGATGAGGTGGCTCGAATAGCGGCGAAGTCCGGGGACAAGTTGATCCCTTTCGCCGGTGTCGATCCAAATGCTGGAAAAGATGCCGTGGCGGAGCTCAGGCGGGCTGTCAAGGATCTTGGCATGCGCGGGCTCAAGGTCCACAGCAGCGCCAACTCGGTCTACATAAATGATGGAAGGAAGATGTACCCAATCTACGATTTCTGCGAAGAGGCAAGGATTCCGGTGCTCTTCCACACCGGCACCACTGGGCTGGGCGATTGCGAGATCAAGTATAGCAAGACTGAGCTGGTTGACGAGGTCTGTCAGAGCTTCCCGGACCTGAAAGTGATCATGGCACACTTCGGATGGCCTTGGCCTGATGTGGCAATCGCAATTGCGCTGAGGAACCCCAACGCCTTCATTGACGTTTCGGGATGGAAACCGAAGTACATCCCTCAGAGCGTGATCCCCTACCTAAATGGTATCCTCCAGGACCGTTTCCTATTCGGGACCGACTATCCCATGCTGAGGCACAAGGAGTGGCTCGACGACTTCAGGGCCAGCCTCGCGCCCAAGCTCAGGCCAGGCGTCGGGGACAAACTACTCTACGCCAACGCGAAAGGATTGCTTTCAGACTAGGGCTGAATCAGCTGCAACTTCAGAGATCTCCTTCCGTTGAATCCCTCGTTCGGCTTGTGCCAGAAAGCCACCTCGGGCTCGCCGTACCTCCAGCAGAGCATCACCTTCTCGCCGTACTTTTCAGCTGGGAAGTCCACAAGACCATATTCTAGGTCCTTCACCTCAACCCCCAAGTCTTCGAGCTCGGAGACCTTCCTATTCATGTCCTCGACCATCGCGTCAAGTTGGGCGGCCTTCTCCGCCAATTCTGCCGTCCTGAACCCGAAGAGATTGTACCTCTCTATGTCGTTGTGAAGCTTGGCAACCACCCGCTTCTTCTCGATAAGCTCCTTCATTTTCGGCTTTATGTCGGGGAGGAGCTTCGAAGCCTCCTGCGGCGTGAACAGATGAACCTCACTATCTTCGAAAGTCGTTGTCTGATTCGCCTCAGCCATCCTTGTTTTTCCCCATAAGAAACTTCAGACTGTAATTTTGGTGACCAACAATGATTATCCCCTTGACCCAAAGAATTACCATCGAACCATTCGCGGGCTGACGCCCAAGGCACCTCTGTTACCGTTAATAGTTCGCGGTGGCCGCCAGCGTGCGATGTACACGCGTCGGGGTGACAGGGGGGACACGTCTCTCTACGGACCGAAGCGTGTGCGGAAGGATGACCCTAGGGTTGAGGCCTACGGGACAATTGACGAACTGAACAGTGTAATCGGCGCCGTAGTCGCTGGCTTGGACGACCGGGGACTCGCTTCCTCACTTAAAGAGGTCCAGAGGATGCTTTTCGTTGCGGGAGGGGACGCAGCGACTGAGTTGAAGGGCAGGCAGAAGGTCCCTCGTATCCGGTCTTCTGATACAAGGTGGCTCGAAGAGCAAACCGACAAACTGCTGGCAAAGCTTCCGCCTCTCAGCAACTTCATCCTGCCGGGAGGCTCGCCAACCGCTGCCGCGCTTCATGTGGCCAGATCAGTCTGCCGTCGGGCCGAGAGGCGCCTTGTCACTGCTTCGATTTCGGGAGAAATGAATCCTGAACTCGTTCCTTTCTTCAACAGGCTCTCCTCGTACCTCTTCAACCTCTCGCGTTGGGTCAACGGCCGAGCGGGGAAGAAAGAGGATGTTTGGAAGGCATAGAGTGAACGTGGTTCGTTCAGCGCGTTAGGTAGCGTGTCACTCTACGAGCTCGAAGGCGGTGGCAATTCCCTGGCCGACTCCAATGCACATCGTAGCCAGCCCGTAGCGCGTCCGCGCTCTCTTCATCTGATGTACCAGTGTAGCTGCCAGCCTGGCTCCACTGCACCCCAGGGGGTGACCCAGAGCTATCGCTCCACCGTTGGGATTGATCTTCTTGAGGTCGAATTCAGGCATCTCCTGCACGCATGCCAGCACTTGGGCGGCAAACGCCTCGTTCAGCTCTATGACTCCGAAGTCATCCATTGACATGGCCAGGCGTGAAAGAAGCTTTCTCGTGGCATAGACGGGGCCTATTCCCATGTAGTTGGGGTGAACTCCTGCCGTGGCCGACCCGAGTATCCTGGCGATAGGCTTGAGACCGAGGCTCTCGGCCTTCTGCTTCCCCATCAGTAAGACTGCTGCGGCTCCGTCGTTGATGCCCGAGGAATTGCCAGGAGTAACGGTCCCGTCCTTCCTGAAGGATGGCTTCAGGGCAGCGAGCTTCTCCAGAGATGTGTCCGGCCTGGGTCCTTCGTCCTCGCTCACACCGCTCGGGCTTTCGCGTGTCTTGACCGGCACCATCTCGTCCCTGAACCTTCCGCTTCTGGTAGCATCCACCGATTTCACGTGGGACGAGAGTGCAAACTCGTCCTGAGAGGCTCTACTAATCTTGTACTTCTCTGCGAGGTTCTCAGCTGTCTCGCCCATGGCCAACGGCGGGTATTCGGGAAGGAAGCCTGGGTTGGCGAAGCGCCATCCGATTGTAGTGTCCACAAGCGTGGCACCCCCCCTCCCGAAGGCGGCCTCTGGCTTGAGCATCACCAGCGGCGCCCTAGTCATGCTCTCCACACCTCCGCCGATGAGAATCTCACCCTCCCCAGCGACTATGACCCTGGCAGCAGAATTGAGAGCCTCCAGGCCCGACCCACAGAGCCTGTTTACCGTCGCTCCCGGCACGGAGTAGGGAATACCTGCGAGGAGCAGGGACATCCGCGCTACGTTCCTGTTGTCCTCCCCTGCCTGATTCGCGCAGCCGAAGTAGATATCATCAATCGATGCAGGGTTGATTCCTGACCTGTCAAGGACAGCCTTCAGCACCAGCGCCCCCAGATCGTCAGGCCGGACTGACCTCAGAATCCCACCATACTTTCCAATGGGGGTCCTTACAGCTTCGACCACTACCGCCTCGTCCTTCATGGAAGGCGCGCGAAGGCCGGATGCTTATCTCCTTTTGCCGAGTGGCCTCTCATCTTCTGCGGCTCTGACCTTCTCGGTAGTCTCCTATTGGCCGGTGAAGCTTGGTTCCCTCTTGTCGAAGAATGCCTTAACTCCCTCTATGTGATCCCGAGTCCTCCCCGCGATGTCCTGAAGGTACATCTCGTACTCAAGGGACGAGTCGAGGTCCACGACCACTGCTCGATTTAGCGCACGCTTGGCCAACGCCATGGCCTTGGTCGGACCTTTGGCAAGTCGCTCCGCTATCTTTGTCGACTGGACCCGAAGGCTCTCGTCTGGGAAGACCCAGTTAACCAGGCCGAGGCTCAGCGCCCTCCCCGCTTCGATGGGCTCTCCAAGGAGTGCAACCTCCATGGCTTTCCCCAGCCCCAGGATCCGCGGGAGCCAGAAGCTTGTCCCAGAATCCAGTACCAGTCCGGCCTTGACGAAAGCTTCGTGGAAGGTGGCCTTGTCCGAGGCCGCCCTGAGGTCGCATGCAAGCGCGAGCCCCAATCCGGCTCCGGCCGTGACCCCGTTGACCGAAGCAAGGACGGGCTTTTCCATTCTTCTGATGCTTTGCACTATGGGATTGTATCTCCTCTTCACCACTTCCCCCAAACGCATTGGCTTTCCGCTGTCGTAAGTCGACCTGTTCGCGCTCAGGTCCTCTCCCACAGAGAAGGCCCTCCCTTCTCCCGTGAGAACAAGACACCTCCACTCCGCGGACTTCGCCCCCTCCTTCAGCGCGTCCAGGAGTTCATCCCCCATCTGGTCGTTGAAGGCGTTCAGCTTGTCAGGCCTGTTCAGGGTTATCCACAGAACGCCGTCGGAGGTCTCCGTCTTGATTGTCTCGTAGCCCATCTACTTCCCCTTGAACACCGGCTTCCGCTTCTCAATGAAGGCGTCCATCCCCTCCTTCTTGTCCTCGGATGCAAACAGGAGGAAGAAGAGCTCCCTCTCGAAGTCCAAGCCGTCGGCCAGACTCATCTGGAAAGACTTGCTAACGGCCAACTTCGCCATTCTAACCGCTACGGGTGACTTCGACGCTATATCGTTCGCCACCTTCTTCGCCTCTTCAAGGTACACCTCCCTTGGGACGACCCTGCTCACCAGTCCCAGAGCCTTCGCTTCCTCGGCCCCGATCCTATTGCCGGTGAGAATCATTTCCATGGCCTTGGACTTCCCTACGGCCTTCACCAGCCGCTGAGTCCCTCCCCCTCCAGGCATGACTCCGATGTTTATCTCCGGCTGGCCAAATTGGGTGGTCTCGGAGGCTATCAGGACGTCGAGGCTCATCGCGAGTTCAAGCCCTCCTCCCAGCACATATCCGCTCAGCGCCCCCACCAATGGCTTGGGGTAGTTCCCGACCTTGTTCCAGAAGGGGGCGAAGTGTCCAGACATCGCCATCTCCACAGCCGTCTTCTCCGCCATGTCCTTGATGTCTGCCCCTGCCGAGAATGCTTTCTCGCTCCCCGTAATCACAAGGCACCTCACTTCATCGTCCCTCTCGAACTCCCCCAGGGCTGAACTTACCTCCTCCACTAACTTTGGGTTCAAAGCATTCATTGCCTGAGGACGATTCAGCGTGATTATTCCAAGCATCCCTTCCTTCGAAACAAGGATTGTTTCGTAGTCCATGGGTCAAAGGCCGTGTCGCGATCGTAATAATGATAGCGTCCTGGTTGTGCTACGAGCCTCGAAACTCCGGGGGAGTGTTTTACTTCGTTTTGGTGGCACCAGGCGAGCTCCATTCATAGAAACCCTTGCCGCTCTTCCTCCCCAGCATCCCTGCGCGTACCATCTCCCGCAGGAGCGGACTCGCCCGATACTTGCTGTCTTGGAATTCGTTCATGAACACCTGTGTAATGTTGAACGTGGTGTCCAGTCCCACATAGTCGAGGAGCTGAAGGGGTCCCATGGGCCAGTTGAGGCCGAGTTTAACAGCTTTGTCGATGTCTTCGGGGTCGGCCACTCCCTCATGAACGAGGAAAGCAGCCTCGTTAAGCGCGGGCACTAGTATCCTATTCACTATGAACCCAGGCGAATCCTTCTTGCACAGGACGGTCTCCTTTCCAAGGTTAGCCGAAACATCCTCGACACGCCTGACGGTCTCATCCGATGTCCTCTTACCCCTGATTATCTCAACGAGAGACATTAGCTGGGGCGGGTTGAAGAAGTGCATCCCGCAGACGTTCTCGGGGTTCTTTGTGGTCGACCCCAGGAGGGTGATGCTGATTGAAGAGGTATTGGAGGCGACGACGGTGTCCTTCTCGACGAGCTCTGCCACTTTACGGTAGAGATCCATTTTGAGCCTGGGGTCCTCCGTCGCTGCTTCAATCACAAGCGAGCTTCCCCTCACAGCCTTGGCCAGGTCGAGAGTCGGATGTATCCTACCGATGGCCGACTCCCCCTGTTCCCCCGTCAGCTTCCCCTTCTCCACGAACTTTCCGACGCTGTCCCTAATCATCTTCATTCCCCCATCGAGGAACCTCTGCTCGACATCGAGCATGGAGACCTCGTATCCGCCTACCTGAGAGGCAACCTGGGCGATCCCATGACCCATGAGCCCAGCGCCCAGAACTGCAATCTTGTTTGCGCTGCTGTCCATGGGCGGCGACGCCCGCCTGCTCGTTTTAACCGTTGGCGGACTTGCGTTCGAAAAGAACCATGGAGAAATTCCTGCGGTAGCCTTCCCTCCTCAGCGCAGAAATGATGGGGGACTTCTGAGGGACGAACACGAACCTCTCGCTGACCTTCTTGTGTCTACCAACGAGGGCGCTGACGAGTCTCATCGAGTCAGAGACTGGCCCGCCGAGATAGCATATCTGTTCCCATACTCCTTCCCCTTCGCCCCCGATTCGGGTCACCGCCAACGCATCGCCCGCGCGCCAAATTGCACCCTCCGCGAGCAGACCAGACACAACGTCTATCGTGAGCGAGGCAGCAGTGAAATCGTGCCAGAAGACCCCGCCTCCCATTCGAAACTCATTCGCCCCCCTGAGGAGGTCCATGACTCTAGAGAGCTCCCTGGGTGGCATGAGAGTCGCCTCCGTTGGCTTCGGCTTCTTGCCACTTGGGGGCTCATAAACACTGAACCGAGCGACTTCGTTGAACATGATCCTCGAAATCTGCCTGTGGGCCATCTTGTTGCGAGATCCACTTGTGAGCCTGAACACCCTCACGCCCCTAGACTCGGCGAACCGCATCGAGTTCTCGCCGAGCATCGAAGCCAGTCCCTTTCCGCGATAGGCGGGATGTACCCGTGCCCCTTCAAACCAAGCGGATCCGTCCTCCAGGAACCTGACCCTGTTCATCCCGACGGGAGACCCATCCGCCTCGACGACGAACATTTTCCCCCGCCTGTCGTGCAGCCAGCTGTCCCATACGAATGGGATGTAATCGTGGCCACCCCACACGTCCTTGATGAAGCTCATGAGCGGTGCTCTGTCCGCCGCCCTGGCAGGCCGTACCTTCGCCTCCATCTGTGCCGTGTCACGGTGCATCGAGGTAAAACTGTTCCCTGAAGCCATGATTCCTTGCTAAAAGATAAGAAGACAGTCCTTCGGAGCCGCGTCAACGCCGGGGTGGCAGAGTGGTTAATGCGCGGGCCTTGAGTCCCCGCAGGACAGCCCGTGACCGTTATCGGTCGCGCGGGTTCGAATCCCTCCCCCGGCGCCTCCTTGCTTTCCCCCTAG
>Ga0187766_10001361_pt1 | contig 14315 bp, 8 predicted proteins | sample 0216_QUI02_MP05__4_FD_132971 | JGI IMG/M metagenome (GOLD analysis project Ga0187766, IMG submission 132971) | Tropical peat soil microbial communities from peatlands in Department of Meta, Colombia - 0216_QUI02_MP05_20_MG | ecosystem: Environmental > Terrestrial > Soil > Wetlands > Peat ... | reverse complement strand
GACCGCGGTCCGGCGCACCGTAATGACGGCCGGTCGCACGGTGACGTTCTCGGCCGTGATCATCATCGCGTCGGGGGCAAGTCTGCTGGTGTTGCCGCAGGGCTTCGTGAAGGCGCTGACCTATGCTCTGATCGCCGCGGTGACGTTGGCGGCGCTGCTGTCGATCACTCTGCTGCCGGCGTGTTTGGGCATCCTGGGTCGCCACGTCGACGCGCTGGGCGTGCGGACCCTGTTCCGGGTGCCGTTCTTGCGGAACTGGAACGTTTCGCGCGTCTACCTGAACTGGGTCGCCGACCGCCTGCAGAGGACCAAGACCCGTGAAGAGGTGGAGGCCGGGTTCTGGGGCAAACTCGTCAACCGCGTGATGAAGCGGCCGCTCGTGTTCGCCCTCCCGATCGTGATCGCAATGATCCTGCTGGTCATCCCGCTAGGGCGGCTGTCCCTCGGCGGCATCAGCGAGAGGTACTTGCCGCCGAACAATCCCGTCCGGCAGGCGCAAGAACAGTTCGACAAACTCTTCCCCGGGTTCCGCAACCAGCCGCTGACACTGGTGATAAAGAGCAACGACCACCACCCGGTCAGTGATCAGCAGGTCGCCGAGATCCGCAGCAAGGCGATGGCGATCAGCGGGTTGATCGACCCGGACAATAACCCCGCCAAGATGTGGGCCGAGCGTCCCTGCCTGGACGGCGCGACGCATCCCTGTCAGTCGAACGGTAAACCGAAGGATCCGTCGGTCCGAGTCATCGAGAACGGCTTGGTGAATCCCAACGACGCCGCCAAGAAGATCAGCGAGCTCCGGGCCATCACGCCGCCCAAGGGCCTGGCCGTCTTGGTCGGCGGTACGCCGGCCCTCGAACAGGACAGCATCCACAGCTTGTTCGACAAGGCGCCGCTGATGCTGGTCCTCTTAATCACAACCACCATGCTGTTGATGTTCCTGGCGTTCGGATCGCTGGTGCTGCCGATCAAGGCCGCGGTGATGAGCGCGCTGACGCTCGGGTCCACGATGGGCATCTTGACGTGGATCTTCGTCGACGGGCACTTCTCGAAGTGGCTGAATTTCACGCCGACACCGCTGATGGTGGTGATAATCGCGCTGGTCGTCGCGGTGGGCTTCGGCTTGGCCACCGACTACGAGGTGTTCCTGGTCTCCCGCATGGTCGAGGCGCGCGAACACGGCATGTCCACGGCCGAGGCCATCCGGATCGGCACGGCGACCACCGGGCGCCTCATCACGGCGGCCGCGCTGATCCTTGCCGTGGTCGCGGGCTCGTTCGTGTTCTCCGACCTGGTGATAATGAAGTACCTGGCGTTCGGGCTTATGGCGGCGCTGCTGCTGGACGCAACCGTGGTTCGGATGTTCCTGGTGCCGTCGGTGATGAAGCTGCTCGGCGACGACTGCTGGTGGGCGCCGCGGTGGATGAAACGAATGCAGACACGGCTTGGTCTCGGCGAGATCCACCTACCCGACGAACGTAAGCGGCTAGCCGTTCGGGCCAGGGCCGAACGACCTCTTGTCGCGGCGCATGGCCCGGTCGCGGCGGCGCCGCGTCCGCCGCATGACCCCACCCACCCGGCCGTGGCGGGGCCCTCGCGTCCGGGCGCGGCCAGCCGTCTGGAGTCGGCGCAAGCCACCCCGTCCGGTGCGAGCACCACCCGCATGTCGGCCGGGGCCGAGGAGCCTTGGGAACAGACGACGCGCTTCTCCGCGGCCAGGAACCCCGTGCCGAACGCATCTCCGACTAACCACCGGACGCATGAGGCACCCGTGGAGGACCGCGAAATCGAATCTTGGCTCAGCGAGCTGCGCGGCAAGTCTAAGCAAGGCGACCCACCGGCTGACGTCAGTCGCTCAGGTAACGCCGCACCGCCGCCGCCACCGTCTGCCGGTCAGACCCGAGCCATGCCGGTTCCGACGAACCCCTCCGCCAGCGAGGGGAATAACGCGGCCGATGCCAGTACTGCAATTCCGGTCCCACGGCCGGAGGACAACGACATCGAGCCGGCCACCGAAAAACTGAACACCCGCGGGCAGGACGGCAATAGCGCTGAGAAGACCCGTTCCCGCGGCGGCGGGCTCAGCGCCCAGGATCTGTTGCGCCGCGTAGGCTGGTTCTAACTCGCAACGGTCCCCTCGCCCGATCGTCGGACCCGCGCCTCGTATGACTACTCGGCGCGGTCCTCCACGCTATCCGGTTCCGCCCGCATGGTGGCGGCGCCGTCGTGGGTTTGCCTCGCCACTTCCGCGGACGGCTTCGACGCCATCAAAACCTGGAACGCCTTGTTGAGGAATGCGACCGTCGGGACGGCCAGCAAAGCACCGACAACCCCGGCGAGCACACCACCGGACGAGATCGCCAACACCACTGCCAGGGGGTGGATCGACACCGCTCGCCCCATCACCAGCGGCTGCAGGATGTGCGCCTCGAGTTGGTTCACCCCGATGAGCAAGCCGAGCGTGATCAGCGCGTAGATGAACCCCTTCGCAAGCAGGGCCACCACTACCGCCAGAAACCCACTGACCACGGCACCGACCAGCGGGATGAAGGCACCGAGGAACACCAACGAGGCCAGCGGCAGTGCTAGTGGCACAGCCATGATCGCCAAGCCGGTGCCGACCCCCGCCGCGTCCACCAGCGCCACCAGGAACGTGGCCCGCACGTAGCCGATCAGCGACCCGTATCCGGCGCGGCCCGCATCACGAACCCGGTCCCGGACGCCCGTCGGGAAGATCTTCGTGACGTACTGCCAGATGTTGCGCCCACCGTAGAGGAAGAAGATCAGCGTGAACACCATCAGCAACGCGGCGGTGACAATCTCAGTGATGGCGGCCGCGGTGGACAGCGCGCCGCTGGTCAATTTGGCCTGATTGTTGCGAAGCGCCTCGATCGCCGCGTTGCCGGCGTTGTCGATCTGCTGACGGCTCAGATGCAACGGCCCCTCGATCAGCCACCTACGGGTGGAATCGATGCTGCGCGTTACCTGTTCAACCAGACCAGGCACACCGATGACGAACTCGCTGATGACAAACGCCAGGATGCCACCTACCGCCGCAACGCCGGCGAGTAAGACCAAGGTCACCGCGCCGCCGCGCGGTGCGCCCCGGCGGTCCAACCAGTCCACCGCCGGCACCAGCAACGCCGACAACATCAGCGCCAGCAGCACCGGAACGACGATGATTTCCAGCCGCTTGACGACCCAGAAAAACGCGACCACGGCGGCCAGGATGACCAACAAGCGCCAGGCCCATGCTGCGGTCTTGCGGACGAGGGGTTCGACCGAGTCGTCGTCACGGCTCGACGGCATGGGGGTAAGCGTAACCGTCACGCTCCGGCTGCGACCGCGCCAAGAACAAGCAACAACGACATGGCGGCACCGTCGAGCGGCGGTTATGGCGCCACCTGCACCGCTACCCTGAAGCACGTGTCGCATGACGCACCGGCCCGCAACGCCCGCCCTCAGCAAGAGGAGGCTGCCCGCGGCAAGTATTGGTGGGTCCGATGGGTGATCTTCGGCATCGTGGCCATCGTGCTCGCGGTCGAGATTGCACTGGTATGGGACCAGCTGGCCAAAGCCTGGAAGAGCCTGATCTCGGCCAATTGGTGGTGGCTGCTCGTCGCGGTGGCCGCGGCTGGCGCGTCGATGCATAGCTTCGCCCAGATCCAGCGCACGCTGCTGAAATCCGCCGGGGTGCACGTCAAACAATGGCGGTCCGAAGCCGCCTACTACGCCGCCAACTCGTTGAGCACCACGCTGCCGGGCGGACCGGTGCTGTCGGCTACGTTTCTGCTTCGGCAGCAACGGATCTGGGGTGCTTCAACGTTGGTGGCCTCGTGGCAGCTGGTGATGTCGGGTGTGCTGCAGGCGGTTGGGTTGGCAGTGCTTGGTCTGGGCGGCGCCTTCTTCCTCGGCGCGAAGAACAACCCGTTCTCGTTGCTGTTCACCCTCGGCGGCTTCGTCGCATTGTTGCTGCTGGCCCAGGCGGTGGCGTCCCGGCCGGAGCTGATCGATGGGATCGGGGTTCGTGTCCTGTCGTGGGTTAACTCGATTCGCGGCAAGCCGGCCGGTGCCGGTCTCGAGAAGTGGCGGGAGACCCTCACACAGCTGGAGTCGGTCAGCCTGAGCCGCCGCGACTTGACGGTGGCGTTCAGCTGGTCACTTTTCAACTGGGTCGCCGATGTCGCCTGCCTCGGCTTCGCTGCCTACGCCACCGGCGACAACGCCTCAGTGGCCGGGTTGACGGTCGCCTACGCGGCTGCCCGCGCGGTCGGCACGATCCCGCTGATGCCAGGCGGTCTGTTGGTCGTCGAGGCGGTGCTGGTGCCCGGCCTGGTATCCAGCGGCATGTCATTGCCGGCCGCTATCTCGGCGATGCTGATCTACCGGGCGGTCAGCTGGTTACTGATCGCCGCTATCGGTTGGGTGGTGTTCTTCTTCATGTTCCGCACCAAGAACGAGGTCGATCCCGACGCCGAGAACGGCCTAGCCCGGGACACGACGTCGACTCAATCGCAGAATGAGACACAAACCTCGTCCGCCGACCCGGCCGACACGGCACTGCAGGGACCATTACCGCCGCATGCAGCGCATCCAGAAAGCAAGCACCGCCGGGATCCTCTCCGCGACTCGTTTTAGGGTCCCTGATCACCTGACCGCCGTCATAGCCGGTCGATCGGCGTCTGCCGCGTCCATGACGTCAGCGCCGCAGGCCTACCTGCCAGAGGTCGCCGACACTGGTGCCGGACCCGGAAGCGGCCCGGTCGGCGCCAATGGGGCCGGCGGTGCAGAGCCCGCAGGCGCGCTGCCCTGTGTTCCGGCCGTCGGCTGTCCCACAACGGCAGCACCCGGCAGACCGGGTAGCCCGCCCGGAAGTCCGCCTTGGCCTTGCGCCGCCTGCACGAAGCCGAGCACCTGCGGAATCGTGATGGGCAGCTTGCACTGTGTGGACAGGCCCGTCAGCGGCTGCGAGATCGTTTGCAGATCGCTGGCGACCTTGGGGTTGGCGTCGAAATAGTTCTTCAGCGACGTGATCGATTGCGGTCCTGCGGGCTGCTGCAAGATGGTGGTCATCGCCTGGTTGGTTTCTGGGTGCGAGTCCAGGTAGTCGCCCGTCGACTTGGCGACCGAGCCAGCCGTCTTCGCGACCTCGCTGGCGGCGCAGGGATCGGGTGCCGCGGTAGCCGACGGCCCTATCAGAGCCGCAGCGGCAACCCCACCCAGCGCGGTGGCGGTCAGTACCCCGAGCGGCCGGTGGCGCGCGGTGGTGGACTTCATGGATAACTCCTTACGGCTTGCGAATATCAACGCCTCGCAAACGGCTGCGATCGGATTGCCCGGCTCCTCCTCCCGCAGTCCCCTCGGAATAGGTGCCCCCGCGCGGCGCCCATCGTCGCCGGGCTGCGATCGACGGTGTCTGATCCCCGACCCGCGAACGGCGACCCATATCCTGCCATCCCCTGCGGTGCCGCCGCCAATTCACGCGGCCCGGAAGCTACTCCAGGACCGGTTCGCAACACCGATCGCACGGAATCCGTCATGGTCCGATTGCCCGGGCTCGATTGCCCGGCTCCTCCTCCCCCCGTCCCCTCGCAAGCTGGGGTGCCCCGCACGGCGCGCATCGTCGCCGGGCGGCAGTCGTCGATACCAAGTCGTTGCAGCTCAGCGACCGATAAGCCCAGTTACGTTACGGCATGCTGCGGTAGGCTCACGTGGCACGCAACGCCGGAGAATGCGGGGAGACCGAAATCCAGCACTTCATGATGCGCCTCAGTCGCAACCTGCGCAGATTCCGCTGGCTGGTCTTCACAGGTTGGCTGCTCGCGCTGGTGCCGGCGATCTATCTGGCGATGACCCAGTCGGGTCGTCTCACCGGCGGCGGTTTTGAGGTGGCCGGTTCGCAGTCTCTGCGTGTGCACGACCAAATCGAAAAGCATTATCACGACCAGGGAGCGTCGCCGATGGCGCTGGTGGCGGCGCCCCGCGCGGATGCCACCTATCAGGACATGGACGCCGCCGTCGCGCTGCTGAAGCGAGTCGCCAGCCAGGTCCCGAGTGTGTCGGTGGTGCCCGACCCGCGCCAGCCGGCCCCGCAGCCCGACCGCCCGTATGTGGTGTCGCTGCGGGTCGACTTCGACAACACCGGGGCGAGCGACGTCGCCAAAAAGCTGCGCCAAAAGGTAGGTATCGTCGGGGATCAGCCGGGGCAAATCGAGAACGGCAGAGTGCGGCTGTATGTCATCGGGCAGGGCGCGCTCAGCGCGGCGGCGGCGGCGAACACCAAACACGATATCGCCGACGCGGAACGCTGGAACCTTCCGATCATTCTGATCGTCTTGCTAGCGGTGTTCGGTTCGCTTGCCGCCGCGGCGATCCCGATGGCCCTCGGTATCTGCACGGTCGTGGTCACCATGGGCCTGGTCTACCAATTGTCGACGTACACCACGATGTCGGTTTTTGTGACGTCGACGGTGTCGATGTTCGGCATTGCGCTCGCGGTCGACTACTCCCTGTTCATCTTGATGCGTTTCCGCGAGGAACTGCGTGCCGGGCGTCAGCCGCAGGAGGCCGTCGACGCCGCGATGGCGACCTCCGGGCTCGCCGTGGTGTTGTCCGGCATGACGGTCGTCGCCTCGCTCACCGGCATCTACCTGATCGACACCCCGGCACTGGCGTCGATGGCCACCGGCGCGATTCTCGCGGTCGCCGTCGCGATGTTGACGTCGGCCACCATCACACCCGCAGTGCTGGCGACGTTCGGACGGGCGGCCGCCAAGAGGTCGGCGGTGCTGCATTGGTCGCGGCGACCGGAATCCACCCAGTCACGGTTCTGGACTCGCTGGATCAGGTGGGTGATGCGCCGTCCATGGGTGTCGGCGCTGGCAGCATCGGCGTTCCTCATCGTCATGGCCACACCGGCATTGTCGATGGTGCTGGGCAACAGCCTGCTGCGCCAATTCGACTCGACGCATGAGATCCGTGCCGGGGTGGCGGGAGCGGCCCAAGCACTCGGGCCCGGCGCGCTGGGACCGGTGCAGGTGCTGGTGAACTTTCCGGACGGCGGTGCGTCCTCACCCGCGCACAGCCAGACGCTAGAGGCGATTCGTCAGGAGATGGCGCGGGCTCCCGACATCGTCTCGGTGTCACCGCCGATATTCGCCGACGACAACCGCAGCGCTCTGCTTTCCGCCGTGCTGTCGGTGGATCCCGAGGACATGGGTGCCCGGGAAACCGTCCAGTGGATGCGTGCACATCTTCCGGAGGTTCCGGGCGGCGGTTCGGTACACGTCGACGTCGGCGGCCCGACAGCGCTGATAAAAGACTTCGATGACCGGGTGTCGACAACCGAGCCGCTGGTGTTGGTCTTCGTCGCACTGATCGCCTTCGTCATGCTGCTGATCTCGATCCACTCGGTGTTCTTGGCGCTCAAGGGCGTGCTGATGACCGTGCTGTCGGTCGCCGCCGCCTACGGCAGCCTGGTGATGGTGTTCCAGTGGGGCTGGCTGGAGAAACTCGGCTTCGCACCGATCAGTTCAATCGACAGCACCGTTCCCCCGCTGGTGCTGGCGATGACGTTCGGCTTGTCGATGGACTACGAGATCTTCCTATTGACGCGCATCCGGGAACGCTTCCTGCAATCCGGCGAGACCCGCGATGCGGTCGCCTACGGCGTGAGTACCAGCGCGCGCACCATCACCAGCGCTGCGCTGATCATGATTGCCGTGTTCATCGGCTTCGCCTTCGCTGGCATGCCGCTGGTCGCCGAAATCGGCGTGGCGTGCGCCGTCGCGATCGCGGTCGACGCCACCGTTGTGCGGCTGGTGCTGGTACCGGCGCTGATGGCGATGTTCGCCCAGTGGAACTGGTGGCTGCCCGCGCGGCTGGCCCGCACCCTGCCGTCGGTCGACTTCGAGAGGCCGCTCCCCAATGTTGACCTCGGTGATGTCGTGGTCATCCCCGACGACTTTTCCACGGCCGCCGTGCCCAGCGCGGATCTGCGGATAGTGCTCAAGTCGGCGGCAAAGCTCAAGCACCTGGTGCCCGATGCCATTTGCGTGACTGATCCGCTGGCCTTCACCGGCTGTGGCGGCAATGGCGATGTGCGGGAGCACCTCAAGGGTGGCGACGACCCGATCACGCGACGCACGGTGCTGCCCGGCGCGGCGACCACCACCAACGGTCCCTCACTGACCAGGAAGTTCGTCGGCGGCTTGTCGTACCGCAACGGTATAAGCCGGCCTGTGCGGCCAGTGCATCCGGTCACCTTATGGCGCGGGCGGCTCTCAGTCGCCCTGGATGCGCTGGAGGCCGAGGGCGACCACCTGACGTTCGAGCGGCGCAGCCCGGTGGAGACCACCAGCGTGCAGTTGCCCACCGGCGACCGGCTGCAGATCCCAACCGGCGCCGAAACATTGCGTCTCAAGGGCTACCTGATCATGTGCCGGAACAGCCGCCGCGACTACGCGGAGTTTGCTGAATTGGTCGATGCGACGGACCCGGAAACGGCCGCTGTGGTGCTGGCCGGGATGGATAGGTACTACCGTTGTCAACCACCTAGGCGGCAATGGATCGCCACCCAGTTGGTTCGCCGGCTCGCGGATCCACATCCGTCTAACGTCGATGATGATAAGTGGTCCGAGGGGAAGGCAGACTGGGACGAGGTCGAGCAACGCTGCCTGTCGGTGGCCGTAGCGATGCTGGAGGAGGCGAGGTGACGTTGGCAGCGGACCGACGCCCCGGACCGGCGCAGCAGCCGCCCGCCCCAGACCCGCGCGCGGCGTCGCAGCGGTCGCCGACGGACCGACGCCCGGAACCGGTACCCCAGCGGTCGACCATCGGCCCTCGCTACGCCGACCAACCAGTCGAATTTTGGCCCACCGCCGCCATTCGCTCAGCGCTGGAAGGCGGGGACATCACCACTTGGAAGCGGATTGCCGCCGCGCTGAAACGCGACCCGTACGGGCGAACCGCCCGCCAGGTGGAAGAGGTGCTTGAGCGCGCGCGGCCCTACGGCATCTCCAAAGCAATGGCGGAGGTGCTCGACCGTGCCCGCGTGCACCTTGAGGCCGACGAACGCGCCGAAGTGGCCCGCCACGTGCGGCTGCTGATGGAACGATCAGGACTGGGCCAGCAGGAATTCGCGTCCCGCATCGGTGTCGCCCCGGAGGAATTGGCCGCATACCTCGAAGCCAAGCTCAGCCCGTCGGCGTCGCTCATGATCCGGATGCGTCGTTTGTCCGACAGATTCGTCAAGGTGAGGTCCCGGCGTTCGACCGGCGCCACCTGACCTGGCAGGGCAGCGTAGGCAGCTGTGTTCGTGGATGCAGGGGTGTCATGGGAGCGGCCGCAGTCGCCGATGGCGACCTTGCGGCGTTCGAAGTGCCCGACGAACTCGGCCCATTCGGTGTCGGTGGGGGCGCGGTAGTCCTCGCTGGGGCGCAGCGCGCGGCGGCTGGCGATGAACGCGCGGTGGCCGTTGATCACTTCCTCGGGGTAGACGGCCCCGCTATATTTGCCGGCGTTATGCTCGCGGCTGTGACCGGTGGTGATGCGCTGACGGGGCGGGACGCCGAGCTCGCGGTTATCCGTCGGGCGCTGCGTGGGGTGGGGGGACACTCCGGCGTGGTGATCGTCGGAGCCGCCGGCGTGGGCAAGACGCGGCTTGCGCGTGAAGTCGTGGCCCAGGCCGCCGCGGCGGGTGAGCGCACGACCTGGATCGTCGGCACCGAGTCGGCGCGGCCATTGCCGCTCGGCGCCTTCACCTCGTCGATCGGCGATGCGATCACCGACCCGCTGCCCAGCGTGCGCAGGATCATCAATTCTTTCGTCGTGCAGGCCAGTCGGGGCCAGATGTTGATCGGGATCGATGACGCCCACCTGCTCGACGGGCTGTCTGCTCACGTCGTGCACCAGCTGGCTCAATCCAAAACCCGGCTGGTGGTCACGGTGCGAACCGGAGGCGAGGAACCCGACGCGATCACCGCGCTGTGGAAGGACGGGCTGCTCACGCGCCTGGACCTCGACCCGCTTTCCCCGCAGGCGACTCGAGACCTGATCGAGGGCATGCTCGGCGGACCTGTCGATGCGCGCAGCGCGCGGCGGTTCTGGAAACTAACCGGCGGCAACGCCCTGTTCTTGTGGCAACTACTCAAGGATCAGGTCGCGGCGGGCGGCGTCCGCCAGGTGGCCGGTGTGTGGATGTGGGACGGCGACGTCGCGGTCTCGCAGAGCATCAACGACATGGTGGGCCGGCTGCTCGGCCGGCTCAGCCCGGAACTGGCACTTGTGCTCGACACGCTGTCGCAGTGCGAACCGCTCGGGGTCGACGTGCTGTGCGACATCGTGCGCCGCCGCGACCTCGAGGTCGCCGAGCAGATGCACCTGGTCACCACCGAACGCACCCAGAACACGCTGATGGCCCGGCTCGCGCACCCGATGTTCGGCGAGTTGCGGCGCGCCACCGCGGGCGAGATGTACCTGTCGAACATCCGTGGCAAGCTGGCGCGCCGACTCGGCGAGGAGCCCGACCGCGACATGCACGCCACGGTGCGGCGGGCGTTGCTGCGGCTCGATTCGGACGTCAAGCCGGACCCACAGCTGTATCTGGAATCGGCGCGCTATGCGATGACGATGCTGGACCTGGACCTGGCGGACCGGTTCGCCACCGCCGCCGCCGACTGCGGAGACAGCGACGCGGCGACCGTCCAGGCGCTGAACACGATGTTGATGGGTCGCGGCGACGATGCGGAGAAGTTCCTCGGCGTGATCTGCGAAACCCGCGACGGCGATCGGCATCTCTGGTCGCTCGTGCGGGCGGCCAACTTGATCTGGACGCTCGGAAGGCTGCCGGAAGCGTCGGCGATTCTCGACGAGCTCGCCAGCGGGCCGGAATCCGATGACGAAAAGGTGGCGCGCCAAGCCCTCGAGGCGTGCGTCGACGTGATTTCGGCCCGCTGCGAGACCGCCGTCGGCAAGGCCCGCGCCGCGCTGGCGTCGGGCAGGCTGCCGGACTTCCCGGCGATGATGGCATCGGTCGCGTTGATGATGGGGCTGGGCGCCCTGGGCCGGGTCGACGACATCGCCGCCGTCGCTGGGCAGGCCTTCGCCCGGGCCGCGAAATCGCCTGAGACATCGCACTTCCGGTTTTGGTGCGGCGGAGTCTACGCGAGAGCCTGCCGGCTGACCGGCCGCATGGAGGAATGCGTGGCGGTGGCCAAGCGGCTTGCCGACTCCGCCGCCGAGCTGCCCGGCCTCGCCTACGCCAACCTTGCGTCTCTCAGCGGCCACGCCGACTTAGTGCGCGGGGACCTGCCGAGCGCCGTGACGATCCTGCGTGAGGCGCTGGCGGGGGTGGAAAGGCACACCATCACAACGGGTTTGCGGGCGGCATCCTATTTCGCGCTGATCGAGGCGCACGCCAAGCTGGGACATCAGAAGGAAGCCCGGGACGTGCTCGCCAAGGCTCGCGAAGCGGTGCCGCCGGACTTCTTGTTCATGGATACCGCGCTGTCGCTGGCTACAGGGTGGTCGCTGGCCGCCGACGGCTTGCTCAGCCACGCGATCGACGTCGTGCGGTACGCCGCCGAGGTGGCGCGCAAACGCAACCAGCCCACTCACGAGCTGGCCTGTCTACAGGCGGCGATCCAGTGGGGCGACGCGTCGGCAGCAGACCGGGCCCGACAACTGGCCGGCATGCTATCATTTCCGCTCGCCAATACCGTTGCGCTGCACGGTGAATCGCTGCGCGACGGGGACGGTGACGGCCTGCTGGCCGCCTCCGGTCAGTACGCGGCGCTCGGTGATCGGTGCACCGCCGCCGACGCAGCCGCACAGGCGGCCATCGCGTTCACCGGTGCGCAGCAGCGCAAGCGCGGCCTCTATGCCGCGGCGCTGGCACAGCAACTGGCCGAGGAGTGCGGCGGGTTGTGCACGCCCGCCCTTCGCAGCCCGGTCGCACCGTCACCGCTGACCGGGCGGCAACGGGAGGTCGCCGAGCTGGCCGCGGCGGGCCTGTCCAACAAGGAGATCGCCGACCGGCTACTGACATCGGTGCGTACAGTGGAGGGCCACCTCTACCACGCATGCCAGCGGGTCGGCGCGAAGTCACGCGGCGACCTGGCTGCGATCATGCGGGCCGGCCCGATAGGCGTGCGCTGACGTCAGCCGCGGTGTCCGACGATGCCGGCCGCGCGCTGGGCGCGGTCCTCGTAGACCTTGCGGGCTGCGGTGTCGAAATCGAGGAAGACGCGATCAAGGCATCGAAAGCTTCGGCTAGGTGGTGGTTGATCTCGGGAGGCTCGAGGAAGGCGGCCGCCTGCCAGCACGCAGGTGGACCTCTCGCGGGCCGTGACCTCTTGCTCAACAACTGCATTCATAGGAGAGATCGCTGTTCCTACCAGGCTTGAGATCGCTACCGTGTGCCGCAGCCAGGAATGATTATCGGTGGGATGGGCTGGGCGTATCATGTTGTGTCGGAACGTGGTAACGGGCATCCAGACATTTACCGGTAAACCGCCATAACCCAGACTCGGGAGGAACAGGCCGTCGAAGCGCTCGGCCAGAGCCGCGCCATCGGGGTGGCTGGCCGCCTTGCCGGCCTAACTCGCGTCTGAGTTCGTCGTACCACCTTGCGGTGGCCGGGACCGGCCCTGCGGGCAGCGGCCGAGGTGGATCGTCACGTCGTGCCGTTGAAGCGTCACCAACTGAGCGTGTGGATTGAGAGGCTGGTCATGCGGGAGACGTCCTGGGCGGTCAGGAGATCTTTGTCGTGTCGCCGGAGCGGCGGTCGGCGATCTTGCCGCTAACCTCAACCCAGGACGGGATCCGCTCGACCGGCTCATGGATGTCCACACGGATCGGCGTGAGTTCGCAGACGCCCATCGAATCCCAGTGGTCCAGATCTGGTTGCCGTTTATTCACCGCGAATGACCTCGAACCAATCGGAATTGACCGGTTATCGCCGGGGCTACTGAACAGTGAATTCCGTTGTGATGCAGGCATGTTCCGGCAGTTGCAGGGATCGCCGGGTAACACCGGTTGCTAATCCGTTGGTCGCGGGTTCGAGTCCCGCCCGCCCCACGCCAGAGCCTATTTTTCAAGATCACTCGTCCGAACTCATCGTTTTTCATCGTTTATGCCCAAGGCCGCGTTTGACTATTCCACGCGCACACCACTGATCCTGGTCGCCAGCCTGTGCACACCGGCTGAGATCCGGGCGGCCGGCGTCGAGGGTGTGACGGCTCATCTGGTCGAACACCAGGCCTGGCCTGCTGGTGTCGCCAAGACCGCGGCCAGCGCCGTGGCGGTGGCCACCGAGCAGCAACTGGCGCTGCCCGGCGAGAGCGGCACCGCCGCCCTGGTCAAGCGGCTGGCCCGCAAGTTGCTTGACCTGGACCGCGAGATCAAAGACATCGACAAGACCATCACCGAGCGTTTCCGCGATCACCCCTACGCGCGGATCATCGAGTCGCTGCCCGGCTTCGGACCCAACCTCGGCGCGGAATTCTTGGTGGCTACCGGCGGGAACCTGACATCCTTCGCCACCCCAGGCCGCTTGGCCTCCTATGCCGGATTGGTGCCCGTGCCAAGGGATTCGGGCCGCGTCAGCGGAAACCTGCACCGACAAAAACGCTACAACCGCCGACTTCGGCGGGTGTTCTACCTGGCCGCGCTGTCCAGCATCCGCGCCAACGGGCCCTCCAGACAGTTCTATGACCGCAAGCGCGCCGAACGACTCATCCACAGCCAAGCCCTCCTGGCGCTCGCCCGCCGCCTCGTCGACGTGCTCTGGGCGCTGCTCCGCGACGGCCGCGAATTCAGCCCGCACAGGCCTGTGGTCCCCGCAACGGCTTGACATCCTCATTGAGAGTCTTTGCTGCTGAACGTCGCGTTGCACGGGCTGGAGGAGGCCGCCGGGGTTCGCTACGCGTTCCCCGGCACTGGTTCTGGGGAGACCAAGCCAAAATCCCCGGTCGTGATCAGATACGCCGATGACCTGGTTGCGCTCTGTTACTCACGTGAGCAGGCCGAACAGATCACGGTGCAGCTCGCGCAATGGCTGGCGCCCAGGGGTCTGGTCTTCAACGAGGACAAGACGCGGATCGTTCACCTCGGTGAGCAAGGATTCGACTTCCTGGGATTCAACGTCCGCCGGTACGGCTCCAAGCTGCTGATCAAACCGAGTAAGACGGCCATTATGCGGCTCCGGCAAAGGCTCGCGTTGGAGATGCGCATGCTGCGCGGATCGAACGCGGCGGCGGTCATCGCCAGGCTCAACCCGATCATCAAGGGGTGGGCCGCCTACTACCGGGGTGTGG
>Ga0187766_10001360_pt1 | contig 14318 bp, 16 predicted proteins | sample 0216_QUI02_MP05__4_FD_132971 | JGI IMG/M metagenome (GOLD analysis project Ga0187766, IMG submission 132971) | Tropical peat soil microbial communities from peatlands in Department of Meta, Colombia - 0216_QUI02_MP05_20_MG | ecosystem: Environmental > Terrestrial > Soil > Wetlands > Peat ... | reverse complement strand
GCGGGGTGGTGGCCGAGGGGACCCCCGACGCCGTCCGCCGGGACCCCCAGGTCGGCGCCATCTACCTCGGCACGGCCGCCCCCTATTCCTGAAGCGACGGGGACCCAAGGCCTGTGAGAAACCGGCGCTGGTCAGTACGGGCGTTCTTTGGAGGCGACCATCGGGAAGTGTTTTGTGTTCAGGGTCACGAGGGTTGCGCGGAGGATCTCGGCGGTGGCGGCGATAATGTAATCCGGTAGGTCGATACCCGGGTGTCGGCGGCGGTGCTCTCGGGCCATGTCCCCCGCCCGTTCGGCGATCGGCTCGTCCAGCGGCATCCAGCGGAACAGGCTGAACAGGGTCCTGGTTGGCGATTCCTCCGAGGCACGCATGCCGGCCAGCACTTCGATCTTCGTGACCACCGAGGCGTAGAGTCCATCGCTTTCCTGCGCGAGACGGACGAGGGTTTCGCGGGCTTCCGGGCGTCCGTTCAGGTGATCGATGAGGATGCCCGTATCCACCAGGTGGCGCGTCATCCGCGCGCGCCCTTTCCCTTGGCGCGCAGGGCGCGCAGCCGCCGATTCCAGCGGCGGGCATCGCGCACCTTCTCAACATAGTCCGTGCCGGACGTGACCCGCCCCCCCCAGGTGCCGAAGGTCCGGTCCAGGATCCTGAGGGCGGGCGCACCCCGGCGCGACCTGCGGAACGTGTTCTCGATGGCCTCCCGCACGAGGTCTGACATGCTGCACCCGCGCGCCTCGGCGACACGGGCCAGAAGAGCGTGCTGATGCTCGTCGAGATAGATCTGATACCGGTGCATGGGCTCCCCCGATCCGGCCATGATGGTGTATATACATCATAGCTGCGCGGGCGCCGGGGGTCAAGGGCGTGTCGCCGCGGGGTGGGGCGGGCGTGGCCGTGGAGGGTGAGATCAGTCGGGGGCGATGGTTTCGACGGGGACCTGGAGGGAGCGGGTCTGGCCGGCGGCGGCCCGGGCGCGGTCCAGTTCGCGCTTGAGGCGGGCCACCTCGTCCTCCATGCCCTGGAGGCGCTCCAGGACGCACTGCATGGCCCGCGCCACGGGGTCGGGCAGGTCGGTCATGTTCAAGTCGATCCCTTCGGGGACGCGGCGGCCGTCCTTGTGGGTGACGCGGCCGGGGATCCCCACCACCACCGAGTTGGGCGGCACCTCCTTCACCACCACGGAGCCGGAGCCGATCCGGCTGCCGGCGCCGACGGTGAAGGGGCCCAGGACCTTGGCGCCGGACCCGATCACCACCCGGTCCCCGATGGTGGGATGGCGCTTCTTCTTTTCCAGGCTGGTCCCGCCCAGGGTGACCCCCTGGTAGATGGTCACGTCCTCGCCGATCTCGGCGGTTTCGCCGATGACGACACCCATGCCGTGGTCGATGAAGAGGCCGGGGCCGATGCGGGCCCCCGGATGGATCTCGATGCCGGTGAGGAAGCGGGAGATGTGCGAGGTGAAGCGGCCGAGGAACTTCAGCCGATGCGTCCAGAACCAGTGGGCGATCCGATGGAACCAGAGGGCGTGGAGGCCCGGGTAGCAGAAGAACACTTCGACGAGGGAGCGGGCGGCCGGATCCCGTTCGAAGATGGCCCGCACATCGCGGCGGAGCGTGGCCAGCACGGCGCGCCGCCCCCTAGGCCGCCCGCCCGGCCAGGCAGGCGTTGAGATCGCGCAGGAGCTGGTCCGGATCGATCCCGTGGACCTTGGCGCCGTGTTCCACGTCGTCGAACTCGGCGGCGGAGCAATCCAGGCAGGCGACGCCGTACCGGTCGAACACCGGGATGGTCTCGGGGAACCGCCGGACGATCTCCTCGATCTTCATCCAGCGCGTGATCTCCATGGCCGCCCCTCCTGCTCTATGGCCCTGGCCACGCTCCATCCACTCCCATAATACTTTAGGCCGGGCCGACCCCCAAAGTAAAGCGAAATCGCGGGCCGGGGGGTGGGAAGATCGCAGCCCAGAGGGAAGCCCACCAAAAAGGATAGCACTTCGATGCGCCGGGACGCAACCCCGGCGCAACTGGACCTGTGGGCTCTGGCGGAGGGCCCACGGCGTGCGGATGATGGATGAGTAATGCCGCGGGGGGATCGTGACCAATGGGCCAGGCGGCGCGCCGGGGCGCGCCGCCTGGACGGCGGGCGATCTCCGGATGTGCGGGCACGCGCCAAGCCCCGCGTATGACGGGTGTGCACTTCGATCCTGGATGGCCCGGCGGCGGAACCGGAGGACCCTGGCGGAGGCCCGGCTCGCTGCGGCGGATGCGACGGCCCTGCGTTCAGCTCGCCGCCGGGGGTAGCTCGGGGCGGCTGGCCCTCGTCGGGCCTGGCCCGCCCCGAGCCCCACGGCGCCTACCGGTGGTGCCCCGCCCAGCCCCGGGCGCCCTCGCCCTCGCCCCAGTGCGTGCCGGCCTCTGCGTTACCCTGCTGATTCCCCCCCTGCGCGTCACGCCAGGCCTGCTGCCGGTCCTCGCGAAGCTGTTCCCGGTCCTGGTGCAAGGTCTGCTCGTCCTGGTGCAACGTCCCGAAGTCCCCCCGCAGGGATTCCCGGTCCTGCTGCCTGGTCTGCGCCGCCTGCTGGAGGGCTTGGCGATCCGCTTGGACGCCCTGCTGATTGCCCGCCTGCTCGTCCTTTTGGAGCTGCTGGTAGAGCTGGCGCATCTGCTGACGATCCTGCTGGAGCTTCTGTTCCTGCGCCTGGATGTTCTGCCAGTCCTGCAGGACGGCCTTCCGTTCTTGCTGGACGGCCGCCTTGTCGGCCTGGATGTTGGACGGCGTTCCCGAGGTCGTGGAGGTGGTCCCCGAAACCGTGGGGGACGAGGGCGGGGTGGTCTGGCCGTAGGCCCTGGGAGCCGCCAGGGTCAGGGCCAAGGCGCCGGTGGCGAACCAGAGGAGTTTCAAGCGCATCGTCATGCCTCCCTATGTGAGCGTTCCCCCGGGCTGGACCACGCGGGCCGGCAAGCGGTGCTGCCCGGCCCGTCTCGCCTGTTGGGCGCTTCCCGCGGGGCGCCCCGGGGCGGGGTCCTTACCGGCCGGCGTCCTGCCGGATCTCGCGATTGATCTGGTTCTCCTGCTGGTTCATCACGCCCTGCTGGCCTCGGGTGATGAACCCGCCGCGCACCGTGCCGTTGGGGCTGTTGGCCTTGGCGTCCGAATAGTCTTCCTTGCGGACGTCGTGGATCTGGCCCAGCATCTGGTCGCGCTGTTGCGCCGAGATCTTGCCCGCCTTATAGAGGTTGTTCACCCGGTTCCGCTCCCGGTCCGCGCGCTTCAGCACTTCTGTCTGGCGCGGGTGGTTCTTCTGGAAGCGCGGGTCTTTCTCCGGACCGGCCCAGGCCGGATACCCCGTGCCCAGGAGGGTCCCCGCCAGCACGAGCCCGAACATCGCCGTCTTGTGCATCCGCATGTCTCGTCTCCTTGTGTGAGGGGGTTGCCGCCGCATGTCTCTCCGCTGCCGGATTAGATGCCGGAAGGTCCCGGAGGGTTTAGTGGGGGGCCGCGGCCAGCGTGGGGGGTTTTCGTCCCGTGCTCTGCACAGGTACCAGCTACAGCAACGCCGGTGCCACCGCTGGTTGACCAGGGCGCTCCGCCGTGGCGCCGACAGCGGGAATTATGCGGGAACAGACGCGGAGCGGGTACAGGCCGTGCACTCGGCCTGGGAGGCGGTGGTTGGACTTTTTTGGGGGATTCAGGCCGGCGTTGGGGCGTTTCGCCGCGCGGTATGGCCTTCCCGTCCGGGACGCTGCCATGGATATCGGCTGGAGCAAGCCGTCCACAGCAGAACGACGCGCCGAGACACATCGGGCTCCCGGGCGACCGGACCCATGGCAATCGCGCCTTCCCCGCGGATCTGACTTCGCAGGATGCCGAAAGGGCCCCGTTCCCCCCGGCCACTCAAACCCGCCAGGTGCGGGCAAGAATGCGCAGAGGCGGGGCGGCGCACGCCGCGCGGCGCACCCGCGCAGTTGGGTCGGAGGCATCCTGGGCCCGGAAGGCGCAGCCCTGCCGCCGCCGTTCTGGCGGCGGCAGGGGGCGTTGCAGGACCTTTTCCAACAGTTTGGAAGGCGAGGCTACCGAGAGCGCCTGAGGAAGGCGCGGTGGAGGCGATCGCCCGGTCCATGGGGGCTGGAGGAAGCAGTGGACGAGGGGGCCTCGGCGTCTGGGGCCGTATCCTCAACTTGGGTGGGATCCGATTCCGGCATGTTGAAGGTCGCCAGGTACCGCTGCAGGTGGGCTTCATCCGCTTCGTTCAGATCGGGAAAGTGCACCCCGGACCGGAAGCGGAGCTCCGCCTTCCCGCCCGCGCCCATCTGCATCCGGTTCATCTGGCACCAGATCAACTGAGCCCGGAGGCAGAGGTCTGCGCCGGGGACCCACAGGAAGAGGAGACGGATCTCGCCCGGCTGAAACCGCTGCGCGTGCTCGATCATCGCCCCGGCCATGCTGAGATCGATCACCTGCACGTCGTATTGGCGATCCACTGTGCCGCGCACGGTCCAGGGCAGGATCACGCGCGCGTGCCGGCGCCGCTCCATCTCCCTCATCGTCTGCACCCCCGAGGCTCTCCCCGGTTGGCTAAGAGCCGGTGCGGTTCCCAGGAGGCCCATCCCGCCGGGCACCGCGGCGACCCGGATTTGGACACGAACGGCAGCAGGCCCGTCGGCGGCTCCCCGGATGCGCACCCTGCCGATTCTTCCTACGCCGGGGATGGGTTCAGCATGCAACGTGCCACGCCCGCTGGTCGACCAGCCCCGAGGGAGGCGCGGGGAATGCCTCCCGGTCCGGTGCATGATCCTGGGTGCGGCCGGGGCGTTTGCCGGGAGGCCATCGAGGCGGGCCCGACGGCGGGGAAATCTGCCCGAGTGGGCCAACGCCCCGCCCGCTGCCGCCGAGGCAGTGGGGGGTGATGCCGGGCCTTTTCCAGCAGCCTGCTAGGCCGCGGGGTCTCGCTTCGGGTTTTCCGCCGGGGCGAGCGGGCGCGCCTGCGCGAGGATCAAGTCGAGCATGTTCAGGAGGCGCTCCCACCCCATGCTCTTCGGGATCGTGCCCTGGGCGCCGGCCTGGAATGCCTGCTGGACCAGCTTTGGGGCCTCGCTGGCCGTAACCATGGCCACGGGGATGTGGGCCATGGCCGGATTGGCCTTGAGGCGCCGGCACGTGGCGAAGCCATCCGTGCCTGGCATCTCCACGTCAAGCAGGATGATGTCGGGCCGGCCGGCCTCTGCGGCCTTCAGAGCTTCCGCGCCCCCCGCGGCCGTTTGCACCTCGTAGCCGCGCCCCCGCAAGATCTGCTGACAGGCGGAAAGAAAGAAGGGCTGGTCATCCACCACGAGGATGCGCCGCCTGGAGGGGCCCGCCTGTACGGGTTTCGACGCTGTTCCCGGTATCTCCGCCGTTGGTTGGATCTTCACGGGACCTCCGTTGTAGCTGGTTATTTTCGCGATTCTAAGCCGATCGCATCCGGCCCGCCGCGACCTCCGGAAGCGGCGTGTAGCCAAAGTGGGCCGGCTTCGGACTTGAGCACGTTCCATGCCAGCGAGGCACGGAAGTACAACCGGTGGAGGGAGGCCGAATTGACGGAGCGCCTTGGGGTCCACAAGGTCACCGTCGCTCGATGGCAATCGGGTGCGCGCGTCGCCGGTCATGCGAACCAGTGGGACACGGGCGGAAGATCCCCCGTGCCCGCCGCAGGGCTTGCTCGCGGCGGCGCGCCGGTCTATGCTCGGAAGGCGTTGATCTTGCGCGGGCTGCTATGCGTCGCCTCGCCTTCCTGCTGGTTCTTGCCCTCGGCCATCCGGCGGACGCCCTCGCGCGGAAGGGCCATGAGGGATTCCACAACCACCATCATGGGCACGCCGCGATCCTGCCATGGTGGTACGGATGGTGCGTTTATAGTCCCTGGTCCCCGTTCTATGCGCCGTACGCCCCCTGGCTCCTTCCAGGGCCTCCCGATCCCTCCCAGGATCTCTGGCGGATGGAGCAACGGCATCTCGGATTGCCATTGGCGGAGGAGCCCCCGCCCCCTGCGCGCATGGCCCCGCCGCTGCCTCGGGAAGCGCCTTCGCCCCTCTTGCCCCGGCCGGGTTCGTGACCGTCAGGAGGCTTCACCCACGATTGACGGGGCGGCGGCGTGCCGGGTGGCGCCGCCGCCGGTTCGACGCGAGACCCCGATGAAGGCACGGGAAAAGATCGTCCGCGTGCATCAGTTGCTGGAGGGCGCGTACGGCGCGCGCCGCCGGCCGCCGGGTGACGATCCGCTGGACGAGCTGATCGCCACCATCCTTTCGCAGAACACCAGCGACGTGAACAGCGGGCGGGCCTTCGATGCCCTGAAGGCGGCCTTCCCCACGTGGGAGGCGGCCATGGGTGCGCCCGTGGGGCGGATCGCGGCCGCCATCCGGTCCTCCGGGCTGGCCAACATCAAGGCGCCCCGCATCCGGGCGGTGCTGCGGGCCATCTGGGCGGAGCAGGGCCACTTCGACATCGCCTGGCTGAGGCGGCGGCCGCCCGAGGAAGTGCGGGCGTGGCTGGGCCGCTTCCCCGGCATCGGGCCGAAGACGGTGGCGTGCGTCATGCTTTTCTCCCTGGGCCTGCCCGCCTTTCCCGTGGACACGCACGTGTTCCGCGTGGGGCGGCGGCTGGGCATCCTGGACGGGGCCGCCCGGCCCGAGACGGCGCCGGCCGTCTTCGAAGCGGCCGTCCCCACGTCGCAGTACTACTGTCTCCACGTCAACATGATCCGGCACGGGCGCGAGGTGTGCACGGCCCTGCGGCCGCGCTGCCCCGCGTGCCCCCTCCGCCGCGTCTGCGACTTCGTCCGATGAACACGGCCGAGGCCGCCGCATTCCTCCTCCATCACCCGGTCGTGGAACGCGTGGCTGCGGCGTTGCGCCAGGTGGGGGTGACGGAGGCCTTCGTCGTCGGCGGTGCGGTGCGGGATGTCCTGCGGGGATTCGGCCAAGAGACGCGGGACCTCGATCTGGCGCTCCCCACGGACCCGAGTGTGGCCGCAGTCGCGCTGGCCCGCGCCTTCGGTGCCGTCGTGGTGCCGCTGGACGATGCGACGACCCGCCTGGCCTTCGAGGGATCGGGCGGCAGATGGCGGCTGGATGTGGCCCGCTATCGAGGGCCCACCATCCGGGACGATCTCCTCCTGCGCGACTTCACCGTGGATGCCATGGCGGTGGCCCTCGTCGGGGGAACCCCGGGGGAACTGCTCGACCCTGCGGGTGGGAGGGAGGACCTTAGGCTCCGGTTCGTCCGTCACGTGTATCCGGAGGCCTTCGTCGACGATCCGCTCCGAACGCTCCGCGCCGTGCGGCTGGCCGGCGCACTGGAGGGTAGCATCGTGCCGGAGACGCAGCCCCTGATCCGGCAGGCGGCCGCGGGCCTCGGCCGCGTGGCGGGGGAGCGCATCCGCGATGAGGTCATGAAGATCTTCGGCGCCCGGGCTGCCGCCCACTGGGCCAGCGAACTCGAGGGACTGGGACTGTTGGCTGTGCTGGTACCGGCCAGCGCCGCCATGCACAATGTCCCCCCGTCGCCGCCGCACCGGCTCGACCTGTGGGAGCACTCCCTGGAGGTCCTCCGGCAACTGGAACACCTGCTGGTTTCCCCGGGCGCCTTCTTCCCTGATGATGCGGCAGAAATCGCGCGCCGGGCCGACGAGATCCTGGAGGGGGAGATCCCACGGCGCAGCCTGCTGGACCTGTTCGCCCTCCTGCACGACGTGGGGAAGCCGGCGACGCGCACAGTGGATGCCGATGGCCGGGTGCGGTTCCTTGGGCACGTGGAAGCTGGGGCGACCATCCTGACGGAGTTGTCCGGGCGTCTCCGTCTCGGGCGCCGTGCCGCTGAGTTACTGGACCGCATGGAGCGGGCCCACATGCGCCCCATCCTGCTCGCTGCCGAGCCGTCTATCACGCCTCGGGCGCGCTACCGGTTCTTCCGGGATCTTGGGGACACGGCGGTGGAAGTACTTCTCCATTCCTTGGCGGACGTGGGCGGCACCGTGGGGGCGATTGAGGCGGGAGGCCGCGAGTGGACAAATGATCCGGCCTGGCGGGAGCACGTGAACTTCGTGCGCGAGATGCTGGCCTTCCGACGGGAGCGGGTGCGCCCGGTGCAGGAGGCGCCGCCCCTTACGGGCGAGGAGGTGATGGCCCTCGCCGGCATCGGCCCGGGGCCGCTGGTAGGTCACGTGCTCGAACGCGTGGCCGAGGAGGCGGCCCTGGGCCAGATCCGGTCGCGCGCCGAGTGCCTGGAGCTGGTGCGGCGCGAGTTCGCCGCGTGGAAACGCGAGCACGAGGAGGCCGCGGACGCCGTGCAGCCGCCTCCCGAAACCCCTTGACCGCCCCGGTGAACCCAGGGATACTTGCAGGCATTTCGCCCAAGCTCGGCTGCGGGAGCGTTCGCCGGCTCAGGGGTGCCGTGGCGGCGTGAGCGCACACCAGAGGGCGACGGAGCGAGGCAGATGCTGAAGCCCAGCGGATCGTGGGTGGCGGTCTGCACGCCGTTCAATCGGGACGAGTCCATCGACCTGGGCGGGTTCAGGGATTTGGTTGCCTTCCAGGCCCGGTGGGGAACCAGTGGGATCCTGGTGATGGGTTCCACGGGGGAGACGACGCTGCTCTCCCCGGAGGAGCGGCGCCTGATTATCGAACAGGTGGTGGGTTACGCGAAGGACGCGAAGATCCCCGCCTTCTTCGGCTGCACCTGCCTGACCACGAAGGACACGGTGGCCCTCAGCCGGTACGCCGAGGCGGCGGGGGCGGACGGCATCCTGCTGGTGGTCCCGCCCTACGTGGCCCCGCCCCAGGACGCCGTGTACGAGTTCTTCCGCACGGTGGCCACCTCCGTGCGCTGCCCCGTGGCCATCTACAACAACCCCAGTCGCGTCACCGTGAATATCGACGCGGCCACCGTGCTCAGGCTGGCCGAGATCGAGAACGTGGTGGCCGACAAGGAGGCCATGGGGAACCTCCAGCAGCTCGAGCAGGTGGCGGCCGGATCGCGCGGCCGCCTGCACGTGCTGGTGTGCGACTGGCCCAAGTTCGGGATCATCCTGCCCGTCCTGGCGCTGGGGGGCCACGGGACGGCCAACGTGGCCGGTAACATCATCCCCAAGGAGATGGCCGCCCTGTCCCGCCCGTGGACGTCCTGGAAGGACGTGGAGGAGGCGCGGAACCTGTACCTGGAGCACGTGCCCATCCTCGAGGCGGTGTACGCCCTGTCGAACCCGGTAGCGGTGAAGGCCTGTATGAACTACCTGGGGCTGCCGGCCGGCCCGCCGCGGCGGCCGCTGCTGGAAATGCCGGCGGAAAGGTTCGCGCCGCTCAAGGCCACACTGGACCGGTTCCGGCTGCGCGAGAAGTACGGCTTGTGAGATCATTCGTGAGTCGCCCCGCGGGCTCAGGCGGGTGGGGTCCCGACCGCTTGGGAGCGCCAGGAGGGAACGCCATGCGCGTAGGCGCGCGAGATCGTGCGGGTCTGGGGTGGGTCATCGGCCTGGCCGCCCTGCTGGGCCTGGCCCTGCTGGCGCCGCCCGCGGCCCGGGCCCAGGACGAGGTGGTGAGGCTCGGCGACCTGCTGGCCATCTCCAATGCGGGGATCTACATCGCCATCGAGAAGGGCTACTTCAAGGAGCAGGGCATCCGGAACGAGATCACCACCTTCGCCTCGGCCGGCAAGGCGCAGCCGGCCCTGGCCGTGGGCGAGATCGAGGTGTCCGTGGGCACCACCAGCGCCGGCCTGTACAACGCCATCGCCGAGGGGGCGGGCTATCGGATCGTGGCCGACAAGGGGCAGGGCCGCGCCGGCACCGGCTACGTTTTGCTCACCGTACGCAAGGACCTGGTGGACTCCGGGCAGGTCAAGAGCGTGAAAGACCTGAAGGGCAAGAAGGTGGCCCAGTTCGCCCCCGGCATCATCCAGACCTATCTGCTGGGGAAGATGGCGGAGGAGGTGGGGCTCACCATCAAGGATTTCGACCTCACGAACCTCGCAGCGCCCCAGCAGATGACGGCCTTCGAGACGAAGGCCATCGACGCCGCCATGATCGTGGAGCCGTGGGGCGCCCGCGCCGAGGAGCGCGGCGTGGGCCTGCGGTTCCGAATGCCGGACCAGGTGAAAGCCCTGGGCCCCGTCCAGATCGCGGCCATCATGTACTCGGGGAAGTTCATCAGGGAGCGGCGGGCCGTGGCGCAGCGGTGGATGGACGCCTACGTCAGGGGCGCGAAGTTCTTCGTGGAGAAGGGGGCCAAGAACGACGAGGTGGCCGCCATCATCGAAAAGTACACCAAGGTCCCGGCCAAGGTGGTGAAGGCCGCCATCCCGCACTATCAGTCGCCCGACGGGCGGCCCATCCTCGAGAGCCTGGCGGACCAGATCAAGTGGCACACGGCCAACGGCTACATGCCCAAGGCCGTCAGCGTCGAGCAGGTGGTGGACCTCAGCTTCCTGAAGTAAATCGGCCCCTTCGCGGCGGGGGGAGGAGGGAAGAGCCATGGCGCTGGACCTGCGGACGTTCCTGCGGCAGCTCGAGGTGGAGGCGCCGGACCAGATCGTACGGGTGACCCGCGAGGTGGACTCCCACTTCGAGGTGACCGCCGTCTTGGCCAGGCTGGAGAAGGAACGGAAGTTCCCCGTGGTCATCTTCGAGAAGGTCAAGGGATCCAAGCTCCCCGTGGTCACCAACGTCCACGCGGACGCCCGGCGGCTCTTCCGGGCCATCGGGCTCAAGAACGCCACCCTCACGGAGTTCCTCAAGGAATACGCCGCCCGCGAGGACAAGCTCATCGACCCGGTGACCGTGCCCGAGGGGCCCTGCCAGGAGGTGGTCATCACCGGCAAGGACATCGACGTCCGCACGCTCCCCATCCTCACCTACCACGAGAAGGACGCCGGGCGGTACATCACCTGCGGCATGGAGATCCTGCGCGACCCGGACACGGGCGTGCGCAACGCCGGCATCTACCGCCTGATGATCCACGACCGGGACACCTTCGGCATCCAGATCTCGGAGACGGCCCACGGCCACTACATCTGGCAGGCCTACGAGCGCCGGAACCAGCCCGCCCCTATGGCGGTGGTCATCGGCCACCACCCGGGCTTCTACCTGGGCTGCCTCTCCTTCACCTCGCTGGAGACGGACGAGCTGTGCGTGGCGGGCGGGATCATGGGCGAGCCGCTGGAGATGGTGCGCTGCAAGACGCTGGATCTGGAGGTGCCGGCCCACGCGGAGATCATCCTGGAGTGCGAGATCCTGCCGAAGCTGCGGAAGGAGGAGGCCCCCTTCGGCGAGTACCCGGGGACCTACGGGCCGCAGCGCATGAACCCGCTGGTGAAGGTGAAGGCCATCACCATGCGGCGGGACGCCATGTACCAGTCCAGCTTCGTGGGGCACCCGGACAACCTGCTGCTCTCCGGGCTCATCCGTTCCACCACCATCATGCGGACGGTGAAGCTGGCCTCGCCCAAGGTGAAGGCCGTGCACATGCCCCCCTCGGGCCGCTGCCGCTTCATCTGCCACGTGGCCATCGACAAGGTCATCGAGGGCGAGCCCAAGAACGCGGCCATGGCCGCGTTCGCCGCGGACCCGTTCCTCAAGTACGTGATCGTGGTGGACAAGGACGTGAACATCCTCAACGACGAGGAGGTGCTCCACGCCATCGCCACGCGGGTGCGGGCGGACACGGACACCTTCATGGTGACCCACGCCAAGGGCTCCCCGCTGGACCCCGCGTCATACGACCCGGCCGGCGGATCGCACCTGGTCACCAAGATGGGCATCGACGCCACGCGCAAGGCCAACTACCCGGACGAGATCAGCGTCCCCGGCACCGACGAGGTCAACCTGGAGGCCTACATCCCCGGCTACCGCTCGATGAAGTAGCCGAGGGGGACAGGGGCCGGGCCCGGGGACCGAGGATGCCGGGCGCGGCCCACGCGCATTCAGCGAAGCCGAGGCGGAGCGGGACTCGGAAAGCATCCAGAGGTTTTGAGCCGACGCGGAAGGAGAGGCCATGCCCGGGGACAAGTCCAAATTGAAAAAGGCGGGGGGCAAGGGCGCAGGCCGTCCCGCGGCGGCAGGGTCCACGTCGGCGGATGAGTTCGACCTCACGAAGATCCTGGGCATCCAGGTGAGCCGGGAACGGGTGGAGCGCCTGCGCTCGCTGACCCGCTTCGACCAGCCCGGCCTCACCCCCGAGGCCGAGGAGTACCTATTGCGCAAGTTCGCCCAGGAGGCGAACATCCAGTACGCCCGCTTCCAGGCGGGGATCAAGTTCACCGAGGCCGACGTGGACGAGCTGCTGGACGGCGCCATAGACATCCACGCCCACGGCGGCTCCGAAAACTTCGAGCGCCTGCTGCTGGAGGACGATCTGGCCATCGAGTACGCCCAGCTCGGCCTGCGGGCGGTGGTCATCAAGACGTGGTGGACGCCGTCCGTCTCCCACCTGCCCCTGGCGCGCAAGGGGGTGAACGCCTGGTGCGAGCGGAACGGCAAGCCGCCCATCCAGCTCTTCGGGGGCATCACGCTGAACACGTCGGTGGGGGGGTTGAACCCGCACGCCGTGAAGCGGTGCCTCGGCTTCGAGGGGATGAAGTACATCTGGATGCCCATGGTGGATTCCTACCACCACCGGCGCGTCGTCCACGACGACTGGTCCGAGAGCCCCTGGCTCCGCATCGTGGACGAGAAGACGCACAAGGTGCTCCCCCCGCTCAAAGAGATCCTCCGCATCGCCGCCGGCAACGACCTGGTGATCGCCTGCGGCCACTACCCGTGGAAGCCGGATGCCTACGAGCTGATGGCCGAGGCCCGGCGCCTGGGCGTGCGGCGCCTGGAGATGGTGCACCCCACCCACATCCACTCCAAGCTTACCATCGAGGAGATGAAGGAAGCGGCCCGCGAGGGCATCAAGCTGATGCTCATGGGCCTGGGGTCCTGCACCTATCCGTTCCACGAAAACGGGCCCATCTACGCCGTGCGCATGCTCAAGGAGGTGGGGCCCCAGCACCTGGTGTACGGGTCCGATCTGGGCCAGATCCACAACCCGTCCCACGCCGTGGTCACCCGGTGGTTCGTGAAGCTCCTGCTGGCCTACGGCGCCACCAAGGACGAGATCCGGATCGCCTTCAAGGAGACCCCCGCCAAGCATCTGGGGATCTGAAGGACGAGGGGGCTGGGGAGATTGAGGATTTACGATTGAGGACTTTCGATTGCCGGAAGGGGATCGGACGGGACGAGGTTGGGGAACCAAAGGCAGCGCAAAGGGCGAGGGCAGCAACGGGTCCACCGCCCACGATGTTGGCGGTGGGCCGCGCTCAGGTGGTGGGCGCCCACCAAATCAGGCGGCGCGGCGGGGCGTGGGGGCGGTGATGAGGCGGACCTTGCCGGCGCTCACCATGTCCCGCGCGGCGATGGCCGCCCAGAGGTTGCGGGCGTGCTTGTTCCGCGTGAAGGCCGCGGCTTCCTTGCGCAGGATCGCAATGAGCCGCCGTGGGGTGACGGTGACCGAACGTTCTGTGGGTGCCATCAATCTTGCCCTCCCTGCGCCCCGAGGGGGCATGCCGTGACTTGCGCCGGGACAGAGGCTATGCAGGCCGCATGCCAGCCTTGGCCGGCCTGCCCCTGGGCCCGCTTGACATCTGCGGGGGGCCGGGGTATAAGGAAGTCCCACGCGGGCGTAGTTGAACGGTTCAACGATGGCTTCCCAAGCCATTAAAGGGGGTTCGACTCCCCTCGCCCGCTCCACCACTCACGCTCTCACGGGGCTGCGGGGGATCCTGCGGCCCTGTGTTGTTTTTGGCCGGTCTGTATCCGAGGTGGTGCACCCGCCCCGCGGCGGATCGGGTTGCCCCGGCGCCGTCTAATAGGATGCTGAAAAGCTCTCTTTTCCCCAGGCTGCTCACAAAGGTCCAGATGCAAGGCGGCGCGCGAGGCGCGTGGTACCCACGAAAGTTGGTCGGAGGCGTACTTGGGCCGTACGGCGCAGCGCCGCGCGAGCGCGCCAACGCCCCAACCGCTGCCGCCGGGGCAGCGGGAAGAGATGTTGGGCCTTTTTCAGCAGCCTGCTAAGGCTCGGCCATGTCCACGTCGGACCTCCTCTGGTTCCTCTTCATCGTCTTCACGCTGAGCCCGCTGGTTCAGCAGAAGCTGCTGGCCGTGCGCCGCCTCCGCGCCATCCGCCAGTTCGAGCAGACGCTGGGCAGCCGGGTCATCGCCCTGATCCACCGGCAGGAGACGATGCGGATCCTGGGGTTTCCCGTCTTCCGCTACATCGACATCGAGGACTCGGAGGAGGTCCTC
>Ga0187766_10001359_pt1 | contig 14330 bp, 14 predicted proteins | sample 0216_QUI02_MP05__4_FD_132971 | JGI IMG/M metagenome (GOLD analysis project Ga0187766, IMG submission 132971) | Tropical peat soil microbial communities from peatlands in Department of Meta, Colombia - 0216_QUI02_MP05_20_MG | ecosystem: Environmental > Terrestrial > Soil > Wetlands > Peat ... | reverse complement strand
CTCCGCCGTCCGTACCGCCGCCGCGCTCGCCCGGGCCCATCTCGGCCGGCGCGATCGGGTCGGAGTGGTCGACTTCGGGGGGAGGCTGCACTGGCTCGAGCCGGCGTTCGGAACGACTCAGCTGTACCGCATCATCGACGCGCTCCTGTCGAGCAACATCGCCTTCAGCTACGCGTGGCGGAATGTCGACAGCCTTCCGTTGAGGGTTCTGCCGCCCGGCGCCCTGGTACTCGCGATCACGCCCCTGCTGGACGAGCGCTCGATCGCGATGGTCAGCGAGCTCCGCATGCGCGGCTGTGACCTGACCGTGGTCGAGGTCTCGCCGTTGGCTCACGCGTCGCCCGGTCCGACCGCGGCGGATGCGGTCGCCTACGAACTCTGGAGACTTCAGCGAGAGTCGCTGCGCGCCTGCAGGCGCTCGGCGTCGGCGTTGCGGTGTGGGAGCGCACCGGCACCCTCGGACCGGCGCTCGAGGGGGTGAACGCATGTTGCTGGCGCTGCTGTACGGGGCCGGCCTGCTGGTCATGGGCGACCTTGCGATACGGACGATGGAGTTGAGTGGGGTCGGCCAGATTTCCGCCGGGGTGATCGTCGCCCGCGTCGGGGCGACGCTGGCGATGGCGGCGATCGGCGCCTGCCTGTCCGCGGTCGCAGCGCTTGCGGTCACCGCGGCGGTCCCCCGCTCGGTGGCGCTGACCGCCGTGGGCGCACTGGCCGCCGTCGCAGCACTCGTCGCGATCGTCCTGCTGGCGCGTCGCCGATTCGGACCCTCCGCCGCTGAGCCGCCCTCGGCGGACTGAGGCGCCGCCGCCAGGCGCCGCCGACCATCCCACTGAGGCGCCCCCGCCAGGCGCCGCCGACCATCCCGCTAATCGTTGTCGTTGTCCGTACGCCGCGGGAGCCGCCGGAGGAACAGCGGGCAGCGATCGGCATCCGACAGGTTGAGCATCTTGGGGTGGAACAGCTCCATGCCGATCCGCGGGTGTCGGCAGAAGCCGACGATCTCGTAGCCGGCGTCATCCACGAACGGCGGCGATGCTGCCTCGAGATAGAAGCAGGCGGGGCACTGCTCGGGCAGGTATGGCCAGCTGCCTCCGGTCACATCGAACTCCTCGGTCGGTGTCGTCGGGACCAGAGGCCATCAGCCAAATGGCGGTTACCCGCGGAGCCTCATCGCGCTGCTCACCACGATACCGCGCGGGTAGCCTTCCACCCCGATGTCCGCATGACTTTTACCGTCTCGATCCCGGGGCTCGCCGACCTCCGCCTCGAGTACCTCCTCGTGGACGTCAACGGGACGGTGACCAGCCGCGGTGCGCCGCGGGACGGGGTGGCGGTGCGGTTCGCCCGGTTGCGCACGCCCCTCGATATCCGCCTCGTTTCCGCGGATACGTTTGGAACCCTCGACACGATCGCCGCGCGCCTGGACGTGAGCGCCGTGCGAGCGTCGACCGGCGAGGACAAGCTGCGGTTGCTCGACGAACTGGGCCGCGAGCGTTGCGCAGTCATCGGCAACGGATCCAACGACGCGCTTGTGCTCGAGGCGGCGGCGCTCGGCGTTGCCGTGATCGGCCCTGAGGGCGCGAGCGCCGCTGCATTGCGCTCCGCCGATGTCGTCTGTGGGTCTGTCACCGACGCGCTCGACCTGCTGCTCGACCCGAAGGCGCTCTCGGCGACGCTGCGGCCCTAGCCGTGCGCAGCGCGATCGCGCTCGCGGGGCGTGAAGAGGTGCGCCACTGGCTCGAGCAGGTGGCACGCTACGACTCGTTCATGTTGCGCGACATGGCGCGCCGAGCACTTCCGTGAGCCTCGCTATATTGCGTCGCTCGCAGTGCGGCGATGGAGTTCGCCGGGTCATTTGGCCGAACCGCTTTCGGGCTGATGGCTCCTACGCAACAGCGTTAATCCGCCCGCGTAGGAGCTCGGTTTCACCGAATCATGCTGCCGCCATGGGGAGTTCAGGTCTGCCAGGTGCTGGCGCTGCTGGTGTTCGCGCCGCTGATCAGCGGCGTGATCACGAAGGCCGAGGCGCGAGTCCAGTGGCGCACCGGGCCGTCGATCTTCCAGCCCTACTACGACATCTGGAAGCTCTTTCGTAAGGAGTCGGTGCGGCCGCAGACGGCGTCGCCGTTCTTCGAACTGGCGCCGCTGATCGCGTTCGCGTCGTACTGCTCGATCGCGCTCCTGATTCCCGTCCTGACGAACTTCCCGCTTCCGCTCGGGACCGCCGGGGACATCCTCGGCGGCGCGCTCCTGTTCGGGCTCGCCGGATTCGTGACCGCGCTCGCCGGCGTCGACTCCGGCTCGGTATACGCCGCACTCGGCTCGAGTCGCACCCAATCGGTCGCGACTCTGGTTGAGCCGACCCTGATCTTCGTGTTCTTCACGGTGGCGCTGGTCACCGGGACCGACCTGCCGTACGCGCTCAACGCCACCCTCGCGCACTCCTCCTCGGAATACTTCCGCCCCAGCCATCTGCTGGCCGCCGCCGCGTTCTTCGCGATGCTGCTGGTCGACACCGGCCGAGTGCCGATCGAGAGTCACGGGTCGACCCTCGAGTTCGGGATGATCGACGAGGCGCGACTGCTCGAGCACTCGGGTCCGTCGTTGGCGCTGTTCCGGTGGGCGTCGACGATGAAGCAGTTCCTGCTCTACGTCGTGTTCCTGAACGTCCTCGTCGTCCCGTGGGGTTTGGCAAGCACCCGAAGTGTCGGGGCGGTCACGGCCGGGCTCGGGTGGCTGCTGGTGAAGATGGTCGGGTTGGGTCTGGTGATGGTCGTGATCGAATCGAGCTTTGCGAAGCTCAGGTTGTTCAGGATCCCCGACTTCATCGGCGCCGGGTTCGTGCTGAGCGTGCTCGCGGTCCTCGTGTTCTACCTGGCGAACGGCTGAGCTCGCTGATGCCCACCGCGCCCCATTACGACTTTGTGCACGCCACCGCGGCGCTGATCGCGATCCTGGCGCTGCTGAGCGGACTGTCGCTGCTGCTGGTCAAGCAGGTGCACGAGCAGGTCCGGGTGTACGCGGTGCTGTCAGCATTTGCCGCGGGCTACACCCTGTTGGTCGGGATCGACCGCGTCGACGCGGCTCTGATCGTGCTCGCCGTGTGGACGGCCTTGATCAAGGTGATCGTTATTCCGATCTCGGTCGACCGGGCAGTCACGCGCCAGGTATCGGAGCACGAGGTTCCGCTTGTGGTGCAGGTGCCTATGTCGTTGCTGATCGGCGTGACTCTCACCGGGCTCTCGTATTGGTCGGCTTCTGCGCTCCCGATTCAGGGCGCGCTGCTGCCGGCCCCCGCGCTCGGCATGCCGCTGTCACTGGTGCTGATCGGGTTCTTCTTCATGATCACGCGGCAGAACGTGATCAGCCAGATTGTCGGCCTGCTGACGCTCGAGAACGGCGTGTTCCTAGCCACGGTGGCGATTGCCCCAGGGCTTCCGTTCGCGATCGGGTTCCTGCTGCTGCTCGACCTGCTGCCGGCGGTCGTTTTCTATGGCGTGTTCGCGCGCCTGATCGCCGTCCGCGCCAAGACCACGAGCATCGAGGACATGGCGGTGCTGCGGGGTTGATGGCGGTCTGGATCCTGATCATGCTCGCGCTGCCGCTGGCGGCCGCCGCCGGCGGCGTCTTCATTGGCGACCGGCCCGCGATGGGCTGGCTGTCGCTGGCCGCGGCGGCGGGCTCGTTCGCCTGCGCGCTGGTCGTGGTGTTCGCCTACGACGCTGTGCGCGGGCGCCACGCTCTTGGCAGTGCCTTCTTCCTCGACGCACTGAGCGGCGTGTTTCTGATCGCGGTCGCGTTCGTGTATGCAGTCGTCGCCGTCTACTCGGCGGGGTACCTGCTCCCGGGCATCGGCCACATCCAGCTGCGGCGCTGGTACTGGCCGCTGCTGAACCTATTCGGACTTGCACTGCTGGCGACGCCGGTGTTGGCGAACCTCGGCGTCCTGTGGGTCGCGGTCGAGCTCACGACGGTGGTCAGTGCGTTGCTTGTCACGAGCGAAGGCTCCGACGAGTCACTCGAGGCGGGCTGGAAATACATCGTGATCGGCTCGGCGGGCCTTGCCGTCGGCCTGCTCGGAATCGTGCTGATCTACGCCGCCGGGATCCCGAGCCTCGGCGACCACTACACGCCGACGTACCCCACGCTCGCGCACGCCGCCCCGAACCTGAACGCGTCGCTGGTTCGCACCGGGTTCGCGTTGGCGCTGGTCGGGTTCGGGACCAAGGTCGGTCTGGTGCCGATGCATGCCTGGCTCCCGGACGCCCACTCGGAGGGCCCGAGCCCGGTCAGCGCGATGCTCTCGGGGGCGCTGCTGGCCGCCGCTCTGTACGCGGTCCTGAGGATCGGCGCAATCACGCAGCGGACCGTCGGGCCATCGTATGTCCACGTGCTGCTGCTCGTGTTCGGGGGTCTGTCGCTGCTGCTCGCAGCGTTGTTCACGTTGCGGCAGACCAACTACAAGCGACTGCTCGCGTACTCGTCGATCGAGCACATGGGCATCGTCTCGCTGGGCATCGGCATCGGCGGCCCGATCGCGGCCTACGGCGCGTTCTTCCACGTGATCGTCCATGCCGCCGGCAAGACGCTCGCGTTCTTCGGAGCCGGCGGCCTCCTCAGCCGGTACGACACGCGCGACGCCGATGACGTCCGGGGGGTGATCCGCCTCGCTCCGTTCACCGGCGCGATGGTCCTGCTGGGAGCGCTGGCGATCACCGGAGTGCCCCCGTTCGGCATCTTTCGCTCCGAGCTCTTGATCGTCACCGGCGGCTTCTTGCACTCGAAGTATGCGCTGGCCGGGTTGCTGGTGGTGTTCGCCAACGTGGCATTCGTCGGCGTCTATCAGGTGTTCCACCGCATGGTGATATCGCCTGGGGAACCGGTGGCAGGTGACCGGACGCGCATCGACCGCCCCGAGCAGCCGCTGATGGCGATCGCGATGGTGGTGAGCCTCACGGTTGTGCTTGTGCTTGGCCTCTGGATCCCGAGCCCGTTGAACCGCCTGTTGCACGGAGCGACGACCGTGATCGGGGGGCGGGTGTGATCACGCTGCGGGATCGCACGGTTCAGGCAACCGCGCTCGCGGCCGAGATACAGCGGCTCGGGGGCCGGCTGATGATGTTGTTCGCCGCCGGCGACGACGGCGCGCGCGAGCTGTGCGCGGTCGTCCGTGCCGATGACACGCTTGTCAGGTTGCGTGCACGGCTGGACGGAGCTGCCTACCCGGCGGTCACGCCGAGAGTCCCGGCGGCGCACTGGTTCGAACGCGAGATCCACGATCTGTTCGGGATCGTGCCCGAAGGTCATCCGCGCCTGGAGCCGCTCGTCCGCCACGCGGCTGGGCAGGGCGAGGTAACCGTGCCCGAGGAAGACGACGTGCGCTTGCGGCATCGCGGTGCGGAGCGGCTCGCGGGTCCCGGGGTGTTCGTGATCCCCTACGGACCCGTCCGCTCAGGCGTGTTCGAGGCCGCCCAGTTTCTGGTGCAGACCGGTGGCGAGGACATCGCCTACTGCGCCCAGCGTCTGTTCTTCAAGCGGCGGGGAGCCGAACGCCGGATCTGCGAGGTCCCGCTCGAGCTCGCCGTGCTCGTCGCCGAACGGGTGTCGGGCACGTCGAGCGTGGCGCACGCGCTGGCGTTCTCGCACGCGGTGGAGTCGCTGGCCGAGACCGAGGCGCCGCCACGAGCACAGGCGATCAGGCGCATCCTGGCCGAGCTCGAGCGCCTGTACAACCACCTCGAGGTGACCGTTCGCGAGTGCGAAGACGCTTCGCTGGCGGTCGCGCAGGCACAGTTCGCCGTGCTCAAGGAGCGACTTCACCGGCTCGCCGGCGCCACCGTCGGCAACCGCTACCTGCGTGGCGCGGTCGTGCCGGGCGGCACACGGATCGATCTCGACGCGGGCAGCGTGGACCGGATCGCCGCGACGCTGCGCGACTGGGAGCGCGACTGGCGCGGGGCGCTGGGCATCCTTCTTCGCACCGACTCATTCCTGGATCGGCTGGTCAGCGCCGGTCCGCTTTCCGAGCACGACGCACAGGACTTCGGCTGTGTCGGGCCGGTCGCGCGGGGATCTGGAATTGATCTCGACACTCGCCGTGATCTCCCGTACGACGGCTACTCGGCCTTCGAGGTGGCGGGTCACTCCGATGGGGACGCGATGGCGCGCATGGAGGTCCGCTTCCAGGAGGTGAGCTCCTCGCTGGAGGTGATTCGCGAGGCGGTCGCGTCGCTCTCCCCGGGCGCGATCCGGGGCGAACTGAAGTCGTTCACGCGCGACGGAGCGCTCGGTGCCTCGGAGTCGGCGCGAGGCGAGACGCTCTACTGGCTCGAGGCCGACGGCGCCCAGAAGCTCCGGTTCTGCAAGTTGCGCGCCGCGTCGTTCATGAACTTTGGCGCCTTCAACCGCGTGTTCGACTCGCAGGTGCTGACCGACTTTTCGTTCGTCGAGCACAGCCTCGGGCTGTCGCCGGCGGGGTGCGACGCATGATCCGGTGGTTCTTCCGGGGCGTCGCGGGGCGCCGATTGACGACCCGCTATCCACGCGTGAGCGAGCCGGCGCCGCCGGGCTTCCGGGCGCGGGCGCTGCTTGACCCCACCGCCACCAATCCGCGCGAGGCATGGCGGGTCGCCCAGGTGTGCCTGCCCGGAGCGCTCTCCCTCGACCTTCAAGACCGGCTCGTGCTCGACGCGGGCCGCTGCATCGGATGCGGTCTCTGTGCCGACGCGAACGGCGATCGCGCGGTGACCATGGATCCGGGCTATGAACTGGCCACGACTCATCGTGCGCGACTGGTCGTGGGCGCGGACGCCCATGAAGCTGACACTGCCGCCGCGGCGCTGAACGGACCATTCCGGCGCTCGCTCCACATCCGTCACATCGACACGGGCTCCGACGGCGCGGTCGAGCAGGAGATCGCCGCGCTGCTCAACCCGTACTACGACATGCACCGTCTCGGCCTGTTCTTCACCGCCAGTCCTCGACACGCCGACGTCCTGTTGGTCACCGGCCCGGTGACACGGCCCATGGAGGAGCCACTGCGCCGCACATACGACGCGATGCCCGAACCTCGGGTCGTGGTCGCCGCGGGCACCGACGCCTGCAGCGGCAGCATCTGGACCGCGCCCGAGGTCCTCGGCGGCGTTGACCGGGTGCTGTCGGTCGACGTCTACATCCCGGGCGATCCGCCAAGCCCGATCGCGCTGTTGCACGGGCTGTTGCTGGCTGCCGGCCGCGTGCGTCAGGTATCCGCGCCACGCGTCAACGGGGCTCCCACCGCGGCGGTGGCACGGGGCGCAGGTGCCGAATGAGCGCGCTCGCGACCTTGATGATCGTCGGCTGCGCCGGGCTTGTGCTGGCCGCCGGGGTCGCGGGATGGCGTGCCCCCGCGGCGTGGCGACTCGCTGGCGCCCTGGCGCTCGCGGCCTCGGTGGCGCTAGCCGCGGCCGGCTTCGTGGCCGTCTTCTCCGGGCAGCTGATTTGGCAACCGTTCCACTGGTTCGGTCTCGGCCGAGGTGGCGTGCACGTCGATCAGCTCGCCGGGCTCTTCCTGATCTTGACCGGCATTGTGTCAGCGCTGTTGTTCCTCGCCGCCGCGACTGAGGGTCCGGGTGCGGCTCGAGTGCTCCGCCCGCTGCTCGTGCTGTGCGTCGTCGGGGTCGTCGTGGTCGACAACGTGTTCGAGTTCCTGAGCGTGTTCGAGCTCACGGTGGTGGTGATCTACACGGTGATCAGCGTGCGCTACGAGGATCCGCGCGCCGAGCGCGCCGCTGCGCTCACGTTGACGCTCGCGAAGCTGGGCGGGGGTGCCGTGCTCGCCGGCCTCGTGCTGCTCGGCGTTGATGCCGGAAGCTTCTCGTTTGAGCACCTGGCACAGGTCGGGCCGCATCTTTCGGCCGCGGTCCGAGGTGTGTGCTTTGTGCTCCTGTTCGGCGGGTTCGCCGTGAAGGCCGCGCTGATCCCGCTGCAGACATGGCTGCCCGGGGCGTACGGCGGCGCCGACGCCGACAGTTCGAGTTTCGTCGCGGCCGTGTCCCTCAACGTCGCGTTCTACGCGATGCTCCGAATGTGGTTCGGTTTCCTCGGCCACCCGGCCGTGTGGTGGGCCGTGGTCGCGCTGCTCGTGGGCGCGCTGACCGCGTTGATCGGAATCCTGGGGGGCATCCTGCAGCGCGAATTCCGGCTGTTCGTCGCCTACTCGTCGATCGAGAACTCGGGCCTGATCGTCACCGACCTCGGGTTGGCCCTGATGGGCAAGGCCCAGGATCGCCCGGGACTGATCGGGCTGGGCCTGATCGCCGCCGCGTTTCAGATCACCGCGCATAGCGTCGCCAAGGCAGGATTGTTCGCCTCGGTGGCGACCGTCGAGCACAGCACTCAGACCAGCGACATGGAGCGTCTGGGCGGCCTCTACCGGCGACTACCGGTGGCGGCGCTCACCACCCTTGCCGGGGGTGCCGCGCTGGCCGCGCTGCCGCCGTTCAGCGGGTTCGTGTCCGAATGGCTCGGACTCGAGGCGTTGATGCAGGGTTTCCGCGTCAGCGGCACCGGCTCTCATCTTGCGATCGCGCTGGCGGGCGCGCTGGTCGCGCTCACCGCCGGGCTGGCGGCGCTCGCGTTCGTCCGGGCGACCGGGACGACGTTCCTCGGCATGCCGCGAGACCGCTTGATCGAGCCGCGGCCGGAGTCCCGTCCGGCGCGCTGGGCGATGGGCGCGCTGGCGCTCGCATCGCTGGCGATCGGCGTGGCGGCGCCGTGGGTGGTCAAGGTTCTCGAGCACGGGCTGCTTCCGGTCGGCGGGGCCGCGGCGATCGGCCACATCAGCCAACCCGGCTGGCTGATCGAGCCCGGGTACGCCGGCTTCGCCAGCATCAGCCCGACGGTGGTCGCGCTCTCGCTGACCGGGTTCGCTCTCGGGGCCGCCTGCATTCGCCGACTCGCCAGCCTTCGCCGCGCCAGGCGGGTGCCGGTATGGGCTTCGGGTGTGGCGGTCTCCGGACGTCGTGCCCAGTACACCGCGACCGGCTACGCGAATATGGTCAGAGTGATCTTCAACGTCGTATATCGCGTGCGGACGCAGCTGCGAACGATCGGCGATCAGCGCTTCCCCGAGCGGCTCAGCATGATGCGCGCCGAGCCTCGCCTGTTCGATCCCGCCTGGCTGTACCGGCCGATCACCGGCGCGTTCACCCGTGCCGCCGACCTCGTACGCAACATCCAGGCCGGCCCGTTGGGCCTGTACCTCCTGTACCTATTGCTCGCGTTCGTTGCGCTACTCCTGGTCGCTCCGAGGCTGGGGTGAGCGCTCCGAGGCGGCCGACTGCGCCGGCGCGGTCGCCGGGGTCGTGGGCACCGGTACCGAGTTCATGCAGTCGCGCATGACGTCTTCGGCTGGGACTCGCTGCACCCACAGCTCCGGTCGCAACGCCAGCCGGTGCGCGAGCGCCGGGACTGCCACCGCCTTGACGTCGTCGGGCACGACGAAGTCACGCCCGTCGAGCAGCGTCCTGACGCGGCTGAGCTTCATCAGCGCGAGCGTGCCTCGTGGGCTGGCGCCCACCTGGACGCTCGGGCTCTCGCGCGTGGCTGCGACCAGCGCCACGATGCACCGGCCGACGACCTCGGACACATGCACGTCCTCGACCGACCGCTGCAGCCCGATCAGCTCCTCTCGGTCGACCACCGGCTGCAGCTCGGCCTCGTCCTCGCGCCGCTCGAGCCGGCGCGCCAGGATGTCCCACTCGTATTCGGGGGACGGGTAGCCGACGCGCATCCGGATCAGGAAGCGGTCGAGTTGCGCCTCCGGTAGCGGATACCTGCCCTCGCGCGGTTGATCTCATCGGCGAGCAGCACGTTGGTGAACACCGGACCCGGGCGGAACTCGAACTCCGAGGTGCGCTGGTTGTAGATCGACGCGCCGGTGACGTCGGAGGGCATCAGGTCCGGGGTGAACTGGACGCGCGAGAACCGGGCGCCGGTCACCGTCGCGAACGAGCGCGCGATCAGCGTCTTGGCCAGCCCCGGATAATCCTCGATCAGCAAGTGGCCGTCGGCGAGCAGCGCGCACAGCGCCAGCTCGAGTGCCGGGCGCTTCCCGGACCACCGCGCGCTCGACCTCGTCCAGGATGCGGGCCGCGCGCTCGACCTGCTCGAATGGACGTCGGTCAACCGTTCCGGTCATCGCACTCGTTCTCGGCGATCGGTGGTGGGCCGCCGTCGAACACGCGCCCATCGATCTGAGCCAGGCCGCGGAGCCAACCACGGCGCTCGGGGCCGTCGGTCTCGTGCCGGTACGCCCAGGCGTACTTTCGCGCGGTCTCCTGCACCTCCCACGCGAACACCGCGGTCCGGGCATCCGCGTGCTGCCGGGCGAAGCGGGCCGCCGGACCGTCGGCGAGTTGGCGCGCATGCCGAACGCACAGTCCATGACTTCGCTCGTAGCGCTCGCGAAGCGTCGGGAGCGCCAACGATGCGGCGAGGAGGTCGTGCTGCGCGCGCTGAATCCCCTCCCGTGCGTGGCACGCGGCGCAGTACGGCGATGCCAGCAGGTGGCGGCGGGCGTCCTCGAGTCCGTCGCCCGGCCCACGCCGCCCGCGCCGGGGCGTCGCCGGCAAGTCGGCCAGGCGTGCGAGCAACAGCTGCAGCTGGGCGATCCTGGCCGCGCGCTTGTGAGCGGCGGCCTGCTTGGACGCAACTGCCGGGTTGGCGAGCGCCACGTCGTGCAGATGCGTCGCACACAGCTCGCCGGGATCGTTGCCGAGCGACGGGTCGCCGTCGGCGGAGTGGGCGATGAACCAGCGCAGGTAGTCGCGCACGGCAACGCCGGCCGCGAGGCACACGGGACAGGCGTCGATCTGCAGCCGATCGCCGAGGCGCTCGACCGTCGAACCGGTGACCGGCAGCTCGGGCAGTCGGTCACGCCAGACAGCTCGCCTGGGCGCGTCGGGATCCGCGCTCGCGAGCATCCCGACCAGCGCCGCGCCGGCACCTTCGGTCAGGGTTTCGAGCAGGCGCTCGGCGAGCAGCTTCAGCGTCGGAGCCGGGGCGAACGGGACCGCGTCCAGGAGATGGACCAGGCATATCCCATCGTGTTCGGTGTAGAGGCGGACGAGGGAAGGGTCCTGCAGCCCATCGAGGAGGGACCGACGGGCGTGACCGCAGCCGGAGCCGACCGCCGTGCACGCCGCGCACGCCCCGATCTGCGCGTCGTCCATGAGTACGGACCGCGCTCCGGCGAGCGCCTCGCGCATGACGATCGTCATGATGTGACCCTCGCCCAGGCCATCGATCAGCCGACGCGCGTGGGCGGGACACATCCCCATCGCTGCGCGCAGCTGCGCCTGCACCGCGCTGCTGCTGTAGCTCTCGATCTCAAACCACGAGAAGAAGCTCCGCTCGGTGGCCGCGACATGCCGGCAAACCGGACATGCGCCCTCGGCGAGCAGGCGCTCGAGCTCCGAGAGCACGTGTCGGACCTCGCTGCGCCCCGACCGGGCGACGCCGATCACGCCGGTCCCAGCAGGCGAGGGCGTGTCCTGCCTTGTGTCCCTGTCGTCCGTGTCCATCGCCTCCTGATCGCCTGCTCCGTGTCCCCGAAGGGCCGACCATAGAAGCCATCAGCGCCAGGGCGCGGTCAACGGCGAGCTTCATCGCCTCTCCCAAGCATAACGGAGGTCTTGGGCATCGCCATTAGCATCCCGGGCCGTGCCGGGACGGGACAGACGCGAGTTGGCGGCGATCATCGCCGGCGGGGTCGTCGGCGCGCTGCTGCGCGTCGCGCTGCTCCAGACGCACGCCGGCGCCGCGCCCGGGTGGCGTCGATTCCGGTGGGGTCCGGTCACCTAACTTGCAGGTCAGCGTGCTCCGCGGCCATGCGTCCCCCGCCGGCCCTCGCTCGCAACCAGGTCGGTCGCCACGCCGATCGCGCGCCGGCAGCATGCACAACCTGACATTCGGCGGTGGCGGAGGTGACCGTGTCAGGTTGCGCATGTCCAGCGTGCGCCGTCTGACACGGTCATGGCTCTCGTGCTCGATTGTCAGAAGGTGCAGGTCGGGTCCACCTGGCGATCTGCGCCAGCGGTGTTCGGTGGCCGTGGGAGCCCAGACCCGTCGGTCAACGGAGGGGGCGGAAACTCATCGACCGAGCGAAACGCGCCGGCCGCCTTCCCGGCCAGCAGCGCGGCGCCTCTTGCGCCCGCCTCGACGACCCGGGGATGCACCGTGTTCGGGAACGCGTCGATCTTGAGCCGGCACAGCACCGGGTTGGCGGCCCAGCCGCCGCTGATCCGCACCTCCGCGACCGGCCCCCCGAGCTCCTCGAGCCCGCGCAGCGACGCCGATGCTCGCGCCACCGTGTCCCGCAAGGCGGTCAGCCATTCGCGTGCCGCCGGGGGCACTTCGTCGTCTCGCAGCCGCCCGTCCAGCAGCGCCAGCGCGGCGTCGTCGACCGAGGCTCGGCCCCGCTGCTGTGATGCGCCGAGCCGGGCCAGCAGCGGGGTCAGGTCGATCCCGAGCGGAAGGCCCGCGAGCAGGCAGTAGTGGCCCTCGAGCGCGTGCCACCCCGTCGCGATGCCGCGCGGGAGCCCGCGCGCGGGGTCGTGTCCGGCGTCGGCCGGGATCGCCCGCACAAGCGCCTCGGCGGTGCCGCACGAGTCCATCACCTGGCCGGCGGTGCTCACGCCGCTGCCGATCGCGGCCACGAGGTGGTCGTGACCGGCGACGGTCAGCGCGGCCCCCTCGAGCCGTTCGAGGCCCGCGCGACCGCCGCCGCGGGCGCGCCCCCAAAAACCCCCGGCGGGCCGCAGCTCGGGGAACAGCGCCTCGGGCAGGCCGGCCCACCGGATCACCTCGGGCCACCATCGGCGGCCACCGATGTCGAGCGCGCCGGTCCTCGAGGCCAGCGAAGGCTCGGCGGCAACCGACCCCCCGAGGCTGTGAACGACCCACTCGGACACGCTGAGCACGTTGACCGCGCCCCGGGCCTCGGGATGCGCGCGCATCAGCCAGCGCAGCATCGCCACCGTCGGGATCGGGCCGACGCCGAGACCGGTCCGGTGATCGATCTCCTTGCGCGTCAGCTCGGCTTCCATGTCGACGAGGTCGGCCTCGGCGCGGCGGTCATACCAGGCGACGGCCGGGCCCAGTCCGCGCCCCTCGGGATCGACAAGCACGGCCGTCTCGGCCATGCTGGTGACGCCGACCCCGAGGATCTCCCCCCGCGGCGCGCCCGCCAGCACGGTGGCGAGGACCTCGCGCGCAGCAACGACGAAATCCCCCGGTCGCGCCTGAGCGCCGGAGGGTTGAGTCACCCAGGCGGTCGGGACGGCCGCGCGGCCGAGCTCGGCGCCGTCGAGGCCGACCAACCCGGCCTTGACCCTGGTCGTGCCGACGTCGACGCCGACCAGCATCGGCCCGCCGTCGGTCACGCCACCGCCTCCTTCCAGCACACGCGCCGGACCCGCTCGACCGTCTCGGCGGCCACGTGGGCATCGCCGTTGGTGGCGCGCGAAACGGTCTTGGTGCTCACACCCGCCTCCTGGCCACGTCACGGATCGCCGGCTTGGTGTTCATGGTGTGCGTGACCCGAGTGCGGCCGCCAGTTCCCGCGCTCTGGACACATCAACGGCGCCGGCGACCGGCTGCTCGCACGACGCGGAGGCCACCGCCAGCGCGAACCGGACGGCGTCTGCGAACCGCTGACCCTCCTCGAGCGCGTGCACGAGCCCCCCGACGAGCGAGTCGCCGGCGCCGATCGGGCTGACTACCGCGACCTCGGGCGCCGGGCAGAACGCGGTCTCGATGCCGTCGCTGAAAGCCGCACCGTGGCTGCCGGCGCTGACGATCGCGTGCCTGGCCCCGCGGGACACGAGTCCCTCGGCCGCCTCGACCGCCCGCTGAGCGACCTGCTCGCCTTCCGGTTCGACGCCTTCGATCCCGAGACCGAACACCAGCGTCTCGGCTTCGGCCAGGTTCGGGCTGACCACATCCGGCTGCGCGGTCAGCGCATTCGCGAGGACCTCGCCGGTGGCGTCGACGGCGCTGCGCAGGCCCGCTCTGCGCGCCGCGGCGACGACCCGAGCGTAGGCGTCGACCGCCGAGCCCGGGGGCAGGCTGCCCGCGCACACCACCGTGTGCTGGCCGGCGGCGCGGCGCTCGACCTCGGCGAGCAATCGGCTCCAGTCGCCTTCGTCCACGGTGGGGCCGGGCTCGTTGAACACCGTGACACGCCCGGACTGCTCGAGAAACACCGAAGCTACCCGGACGATGCCGGTGATGGGCACGCCGGCGATCTCGGCCCCCTCGCCGGCGGCGAGCATCGCGAGCTCGGG
>Ga0187766_10001358_pt1 | contig 14332 bp, 10 predicted proteins | sample 0216_QUI02_MP05__4_FD_132971 | JGI IMG/M metagenome (GOLD analysis project Ga0187766, IMG submission 132971) | Tropical peat soil microbial communities from peatlands in Department of Meta, Colombia - 0216_QUI02_MP05_20_MG | ecosystem: Environmental > Terrestrial > Soil > Wetlands > Peat ... | reverse complement strand
CGGGAGCCGTGCTCACCGGCTCAGCGATCACGGCGTCGGGCGAGGAGGCGGGCGACGTCACGACACGCTTTCTCGACAGCGCCACAGCGGCGAGCCGGGCCGCGCTCGCGCGATCTGGCGCCTCGTGAGCGCGGAGTCGTGGCGCGACCTCCTCCTCGACACTCCGGCCGAAATCGGCGCGCTCCTCCAGCAGACGCACCGCGTCGCAGTGCTCGGTATCAAGACCGAGCACACGAATCCGCCAGCGTATTTCGTTCCGCGATATGCCCAGCGCGCCGGCCTCGAGATCATTCCGGTGCCCGTCTACTTCCCCGACGTCATCGAGATCCTCGGTCGGCCGGTCTACCGGCGTCTGGCGGACATTCCAGGGCCGATCGATATGGTGAACGTCTTTCGGCGCCCGAAGGACATCCCGATGCACGTCGAGGACATTCTCGCGACCCGGCCGCGATCGGTCTGGTTTCAGTCAGGCATCCGGCACGACGCCGTGGCCGCGTCCCTCGCCAAGGCGGGCATCCAGGTCGTGCAGGACAGATGCCTCCTGGTGGAGCTCCAACTGCGAGGCCGCTAGTGCTCGCCGCCGGCCGCCGGCCGGCCGACCGGCCGCGTTCTCGCGGACGTCGTCCTCGGCCTACTGTGCCCCGAGCGATTGAGACGCATCCACGGAGTCCACGACGATCTCTCCGCGGCGCGGATTGAACGTCCAGCGCACATTGCGCAGATACTGCTGGACGTCCGGATGGCCGAGGGGGAAGACCGTCTCCCCCTTCACGACGTACACGCCGGCACCGGTGGTCAGCGTCGCGATACTCCAGCCGGGGAGCGGATCCGTCACCTTACCGGTCCGTCTCAGCAGAATGCGGCCCGCGCGCGGGTCGAAGCTCGGAGCGAGCTTCCCGAGCACGTCCAGCCCGATCGCGGCATTGAGCGGGCCGTGCAGAGTCGCGAAACGGGTCGGGACGTTGTCGAGGGTCATCGCGCCGATGCGAACGGTTGGGACGACCGCGGCCGACAGCAGCACATCGCGCTCCCCGTGCCCCGCGAAGATGCGCACCGTCTTCCGCTTCGCCCAGCTGGTGTCGAGCTGGAGTCCTTGGACTCGCGCATCGATCGTCGCCAGCACACTGTCCGTCCCGATCTTGAGCGGCACACGACCGAGCAGTTTGCTGTCCGTCACACGATAGGCGACCCACGCCGAGTCGGGGCCGTCGATGTTGGGTGGATTGTCGCGCAACCACTCGGCACGGAGTCGCTCACCCACCGGAAGAGGCGACCCAGGAAGGGCCGCCAGTGCGGCGTAGTCGTCCAACCGCTGGTAGACGGGGGCGAGCTCCACGGCCACGATGCTCGCGTCGCCGCCGAAGTAGCGTGCCTCCTCCATCAGCACCGCTCCGACCCGGAGCGCGCCCCTCTGGGCCAGGTAGCGCCCCAGGGCGAGGCGCGCCGTCGGATTGCGCGGCTCGAGGGCCGCCGCCCGGTAATACAGCGACTCGGCGGCAAAGACGCGTCCGGCCAGCATCAAGGTGTCGGCGCGCGCGACGAGGCCCCGCCCCTGCGCCGAAAGCACGGAGGGCGAGACGATGGATGCGGCGACGATCGCCGCGGCGCCGAGCACGCCGATGGCGCGCCTACGACGCGTGGAAGGAAGCAAGGAGCTCGACATCGGGGTCTGGGTCCAGTGAGCGTGGGGATTCGCTGAGAGCCATCGGGAGGACAAACGACTGCGTCGGTACCGCTGCGACCTGCACCGTCACTTTATGGGCGCGACCATCGCCGTCTCGCAAGGCCACCGTCAGCGGGAACCGGTAGGGGGCAAACCGCCGGCTCTGCTCCACGCTGAGGGTGACGCGACGGCTCGCGCCGTCGTAACGCCACTTGAGGCTCACCTCGGGCCAGCCGGGGCGGCGAAGCCATTGATCGAAGAACCAGCGCAGAGAATCTCCCGCCGCGCCTTCCAGGGCGTGCTCGAGATCGTCGGTGCGCGCCGTGCCGTGACGGTGCGCGGCGTAGTACGCCCGCACACCGCGCACGAACACCGAGTCGCCGAGCTGCACACGCAGCATGTGAAGGGCCCAGGCGCCCTTCTGATAGCTGTTGGTGTTGAGCAGTCGCAGAAAGTCGGTCTCGGTCGTGTCGATCACCGGGCGCGCGGCGCTGGTGGTCGAGCCGAGGATCTGGCGCCGCTGCTGATCCATCGCGTCGCGGAACGCGCTGTCGCCAGACGCGTGGCGCACCCAGAGATCCGCCCAATACGTGGCGAAGCCCTCGGAGAGCCAGACGTCGGCGAACCTCTGGGGCGTGACAGCGTCGCCGAACCACTGGTGCGCCGTCTCGTGCGCCACCGTCTCCTCGCGAAGCGTGCGAGAGCGCACGGCCTCGTCGCTGTAGAAGATGGCGGTGGCGTTCTCCATCCCGCCGAATCGCGTGCTCGACTGCACATGCACGAGGCGCTCGTACGGGAAGGGCGCGATCAGTCTGCCGAAAAACGACACCATCTCGCCCGCCCGTGCGAATGGGCCGGGAGCCCAGTCCATCGCCTCCGGTGCTAGGTAGACGGTCTGCTGCACGCAACCCGCTCGCTCCCCCAAACCACACGCCGTTCGGCCGAGATCGACCGAGTCGAGCTTGGCCACGGCGATCACCATCACATAGGTCGGAACCGGATTGTGCTCGCGCCACACCCATCGAGCGCGCGCGCCCGGCCCGTTCACCACCGAGCGCTCCAGCAGCTGGCCGTTGGCCACGACCGTCCGGTCAACCGGTGCCGTGACCGTCCAGCTCACCGTGGCCTTGTCTGCCGGCGTGTCGATCGAGGGAATCCAGTACCGGGCCCGCGTCGGCCAATTGTCGCCGAACGCCGTCCAGCGTCTCCCCTCACCGGCAGTGTGGATGATGAGACCATCGGTCGGGCTCCCGCCGTAGGTCACCGAGACATGGAGGGTGTCCTGGGAGCCGCCGGGGAGCGCAACGAAGAGATGGGAGCTGTCACGACGAAATCGCGCCTGACGATCGTTCACCAGGACGCTGTCCACGCGCAATCCGACAAAATCGAGACGCAGGGTATCCGCCGGCGCCTGACGCACGACCGTCAGCTCGGCCCGGGCTCCGATCGTCGTGCCACTGTCCGGGACGTCGATCGAGATGTCGTAGTTCGCCACCTGCAGCGGCTCGGCAGGGGCCGCCGGCAGACGGGAGGATTGGCTCGGGATAGGGGACACGCCGATCACGGCGAGAGCGACCAGCACGCTCGTCAGACCTTTACCCCCCATCCTCACCTCGCGCGATAGGTGACGCGCCAGATGGCGTCGCCCCGATCGTCGGCAATCAGCACGGATCCGTCGCCCGCAACGACGATATCCGATGGCCTCCCCCAGCGGCTGCCGTCCGGCCGCTGCCACCCCGTCACGAAGTCTTCCACCCCAAGGGGGTGTCCATTCTTTACCAGGATCCGTACCACTTTGTCCCCTGTCGGAATGTCGCGGTTCCACGAGCCGTGGTAGGCCACCAGAAGATCAGTCCGGTACTCCTGGGGGAGCATCACGGCCCGGTCCAAAAATGTCATCCCGAGGGGCGCGGAGTGCGCCTGAATTTCGAAGGCGGCAGGTATTTTGTCGGCGCATCGATCGGGGTCGTGGAACTCCGGGTTGGGTACCCGTTTGCCGTGCAGGGCGTAACAATATGGCCACCCATAGTCTCCGCCCTCCTGCAAAATGTTGATCTCATCGGGTGGCAAGTTCTGGTGGTCAGGCTCGATGTTGTCACGTTCGTTCAGTGATACCCAGATCGCCCCCGTATGAGGCTCCAAGGCCATTCCGACGGCGTTGCGCAGACCTCTGGAGAACACGCGTCCGTTCTTGCCATCGGCGTCGAAGCGCATGACCGCGGCCCGCTGCGGGTTGGTTTCCACGCACACGTTGCACGTCGAGCCCATGGAGAGGTACAAGGCACCGTCGCGACCGAAGAGAATCGACCGGGTCCAGTGCTCACCGCCCCCCTCGATCTTGGCGACGGTATCGAGGGTGCCGATGGCGAGGCCGTCCGGGCCGAGTCGCGTGCGAACGATGGAATTCGTGTTCGCGATGTAGAGCCAACCACCGTGAAAGGCGATCCCGGTGGGCTGCGAGAGCCCCTTGACCGCGATCTGCGAGCTATCCGCCGTCGCGCCGTCGCTGGCGGTCCACAGGCGCACGACTTGGCCCAAGCGTGGGATGCTGACGTAGACCGAGCCGTCGGGGGCAACGGCCAGAGAGCGCGCGCCGCCGACGCGTCGGGCGTAGGGAGCGATCGCGAAGCCGGGGGGAACAGCGAGCGAGTCGGCAGCTCCGCCGCCGCGAGGGTAGCCCTCCTGCACCCGACACCCTTGCTCTGCGACGACGAGGACGAAGGCCAGTACCGACGACGCACGCAGCGTCGTTAGGTTCACCGCGATCCGCTCTCCGCGTAGATGTCTTTCGTGGCACTGGCCGGCGCCGGCATGTGGTGGGCGCGGCTCTCCAGCGCCTCGTGCTCGGCTCGTTCCACTTCGGCCAGGACCTCGTCCTCCGCGCCCGAGAGGGCCTCGCGCGAAATCCCGCGGTCGACGAGATACTCCTCGTACAGCCCGATCGGGTCACGCCGCCCCCAGGCGGCGAACAGCTCGGCATCGAAGGTGCGTCGGGCCTCGGCTTCGTCGTGGGTGGCGTGACCGCCCATGCGGAATGTCTCGGCCACCAGGAGCGCTGGCCCGTCCCCTGCTCGGCACCGTTCGGCGGCCAGCGCGGTGAGAGCGTAGGCGTCGAGAACGTTGTTGCCGTCGAAGACGCCCCCCCAGATCCCGTATGCCCGTGGCCAGCGGGAGAAGTTCTCGCGACCGGCAGCGAGGTGGTGCTGGGCCAGCGTCGTCCCCAGCGCCACCTGATTGTTCTGGATGATGAAGATCACCGGGGCCCGCCGGACGGCGGCGAAGTTGAGCCCCTCGTGCGCCACCCCGGCTTTCGTGCTCCCATCGCCGATCCAGGTGAGCGCCACGGCGTCGGTCCCTCGCGCCTGAAAGGCGAGAGCGATGCCGGTCGCCACCGGGACGATGTCACCGACGTGACTGATCGGAGCGAGAACTCCCCGCGCCATGTCTCCGTAGTGGCCGTCGCGGCCGTGAGATGGCCCGTCCTCCGTTCCCATGTAGGCGCGGAGGACGTCGGCCACCGGCATCCCCATCTCGGTGCAGGCACCGGCATTCCGGATCATCGGTGCTACCACGTCGCGCGCGGCGTCGACGCGCGGTGTCGGTGCGGCAGGCCGCCGAAGAGCGTGGACGGGGCCTACGGTCGTCGCCTCCTCGCCCGTGCCCAGCCAGGCCTTGGAGATGACCCCCTGCCTCACGAAGCGCTTCAGCGCGATGTCGGTGAGCCGCGTTCGGAGAAGACCCCGGTACATGTCGAGCAGCTGCTCGGTCGTCAGGCGCGCCACCACCGCTGCGCGCTCCCGGTCGCGCTCGATGGTCGCGCGAAATTCACGCACCAGCGCCTCGTCACGCATCCACGCCACGTATTCGGGCGGATCGAAGGCCACGTAGCGTTTCATGACGTCAATCTGGGTAGTGGCTGAATCAGCGGCAACGCGCCGTCGCGCGAAGAACTCTCAGCGGCGACCGAGCAACCGGTCGATGAAGCTGCCCCCCGACCCCCTCGTGAGGCGCCCGCCATCGCTCGCCGGGGCGTCCCCGTCGCGCGCCGCGCGCGCCAGCTCGGTGGCGTAGTCCACGGCGCTGGGAAACCGCCCACCGGGGTCGCGCGCGAGGGCGCGCAGGAGGACTTTCTCCACGGCCGCCGAGAGAGAGAGTTCCGGGCGGATGGCCCGGAGGGGCATCGGCTCACTCTTCAGGCGGGCGATCATGATTTCTTGCTGCGTCCGACCGCTGAAGGGGAGCTTGCCCGTGAGCATCTCGTAGGTCATGAGCGCGAGCGCATACAGGTCGCTTCGCGCGTCGAGCGGCTTGCCGCGCAGCTGTTCGGGGCTCATGAACTCTGGCGTTCCGAGAACGACACCGGTGGCTGTCAACTTTTGAACCTCCGGATCGACCCGCCGCTCCTTGGCGAGCCCGAAGTCCATCACGACCGCCCGCTCCCCGCCGTCGGGGCGCCGGCAAATCATGATGTTCTCCGGCTTGAGATCGCGGTGAATGATCCCCAGCCGATGCGCCACCTCAAGTCCGGCCGCGATGTCGTGCACGAAGGACACGGTCAGATCGAGCGAGAGATGATCGTCGCGCAGCGTCCGATCGCAGAGCAGCTCTCCCTCCACGAACGGCATGACGACGTACACCAGGCCGCCGTCCGTCTCGCCGAGGCGAATGATGTGGCAGACGTTAGGGTGGGCGAGCTTCCCGGCCAGCTCTGCCTCGCGCCGAAGCCTGGCCATCGCGTTCTGCTCCCTGAGGAGGCTGGGAGAGAGAATTTTTATCGCCACTCTCTCGCCCCCCGCCGTGTCGTGCGCGAGGTAGACGAACGACATCCCCCCCTCCCCGATCTTCTTCGCCACCCGATACCGCCCGTCGAGCAGCTCGCCCGTCAGGTCACCGAGGCCGGGAGGAGCGGGGGGAAGCCCACTGCCACCCCGCCCCTTGGTGGAGATCGCCTCCATGACGCGCGCGTGGGTGCGCGACGCATCGACTCCGCCGGTCGGAGCCTTCGGCCTCGGATCGGTCGCTACGGTGAGGAGCTTCCATCCATCCTTCGGGCAGTAGCGGGCCTGATCGCCGAAGGTGCTCCCGCATTTTGGGCAGCGCGTACTCATGAGCAGACTCTGTTCCGACCCTCGGCCTTGGCGCGATAGAGCGCCTCGTCGGCCAGGGCGATCAATTCCTCGGGCGTCGACGCTCGAGGAGAGGGGAGGATCGCCACCCCGATGCTGACAGTGACACGAAGCCATTCGTACGCCGGTCCCGAGATCGGCGCGTGCTCCGCGATCCGCGCCCGAATGCGTTCGGCGACGGCGATCGCTCCCTCGGTGCCGGTCTCTGGTAGAACGACCACGAACTCCTCCCCCCCGTAACGGGCGACGACGTCGACGGCGCGCGCCTCCCGTTGCAGCACGTGGGCGACCCCGCGAAGCACCTCGTCTCCGACCAGGTGTCCGTAGCTGTCGTTCACCGCCTTGAAGTGGTCGAGGTCGACCATCAGGACCGAGAGAGAGAGGCTGTAGCGTTTCACGCGCTCCACCTCGGAGGCGAGTCGCTCCATGAGCGCCCGACGGTTGTGGGCCTGGGTGAGCGGATCGGTGAGGGCCAACACCTCCAGTCTCGCCTTGTCGGCGCGCGTGCTCTCGATCGTCCGCGCCCGGCGAATGGCGCCGACGGCGGCACTGACCACCGTGTCGGCGAACTCCACGTCCCCGCGCCCCAGAGGCGCCTCGCCCTCGATCGTCCGCAGGAAAACCACGCCGGCCGTCTCGCCATCCAGGCGGAAGGGGAGCGTGATCACCGATCGGAAGGGGATCGCTGTCCCGGCCGCGGCCCACTCGCGCCGCACGTCGGAGTAGAGCGGGCTCGTCGAGACGTCCTCGATGAGCACCGGTTGCGCGCTCTCGAGCGCCGCCTTGATCTCGGGGTACCGAGAGATCTGGATCTCGAGGTGCCGGAGCCCCGGGGTCTCGTACGCCGCGATCACCACTCCCGTGGCATCACCCGGGCGAGCGAGTATCAGGGAGCAGTGGGTGATCGAGACTGCACGGGCGACGCGCCTGACGAGGATGTGATACAACTCTTCCGGTGAGAAATCGCCCGTCACCTCGTGGAGGATGTCGACCAGCTGCCGCCCGCTCTCCACCTCGTGCCTGACACGACGAAGCTCGTCTTCGGTGGTCCGGAGCGCGGTGCGCGCGTCGGCGAGCTCCTGCCGCACGCGGAGCTGGACACGAATACGCGTCAACAGCTCGCGGGCCTCGAACGGCTTGCGGATCACATCGCTCGCGCCCATTCCGATCAGCTGCGTGGTGGAGTCCTCGACCGACAGGGCAGAGACGACCAGGACGGGCATGTCGCGCCAGCGCTCATCGCCGTTGATCCGCTCGAGCAAGGGATAGCCACCGCCCGCTCGCATCGCCACATCGAGCAGCAAGAGATCCGGCGGCGTGCGGATCATCTGCTCGAGCAGATGGGCGCCGCCCGGGGAGACCGCCACGTCGTATCCCTGTTCCTTGAGTAGCCACGACACGACGCCCGTGTACGCGTCGTCGTCGTCGGCAATCAGGATCCGCGCCTTAGCCATCCTCCAGCAGCTCCCGAAGCCCATCCCATTCGATGTTCCCGCCGCTCAGCACGGCCACCGTGGGCCCGGTAACGCGCACCAATCTCTCCCGGAGCGCGGCGACGGTGATCGCGCCGCTCGGCTCGGCCACGATCTTCATCCGGTCGAGCAGCCAGCGCACCGCTCCGCGGAGCGCTCGGTCCTCCACCAGCACCACCTCGTCGATGTAGGCCTGGTGATGCGCGAAGGGGAGGGCGCCGATCCGGACGGCGAGAAGTCCGTCGGCGAGTCCGCCGGTATGCTCGAGGGTCACCGGCTCGCCGGCGGCCCGCGCGCGCGAGAGCTTGGGAGCGCTCGCCGGCTCCACACCGACCACGCGCGCCATCGGAGCAGCGAGCTTGATCGCCGTCGCCACCCCGGCGCTCAGCCCTCCACCCCCCACCGGGACGAGTACCGTCTCGACATCGGGCATGTCTTCGGCGATTTCGAGCCCCACGGTCCCCTGCCCCGCAATGATCGTCGGATCGTCGTACGGCGGGACCAGGACCAGCCCCTCCTCGCGCACCATCTCGAGCGCCCGGTCCATCCGGTGCGCGGTGGTCGTACCCGCCAGCTCCACCCGCGCGCCCAGTCGCTCCGCGCCCGAGCGCTTGGCGGCCGTGACCGTCGTCGGCATGACCACGACCGCAGGGACGCCGAACATCTGGGCCGCCAGCGCCACCGCCTGCGCGTGATTCCCTGACGACGGGGCCACGACGCCGCGCGCGCGGGCCGCAGGCTCGATGCGGGAGAGGAATGTGTAGGCGCCCCGGAACTTGAAGGCCCCGCCACGCTGCAGCATCTCGGGCTTGAGGAAGAGCCTCTCGATGCCCGCCTCCCTCGCCACGTCGGGAGCGGGGAGGAGGGGCGTCCGAACGGCGGCCCCGCGCAGGATCCCGGCCGCGGCCCGGATGTCGGCGAGCGAGACGAGGGCGGAGGCTCGTGGCGATGGGGCGGCGGTCGTCATGCTGAAAGGTGCGCCGCCGTGCCGCCCCCTCGCCAGAGACGGAAAGGCGAAAGGGCGGTGAATGCTAGCCGATGCTCACTCGGCCTCTTCGGGCGCGATGCCGGCCGGCTCGTCGGCTCCTTCCTCTCCGCCGTGCTCGTCGTCCTCCACCACCACCCGGGCGACGTCGCACACCAGATCACCCTCGTCGAGGTTCACCAGCTTCACGCCCTGAGTGTTCCGGCCGCTCACTCGGATCCCCTTCACCGGCATCCGGATGACGATGCCATGCTTGGTGATCAGCATCAGCTCGTCGTCAGGCAGGACCTCCTTCAGGGCCACCACGTCGCCGGTCTTGTCGGTCCGGTTCAGGGTGATGATCCCCTTCCCACCGCGCTTCTGGACCCGGTATTCCTCGATCGGCGAGCACTTGCCCATCCCTCGCTCGGTGACGACGAGCAGCGTGGCGTCGCGCTTGATCACCACCATTCCCTTCACCAGGTCGCCCTCTCGGAGCTCGACCCCCTTCACGCCGGTCGTGTCCCGCCCCATTTCGCGGACGTCCTGCTCGTGGAACCGGATCGACAGGCCGTGCTTGGTGGCGAGCACGACGTCGTTCGACCCGGTGGTGATCTGCACGTCGATCAGGGCATCGGTGTCCTCGATCTTGATCGCCTTGATCCCGGTCGACCGCGGATTGGCGTATTGGCTCAGGGCGGTCTTCTTCACCGTGCCGAGCTTGGTGGCGAAGAGCAGAAACTCGTTCTCGCTGAACTCGCGCACCGGCACCATCGCCGAGATGGTGGTGTCGGCGCTCACGTTGATCAGGTTGACCACCGGCTTCCCCTTGGCGGCGCGTCCCGCCTGGGGGATCTCGTGTACCTTGAGCCAGTAGCAGCGGCCGTCGTGGGTGAAGAAGAGGATGTAGTCGTGCGTCGAGGCGATGAAGAGGTGCTCGACGAAGTCCTCATCCTTGAGCCCCGTGCCGTTGAGCCCGCGCCCGCCGCGGCGCTGCTTCTTGTACGTCGACACCGAGGTCCGCTTGATATAGCCCGAGTGTGACACGGTGACGACCATGTCCTCCTCGGCGATCAGGTCCTCGATGGTGAAGTCGCCCTCGTCGCTCGTGATCTCGGTCCGCCGCTCGTCGCCGAACTTGGTGGCGACCTGCTGCAGCTCCTGGGTGAGGATCTTCATCCGGCGATCGCGCGAGCCGAGGATCGCCTTCAGCTCCTTGATCTGGCCCCTCACTTCCTTCAGCTCCTCGTCCAGCTTCTCGATCTCGAGGCCGGTGAGCTTGGCCAGGCGCATGTTGAGGATCGCTTCGGCCTGGCGCTCGGTGAGCTTGAAGCGCTTCTGCAGCCGCTCGCTCGCCTGGGGAGTGTCCTCGGCCTTGCGAATGAGCTTGATCACCTCGTCGATGTTGTCGACGGCGATCTTGAGTCCCTCGAGGATGTGCTCGCGGTCGAGCGCCTTGTCGAGGTCGAACTGCGTCCGCCTGACGATGACGGCGTGGCGGTGCGTGATGTAGTGCTCCAGCAGCTCCTTCACCGGCATGATCTTCGGCACCAGCTGACCGGTGCCCGGGTCGGGCACCAGCGCCAGGTTGATCACGCCGAAGGTGCTCTGCATCGCCGTGTGCTTGTACAGCTGGTTGAGCACCACGCGCGGAATGGCGTCCCGCTTGAGCTCGATGACGATGCGGATGCCGTCGCGATCGGACTCGTTCCGGAGATCGCTGATCCCGTCGATCTTCTTGTCGGTGACCAACTGCACGATCGAATCGATGAGCGGCTTGATGCTCACCTGATAGGGGATCTCGGTCACCACGATTTGCGCCCGGCCCGACGATTCCTTCTCCTCGATCACGGCCCGGGCGCGCATGATGATCCGTCCGCGGCCCGTCTCGAAGTAGTCCTTGATCCCCTGGCGACCGTAGATGTATCCGCCCGTCGGAAAGTCGGGGCCCTTGATCAGCTTCCGCAGGTCGGCCGCGCTCGCGTCGGGCTCCTCCACGAGGTGCACGATGGCATTGATCACTTCGCGCAGGTTGTGCGGCGGCATGTTGGTGGCCATGCCCACGGCGATCCCTGACGAGCCGTTGACCAGGAGGTTCGGAATGCCCGACGGGAGCACCTTCGGCTCGAGCAGGCGGTCATCGAAGTTCGGCGCGAAGTCGACGGTGTTCTTGTCGATGTCGGCGAGAAGCTCCATGGCGATCGCCGCCAGGCGCGCCTCGGTATATCGGTACGCGGCGGCCGGATCAGGATCGCTCGACCCGAAGTTCCCCTGCCCATCCACCAGCGGATAGCGCAGCGAGAAGTCCTGCACCATGCGCACGAGGGCGTCGTAGACGCTCGAATCGCCGTGCGGGTGGTACTTGCCGAGGACATCTCCTACGACCGTCGCCGACTTCTTGTACGGCCGCCCGGGAACCAACCCGAGCTCGTTCATCGCGTAGAGCACTCGACGGTGCACCGGCTTGAGCCCGTCGCGCACATCCGGCAGCGCGCGCGACACGATGACGCTCATCGAGTAGTTGATGAACGACTCTTTGATCTCCTCGTCGATCAAGCGCGAGACGATCCGTTCCCGATTGTTTGGAGCGGTCATGGCTACAAGGTTGAGTTGTGGAGGCCTGGGGAGAGACAACGAAAAGTAAGCGACCCCGAGGTGGAATTCAAGGGCGCAAGTAGTTGGGAATCAATGCGTTAGGACCCCAACCTCCCCGTTCTCCGCGCGGGCGCGCCTAGAGATCCTTACAGAGTCGCAGCGCATCGTACATCGCGGCGTGCACGTTGCGGCTCGCCACCGCGTCCCCGATGCGAAAGAGCTGATAACGGCCGTCGCCGCCGCCCCGATCTCCCTGCGGCCGACCGGAGATGAGGGCATCGAGGTCGACTTCGCCGCCGTTCGACGAGCGCTCCTGCAGAGCGAAGTACACATCGGCCGTCGGCAGCGTGCCGTTCTCGAACACCACCTGATCGACGGTGCGTTCGGTGAGCGACTTGGTGTACTCGTTGTACAATGACGCCACCAGGCCCGCCTCCGTGCGCCGCACCGCCGTCAGACGGTGATTGAGCGTGATGGTGACCCCGCGCTCGTAGAAGGTCTTGAAGTAGGCCGGGTAGTTCGTGCCGCCGATCTCTTGCGCTACCGCGCGGTCCGGCGACACGAGCTCCACCGTCGACCCGCCCATCGCCAGCAGCTCGACGCACGAGTAGCTCTCGTGGTTCCCCCGGTCGTCGAAGAAGAGAATCCTCTTCGCCGGCGCGACGCCGCCGCGGAGGATGTCCCACGAGCTCACCACCAGCTCGGCTCCGTCGGACAGGAAATGCGGGCTGGGAACGCCGCCGGTGGCGATGATGACCACGTCGGGCCTCTCCGCCAGAACGTCGGCCCCCTCGGCGAGGCGATGGAGCCGGAGGTCGACGCCGAGCCTCGAGATCTCGGCGGAGAGCCAATCGGCCACGCCGAGGATCTCTCGCCGGCGCGGAGCCCGAGCCGCCAACCGGAGCTGGCCGCCGACCTTCGCCGCCGCCTCGAAGAGCACGACCTCGTGCCCCCGCTCCGCCGACACCCGCGCCGCCTCCAGCCCGGCCGGCCCGGCGCCGACAATCACCACGCGCCGGCGACGCCCGGTTGCTCGCGGCACGATGTGCGGCATCGTCCCCTCGCGCCCCGTGGCCGCGTTGTGGATGCAGAGGGAGTCGCGGCCGGTGTAGATGCGATCGATGCAGTAGCCCATCCCGATGCACGGGCGGATCCGATCCTCCTCTCCGCGCTCGATCTTCGCCGGGAGATACGGATCGGCCATCTGGGCGCGTGTCATCCCGACCATGTCGACCAGCCCCGAGCTCACCGCGTGGCGTGCCGTCGCCACGTCGACGATCCGGGCGGCGTGAAAGATCGGGATGCTCACCGCCCGACGGATCGACGCCAGCGCCGACAGGTGGGGCGCGGTCGGTGTCCCCATGTTCGGGATCATGTGCGACAGCGCTTCGTCGGTGGCCACGTTCCCCTTCACCAAGCTGAGAAAGTCGAGCGTCCCCGTGGCCACGAGCCGGCGCGCGATCTCCGTACATTCGTCGGCGGTGAGCCCACCCTCGGTGCTCTCATCGACCGACATGCGAAGCCCGACGATGAAGTCGTCTCCCACCGCTTTGCGGACCTCGCCTAACGCGTCGAGGCTGAAGCGCATCCGATTGTCGAGGCTTCCGCCGTAACAGTCGGCGCGACGATTGACCAACGGCGTCCAGAAGCTGTCGAAGAGATGCCCGTAGGCCTCGACCTCCACGCCGTCCAAGCCCCCGTCTCGGCAGCGGCGCGCCGCGGCAGCGTACGCCCGGATCACGCGGCGGATGTCCGACGGCTCCATCTCCTTCGGGATCGATCGGTGGGCCGGCTCGCGCACCGGCGACGGCGCGATCGTCGGGAGCCAGTGGTCCGTGTCCCAGTACGTGCGCCGCCCCATGTGGGTGATCTGGCACATCAGGGCCGCGCCATGCCGGTGCACTCGCTCCGCCAGCTCCCGAAAGTACGGGATGATCGAGTCGTCGCCGGCGTAGATCTGCCCGAACGCCGACGGCGAGTCGACAGCGACGTTCGAGGAGCCGCCGAACATCGTCAGCGCGATGCCCCCCTTCGCCTTCTCCTCATGGTAGAGCTGATAGCGCAGCTTCGGCTTCGCGTTCTCGGCGTACGACGGCTCGTGGCTCGTGCTGAGAATACGATTCCGGAGCCGGAGGTGCTTGAGCTGGAAAGGCTGGAAGAGGGGGTCGCTCATGCCGTCGCCGCTCGGAGGTCGCTGCTCTCCCGCAGCGTGAGGCCCTTCGTCTCCGGCGCCCAGAGCAGACAGACGATGAAGCCGAGCAACGTGATCCCCGTGCTCGCCAGCATCGTCGGCCCGGCACCAAAGGCCTTGAGCGCCATCGGGAGGAAGAACGTGCCGATCGCCGCGCCGATCCGGCTCACGCCGGTGGCGAAGCCGACCGCCGTCGCGCGCACGTCCGTCGGAAAGAGCTCGTTAGGGTAGATCCAATCGAGAATGCTCGGCCCACCGGAGAAGAAGGCGTAGACGAGGAACCCTGCGATCACGACCCCCGCCGGCGCGTTCGGGTAGAGG
>Ga0187766_10001357_pt1 | contig 14338 bp, 16 predicted proteins | sample 0216_QUI02_MP05__4_FD_132971 | JGI IMG/M metagenome (GOLD analysis project Ga0187766, IMG submission 132971) | Tropical peat soil microbial communities from peatlands in Department of Meta, Colombia - 0216_QUI02_MP05_20_MG | ecosystem: Environmental > Terrestrial > Soil > Wetlands > Peat ... | reverse complement strand
GTCCCGCCGTGCGGGTTTCACTCCGCTGCCGTCGCGGTACACCACCGGCGTGCTGGCCAAGTACATCAAGCTGGTGGGTTCCGCCGCGATCGGGGCGGTCTGTAGCTAGCCCGATTCGCAGGACGCACGCTCCCTTTCCGGCCGGGATGGCCCCGGCCGGAAAGGGCAAATCGGCGTTTAGCCGACTGCGGAGCTACTCGTGCTTTCCCGCGGAACTGCGCGTGCGCATACCGAAGTACATGGCGGTCAGGCCCAGGCAGGTCAACACCGCACCGGCGATCACATTCGACCAGATCATGCCGGCAGTCGGCTTGACGCCGTGCAGGACCCACGGCGAGATGATGAGCCAGACACCGAAGACCGGCAACGTCCAGGTCATGCCGTGCGTGCGGTCCAGTGCCGCCGCGAACCCATAGGCCAGCACCGCGACCGCGATCCCGACGACCAGATCGTTGCCGGCAAGCTGTCTCGTCGCGGCGAATCCCACGATCCACGGCGACAAAGCCGCGTAGAGGCCCGTCAGCAGGGCCAGGCCAAAGGTGAAATGCGCGCTCATCGACTCGGCAGCGCGCTCATAGCCAGCCCGCAGAGCCAACAAATCCGGGTGCTGATCGATCGATGGATGAACTGTACTCATTTTGTGACCTTTCTGTTATGCAGCAAGCCTTTTGGGCTAACTGCAACCCCATCCATCCGGTCCAAGATTACGCCCGCGAGGTGGGAGCCAGCAACGAAAACCGGACGCATTCGCAGTCTCGAAATCGGCTGTTTCTGGCTTCTTCAGGGTGCTGGACATGGGCGGTCCTGGCCCGCGCCGCCATCAGCGCGGTCGACAACCCGTAGCCTCGGATAGGTTCGATTGCTAGGCATGGACATCGCGGATCGACTCCGGCTCGACGTTCCGGTGGGTCAAGCAGGGATGGGAGGCGGACTGGCAGGCGCAGCGCTAGCCGCTGCGGTCGCGAAGGCCGGCGGCCTCGGAACGCTCGGGCTGGCACCGCCGGGCCAGCTGCGAACGTCAATCGGTCAGGTACGTGCCGAGGCCCCGGGTCGCGCCGTCGCGGTGAACCTGGTGATGCCCTTCGTGCGTCGGCGCCACGTCGCGGTGTGCGTCGACGCCGCGGTCGACGTGGTGGTGCTGGCATTCGGCGGAAACCGCAGGCTGGTCGACCACCTTCGCGATGCCGGCATCTTCGTCTTCGTGATGGTCGGTACCCAAGCGCAGGCGCGCCAAGCTATCAACTGGGGCGCCGACGGTCTGATCGCTCAGGGGCGGGAGGCCGGCGGCCATCTCGTCGGAACCATGCCGGCTCTCGACTTTCTGCCCCATGCTCGCGCGATCGCCGGGCAGTGTCCGGTGTTCCTCGCCGGCGGAATGGCCAGCGGCACCGACACCCGCACGGCCCTGGCTGCCGGAGCCACCGGCATCATCGCCGAACAAGATTTCTGATGACGTACGAGGCCACCGCCCATCCCGAGTATCAGCGACGAATCCTCGCCGCCGACAAGACGATAGAGACCACACTGTTCGGTCTGAGCTGGCCGCTCCGGCACCGCGTCATCCCCAATGCCGCAACCCGGCGGTGGTGCCGCAGCGACGGGACGGCCAAGGCACTGCCCGCTGCCCTCGTCGCGTGCAGCCGTCCACTATCCGTGCTGGGATACCGCGACGCCGCCGCTTTGGTACGGCTACAGTCGCCCACCCTTCCGCTGTTCACCCCGCTGGCGCCGCTTAGCGGAATGCCGGACACCTGGGTTGATCGCGCTGCACTGTACGCCGGTGAAACGGCGCTGCGGATCAGCGAGATCACTTCGGCCGAACAGGCTGTCAAGATCTGACGCCGGGCTGACGCCACAACGGGGCGAGCTACTTCACCAGGGCGAGCGCGAAGCCGTCCCACCTCTTGGCGCCGACCGTCTGGATCACGGCGGTATCAAGCCGCGGGTGCTCACCCATCACCTGCAATGTCTGGCGCGTCGCCTGCGCCTCATGGTTGTCGGCGGCTGGCGCCAGGATCTGCCCTTCACGAATGACATTGTCTACCAAGATAACTGAGCCAGGGTGCGTCAGCCGGACGGCCCATTCCAGGTACGCGACGTTGTTCTCCTTGTCGGCGTCGATGAACACCAGGTCGAAGGGGCCACCGGTCACCGTTGGCAACGTGTCCAATGCGGCGCCGACCACCACCTCCACCCGGTCGCCGACACCGGCCCGGGCCAGGTTGGCCCGCGCGACCTCGGCGTGCTTGGGCTCGTATTCCAGCGTCACCACCCGTCCCTGGAGCCCGGCTCCGCGCGCCAGCCAGATGGTGCTGAAACCACCCAGGGTGCCGATCTCGAGGATGCGACGCGCCCGCATGGCGCCGGCCAACAAACACAGGAACTTGCCCTGTTGCGCCGACACGGCGATCCGCGGTAACCCGGCGGCGTCGCTGGCTTCCAGCGCGGCGGACAACGCCGGATCGTCACCCACCACAGTGCTGTCTAAAAACGCGTCTACGTCCTGCGCGGTCGGCTCCTGACTCATCCAGCCAACGCTAGCCGGGCGACGATGCGGGCCGGGCAATGGCCCGAGGAGAAGCCGGGCAATCGGATTCAGCGGGCAGGCCCGCCGTCGCACCGTCCCGTCATGCCCCGGCTTTCCACCCTCTACGGATTTACCATATACCAGTATGGGGTATATGCTGCTAGTGGTTGTCGCGCACCACGACAACCACACGAAGTACCGGATCCCTCCTATACGGGATCCCCGACACGGATAAGGGTTAGGCAAATGGCAAGCTACGACACAGGGACATTGCTGACATGCAAGCACCCCGACTGTGGGTGCAGGGTTCGCATCGAGGTCGAATGCCACTGCGCTGAGGCCGGCGCCCCGTATCGGTGTACATGCGGCGATGAAATGATCGCCGTCGGGTAGCGATCCTTCGCGCTACGACTCACGGACTTGTTGGGCGTGTTCAGACAAGTCCGTGAGTCGCGCCGTGTCGATGCTCCGATCACCGTCCGAAAACCCGGCCGGCCACCTCGACGTCGGCCGTGAGCTCGGCAGCTATCGCCGAAGCGCCGACCGCAACCGAGTACACACCCTGGTCGATCCGCCAGCTTCCGGCGTTGCCGTCGTAGTGGGCAAGCAGGCGCGGATCTGCCTCGATGGTCACACGCCGGGACTCGCCGGACTCCAGCTCGACCCGCTCGAATCCCAGCAACCGCAACCGTTGCGCACCGGGGGCGGCAGTGAGATAGAGCTGCGGGACGTCGGCGCCGGCACGGTCGCCGCTGTTGACGACGGTGACGCTGGCGGTGACGGTGTCACCACCGGTGACTGCCAGGTCGCGGTGCTCGAAGCTGGTGTAGGACAGGCCGTGACCGAACGCGAACATCGGGGTGTGACCCCCCTTGGCGAACCACCGATAGCCGACCTCGGCTCCTTCGGTGTAGCCGATCGTGGTCGGGGTTCCCCATGGTGCCCCGAGACCGGGCAGCTCGGGCCGCGGTGTCTGGGCGAGATCGACCGGGAACGTGATCGGCAGCCGGCCCGACGGATTCGTCCGGCCGGTGAGAACCTCCGCGATCGCCTGACCACCGGCCTGGCCGGGATACCACGCCTGCACGATCGCGTTGAGCGAGTCGCGCCACGGCATGGCCACCGGGTTGCCGGTCTCCAACACCACAACAGTGTTCGGGTTGGTCGCTGCGACGGCGGCGATCACCGTATCCTGCCCCCACGGCAGCGACAGGTCGGGGCTGTCGAAACCCTCCCCTTCGACGCGGACCGCGAACACGATCGCAACGTCAGCTCGCCGCGCTGCAAGCACCGCCTCTGCCGGGCTGACCCCTGGGTCGAACTCGATTTGCGCGTTCGGGAGTTGCTTTCTGAGCTCGGCGAGCGGCGACGACGGCAGCAGGTAGAGACTGCGTAAACCGCTCAGCGGCCCAAGCTCGCTGAGCGGGATCACGTCCGCGTAGCCGCCGGGTGGAACGACGGCACTGGACCCGCAGCCGGTCGGCACACCGAGTTGGGCGTAGCCACCGATGACGGCGATGTGCGTGGTTGACTCGGGTGCCAGCGGCAGCACGCCGCCGTTCTTCAGCAGCACGATTCCCTGTTCGGCGATCTGCAACGCAATCGCGTTGTGCGCGGCCATATCCGGCGCGGGCAGCGCCTCCCACCGGTCGATCCCGACGGTGAACATCGAGCGCAGGATCCGCCGCACCATATCCGACAGGCGGTCATTGGACAGCTTGCCGTCAGCGTATGCGGCTCGCAGGCGATCGGTGAACGCTTCTGCCTGCCACAGCAGGGCGTCGATTTGGGCCCCGGATTCCTGGTCGAGGCCCTTGAGCGCGAACTCCCAGCTCGGCGTCGCACCCCAATCGGACATCACCCAACCGCGGTATCCCCAGGCGATTTTCAGCACGTCAATGATCAAGACGTCGTTTCCGCCCGCATAGTCGCCGTTGACCTTGTTGTATGCCGTCATGACCGCGCCGGGCTGCGACCGTTCGATGGCGATCTCGAAGGCCAGCAGATCCGATTCACGGTGCGCATCCGGATCGATGACCGCATCCAGCCAGTGCCGGTTGGTCTCGTTGCAGTTCAGCGAGAAGTGCTTGATCGTCGAGATGACCTTTTGCCGCTGTATCCCGTTGATCGACTCCGCGGCCATAGTGGCGCTCAAAAGCGGGTCCTCCGAAAGATATTCGAAGTTGCGACCGTTGCGCGGGTCGCGCGCGAGGTTGATCCCGCCCGCCAGTAGTACGTTGAACCCGCGGCTGCGTGCCTCCCGTCCGATCGCCTCGCCGGAGGCGCGGGCGAGCGCAGGGTTGAAGCTGGCAGCCAGTGCCAGCCCGGCTGGCAGTGCGGTAGCGGTGTCACCCGGCCGGTAACCCGGGTTGGTCACGCCGAGGCTGGCGTCGCTCATCAGCAGCGCTGGCACACCGAGGCGGGGGACATCGGGCACATAACCGGCGCTCATCGGAACGTCCGGCGGGATGCGCTCATCCCGCACCGGCAACAGGTCGTTGGCACCCATCACGCTGACCAGCAGCGAAAACCGCTCGTCGTCGGTCATCTGCGTTTCGATCTCGCACGCGCGGACGTCGGTGTCGTACTGTAGCGCGGCGCCTGCATCGCTCACCCGCTCAACGCTAATCGCACACCCGCTTTGGCGTACACGACGCGCAACACGTGCCCGAGTTCCGGCCCCATTACCAACTCGGTCAGCGTGCACATGGTCGCGACGAACTCCGGGCCGTGCGGCGGCTGTGCGTCGCATAGGTGATGCGCCACTTCGTGCAGCACCACCAGCTCACGCATCGCCCAGCCAGCGGCGTGGCGGTCGGGTACAGCGATAATGCCTGCGCCGTCGTGGTTTTCGTAGTGTGCGGCGGTGGCGGCCCGCCGCGCCCGCACCGTCAATGGCGGCACCGCGGGCCAGCGTCGCCGCACCGCCGGTAACGCCAGCACGTCGTCGACGTAGCGCTGCACAGAGGGAACCGACCCGAACCGCGCCTCCGGCGGCAGCGTCAACTGGGTACCGAAGAACTCCACAGCGGGTGATCCGTGCTCGGCGGCACGGTCGAACAAGGTCCGGACGAACTCTTCAGCCGCGTAGACCTTCGAGCGTTGCGCGTCGCGCGCAGAAGAATCCTCCGTGCTCACTGGCCCAGCGCGGTGCGCGCTCCCGACAGTTCGGGATTATTCCCGAGCCGTGCTCGCCTGCCGGCCCGGTCACCTGCGCGCCGCGCCGGCGACGAATATCCGGCCGAGGCCCGGGTAACCTGCCAGGTGCCGCGAGCCTTCGACGCACTGCGGTAATAGTCGCGCAGCTCGATTTCCTTGTCCCGCAGTGCGATAGCGGTGCCCGGTGGACGCCCACCGTCCTTCTCGGCCGCTCGCCGGGTCTGCTCTCGGGCCTCGGCCAACCGCTGACCGACCCGGGCTCCGAAGGCCAGCTGAAAGTTCAGTCGAGCGGTGATCGTCGGCGTGGGCCGGTGCGCACCGGACGCGATGTAGCCATCCGATGCCCGCACCATCTGCACCACCAGGCTGGCGTACAAGGCGTGGCTGACGTCGATGTCCTCGGCGAACCCATAGGCGTAGACGAACGTCGAATTCGACGCCACGTCGCAGCGCACGTCGTTCGCGGCGGCGATCAGCACAAACAACTGCACGTATGTTCGCAGACCCTTGGTGCCCACCGTCCCGATGGTGATAGTCCGCTGGATCGGGGTCTGCGCGGCCGAACGTTTGGCCGCATGCGACCGGGCCACCGCCAAGTCGATGGATGTCGCCGTGGCCAGCCGTTGCGCCACCGCCATGAACGCCTCGGCCTCATGGGGATTATCGGTGCCTTCGGCCTGACGCAACAGGGCGGCGATGCGTGCCAGCATCTTGTCGTCGGTCATAGCGACAACCTACGGGAGCCCTACGACACGTCCGCGCTATGAACGCGTTGAGAATCTCCGTCCGGCTGCCTGCAGATCTGGGCACCCCGACCTCCGTCGCAAAACTAACCGTACGAGCGGTCAATGATAACGACAATAACGGTGGCGGGATCAACAGGTCGATTGCGCAGCTTCGTCGTGAGCTGGCCGCAGCAGGACAACTCGATAGTCAGCAGCAGAATGACGTGGCAGCAATCGATCCCTACAGCCGCGCGGTGATCCAGGAGACCACATCGTCGAGCACCTGGTCGCGCTCCGGCTCGTTGAAGACCTCGTGATACAGCCCCGGATAGACCTTCAGCTCGACGTCAGGCGATCCCACGCATTCGACCAGGCGGCGGCTGCCGTCGACAGGGATCAGCCGGTCCTCAGAGCCGTGCACCACCAGCAGCGGCGCGGTCAGTGCCGCTGCCCGCCGGGGCATGGTCTCGCCGACCTGCAACAGCGCGCGGGCGATACCGGCGGGGACCTTGCCGTGGTGCACCAGCGGGTCGGTGTTGTACGCGTCCACCACCGCGGGGTCGCGGGATATCGCGTTGACGTCGAGGTCCTGCAGTGGCAGGCCCGGCGCGACGACGCCGAGGGTCTTGGCCGCGATTGCCAGCAGCGGCGGCTCGGCGGCCTGGGCCACCACCGCCGGCCCGGAGAGCACCATCAGGTCGTAGTTGTCCGGGCGTTCGACGCCGTAGGCGAAGACGATCGCGCCGCCCATGCTGTGTCCCAGCACGATGCACTTGAGGCCGGGGTATTCCCTGGCGGCGATGCCGACCAGGGTGTGGAAGTCGCCGGTGTACTCGGACATATCTTTCAGCAGCACCCGCTTGCCGCCCGAGCGGCCGTGTCCCCGGTGGTCGAGCGCGTAGGTCACCAGCCCGCTCTCGCCGAACCGCTGAGCGACGTGGTCGTAACGGCGGGCATGCTCACCGAGACCGTGCGAGAGGACGACCACCGCTTTTGGTGTGGTGTCGGGTGTCCAGACGTCATAGACGATGCGCACGCCGCCCACACCGTCGAAGGTCCGCTCGCTGCGGGTGGTAGTCATCAGGGGCAGCGTAACTGCCTGATGTACCCCGATGACGGAGGGCATCCCGAGGACTTCCTGCTGATCCCGCTTGGTCGCGCGGCAGATTGGGCCGAGGTGTCCGCTTACGTGGTTTTACCTGGCCTCCGACGAGTCGTCGTATTCCACCGGCACGGAGTTCGTCGTCGACGGCGGGCCTATTATCGGGGTCCACACAAGACTACATAAGGCAACATTTCCGCAGGCCACAGCATATCGAGTCATCCGATTTGCAACGTGTTCTGGCCTCTTGGTTAAGTTCGCGCCAATGAAGACAAGGCGCACTTCTGTAGGAGCTGAACTCGGGGTTCAGTGTCGACGAGAAGGGGATCATGGCGCAAAAGGACGATCATCGCAGTCGGGGAGATGTCCGGTGAGGCGACGAGCCTGACCGCCAAGACCGGCACCTGCGCGGTGACGGGTATGGGGTCGATGGCCGATGTCGATGTCAAGCTCAACCTGTTCTTGTTCGCGATGTTGCAGAAGACGTTGAAAGGCAACATCTTCGGCGGCGGCAACTCGCATGTCGAGACGCCGCGGCTGGTCGGGCTGTACAAGTCGGGGTTGCTCGAGGTCGACGCGATGGTGACCAACACCTACCGGCCGGAAGACATCAACCAGGGCTACCAGGACATGCTGGACGGCAAGAACATTCGCGGCGTCATCCGCTACATCAAGGCTGACTGGTAGTCCGCGGCCCCGAAAGTACATTCCCCGTCGGATTTTCGGCGCGTCGCGTCGCTGGTTGCACTTTCGCAGGCAGCGGCACAAGATCGACGACCAACTGCAGGACAGCGGCCTGATGACAATCGCCTCGAGTCTGCCCGGACGCGGCCCCTATCCCCCGGCGAGGGTCGATCTCGCGGCTACCCTGGAGCCATGCCCGCCACCGTCGACGTTCGGCGCGCCGCAGACCGGGCCGTCACCAAGACGTCCTGGCTGAACTCCAGGCATTCGTTCTCGTTCGGGGACCACTACGATCCGGACAACACCCACCACGGGCTGCTGCTGGTCAATAACGACGACACCGTCGAGCCGAACACCGGATTTGACACCCACCCACACCGCGACATGGAGATCGTGACCTGGGTGCTGCGAGGCACACTGACGCATCGAGATTCCACCGGCAATTGCGGAGTGATCTACCCCGGCCTGGCCCAACGCATGTCGGCAGGCAGCGGCATCCTGCATTCGGAGAAGAACGACTCGTCAACAGAGCCAGTGCATTTCGTGCAGATGTGGGTGGTCCCCGATGCGACCGGGATCGCCCCGAGCTACCAACAACACGAGATCGAGGAGGAGTTGCTGTGCGGCGCCCTGGTGCCCATCGCCTCGGGCATACCCGAACATGATGCGGCCATCACCATCCACAACCGCAACGCCGCGCTGCACGGCGCGCGGCTGCAGCCCGGCGATGGGGTCGACCTAGCCTTGGCGCCCTATCTCCACCTGTTCGTCGCGCGCGGGCGACTCGTCTTGGACGGCAGCGGCGACCTGTATGAGGGCGATGCGGTCCGGTTTACCTCATCCGACGGTCGCCGGGTGACGGCCACCGAGCCGTCGGAAATCCTGATCTGGGAGATGCACGCGGCACTGGGCGGCTAGGCGACGGCATCGTTTCGATTGAGCGGCCTGTCATGCCTTCCGGCGCGACGACGCAAAACGGCCCGGTGAACGCGAACACTGTAATCGGGGACATTATGAGATGAACAACGGCGGCCGCCTGATGATCATCAAGGCCGCGTCGCAACGGCTTTCACCCCACCTACTGGTAGACACCCACACTGGTTATCGGGCGCGCGCTGCGAATGCAACCCGGGCGCACGGACATCCGAGGGGCTGTGGCAGGCGTCGGAAATCTATCCCCCGCTGCAGGCCTGGCAGGTGTTGGGCCAACCGACAATCGCGATCAACGCCAACTTCTTCGATGTCCGCGAGCAGAAGGCTGGCTCGCATTCAACTGACAGCCGGCGGGGTGGGCACTGCGGTGGGCCCGAACCGGAAGATCATCATGCTCACCGCGACGACCGCCGCTGCCAGCGCGATCACCGGTGCCACGGTCACCTGCGATATCGTCGCACCGAGCACCGCGCCTCCGCACATCGCGAGAACAACGCTGTAGCGCAGTTTTTCGCGCCTGCCGGTGCCACCGGCCAGCCTGCTGTCAACACCGATGCCGGCGATCGTTGTGGTCAGCACGGTAGTGGTGAGCTCTTGGATGCCGAACTGGCGTGCCGTGGCGTTCTGCACGCCGAACGCCACCGCTAGCCCCCCGATCAGGATGAGCTTGGTGTTGTTGTGATAGTCCAGTACCCCCGTGCCGGCCAGGATCGACAGCGCCACCAACAACATGACCTCGATTCCGAGCGCCGCGGTGAGCCACACCCGGGTCCGCTGACCAAGGTGTCGTATCAACCGGCCGGCGATGACAGCACCGGCGAGGAACCCGCCAAACCCGACGACAGCGGCGGTCAGGTCGACCCCTGAATTCGGCACGAGCCAGAAACCGAGGAAGATCATGTTCCCCGTCATGTTGGCGACGAACACGTGGCCAAGAATCAGCACGCTGATCGCGTCGACCAAACCGGTGGCACAGGTCAACAGCAACAGCGCTGCAACAGTCAGGCGGTCGGATACCGGCGAGGCAACGGCCATGGCGTCCAGTATCTTTCGGGCCGGGTGTCCTACAGCCGGGGTGTCAAATCCAGCGAGGTGATAGTCGTCATCCTGGCTACCAGCCAGCGTGCGTGGTCCCGTTTCATGAACAGCCGGTAAGACAGGTACTTCAGCGACGGAATGCCTTTGGTCAGTGGACTGGTCGACGTGGTGTTGGTGTACACAATGGCGGTAGCCTCCGGCCCGTTCAGCGATTCCACAGCCGCCCCGGTGACCTGGGTGTTGTTGGTTATCTGGGCCTGCTTGTTGGTCGGCGCGATCCCGTCGACGAATTTGCGGTACTGGGCTTCGAAATCGCCGCTAAGGTAACTCGCCGCCCGATCGGCCAGGGTGTCCATGTTGTCCGGTGTGTAGGTCCACAACGTCGTGATGGCGTTGGCCCCGGTCCGCGCGATCTGGAGCTTGGTGGCCACCGTGACCCGATCGGCAAGATAGGGCTGCGCCGTCGCACCCGCGAAGGCCGCAGAGCCGACGAACAACGCGGCCGCCACGCCGACGGCGATGGCGAGCCGCTTGCCGGCCGGTCGTCTGGCTGGTGCGGCACCGTCTTCGGTGGACGCCTCCGCGATCGCCGCCTCGTCAGCCTCAGTGTCACCGCCCGCGTCTCGTACTTCGCCACCGTCGATCTCGTTGAGGTTGCCTTCGGCAGATTGGGTTGCTGCATCGTTGCTTCCGTCGCCGTCCGCTGAGTCATCGGCCTCGGATTTAGCATGGGAAGCTCCCGGTTCGCATTGCCTAGCCTCGGTTTCGACGGCCGCGACGGCACCGGACTCGTCCCCGGAAGCCTTGTCAACGCCGTCGGTTGGAGCTACTTCGGATCTGATTCCGGCTCGACGAGGTCGCCACCGACGAGACGCCCGCTGTGGCGACCGGGATTCGGTCAGATCACCTGCAGCAGGCTGCTGATCTTCCACTGGTTCCCTTCCTGCTTTGCCGTTGCCACCCATCGATTCGCGTTCTCGAATACCTGTTTTCCGTCCGGAGACTTCCAGCTGACGTCGATGGCCACCAGCACGTTCGCGCTGCCATCTTCGTTCCACCTTTCCACGCCGGCGTCGAGTACGGTGCCCTTGGTTGGTTCCCCTCTCGCGACCTGGATGAGGATCTCGTTCTTCTTTTCGTCGTACTGCTTGGCAAAGTCGCCCGTGGCTTGGGCCAAGATACGTCCTACATAGGCGTTGGCGTGAAACGGGTCCAGCGACGTGAACTCTGCCATGAAAGAACGGACGTAGCCGAGCACCGCGACATCCTTCACCGCGTCCCGCCGATGCGATTCATGGGAGACCAGCATCAGCGCGCAAGCTGAGATCACGCCCGCCGCCACGACAGCTGCGGCGGTCGTGGCGAGCGGCAACCCCCACCGCCGAGACCGTAACCCCAACCAGAGCCGCGATCCCAACCGGCGCGGCTGCAACACCATCCGGAGCCGCGACCTCCACCGTCGCAACGGCTTCCCAGTGGCTGCGACGAGAAGTGGTTCCTCGCCAGGTTGAATCTTGCGGCGAGGGCTCATTTTCCGTTCCCGGCCGGTGTAGGTTTCGTCAGCACAGTGAGGTCATCGACACGCCAATGTCTGTCCGTACCCCTCGCGAAAGTTACCCGAACGGTTGCGCTGATATACCGCTCATCAGGCGGTGCACCACGCTGACCCTGCATGAACAACAGCATCGTCGCGTGATCCGTTGTCGCCGACTGTATCGAGCTGTTGGTCACCCAGTACTCGTTGGTGACCGGTCGAGCTTTCTGCACCGCCTGCTGCTGGGTGGCCAGCTGCTCGCGGTATCTGTCGGTAACCAACGAGCGGGCATGCTCAAAGTCGCCTTGCAACGTTTTAGGATCGTAGGTCAGCATCTGTTCGACGATCTTCGGTCCCTGCGCCGCAATCTGTGCGCGCGCCTGGTCGAGCGCCCGGTCATGCCGGTATACCAGCACGTAGCCCATCGCCGCGCCGCCCGCGCACAGCAGGGCCGCCATCAGCACCGCCGCCCCGGTCAGGCGCCGTATATTGTGGGGCCGCCGATCCGGCTGGACGCGTCGCACCTCAGTGCGCAAGAGCAAGTCGGCGAAGGTGCGCCGTCGCGAGTCCCACAGGGGCCACAGCCAACCCACCAACACCGACACGGTGTCCAGCAAGTGCGCCAGATCTCTGAGCAGCAGCCGCCATGGTCCGACGGCGGCGCCGTCGCGGCGCACCACCGTGATACCGGAAACCGCACGGCCCAAGCTCCAACCGCTGATCGTCGGTAGCAGTAACCGGTTGACGGCAAAGAGCAGGATCGCGAGTCCGCCGACGGAAACGCATACCCACCACCATGTGCTGCGTAGCGGCAAGGTCAATGCGACCAACGCCATCGTCGCCACCACCACGATGCCCGGCAGCAGGTCCACCGCGAACGCGCCAGCGCGGAAGTGCCACGGCGCCAGGCTATTCGGCGATGCTTCTTGGACGGCCGGCGTGGTCTCTGTCTCCTCGGCCACTGCTGTCACTTCGTCACCTGTTCGAGTTTGGAAATCTTGTACTGCCCGTCATCGGATGTCATCTTCACCCGAAGGCGGTAGCCGCTTTCCTGGTCCTTGGCCTCGGTGTTGGTCACCTTGACACGGAGCGCCACCAGCACGTCGACCGAACCGTCGTTGTTGTTCCGCTCCACTGCCGCACGCATGTCCGACACCTGAACGTGAACGTTCGCGGCCTGATACGCATCGACGAGCAAACCGCTGTATAACGCGGCTTGGGCACCGAAATCGCCGGTGGAACATTCGACGATCTTGCGGGCGCTGGCGGCCATCGCAGCGGTATCAGGGGCCTGAGTTGCCGCGACACATTCCTTGGCGGCCTGGATGGCCGCCGCGTCGTCGCGGGCGAGGGTCCGGCTATCCAGGTGAACTCGCAGCGCAATGTAGCCGCCGGCACCGACACCGCCGGCTAGGACGAGCAACGCCGCCGTGATGCCGATCAACCAGCCGCGACCCAGGCGCGACGGGCCTCGCTCGGCAACCGGCGACTCTGGGCCCGCCCCGGATACATCCTCGGCCGTCACCTCGGTGCCGGTTTGGTCGGTTCCGACCTCCGATTCTGACGAATCCTCGGCCGTCGCCTCCTTAGACGACGAGTCGTCGGCAGCGGTAGGGTTCAGCCGGCTGGCACCAGCATCTCCGTCCATCCGTCGTCTCCTGTTTTCTTCGAGTTCTCGACCGTACTTGACACCGCCGGGCCCTACTAGTTCACCGCTTTGTGGACTATAGACCGCGGTGGGACCCCCGGCGGGAGTGTAGACACACGAGTTGGGCTGCTGCCCGTTGCACTGCACGGTGCCCGACCCCGGCCGCTGCAGTACATCGCTGATGGGAGGCGGTGTTAGCGGCAGCGCGCACTGGTGCGCCAGCGGCAATCGGGCCCACCCGTCGACACCGATCCGGGTGAAGAACGAGCGGGCCACCGAGGTCACCGGGTGCGCGGCGAACATGCCCGCCGCGGCCAGGTCGGCCCGGCAGGCGGCGACCAGCTCCTCTACGTCGACGTGGCGGTGCATCGGTGAGCCGCTCACTGCGTGTCCGCCTCGGCGCCTGGCGCGGCTTGTGCTTCGATCGCCTCCGCCGCGCGCAGATACTCCTTGGCCAGCCAGTCGTTGGCCAGGTGCAAGTACATGCGGGTCGAGTCGATCGAGGCGTGGCCGGCCTGGGCCTGGATGGCTTCCAGGGCCAGGCCCGCTTCCCGCAGTCGGGTGAAACAGGTATGGCGCAGTTGGTGACATGTCGCCCGATCGAGTCCGGCCCGAGCCCGGGCGCCGTCGAGGATCTCCTCCACCCCCGCCGCCGACAGCGGCGCACCGCGCCGCGGGCCCTTCAACACCACGAACACCCGCTCGGTCGTCGCGTTCGCCGGTCGCTCCTGGTCCAGGTAGCTGCCCAGGGATACGAAGAACCGGGCCGACACCGGCACGATCCGCCGGCGCCCGCCCTTGCCTTCGGCGATGAACACACGCCGCTCCCCGGCGTTGACATCCTCGAGCCGCAAGCCCAGCACCTCACAGCGCCGCAGCCCGCCCAGCACCATCGCCTCGACCATGGCCCGGTCGCGGTGCGTCCGCAACGCCCCCACCAGCGCATCGACTGCGGCCGGCGACAACACCCGCGGCAGCGTGCGCGGGG
>Ga0187766_10001354_pt1 | contig 14359 bp, 15 predicted proteins | sample 0216_QUI02_MP05__4_FD_132971 | JGI IMG/M metagenome (GOLD analysis project Ga0187766, IMG submission 132971) | Tropical peat soil microbial communities from peatlands in Department of Meta, Colombia - 0216_QUI02_MP05_20_MG | ecosystem: Environmental > Terrestrial > Soil > Wetlands > Peat ... | reverse complement strand
GCCGGCCTTGGGCTCGAGCCGGACCAGCTTTCCCATGATCTGGGCGCCAAGTGTCATTTCAATGACGCCGTAATAGACGTTGCCCGCGACCCTTGCCGTTGCGCCCAGAACGACGCGTTCGCGGGCATGGATGTCGCCCTTCACCGAACCGTTCAGCACGATATTCGGCACGTGCACCACCCCTTCGATCGCGCCCGATTCGCTCACCGAGAGCGTCGATTCGCCCGTCTCCGCCGCGCGCACGCCGCCAAGGACGGTGCCATCGAGATGCAGCCCGCCGCTGAACTCGACATCACCGTGCACGCGCGCGGCTTTGCCGATCAGCGTGTCGATACGGGGTGGCTTGGACTCGCGCGTGAACATGATTCCTCCGGACTGATGTTCAGTAAATTCGCATTTAGGGGGAGGCTTCGACACTCCAAAGGAACGTCTGCGCGAGCGGTGCCACGCCCGGTTGCCTTGACTGCACCTCCACCGCAAGCCGTTCGGGTTTGAAGGTGGGCGGTACGATGAGTTCCTGGTCGAAGTTCTGCACGTACCGGAAGCCATAGCGCAGATTTTGCTGATGGCCCCCGGTGAGGGCGGCGAGATCGAGCGTCTTAGCGGCTCCCGCCTCCTCGCCATCGAGGCTCACTTGCAAGGTGCCCGAGACTTCGGATTCCGAGCGTCCCGAGCGCACGAGCGCCATGTGCACCACGTAGTTGCCGGGGTGCGCGCCAGCCGTGACCCGCAGCTGCTCGATCCGCACGCCAATCGTCGCCGCTCCCTGCGCGACGACGCCGCGATAGAAGGCGAGTTCCTGCGACTGCCGCGCGACCTGTGCCTGGAGCTCCCCGAGCGAGCGCGCGAGTTCCCCCTGCTCGCGTTCGCGGCCCGCGCGGATCGTGTCGAGCTCGGCGAGCTGGGTACGCAGCTGGCGGTTTTCTTTCTCGAGATGCTCGATCTGAACCTCGAGCTCGGTGCGCTGCTGCGCGACGGCCTGCCGGTCGTAGCCGGCGTCGTAGCGGCCGAGCTCATAGACAAGATAGAAGGCGAGCACGGCCGCGAGCACTGCGAAGATCGTGAGAGCGATTCGCACCCCCGGGGTGTGCTGGCGCACCACGGTGGGCGCACCGGCGTCCCTGCGCAGTATGGCGGTGAGGGGGCCCAGGGCCATCGTGTTTCAGTCCGCGGCCACACGCGTTTCGCGGCGGCCGCGCGCGGTGACCTTGTCCCACCACTCGGGGAGCGGTGGCTGCTTGCCGTTAGGGAAGGCGAGCGGTGCCAACTCGAGTAGCGCCTGCGCGTACACGGGGCGCTTGAAGTAGATCACTTCCCGCACCGGCTCCCAATACGGCGCCCAGCGCCACTGATCGAACTCGGGTTCGCTCGTGCGGCGGAAATCAAAGCTCATCCCGGCACGCGTCGAACGCAGGAGGAACCAGCGCTGTTTCTGGCCGATGCACACCGGACGCTGGTTGCGGCGCACGTAGCGCGGCGGCAGGCGGTAGCGCAGCCAGCCCTCGGTCTGCCCGATGAGCTCGACGCTCGGGCGCGAGACGCCGATCTCCTCATCGAGCTCACGGTAGAGGGCCTGCTCGGGCTGCTCGTCGATACGCACGCCGCCTTGTGGAAACTGCCAGCCGCGCCCGCCGGTGCGGCGGCCGAGAAACACCTCTTCGCGCTGCAGTAGCACAATGGCGACGTTGGCACGAAAACCGTCCGAGTCGATGATGTCGCGCATCAGGGAATCGAAGTCTGCCACAAGGCACGCGGCAGGTGCGGTCGCACTCCTCAGTGTTGAGCCGGGGATGGCGTTTTACAGCGAATTCCCCGACTCTTGTCCGCCTCATCAGCTACAGAGTCGGGGCCGAGCGTAGTGCCGGGATCGATCGTCATGCGGAGAGCGCCCGCCGGGAAGCTCGTGATCCTTCTCGCGCTCGCCGCGGTGGTGTTCTGTGCCGCACTTCTCATCGGCAGTTCCGGCATTGGACTGCGCGAGACGCTCGCAGCCCTTGCAGGCGGGGGCGATCAGGCGACGCGCAGCGTGTTGCTCGAGCTGCGGCTGCCACGCGTGCTCGCGGCTTTTGGCGTCGGGAGCCTCCTTGCGCTGTCCGGGGTGCTGCTGCAGGCGCTCTTCCGCAACCCGCTCGCCGATCCTTACGTGCTCGGCGTCTCCGGCGGTGCGGCGGTGGGCGCGCTGCTCGCGATGATCGCGGGCGCGGCGGCGCTCGCCGTGCAGTCGGCGGCGGTCGCGGGCGCCTTGAGCGCCGTTGCCATGGTGTATCTCCTCGCGCGTGGTGGGGGGACGCCGCGCTTGCTCCTCACCGGGGTGGTGTTCGCGAGCGCCTGCGGCGCGCTCGTGAGCGTGCTGCTCGCGCTCGCCGATGCATCCCGTGTACGCGGCATGGTCTTCTGGCTTGCGGGGGATCTCGAGTGGGCGCTCACGCCCTGGGCGAGCGCCGCGGCGGCGCTCGTCGCGGTGGCGGTGGCGGTGCTGGTCGCGCGGCCGCTCAACGTGCTGGCCGCCGGTGAGCTGCGCGCGCGCACCGTGGGGCTTGCGACCGATGCCTGGCGGACGCTCCTTTTCATCGCCTGCGCGACGCTCACCGCGATCGCGGTCGTGAGCGCGGGCACGGTCGGATTCGTAGGCCTCGTGACGCCGCACGCGGTGCGGCTCACCTTCGGCACGAGCGATCACCGGATCGTCGCCCCGGCGTCCGCGCTCGCGGGCGGGATGCTGCTCGCGGCGGCCGACCTTCTTGCGCGCACGGTCGCGAGCCCGCGGCAACTGCCGGTGGGCGCGATCATGGCGCTCATCGGCGCGCCGGTGTTCGTCGCGCTCCTGCGGGGGCGCGGGCGCTAGATCACGACGTTCGGTGAGGTTGCGAAGCGATTGCGCCCGGCGCTCTTCGCGCGATAGAGCGCTGCGTCGGCCTCCGCAATCAGCCGTTCGGCGAGCACCTTGTAGTCGTGGCAGGCGGATGAGGGCGTTGCCGCCGCGACACCGACCGAGAGCGTCACGGTTTCACTGAGCTTCCCGACCACGATCGGCTGACTGCGCACCGTCTCGATCACGCGCGCCGCCACCCGCTCGCCATCGGGGATCGAAGCCTGCGAGAGGACGACGGCAAACTCATCGCCGCCAAAGCGTGCGCCGGTGTCCGAGATGCGCATCTCGGCATCGATGCGCTGCGCCACTTCCCGCAGCACCTCATCTCCTGCGAGATGCCCATACTGATCGTTGATGCGCTTGAAGTGATCGACGTCGATCATGAGGCAGACGAGCGAGCGGCCGCCGCGCTGCGCGCGGGCGAGCTCCTCGCGCAGCCGCGCATGCAGATAGCGGCGATTGTGAAAGCCGGTGAGGAAATCGGTGAGCCCGCTGCGCAGCAGCCGCGCGCGGTTGACGGCGTTCTCGATGCAGAGCGCGGCCACTAATCCTAAGTGCGCCAGGAAATCGCTCGCGAGCTCGTTCGTGAAGCGGAAGGGATCGAGGCTTGCGAAGACGAGCACGCCATCGAGCTGCTCCTGACGACGAAGCGGTATGAGTGCAAGACTTGCGGCGCCCCCAAGCCCCGGCACGAGGAGCTCGTGATCCGCCCTGTGATAGGGCCCGAGCCAGGGCCGCTCGAGATGCGCGAGCTGCGGGGCGATGGTCACGACCGCATCGACGAACGACACACCCGGGAGCTGCTCGATCACGAGCCCATCACCCGAGAGCAGGTGGCGGATGTCGTGGTTCGGGTCGTTCAGGATGAGCGACACCTCATCGAGCTGATAAGAGCTTCTCAGGCCCCCGATCAGCCGCTCGAAGAGCTGCGTGAGCGAGCCTGCCCGCAAGAGCTCGAGCTCGCGCTCCTGGGTCTTGCGCAGGAGCGAATCATTGCGACTGACTTCCTCGGTGAGCGCGGTCAGGCGCGCCGCGAGAATGCGGTTCTCGCGCGCGAGCTCGCTCACGGGAACCGCGCCGAGATCGTCGTTCGCCGGTTCTGGCTGCGGCTGATGCATGACCCTCGCGACTCACCCCTCGCTCTCTTCTCTTACGCCCGGCGCTCAGCGACGTTGCGCCGGTTCTCAAGATAATCGCGCCCGCGGCGCATCAAGGCAACGAAAGTTTCCTGATCTTGCGTGAGCACGGCGGTGCGCAGCCGTTCCACGGCTTTGGAGAGGGCTTCGAGGGATTCGGCGCCGTAGTCGTTCAGACTCTGTATTTCATAATACAGCTCGGGGCTGTCCTGGGCGACGCGCCCGGCGACATCGAGTTGCGCATCGAAAGTCGTGCTCGACATGCGCGAAAGCCGCGGCGCGGCCTCGCCGCTCTCGGCGAGCGCGGTGAAGAACGCGATGTTGAGTGCGTGCGAGAGCCCGAGCACGTACGCGATCAGGCGGTCGTGTTCATCGAGCGTCATGACCACCTGCTCGGCCATGGTCGGCGCGAAGAGCTCGCGCACGGCGGCGAGCGCCTGAGCGTGGCCGAGATCGACGAAGATCACGTGCCGGCCCGAGAGCAGCTCCGTATCGGGACCGAACATCGGGTGCACGGACGCCACCTTGAGGCCGTGGGATTTGAGCGCGAGGAGCCCGGCGCGCAGCGGCGATTTGAGCGACCCGACATCGAATATCACCCCTGGCGGCCGCCGTAGCGCGAGATCCTTGAGGATCGCATCCGTGATCCCAAGGGGTGTCGCAAGCACGATGAAATCGTGCTTGAGATCGGTCGTACGCCAGTCGGCGACCGCCTGCACCCCGGCGGGTGCGGGCGCGGGATCGGCGGCCTCGACGGAGAAACCCTGCGAGGCGAGGAAGTTCATGAACCACCCGCCCATCCTTCCCGCCCCGCCGATGACGAGCGCGCGGCGCCCGCTGCCCGCCCCGCGCGCGACGACGCTCGCGTGCTCCTGGGTCGCAAGCGAGGAGCGGATGAGAAGCCGCAGCACCGCTTCCGCGAGCTCGGGCGAAACGCCGCGCTCGAACGCGGCGGTGCGCGCATCCGTGATCACCTCACGCTCGCGCGCGTAGTCGCGCGTCGGCACGCCGGTGGCGCGCTTGACGCGTGCCACCTCCTCGCTGAGCGTCTTGCGCTCCGCCACGAGCGCGATCAGCTGCCGGTCGAGTTCGGTGAGTCGCTGGCGCAGTCCATCGAGTGTCGTTTGTTCAGGCTTCGTCATGGGGATCGAGATCCTTCCGCTGCTTCCGTCACCTTTCTAACGGGGCGGGGCGGGGGCCCGCAAGGGGACGGTGCCGAAGGAGGCGCCGGTGGCCGTCAGTGGGCGTTCGCGCCCTGCCAGATCGGAATGCCGAAGCGCCGTGGCGAGGAGGACTGCACGGCGACGGTCTGTACGCGCAGCTCGTGGGTCGCGGGATCCCAGAGGAAAGGGCGTCCGTCCGCCGGGTGGGTCGACCATTCGGGGTGCTGAGCGAGGAACGCGGGTATCTGGGCGGGGTCGATGTGTGCGCTACGGATCTCGTAGCCAGCCCGCACCAGGCGCTGGAGCGCCGCGCCGTCCCAGGCGCGCGGGGAGTAGTTCCCGACGTCGGGAAGGGCGACGCGCGCGAGCGCCTTGCCAATCGGGTTGTAGAGGAAACCCTCCCGCCAGAGCGCCTGCCGTACCGAGATGCGCTTGTGAAAGTTCGCAGGATCCATCGCCGCAGCGGTGATGAGACGCGTCGTCGTGAGTGCGAAAAGATTCTCGGTCGCCTGCAGCTTGAAGAAGCGCGCGACGATCTCGTTCTCGATGCGGCTCCAGCGTGGTTGCGCGCTGCCATCGGGATGTTCGGCCGCTCCCCAGCCGCCCGCGGACTCGGCGTAAATCTGCCTTATGAGCGAGGCCTGGGTGCGAAACTCCTGCGCAAAGGCATTGCCGATGTCCCAGTCCCTGGGCTTGAAGATGGGGGCGATGAGATCGGCGTAGGCCTCATCGAGCGGCACTTCGCTCCCTGCGTCCGCAATCATGTCGCCAGCCACGAGGGAGTCGGAATGCAGATTTGCGACCGCGAGCATCTTGGAAAGCAAGCCCCCCTGACCGGTGAGAACGCTCCGCCAGAGCAGCACGTCCTCGTTGAGATCGGCGAGCGCCGCGTGCTGCGCGTGCGCATCGCCACTTTGCAGATGCAGCACCACGTCCGCGAGATAGAGCCTGCGGACCGAGACCGGCTGGCTCACGGTGTAATTTGGCGACGCGGTTTCGTAGTAGCCGTGCAGATGATGGAGCGCGAGATATCGCTGGTAGAGCTCCCAGTTGTCGCTAAGGAGCTTGGCGACCTCTGCGCGGTGCAGCGGGACTTCCTGCCAGAGCGATCCGCTCATCAACTGGCAGAAGTCGGTCGAGCCTTTGAATATGAGGCGATGCGGATCCGGGGCTTCAGGGCTCGCCGGGTGCTTGTTGTGCGCCTCGATGCGCGCCTGTCCCACCGCGATCATCGGCTCACCGGGTGGTGCGTCGAAGCCGGCGAAGGCGTAGTAAATGTTGTCTTCGGGCGCGAAGGGGTTCGGAGGCGTGACGAGGAGCGCCTTGGTCTCGGGCGTCGGCGCCTCATCGTGGGCGTTGATGGCGAAGGCGAGACCGACGAGGCAGCCCACAAGAAGAGCGAGGGCGAGGACGACGATGCCGCTCCACTTGAGGATGCGTCCGACCCATCGCCAGAGTTTTTTCATTCCGCGACTCTAGCGCCCCGGACGGCAGGCGAGAAACCCGCGCTCCTTAGAGACGGCCTCAGAATATAGAATGCGCGGGCTGATCCGCGCTCGGCTGTGACATCCCGAAGAGACCTCCTAGAAACGATGAACCGCCCACCGCTCCGCCATGTCCGCGCACACTGAGCTCCTCCCCGACCCACTGCCTGGCGAACCGCTCGCGGTTGTCAAGTCCTGGCTCGATGCGGCATGGAAGGCGAAGCGTCAGCCGAATCCCAACTCCATGGTGCTCGCCACCGCGAGCCGCGATGGCAAGCCCGATGCGCGCGTCGTGCTTTGCAAGGACATCGTGCCCGAGCCGGGCTTCATCGTCTTCTACACCAACTATCTCTCGAGCAAGGGCCGCGAGCTTGCGGCGAACCCGCGCGCCGCCGCCGTGATGCACTGGGATGCCCTGCACCGGCAGGTGCGCATCGAGGGCCCGATCACGAAGGCGCCGGAGGCGGACTCGGATGCGTATTTCGCCTCGCGCGCCTGGCAGAGCCGGATCGGCGCCTGGGCGAGCACCCAGAGCGAACCCATTGGCTCGCGTGCTGTGCTGCTCGAGGCCGTCGCCAAGGCAGCGAAGCGCTTTGGCGTGCCGATGCCCGGAACCAAGACGGCCGTTGACACGCTCAAGGCCGACATACCGCGCCCGCCCCACTGGGGTGGGTACCGTCTCTGGGCGCAGAGCGTCGAACTCTGGGTCGAAGGCGATGCCCGTATTCACGATCGCGCGCGCTGGACACGCAGTGTCGGCGTCGGGGCGGATGGCTCTGTCGCCACCGGGGCGTGGTCGGTTACGCGGCTGCAGCCCTGAAGGAACGGCAGCGGCGCGTTCATGTGGAAAGCCGTTCGCATCACGCTCCTTCTCTTCATACTTGCAGGCGCGGCCATCGCGACCTGGCTCGATCGCGTCGCGACTCAAAGCTGGCACGAGACGCTCTGGGTCGGCATCTACCCGCTGAACGGCGATGGGACGGAAGCGGCGGAGCGCTACATCGCAAGCCTCAAGCCCTCCGACTTCACCGATATCGAAGCCTTCTTTGCCCGCGAAGCCCCGCGCTATGGGGTGAAACTCGAACAGCCCGTGCACATCGAGCTCTATCCCGAGGGCGCAAAGCTGCCGCCGCTTCTGCCGCCTGGCTCGGGTGCGCTCGGCGTCATCTGGTGGAGCCTGAAAGTGCGCTGGTTCGCCGCGCGGGCCGCTGCGGTTCCCGGGCGCGCGCCCCCGCGCATCCGGCTCTTCGTCCTCTACCACGACCCTTCAACGCTCGATCGCGTGCCGGATTCGCACGGACTGCAGAAGGGTCTCATCGGCATCGTCTACGCGTTCGCCGACCGCTCGCTCGCGACGAGGAACGACATCGTGATCGCGCACGAGCTCCTGCACACGGTGGGCGCGAGCGATAAGTACGATCTCGCGACCGGCGCGCCGCTCTATCCGAACGGTTTCGGAGATCCGCAGGCGCAGCCCCTCTATCCGCAGAGCGATGCGGAGATCATGGCGGGCCGCCGCGCGCTCTCGGCGCAGAGTTTCGAGATGCCGGGAAGCCTGAGGAACGTCGTCGTGGGTCCCGCTACCGCGCTCGAGATCCGCTGGTCGCATCCGTGAACGCGAGACCGAAAGAAGCGACGTCCGAGCGCCTGAGCGTTGCGGGCCTCTGCGTGCGCGCGGGACCGCGCACCCTCGTGCGCGATCTCACCGTGGCGTTCGCGCCCGGGGAGGTGGTGGCCATTCTCGGCCGGAACGGTTCGGGCAAGACGCTGACGCTGCATACGCTCGCCGGCCTTCGGCAGGCGGCTTCGGGCGAGGTAGCGCTCGATGGCACGCCACTCGCTGCGCTCACGCGGCGCGAGGTGGCACTGCGGCTCGGGCTCCTCCCGCAGGACGTCGAGGACGCGTTCGTGACGACGGCTCTCGAGACGGTGCTGATCGGGCGCCACCCGCATCTTTCGCTCTGGCAATGGGAGAGTGCGCAGGACGAGCGGCTCGCGCGCGCGGCGCTCGTGGCCGTGGATCTCGCCGATTTTCCCGCGCGCCGTACCGACACGCTCTCGGGCGGGGAGCAGCGCCGGGTCGCGGTCGCGGCGCTTCTCGCGCAGGAGCCGGGCATCTTCCTCCTCGACGAACCGACCAATCACCTCGATCCCCATCACCAGCTCGCGGTGCTTGGGCTCTTCCGCGCGCTCGCCGATGAGGGGCGCACGGTCGTGACGACGCTGCACGACCCGACCCTTGCCGCCCGCTTTGCGGACCGGGTGCTGCTCCTTCATGGCGACGGACGCTGGGTGATGGGACCGGTGAGCACGACGCTCACGGCGGCAACCCTGAGCGAGCTCTATCGCGCGCCGATCGTGGAAATCACAGCCGAGGGCGGCCGGCGCGTCTTCGTCAGCGCCTGAGCGCCTCGAGCACCGATGCGTGCAGCGGCCCATTCGTCGCAAGTACGCTCGTGGTCGCAAGACCGACGGGCGCGCCTTCGAGATCGGTGAAGGTTCCGCCCGCCTCGCGCACGAGCACGACGAGCGCTGCGATATCGAGGATGTTGACGTCGGATTCGATCACGACATCGAGCGCACCGCGCGCGAGATGGTGGTAGTGCACGAAGTCGCCGTAGCCGCGGATGTAGGCGACCCGGCCGATGAGCTCCCCGAGCCGCTTCCAGCGCGCGGAAGTTGCGATGGATTTGGTGTTGCCCGTCGACATGAAGGTGTCGCTGAGCGCATTCACGCCGCTCACCTGAATCCGTTCCTCGTTGAGCCAGGCGCCCGCGCCGCGCTCGGCCCAGGCGAACTCGCCGTAGGCGGGTGCGCTCGAGACTCCGAGGATGAGCTCGCCCGCGCGCATGAGCGCGATCTGCGTCGAAAAGAATGGGCTCTCGCGCACAAACGAGCGCGTGCCGTCGATCGGATCGACGAGCCAGATGTTCTCGGCCTCCATCGCGTGCTTGCCCGTCTCCTCGCCGTAGAACCCGTAGCTTGGGAAATGGGCACTGAGGGTTGCGCGGATGACTTCCTCGGAGCGCACATCGGCTTCGGTGACGGGGCTTTGGTCGGGCTTGGTGCGTACCGCGGGTTGCTTGCGATAGAACGCGCGGATGACTGCGGCCGCGGAGTGCGCCGCCTCGATCGCCGCCTGGAGTTCCTTCGATGCCATGTTCGCTTAGGATAGGTTAGATCCCCGGTCATCGAACAGTCGTTTAGGATACGGGCCATGGGGAACCGCCTGAGCAAGATCTACACCCGCACCGGTGATGACGGCACGACGGGGCTCGGCGATGGCAGCCGCGTACCGAAAGACAGTGCGCGGGTCGAGGCGTACGGTACGGTCGACGAGCTCAATAGCGCGATCGGCGTGCTCCTCGCCGTGCCGAAGCTTCCCGAGGAGATCGCGGCGTGTCTCATGCAGATCCAGCACGAGCTCTTCGACATGGGGGGCGAGCTCTGCATCCCCGGGCAACGCGTCTTCACCGCGCAGCACGTGAAACGCCTCGAAGAGTGGCTCGATGGCTTCAATGACGGCCTGCCCCCGCTCAAGGAGTTCATTCTTCCGGGCGGCGGCCCTGCGGCCGCCGCCTGTCACCTCGCCCGCACCATCGCACGGCGGGCCGAGCGGCGTGTCTGGACGCTCGCGCGCGCCGAGAGCGTGAGCGCGGAGCTCACGCAGTACTTAAACCGTCTGTCGGATCTGCTCTTCGTGATGGCGCGCGTGCTCGCGCGGCATGAGCGCGGAGCAGAAGTGCTCTGGAGGCACGATCGCGGGAAGTCCCGCGGCAAGACCTAGCAGGATTCGGGCGAGCGGCTTGCGCCGCCTTCGACCCTCAGGCGTGGTGTGTGTCGCGGCGGCAGCGTTCGCGCACGCCAAGCACGAGTTCACTCAGGAACCTCTTGTCATAGGCGCGCAGCAGGTGCGGCTGCTTGCGCTCGATGTAGACGCTCACGCAATCGCGCTCGCCGGCCGCATCGAGCAGCTCGCGGTACGTCTTGGCATCCCAGTGCCAGGGGAGCTCGAGCTCATCGAACGCGCGGTTATAGGCCTCAAGTTCCGAAGCCACCTCTGCGCTCGTGCGCTCGCTGATCGTCTGTCCCATCGCCGAACTCCACGGGTTCAGGTTCCAGTATGGAGAGGTTACGCCTCCCCTTATCTAAGGAAAATTTAAACGTTTCTATCTTCATCATATGATTCTACTTATATATCGGGGTATGCTCGCCCGATGAAGAATGTGACGCTCAGGCAGCTTCGGGTGTTCGCGAGCGCCGCGAGGCACATGAACTTCTCGCGCGCCGCCGAGGAGCTGCATCTGACGCAGCCTGCGGTTTCGACGCAGATCAAGGAGCTCGCCGACTACGCCGGGCTCCCGCTCTTCGAGCGCATCGGACGCAAGACCTATCTCACCCCCGCCGGGGCAGAGATGCGCGAGTGCGCGAACGCGATCGCACAGCGGCTCAAGGAAGCCTCCGATGCGCTCGCGCAGCTGAAGGGTGTGGCGGGCGGGCGGCTCAACGTCGCCGTGATCAGCGCGGGCGACTACTTCTTTCCGCGCGTGCTCGCGGCCTTTGGCGCCGCCCATCCCGGGGTCAGCTTCAATCTCACCGTCCATAACCGCGAGGGGTTGCTCCGGCAGCTCGCCGAGAACCTCACCGATCTTGCCGTCATGGTGCGGCCGCCGACCGATATGGACATCATCGCCGTCCCCTTCGCGCCGCACCCTTACGTCATCGTCGCTCGGCCCGACCATCCGCTCGCACGCGCGCGCCAGATCCCGCGCGCGGCGCTAAATTGCGAGCGCTTCGTGCAGCGTGAGCACGGATCCGACACCTGGAACTCGATGCGCGAGGTGTTCGGGCGGCAGTTCCCGCGTCTCGACATCGCCATGCAGATCCATAGCACCGAGACCATCAAGCAGGCGGTGGTCGCCGGCATGGGCATCGCATTCCTCTCGGCGCACACGATCGGGCTCGACCTCCTCGCCGGCAATCTCGTGGTGCTCGACGTGCAGGGGTTTCCGGCGATGCTCAATTGGTACCTCGTGCACAACCGCATGAAGCGCCTGCCGCCCGTGGCGGCGGCGTTCAAGGAGTTTTTGCTTCGGGAGGGGGCGCCGCTCCTCGAGCGGCTCCTGCGTGTTGAGGGCGATCAGGCGGCGCTGCGCGCGCCGCCGCCAAGGCGAGCGGGCCGCAGGGCGCGGCCGCCGCCGCGCGACTAGTCGAGAAACTCGCAGTGATGCTCGACGTGAGCTGCGAGATCGAGCGTGTGCTGCCGGGTGAGCCGCTCGGCGAGCTCGGTATCGCGCCGTTCGAGTGCCTCGATGATCTTCAGGTGATCGACGATCGAGCGCGCGGCGCGGTTGTCCTGCGAGATCGTGGCCTTGCGGATCGCGCGCACATGGATGAAGAGGTTTTCGGTCGCCTCCGCGATGAGGTGTGAACCGCCGAGGCGGATGATCATCTGGTGAAAGGCGATGTTCGCGTCCGAGTACTCATCGATGTGCTCGGCGGGTGGCGAGTTCTGAAACTCGTCGAAGAGGTGGCGGAGCTTTTTGATCTCGCTGTCGGGCGCATGTAGCGTCGCGAGCCGCGCCGACATGCTCTCGAGCGCCGCCCACACCTGGATCATCTCGATGATCTCGCGCTTGGATTTGCGCACGATGAAGATCCCGCGCCTCGGGAGCGTGCGAACGAACCCCTCCTGCTCGAGGATCGAGAGCGCCTCGCGGATCGGCGTGCGGCTCACGCCGAGCGCCCGCATCAGCTCGCGCTCATCGAGGCGCAGCGGCTTGCGCTCGCCGTAGATGTCCGCGCCGGTGATGGCCTCCTTGAGGAGTGCGTAGGCCTGGTCGCGCAGGCTAACCGCATTGAGGGGCGCGAGCGCAAGACGACCCGCGGCCCCGCGGTTCTTGAGTGGGGTGACGACGACGCTCATTGAGTGCTCAACTATATCGGACTGTTGTTGCCGTGAGTCAGCATTTAACGCAGTGCGTCAGATGCAGTGCTTTAACAATTGGTCACTTTGGCCGGTCCGGGACAATCGCACGCCGAGCGGTTCCCCGAAGACGATTTGCCGGCTTTCCCTCATAGATTGCCTGCCAGCGGTATGCCAAGATATATCAGATATGGTCGACACCGGCTCGTTGACCAGGAAGTTTATTTACAAGACCAAGGCCGCCACCGGGGCAGCGCGCACGCCTGCGGGGGGTTGAGGGAGCTGCACCGGACCGACGGCCCGCTCACCTGAATCGATTGAGGGGGAACATCGATGGCTACTGAAACCGGGACTCAGAAGAGTTCGCTGTTCGCCAACCCCGTCGCGCAGCTGATCCTCGGGATCGTCTGCATGGCGGCGGTCGCGAACATGCAGTACGGGTGGACACTGTTCGTCAACCCGATCGCCGACAAGTATCACTGGGCAAAGCCCGCCATCCAGGTCGCATTCACGCTCTTCGTGCTGATCGAAACCTGGCTGGTCCCGGTCGAGGGCTATCTCGTCGATCGCTTCGGGCCGCGGCCGGTCGTGATCGGCGGCGGCATCCTCGTCGCGATCGGCTGGTCGCTCAACTCCATCGCGAGTTCGCTCGCGCTGCTTTATTTCGCCGCGGTGGTCGGCGGCATCGGCACCGGAGCGGTCTACGGGACCTGCGTCGGCAACGCGCTCAAGTGGTGGCCGACGCGCCGCGGCATGGCCGCGGGCTTCACCGCCGCCGGATTTGGCGCGGGGGCCGCGCTCACGGTGGCTCCGATTTCGAAGATGATCAGCACCTCGGGCTACGAGCACGCGTTTCTTTTCTTCGGGATCCTGCAGGGACTGATCGTGTTCGTCACGGCGTGGGCGCTCTATTCCGCCCCGCCCGCGCTCCTCGCCGCCGCGCCGAAGAGGAGTCAGTCGGCGCGCAGCTTCACGCCTACCGAAGTGCTGGCGAGTCGCGTCTTCTGGGTGCTATACGCGATGTTCGTGCTGGTCGCCGCGGGCGGCCTGACCATGATCGCCTCCATGGCGCCGATCGCGCGCGACTTCAAGGTCGCGAACATTCCCGTGACGCTCTTTGGCATCACGATGCAGGCCGGGGTCTTCGCGATCACGCTCAACCGGATCTTCGATGGCATCGGGCGGCCCTTCTTCGGGTGGGTGTCGGATCACATCGGACGCGAGAACACCATGGCGATCGCCTTCACGATCGGCGCAGCCGCGCTCTTTGCGCTCAAGGGAATGGGTACGAACCCGGTCGCGTTCGTGCTGATCACTGCGATCTACTTCGGTGTCTACGGGGAGATCTTCAGTCTCTTCCCGGCCACCCAGGGTGACACCTTCGGCGCCAAGTACGCCGCCGCCAACGCGGGCATGCTTTACACCGCGAAGGGCGCGGGTTCGCTCCTCGTCCCGATCGCGACCGCGATCGCGCTCGTGCGCGGCTGGGACTCGGTGTTCAGCATCGCCTGCGCCGGCAACCTGATCGCCGCATTTCTCGCGCTCTTCGTGCTCAAGCCGATGCGCGTCAGACACTTTGCGGCGATCCGCGCCGAGAGCGAGCGCACGCCCGCCGCCCCACGGATGCAGACCGCCGGCGGACACTAAGAGAGCAAGGAACCCCCAAATCACTGGTCACAGGCACCGCGCGCGGAGGGTTTCGCATGCCGTTGCAAATCCCGCGCGGAGCTTGCGAGTAGAGCATCGGAGGCACCATGAACGCCGCAACCCCCGTTCCG
>Ga0187766_10001353_pt1 | contig 14373 bp, 17 predicted proteins | sample 0216_QUI02_MP05__4_FD_132971 | JGI IMG/M metagenome (GOLD analysis project Ga0187766, IMG submission 132971) | Tropical peat soil microbial communities from peatlands in Department of Meta, Colombia - 0216_QUI02_MP05_20_MG | ecosystem: Environmental > Terrestrial > Soil > Wetlands > Peat ... | reverse complement strand
CCTCGACCTCGCGGAAGCTCAGCGGGAACCGGTGATACAGCCACACGCAGTGCGCGATGATCTCCGCCGGATACCGGTGACCCTTATACGACACCTCGCCCACGATGGTCCCTCCGGTTGCGTATCGACTCCGAGATCATCCGCTTCGGCCGCGCCACTCACCAACTTGACAGTGCCGTTCCTGGCGGTGTTCAGCATGATCTCGCCTCACTTCCGGCCCCGCCGCCATCGCCTCATCGCTGACGACTATCGCACCGAAATGACCCGACGATTCGCCGTCTGGAACGAGGTCACCGGACTGACTGCCGCAGCCTGACCCAAACCACCGACACCCAGCCCACCCAGCCCCTGCACGCCCCGATCCCGCTGAGCCCCAGCCAAGTTGACAGCGCCAAAACGAGTAGTGCACTACGCGTGTCGGCAAGGACGGCCGCAGTGAGGATCGAACCGGACCCGCCTCCGGCTCAGCCGGTGCCGACCTGACGAATTCCGGAGCAATGATTGGTGATGAACCCCACGATGTGTTGTCACAAGGGGCCTCGCGGAGTTGCGGCGACGCCGAGACTTGTCGTCGGGGGATCCTCAGCCACTTCCAGCGCGCGTTTTGCAGGTGGCCCGGTTCCGACCACCACGTACATTATTTGCACCAATCCCTGGTCGGGCAGCTGGCTGCACACCCGAATCGGAGCATTAGCGCAGACCGGATCGACTCCCAAAAAAGTGTCCGCTGGACGCGGGTTTGGTACTCCTAACTGTGTGGCCGGGCCGCCGGGGCCATGGCCACCGCAACAAAGGAAACGACCATGATCACCAATCCAACTCCGCCCAACATCGCCCCCACCCGTCGGCGCTGGACTCGGTTCGCAACGTTTATCGCCACAGGCGCTGCTGCGTTCGCTCTCGTCAGCGCCGCCCCCGCCAGTGCCGATGCCGGCGTGCCCTTCCCGGTGGACACTCCACCAGGCACTTGCGTGGCGCCATCTGGCTCTGGAGCCCCAGGCACAGACGGGGCATCATTCGTGGCACCTATCGGACAGTTACGGGCGGTCTTCCCCACGCAGGTCGTAACCCCCAGGTTCGGTTGCAGTGGCATCACACCTACATCGATATGGGGATGCCTGCCGCGGAGCAGTTGTGGCGCCAGTTAGGTGCGGCGTTGTTTAAAAACAAAGGAGACGTGAGATGAGCTGCGCTGCTCCGTTCGCTGTTGAGACGACGAGTAAGGGCGCCAGGGGCGATCGATCAACCGTCGACCAGGCATATGAGACCGATGCTGCGTTGGCCGAACGGTTCGAACGAGACACGGTCCCGCTGATGGATCAGCTCTTCAGTGGCGCGATGCGACTGACGGGATCCCGCCAGGATGCCGAAGATCTGGTCCAGGAAACGATGCTGCGTGCCTACAGCGGCTTTCGTTCGTTTTCTGCCACCAACCTCAAGGCGTGGCTGTACCGGATTATGCATAACACCTGGATCGATGCCTACCGCAAACAACAGCGCCGACCCGTGGAGGTCGCCATTGATCAGGTCAGCGACCATCAATCGGCCCGATACGCCGCCACCGCGCCGACCGGGCTGGGCTCGGCGGAAATTGAAGCGCTGGAAGCTCTGCCGGACTTGGAGATCCAGGCGGCACTGCTGTCGCTGCCCGAAGCGTTCCGGATGGCCGTCTACTACGCCGACGTCGAGGGGTTCTCGTATGCGGAGATCGCCGCCATCATGGGCACTTCCAAAGGCGCGGTGACGTCGCGGCTGCACCGAGGACGCACGCGGCTACGCGAACTACTTTTCGTACTCGCCACCGAACGCGGAGTCCTTGACCGAAAAGCGGCGGCGACCGCATCGATGTTGACGCCGTTCACCCAGCCGGGCTGGCCGGGCACGCCGCAGCGGTCGCCCAAGCCGCCGGCACGCTGACCGGCGGTCAGTGCCGACTGTCGGCATACTCTGAGGTGATTTTCTCGAGGTCCACAATGTGTTCGCCACGGCACTGTCAACTTGAGCAATCCGAGGGCGATTTTCGCCGGTTCGCCTCCGCGATTCACCAGGTCGCGTGTGACGTATGAGGCTTATGTGGTTAGCGGAACGTCCACACAACCTCAAGTTGACAGTGCCTTGCGGTGTTCACGGTGGAATTCCCAGCCCACCTACCGGCACGAGGCAACGCCCACGCGCGCACTGCTGCCCGGTTCCCTGTCATGCTGGAGAAGAAGGCCGGCCTGTGCAACGTGGGTGGAGACGAAGAACCACTTCGGCACCTTGATCTCGGCCGGGCCGGCTCCATCCGCACGATGTGCGGCAGAATCGACGCGAAATAGGGCACCCCGCCCCATCACCGCGGCCGAAAAGAGGCGGCTGCCGCCGGGGCGGCCAGCAAGGCGCTGCCTGGTCTTATACGTGTTACTCGGAGCGGTCATGCCGACGTACCTTACTGTGGAGTAAGGTAGCGACTGTGGGCCATCCCGTGACACCGAAGTGACAGCGACGAAACGCCCCGGTGAGGGTCGCCATGTCTGCAGTTTCGATACCGCTGAGCTCAGCTGGCCGGAGATTTGGCCGATACCGTGATCTAGGGCATACTGTTCAGGTTGCCTTGCGCCGGGTTCGCGCCTGGCCGGACATACGACCGGCGCCCACACGGGCGCGTCCGGTCCCATCCTTGAAGCGCGACGAATTTCGGCCGCGGATGAGGCTGCGTGCGGGCGACACGCCCGACCGCGGGACCGGTGCACCAGGACAGGTAAACAGCGGCACAACGTCCAGCGGGACGCTAGATCGACCTAGATTGATCAGCGCGCCGTGGAAGCGACAACGGGCCCCAGCGGGAGTGAGGTAGGAGAAGCGTGGCGGGACAGAAGATCCGCATCAGGCTTAAGGCCTACGACCACGAGGCTATTGACGCTTCGGCGCGCAAGATCGTCGAGACGGTGGTCCGGACGGGCGCCACCGTGGTCGGTCCGGTGCCGTTGCCGACCGAGAAGAACGTGTACTGCGTCATCCGCTCCCCGCATAAGTACAAGGACTCGCGAGAGCACTTCGAAATGCGCACCCACAAGCGGCTGATCGACATCCTTGATCCGACACCGAAGACCGTTGACGCCCTGATGCGCATCGACCTGCCCGCCAGCGTCGACGTCAACATCCAGTAGGAGATCCAGACTGATGGCACGAAAAGGCATCCTGGGCACCAAGCTGGGCATGACGCAGGTGTTCGACGAGAACAACAAGGTCGTGCCGGTGACGGTGGTCAAGGCCGGCCCGAACGTGGTGACCCGCATCCGCACGCCGGAACGCGACGGGTACAGCGCTGTGCAGCTGGCCTACGGTGAGATCAGCCCGCGGAAGGTCAACAAGCCGCTGACCGGTCAATACGCCGCCGCCGGTGTCAATCCCCGTCGCCACCTAGCCGAACTGCGCCTCGACGACCCGGAAGCAGCGGCCGAATACCAGGTCGGCCAGGAGCTGACCGCCGAAATCTTCGCCGACGGCAGCTACGTCGACGTGACCGGTACCTCGAAGGGCAAGGGCTTTGCCGGCACCATGAAGCGTCACGGTTTCCGCGGGCAGGGCGCCAGCCATGGCACCCAGGCGGTGCACCGCCGCCCGGGTTCTATCGGCGGCTGCGCGACACCCGCTCGGGTGTTCAAGGGCACCCGGATGGCCGGGCGAATGGGCAATGACCGGGTGACGGTCCAGAATCTGTTGGTGCACAAGGTCGATGCCGAGAACGGCGTGCTGCTGATCAAGGGCGCGGTCCCCGGCCGCACCGGTGGACTCGTCATGGTTCGCAGCGCGATCAAACGAGGTGACAAGTGATGGCCGCCAAAGAGCAGAAGACGTTGAAGATCGACGTCAAGACCCCGGCCGGCGAGATCGACGGCTCCATCGAGCTGCCGGCCGAGCTGTTTGACGCCCCGACGAACATCGCGCTGATGCACCAGGTGGTCACCGCGCAGCTGGCGGCGGCCCGGCAGGGTACGCACTCGACCAAGACACGTGGCGAGGTCCGTGGCGGGGGTCGGAAACCATACCGGCAGAAGGGAACTGGTCGCGCGCGGCAAGGCTCGGTTCGCGCCCCGCAGTTCACCGGCGGCGGCATAGTGCACGGTCCTAAGCCGCGCGACTACAGCCAGCGCACACCCAAGAAAATGATCGCCGCAGCGTTGCGCGGGGCGCTGTCCGACCGGGCACGCAACGGACGCATCCACGCCGTCACCGAGCTGGTGTCGGGTCAGACCCCGTCGACCAAGAGCGCCAAGGCGTTTCTGGGCACGCTGACCGACCGCAAGCAGGTGCTGGTGGTCATCGGGCGCAGTGACCTGACCGGTGCGAAAAGCGTGCGCAACCTGCCCGGTGTGCACGTGTTGGCGCCCGACCAGCTCAACACCCATGACGTGCTGCGTGCCGACGACGTGGTGTTTTCCGTCGAGGCGCTCAACGCCTACATCGCCGCCAACACGAAGACTGCCCAGGAGGTTTCGGCCTGATGGCGACGCTCACCGACCCACGCGACATCATCCTGGCTCCGGTCATCTCGGAGAAGTCCTATAAGCTGATCGACGACAACGTGTACACCTTCCTGGTGCACCCTGACTCGAATAAGACGCAGATCAAGATCGCTATCGAGAAGATCTTCGCCGTCCAGGTCGCGTCGGTGAACACCGCGAACCGGCAGGGCAAGCGCAAGCGCACCAGGACCGGATACGGCAAGCGGAAAAATACCAAACGCGCCATCGTCACCCTGGCCTCGGGCAGCAAGCCGATCGACCTGTTCGGAGCACCGGCCTAGCCGAGAGTAGAAAGACTTAGCAGACATGGGAATTCGCAAGTACAAGCCGACCACACCCGGTCGTCGCGGTGCCAGCGTCTCCGATTTCGCCGAGATCACCCGATCGACTCCGGAGAAGTCGTTGGTGCGCCCGCTGCACGGGCGCGGTGGCCGTAATGCGCATGGCCGGATCACTACCCGCCACCAGGGCGGTGGGCACAAGCGCGCCTATCGGGTGATCGACTTCCGGCGCAACGACAAAGACGGCGTCAACGCGAAAGTCGCGCATATCGAGTACGACCCCAACCGCACCGCGAACATCGCGTTGCTGCATTACTTCGACGGTGAGAAGCGCTATATCATTGCCCCGCAAGGGCTTTCGCAAGATGACCGGGTGGAGTCGGGTCCCAACGCCGATATCAAGCCTGGCAACAACCTGCCGCTGCGCAACATCCCCGCTGGCACCACCATTCACGCCGTGGAGCTGCGGCCGGGCGGTGGCGCCAAGCTCGCCCGCTCCGCGGGGTCCAGCATCCAGTTGCTCGGCAAGGAAGGCAGCTACGCATCCCTGCGTATGCCCAGCGGGGAGATCCGCCGCGTGGACGTGCGCTGCCGCGCCACCGTCGGCGAGGTGGGCAACGCTGAGCAGGCCAACATCAACTGGGGCAAGGCCGGTCGTATGCGATGGAAAGGCAAGCGCCCGTCGGTCCGCGGTGTCGTGATGAACCCGGTGGATCACCCGCACGGCGGCGGCGAGGGTAAGACTTCCGGTGGCCGGCACCCGTGCAGCCCGTGGGGCAAGCCCGAGGGGCGCACTCGCAAGCGACACAAGCTAAGCGACAAGCTCATTGTCCGACGCCGGCGCACCGGCAAGAAGCACTCGCGCTAGGAAGTCGAGGAGTAGCCAATCATGCCACGCAGCCTCAAGAAAGGTCCGTTCGTCGACGACCATCTGCTCAAGAAGGTCGACGCGCAGAACGAGAAGAACACCAAGCAGGTCATCAAGACCTGGTCGCGGCGGTCGACCATTATTCCGGACTTCATCGGGCACACCTTTGCGGTCCACGACGGACGCAAGCACGTCCCGGTGTTTGTCACCGAGGCGATGGTGGGCCACAAACTGGGTGAATTCGCGCCGACGCGCACCTTCAAGGGCCACATCAAGGACGACCGCAAGAGCAAGCGCCGATGAGCGCGCATGTGATGAGCGCTCGCGGCGAAGAGCTGGAGACCTGAGATGACCACCACCACGACTGAATTTCCGTCAGCGGTCGCTAAAGCGCGGTTTGTACGGGTGTCGGCGAGAAAGGCGCGCCGCGTGATCGATCTGGTGCGCGGCAAGTCGGTTTCAGACGCGCTCGACATCCTGCGCTGGGCACCGCAGGCGGCCAGTGTGCCGGTAGCCAAGGTCATCGCGAGCGCGGCGGCCAACGCCGAGAACAACAACGGCCTGGATCCGGCGACCTTGGTGGTCGCCGCCGCCTTCGCCGACGAAGGTCCGACCGGCAAGCGCATCCGTCCGCGCGCCCAGGGGCGCGCATTCCGGATCCGCAGGCGCACCAGCCATATCACCGTGGTGGTCGAAAGCCGCCCGGTCAAGGACCAACGGTCGCAGTCATCGCGGGCCCGTCGCGCCCAGGCCAGCAAGGCCGCCGCCAAGGCGCCGGCCACGAAGGCACCGGCGAAGAAGGCACCGGCCCAGCAGGCGCCGGCCGAGATGTCCGGGACGAAGGCACCCGCCCAGCAGGCGCCGGCGGAGATGCCCGCGACGAAGGCACCCGCCCAGCAGGCGCCGGCGGAGATGCGCGCGACGAAGGCATCCGCCCAGCAGGCGCCGGCGGAGATGCCCGCGACGAAGGCACCCGCCGTGAAGTCGACAGAGACTTCAGCGGCAACCTCTGAGACTTCTGAAGCGAAGGGAGGCTCGCACTAGTGGGCCAAAAGATCAATCCGCACGGCTTCCGGCTCGGCATCACCACCGACTGGAAGTCTCGCTGGTACGCCGACAAGCAGTACGGCGAGTACGTCAAAGAGGATGTCGCGATCCGTCGGCTGCTTTCCACCGGCCTAGAGCGCGCGGGGATCGCCGATGTGGAGATTGAACGGACACGCGATCGGGTTCGCGTGGATATCCACACCGCCCGTCCCGGCATCGTCATCGGCCGTCGCGGCACGGAGGCCGACCGCATCCGCGCCGACCTGGAGAAGCTGACCGGCAAGCAGGTCCAGCTCAACATCCTCGAAGTCAAAAACCCTGAGGCGCAAGCTCAGTTGGTGGCTCAGGGGGTCGCCGAACAGTTGAGCAATCGCGTGGCGTTCCGGCGGGCGATGCGTAAGGCCATCCAATCGGCAATGCGTCAGCCCAACGTCAAGGGGATCCGGGTGCAGTGTTCGGGCCGCCTCGGCGGGGCCGAAATGAGCCGCTCCGAGTTCTACCGCGAGGGCCGCGTTCCGCTGCACACACTGCGCGCTGACATCGACTATGGCCTGTATGAGGCGAAGACCACCTTCGGCCGGATCGGCGTGAAAGTGTGGATCTACAAGGGCGACATCGTCGGGGGCAAACGTGAAGTAGCCGCCGCCAGCCCGGCGGGCGCCGAGCGTCCGCGCCGTGAGCGACCCTCGGGCACGCGTCCGCGCCGCAGCGGCGCTGCGGGCACCCCGCCGACGGGCACCGAGGCCGGACGCGCGGGCGCTGACGAAGCTGCGGCGGCTGGTGAGCCCGCCCTCGAACCGCAGAGCACGGAGAGCTGAATCATGTTGATTCCCCGCAAAGTCAAGCACCGTAAGCAGCACCATCCCCGCCAGCGCGGCATCGCCAGTGGCGGCACAGAGGTGAACTTCGGCGACTACGGCATCCAGGCCCTCGAGCACGCTTACGTCACCAACCGGCAGATCGAGTCCGCTCGTATCGCCATCAACCGGCACATCAAGCGTGGCGGCAAGGTATGGATCAACGTCTTCCCGGACCGCCCGCTGACCAAGAAGCCCGCCGAGACCCGGATGGGTTCGGGCAAGGGCTCGCCGGAGTGGTGGGTGGTCAACGTCAAGCCCGGCCGGGTGCTGTTCGAACTCAGTTACCCCAATGAAACCGTCGCCAGGGCGGCGCTTACCCGAGCAATCCACAAGTTGCCGATCAAGGCACGCATCGTTACCCGAGAGGAGCAGTTCTGATGGCAGTGGGAGTTTCCCCTGGCGAACTGCGTGAGCTCACCGACGAGGAGTTGACCGAGCGCCTGCGCGAATCCAAAGAAGAGCTGTTCAATCTGCGCTTCCAGATGGCGACCGGCCAGCTCAATAACAACCGTCGACTCCGCACCGTGCGTCGGGAAATCGCGCGCATTTACACCGTGCTGCGTGAACGTGAGTTGGGTCTGGCCTCGGGGCCGGTTGGTGAGGAATCGTGATGGCAGAGGCTGAAACCGGCTCGAAGGCCGCACCGATAAAGGCCGCATCGGCGGAGGCCGCTCCCAAGGAGCCGACGGACACCAGGAGCGACGCCGCGCCGAAGGAGAAGGGCCCCAAGCACACTCCGCGCACACCGAAGCCCCGAGGCCAGCGCAAGATGCGCATCGGCTATGTGGTGAGCGACAAGATGCAGAAGACCATCGTGGTCGAGTTGGAAGATCGCATGAGGCACCCCCTCTACGGCAAGATCATCCGGACCACCAAGAAGGTCAAGGCGCACGACGAGAACGGCATCGCCGGCATCGGCGACCGGGTCTCGCTGATGGAAACACGTCCGCTGTCGGCGACCAAGCGGTGGCGGCTCGTCGAGATCCTCGAGAAAGCGAAGTAGTTCCCACTCGACTGGTTCTCCTCGGCGCTGGCGCGATGAACTCGCCCCGCTACCGGCCGGCCGGGTTGTTGGTGGCCTCTGAAGGCCATCGCGTCATGCTCGACGGCGGGGGTCCGGCGGATCCGGGCCCGCCACTGGACGCCTGGCTGGTCTGCGACGAGCACGCGGAGCTGATGCCTCAGATCCGGTGCCGAGCCGCCGAGTTGGGCGTACACCACACCGTCGGCCCATTCCACGCCGGCAACGTCCGGTTGCGGCCTTTGCCGGTGCAACACACCTCGCACCCGACCGTCGGCTACCTGATCGAGACGGCGCGCCAGCGGGCGGTATGGGCGCCGGAGTTCTGGGAGTTCCCGCAGTGGGCGGGCGGGGCGGATCTGATGTTCGCCGACGCCGCCGGGTGGAACCGCCCGATCCGTTTCGCCGGCGGTATCGGCGGGCACGCCTGCGTGCTGGACGTGGCCGAAGCGGCCCGCAGCGCGAGTGTGCGCCGGCTGATTTTCGCGCACATCGGCCGACCTAGCATTCGGGCGATCGACCGCGGCGAGCTGCCGCCCTTTGGCCAGTGGGGCAGTGACGGCGCGGTGTTCTGGCTGCGCTAAGCGCCCGTGGGTTCGGTTTCGGAGGCAGTCGGTGTCCCACGGGTATAGGCTCGCCGCACCGACAAGCGCCGCTGATGCGCACGGGGAACGGAGCCGGTGATGGCAACTCAGTTTCAGGGCAGGATCGAGCTAGACATTCGTGACTCGGAGCCGGATTGGGGTCCGTTCGCGGCACCGACCGCGCCCGAGAACGCACCCAACATCCTCTATGTGGTTTGGGACGACGTTGGAATCGCGACCTGGGACTGCTTCGGCGGGCTGGTCGACATGCCGACCATGACCCGGATCGCCGACCGCGGCGTGCGGCTATCGCAATTCCACACCACCGCATTATGTTCGCCGACGCGAGCGTCGTTACTGACCGGTCGTAACGCCACCACGGTGGGGATGGCCACCATCGAAGAATTCACCGACGGGTTCCCGAACTGTCACGGGCGCATCCCTGCCGACACCGCGCTGCTGTCGGAGGTGGTTGCCGAATGCGGTTACAACACATACTGCACCGGCAAGTGGCATCTGACACCGCTGGAGGAGTCCAACCTGGCGTCGACGAAACGGAACTGGCCGCTGTCGCGCGGCTTCGAACGGTTCTATGGGTTCATGGGCGGTGAGACCGACCAGTGGTATCCCGACCTGGTGTACGACAACCACCCGGTGACACCGCCGCGGACACCCGAAGAGGGATACCACCTGTCGAAGGACATCGCCGACAAAACGATCGAGTTCATTCGCGATGCCAAGGTGATCGCGCCCGCAAAGCCGTGGTTTGCCTATGTCTGCCCCGGAGCCGGACATGCACCCCACCACGTCTTCAGAGAGTGGGCGGACAAGTATGCGGGCCGCTTCGACATGGGATACGAGCGCTACCGCGAGATCGTGCTGGAGAAGCAGAAGGCGATGGAGATCGTGCCGCCGGATACCGAACTATCGCCGATGAATCCGTATCTGGATGTGAAGGGCCCGGCGGGCGAGCCGTGGCCGCTGCAGGACACGGTGCGGCCGTGGGACTCGCTCAGCGACGACGAGAAGAAGCTGTTTTCCCGGATGGCGGAAGTTTTCGCCGGTTTCCTGAGTTACACCGACGCTCAGATCGGCCGGATCCTGGACTATCTGGAGGAATCCGGTCAGCTGGATAACACCCTCATCGTGGTCATCTCCGATAACGGCGCCAGCGGGGAAGGTGGGCCGAACGGATCGGTGAACGAGGCGAAGTTCTTCAACGGCTACATCGACACCGTCGAAGAGAGCATGAAGTTCCTCGACCGTCTCGGCGGTCCGGAGACGTACAACCATTACCCGATCGGGTGGGCGATGGCCTTCAACACGCCGTACAAGTTGTTCAAGCGCTACGCCTCGCATGAGGGTGGCATCGCCGACGCGGCAATCATCTCTTGGCCCAATGGTATTGCGGCGCACGGGGAGATTCGCGACAACTACGTCAACGTCTGCGATATCACTCCGACCGTGTACGACCTGCTGGGCATCACACCGCCGGAGACCGTCAAAGGGATCTCCCAGAAACCGCTCGATGGTGTGAGTTTCAAAGCAGCCCTTGCCGATCCGACGGCCGACATCGGCAAGGACACCCAGTTCTACACCATGCTGGGCACTCGGGGGATCTGGCACAAAGGCTGGTTCGCCAACACCATCCACGCCGCCACACCCGCGGGTTGGTCGCATTTCGACTCCGACCGCTGGGAACTGTTCCACATCGCAGCCGACCGCAGCCAGTGCCATGACGTCGCCGCTGAGCATCCGGACAAGCTCGAAGAACTCAAGGCGCTATGGTTCTCCGAGGCCGCCAAATACAACGGGCTGCCGCTGGCCGACTTGAACCTGCTGGAAACGATGTCGCGGTGGCGGCCCTACCTGGCCGGCGAACGGTCCACGTACACCTACTACCCTCACACCGCCGACGTGGGCATGGGTGCTGGCGCCGAGATACACGGTCGGTCATTCTCCGTGCTGGCCGATGTGACCGTGGACACCACCGGCGCCGAAGGTGTGCTGTTCAAGCAGGGCGCTGGTCACGGCGGCCACGTCCTGTTCATCCAAGACGGACGGCTGCACTACGTCTACAACTTCCTCGGTGAGAAGGAACAGGTGATCTCCTCACCCGGGGCGGTGCCGCTGGGCAGGCACCTCTTTGGAGTCCGCTACACCCGGACAGGAACGGTCCAGAACAGCCACACCCCGCTCGGTGAAGCCAGCCTGTACATCGACGACACCCCAGTCGCGGCGTTGCCGGACATGAAGACTCAGCCCGGAACGTTCGGGTTGGCCGGCGCCACAATCACTGTCGGGCGCAACAGCGGTTCGGGAGTGTCCAGCCGATACAAAGCGCCGTTCAAGTTCACCGGGGGCGCCATCGCACAGGTCACCATCGACCTTTCAGGCATACCGTACGAAGACCTGGAAAAGGAACTTGCGCTTGCTTTTTCGCGTGACTGAACCTCAAATGAAGTGGTTATGCGCGGTACTGTGCCCGGCACTTGTGGTGACGGGCTTGGCCGCCGGGTGCGTGAAGACCAGTGGCGGGACGGCGATTCCGGCCAGTGGGGCGAGCCCATCACAAAGGTCCATCCTGACGACGTCGTCTGCCGCACCGACCACACCCGGTCCGGTGACTGATCTTCCCGGCATCGAGACGACGCTGCCGGATCACATCCCACCGAGCGCTCTCGCGTGCTACCCGCCGCCGATCGGCACCGGCAGCGCCACCGTGGCCGCCGTGTCTGATCCGGTCGCACCGAGGATCACGATCACCGTGCCCGACGGCTGGAGTTCGGCCACCGGGACGGGCGACACGGCATTGACGTTGACTGGCCCCGACGGCATGACAGGGACCGTGACCATGTCGGACACGGGGATACTCACGGCAGCTGCGGTGTTCTTGCGGTATGCCGCCGATCTGCGTCAGTCGAAGCCAGGCGTCGAATTCACGGTCGCACCCGCTCAGTTCTGCGCATATAGCAGCCAGAAGCTGACCGGCACATTCGAGGGGCCTTCCGGCGTGTTCGACTTCGCCGACCGCATCACCGACATCTGGACGAACACGAAGACTTACCTCGTCGCCATTCATGTGGAAGGGCCTGCAGGTGCGACCGGATTCGACGCGGCGAAAACCGCGTTGATGGCCGACTTCGCCGTGGTCATACCCTGAAGTCGTGCTCACCGAACTGGTCGACCTGCCCGGCGGATCGTTCCGCATGGGGTCAACGAGTTTCTACCCCGAAGAGGTGCCGATCCACACCGCCACCGTGCGCGCGTTCGCGGTGGAGCGGCATCCGGTGACCAACGCGCAATTCGCCGAATTCGTCGCCGCGACAGGCTATGTGACGATTGCCGAGCAACCGATCGACCCCAAGCTCTACCCCGGAGCGGCCCCCGACGACCTGTGTCCCGGCGCCATCGTGTTCCGCCCGACGCCGGGCCCGGTCGACCTGCGCGACTGGCGGCAGTGGTGGGACTGGGCACCGGGCGCGAGCTGGCGGCACCCGTTCGGACCGAACAGCGATGTTGGTGACAAGGCCGATCATCCCGTCGTGCAGGTGGCGTATCCCGACGCCGCGACGTACGCGCGGTGGGCGGGGCGGCGACTGCCTACCGAGGCCGAGTGGGAGTACGCGGCCCGCGGCGGAACCGCCACCACGTACCCCTGGGGCGACGAGGAGAAGCCCGGCGGCCAGCTGATGGCCAACACCTGGCAGGGCGAATTCCCGTACCGCAACGACGGCGCGCTCGGCTGGGTGGGAACCTCGCCGGTGGGGACATTCCCGCCCAACGGGTTCGGCCTGCTCGACGTGATCGGCAACGTCTGGGAGTGGACGACCACCGAGTTCAGCGCACACCATCGGCTCGATCAGCCCCCGAAGGCCTGTTGTGCACCGTCGGGTCCCGCCGATCCGACGGTCAACCAGACCCTGAAGGGTGGCTCACATTTATGCGCGCCGGAATACTGCCACCGCTACCGGCCGGCAGCGCGGTCGCCGCAGTCGCAGGACACCGCCACCACCCACATCGGGTTCCGGTGCGTGGCCGACATCGAGTAGCGCCGGGCGCGTCGGTGTACGGACACGCTCGTTCGCGGGCGAGGGGATGTCGGTGGCCAGCGATACGGTTGGCCCGTGCGGTACGAGGAGATCGCCACCCTGCGTGCGAGCAGCCCTGCCTGGAGGCTGCTGCGCGCCGACAACGCACCGCTGATCCTGTCATTTCTTGGCCGGGTGTTCATCGACGAGAACGTCCGCGACATCGCCGCATCGCAGCTGATCAGCCAGCTGGACGATGAGTTGTTCGCCCTCAATGAGGGGCTGGGCGCGGAAACCTACCCGAAGTCGGCGCGGGCATACCTGGACGATTGGTCGGCGCCCGATGCCGGCTGGCTGCGCAAATACTATCCGCCCGGCTCGGACGAACCGCACTACGACGCCACCCCAGCGGTCGAGAAAGCGGTCGCCTGGGTACGCGGGCTGCGTGACCGGTCGTTCGTCGGCACCGAGTCACGGCTCAACACGATCTTCGAGCTGCTGCGGCAACTAGTGTTCGGCTTGCAGACCGACGTCCGTGCCCGCCTTGACGAACTCGAACGCAGGCGCCGCGAGATTGACGACGAGATCGCCGCTGTCGCCAGCGGAGACTTGGCGGTCCTGGATGCCACCTCCGCGCGCGACCGGTTCCAACAGTTCGCCGACACCGCGCGCGGGCTGTTGGCCGACTTCCGGGAGGTGGAAGCGAACTTCCGACGACTCGATCGGGATATGCGGGAACGCATCGCCACCTGGGACGGGGCGAAGGGAGAGCTGCTCGATGAAGTCGTGGGCGGGCGCAACCACATCAGCGATTCCGACCAGGGCCGCAGCTTCCAGGCCTTCTACGACCTGTTGTTGTCGCCGCGTCGCCAGCTCGAGCTGACTGAGCTGCTCGAACGGGTGCACCGACTGGGTTTGATGGACCTTAAAAATAACCCGGAGAACGCCCGGCTGCGCTTCATCCACTACGACTGGCTCGACGCAGGCGAGCGCGCCCAAAGCACGGTGCGGCAGTGATCAAGCCCAAGCCGCTGGTCCCCGCGGTGGCCAGCGGGTTTACCCTCGACGAGTTCACTATCGACGAGCAGGCCGGGACCGTCACCTGCCCCGGCGGGCACACCCGCACCATAACCGCCAAACGGACGGTGACCTTCGGCGCGGTGTGCGCCGAGT
>Ga0187766_10001350_pt1 | contig 14388 bp, 14 predicted proteins | sample 0216_QUI02_MP05__4_FD_132971 | JGI IMG/M metagenome (GOLD analysis project Ga0187766, IMG submission 132971) | Tropical peat soil microbial communities from peatlands in Department of Meta, Colombia - 0216_QUI02_MP05_20_MG | ecosystem: Environmental > Terrestrial > Soil > Wetlands > Peat ... | reverse complement strand
GATTGCTTTGAAAGAGGCACGTGCATCTTGTTGTAATTCCGCAAGAATCTTTTTGTCTGCATCATCGAGTCCGAGTAATTTTCCATTATGCATCAATATGTTTCACTTATTGCCTTCAAGTACCACACAAATGAATCCATAATATGATAAACAAGCTTTATTAAGGATACCTTAATGGATAGGCGGAACAAAATAACGTATCCATAATACCATAAGCGTGAGAAATAATGGCACAGAAAATAATCCTCGCCTATTCCGGTGGACTCGACACGTCCGTAGCCATCAAATGGCTGAAAGAGAAATATGATTACGACGTCGTCACACTAACGGTGGACGTCGGCCAAGCAGATGACTTAGAAGATATCACGAAGAAATCTAAACTCGTCGGCGCAGTAAATCATCATACCATAGATGCAAAAAACGAGTTCGTGAAAGACTACGTCTTCCCAGCCATCAAGGCAAACGCACTTTATGAACGAAAATATCCGATCGGCACAGCCCTCGCTCGTCCCTTGATCGCGAAGAAGCTTGTCGAAGTCGCACATAAGGAGAATGCGATAGCGGTCTCACATGGCTGCACTGGAAAAGGAAATGATCAGGTACGATTTGAAGTCACAATAAAAGCCAACGACCCTAAACTCAAAATCGTGGCTCCAGCCCGCGAGTGGAAATTGTCTCGAGAAGAGGAGATCAAATACGCTGAAAGAAACGGTGTACCAGTTCCAGTAGACCTCGAGAATCCATACAGCGTCGATCAGAACCTGTGGGGGAGATCAATCGAATGCGGAGTTTTAGAAGACCCATTCACCGAACCGCCAAAGGAAGTGTACGAGTGGACTAACGCACCTGAGAACGCTCCAGAGAAAGCGGAATACTTGACGATTCAATTCGAAAAAGGCATCCCAATTGCGATCGATGGTGAACGCTTACCACCAGTTGAACTAATCAGAAAACTGAATTACGTAGGCGGAAAACACGGAATCGGAAGAATCGATCATGTCGAAGACCGACTCGTAGGAATCAAGAGTCGAGAAGTGTACGAATGCCCCGCCGCGACAATTCTAATTGAAGCGCACAAGGAACTGGAGAAATTGGTGCTAACGAGACACGAGATAATGTTCAAGGAACATATTGATTCTGAATGGGCCAATCTCGTCTACACTGGATTATGGGATGATCCATTACGACAAGATCTGGACGGATTCATCGAAAAGTCACAAGAACCGGTTTCCGGAGACGTACGCGTTAAAGTGTTCAAGGGTTCGGTGCAAGTTGTCGGCAGAAAATCACCTATGTCACTCTACGAAAATTCATTAGCAACTTACACCGCAGACTCCACTTTCGACGATACGTGGTCTAATGGTTTCATTGAGATCTGGGCCATGCCAACAGTAGTCGCCAACGTACGCAAACGCCAGCACACATCACAGATAATTCCAAGCAATGAAGCCGCAACGCCAAAAACACATGAGAAGAGGTCAAAGTAAGAAAGATCAAGATTACTTTGACACTGAATGAATTCAGTAACCGATATCCGACGGAGGTGAGCCGATGTCTCAAGAAAAATGTATTGATTGCGAAGCAACGATAGAAGTCCCTGACGACGCGGTTGACGGAGAAATCGTGACCTGTTCTGACTGTGGATTAGACTTGGAGGTTCACACAAGTCCACAGGGACGAACTCTCAAACCGCTGCTCGTTGCGAAAGAGGACTGGGGCGAGTAGGACGGTTACCGTTGGTCTAATCTACGACCAGCTCCGACCAGACGAACGCATGATCATCGACGCAGCAAAACGCATCAACGTGGATCTGAAACTGTACGACACAAACGAGATTGCGCTTGATGTAACGGACGGAAGAGACGGCGTAGAACTGACAGATACTTTCCTGCAGCGATGCATGTCCTACTTCCGAAGCATACACATCACAGCAGCCTTGGAAGCTCGCGGCAAACACGTCGTGAACTCCTTCAAGGCAGCATCAACCTGTGGAAACAAGCTACTGGCATCCATACAACTAAGCCAAGCAAAGATCCCGACACCCCGAACCTTCCTAGCCTTCACAGAGGAAGGATCACTACATGCGCTGGAACAGCTGGGGTATCCCGCAGTATTGAAACCGGTCGTTGGAAGCTGGGGACGACTCATTGCGCTCATCAAAGATAGCGTATCCGCTAGATCGATAATCGAAGCACGCGAATACATGCACCCGATCCAGCAAGTCTTCTATCTACAAGAGCTGATTAACCGACCAGAACGAGACATCAGATGTTTCGTAATAGGAGACCACGCGGTAGCAGCAATCTACAGGCACGCAACCCCAGGCGACTGGCGAACGAACACAGCCTTAGGAGGTGTAGCTGAGAAGCTAACCATTACACCCCAACTTGAAGAACTCAGCATACGCGCCGCACACGCAATGGGTGGTGGAGCATTCGGCGTCGACCTAATGGAAACAGAATCAGGTCTAGTTGTGCATGAAGTAAATCATACGACAGAATTCAAGAATACGATACGCGTTACGGGCGTCGATATACCTGCTCTTCTCCTCGAATATACATGCAAGGAAGCAAAGCAATGACGAAAGTCGCTGTGCTTGGAGGTTCTGGTTACGCAGGCGGAGAACTCCTCCGACTATTACTAGTCCACCCTGCCTGTGAAATTCAAACGGTCACATCTAGACAGTATGCTGGTGAACCGCTGTACCGAGTTCACCCAAATCTTCGAGGCGTCAGCATGCTCAAATTTCAGAAACCAAGCCCTGATGTGGTTTCAAACTGCGATTTAGTTTTCCTTGCTCTCCCCCATGGAAAATCGGCTAGCATCGTTCCCGATCTCCTCAGTAGAGGGATGAAGGTTATTGATCTCACAGCCGATTTTCGCCTGAAAAAACTAGCAGACTACAAAGAATACTACGGCTGGGAGCATGAACATCCGGAACTGCTGAAAGAAGCAGTGTACGGAATGCCGGAGCTACACAGAAATGAAATCAAAAATTCACGACTTATAGCTGTGCCAGGATGTATGGCCACTGCCACGATACTTGGTGCCGCACCTTTAATCGCTAACGGTCTGGTTGACCATGGAAGAATTGTCGTTGACGCAAAAATAGGCTCATCAGGAGCAGGCATCACTCCAACGATCGCCACTCATCACTCGGAAAGATCAGGCAGCGTGCGGCCATACAAAGTAACTGGCCACAGACATGTTGCCGAAATCGAACAGGAACTGAATGCACTCGCTAGCCAAGAAGTGAATGTCGCTTTCACTCCACACGCGGTTGATATGGTGCGCGGCATCCTTGCGACGATACATCTTTACATGAAACAGAACCTAACAGACAAGGATATTTGGAAAGTATATCGCAGCAGATACGGCGAAGAACCATTCATCAGGATGGTCTCAGACAAGAAAGGTCTCTACGGACTTCCGAATCCAAAAGTAATAATGGGAACTAACTATTGCGATATCGGATTTGAAATTGACCCTCACTCTAATCGAATCGTTGTCTTCACGGCGATTGATAACTTAACTAAGGGTGCCGCGGGGCAGGCGGTTCAATGCTTCAACATCCTCCACGGCCTCGACGAACGTACCAGCCTGAGCCAGTATCCACCTCATCCGTGAGAGTGCACCCATGGTAGTCGTGATTAAGTTAGGAGGCAGAGTAATGGATGAAGCGCTTTCTGAAGACGCTTTGAACGATCTTGACGCAGTCAGCAAACAATCGCAACTCATACTAGTTCACGGTGGCGGGAACAAAGTCACCAGCTTCGCTGAAAGACTGGGAATAGAACAGAAATTCATAACATCCCCCGAAGGATTTCGAAGCCGATACACCGATGCAGAGACCGTGAAAATCTACACAATGGTAATGGCGGGACAGGTTAACAAGGAAATAGTGAGACGATTGTTAACCAAGAAGATTCCATCGATTGGTCTGTCTGGCCTGGACGGCGGACTCATAAGAGCTGAACGAAAGAAGAGACTAATAGTCAAGGATGAACGGGGACGGAGAGTTGCAATCGATGGCGGATATACGGGATCAGTAACAGCAATAGAGAAGAAACTTCTCGAGACACTACTAAACGGAGGCTACGTTCCAGTAATAGCTCCAATAGCGCTGAGCGAAGAGAATGAGGCGCTCAACATAGATGGAGACCGAACAGCTGCTCACATTGCCGGCACGCTACATGCCGATCTTCTTCTACTCATGACTGACGTAGATGGAGTTTCATTGAATGACGCTATCGTGCGCAGAATGACTGCAAACGAAGCGAAGAACAGTATCTCGAACCTTGGACCGGGCATGATTACGAAAGTGTATGCAGCACTTGAAGCGTTATCGATGGGAGTGGAAAAAGTGACTATTGCCCCGGGTTCACATGAGAATCCATTCACGTCTGCGATCAAGGATGAATCAGGAACAGCGATCATAAAATGAACATGTCAGAAATTCAAACGATGGAGGACACGCATGGAGCGAAAGTCTACGCCAAGAAACCTGTAGCGATAATTCGAGGAACTGGCGTATTACTGTATGATACGGAAGGAAGGGAGTACGTTGACTGCGCTGGAGGGTACGGAACATGTATAGTTGGGCATACGCATCCAAAAGTCGTAGCAGCAATATCGGATCAAGCAGCTAAACTGATCTCATGTCACGGATCAACGTACAACGATGCACGAGCAAACCTGTTCTCAAAACTTTTAACGATCACTCCCACAGAGTTGGATAGATTCTTCTTATGTAACAGTGGCGCCGAAGCAAACGAATGTGCTATCAAAATCGCAAGAAAATTCACAAAGCGTAGAAAAATTGTCTCATTCAAAGGAGCGTTTCATGGAAAAACACATGGAGCCCTCTCCGCCACGTGGGACGCGAAATATCGGAAAAACTTCGAACCGCTTCTCCCCGACTTCACACATATCTCGTATGGCAATGCTGAAGCGGCAAAAACGGAGATCAACTCAGATACGGCAGCAGTTCTAGTTGAACCGATTCAGGGAGAAGGAGGCATACGACCGGCGCCAAAAGATTGGCTTCCGCTCGTCGCAGACCTCACGCGTGATGCAGGCGCGCTTCTCGTTGCTGATGAAATTCAGAGCGGTTTTGGACGAACAGGAAAGATGTTCGCGTGTGAACATTATGGAGTCAAACCAGATATTCTATGCATCGGAAAGGGCATAGCAAGTGGACTACCGTTGAGCATTACTGCCACTGACAGCGAGAAAATGGGCTCTATCCAGGTTGGAGAGCACACAACAACATTCGGCGGAAACCCTGTCGTCTGTGCCGCCGCAGCTGCCACTATAGATGTACTCCACGATAATCGGCTGGTTGACAACGCAGCCAAAGTAGGACGTTATTTCATGGATCAACTTCTCAGCGTGCAGAAACAGCTTCGCATAGTGCGAGAAGTTCGAGGAATGGGATTAATGATCGGTGTCGAAATGAGATTTGACGTATACCCAATACTGACTGAGGCGTTGAGTCAGGGAATTTTAATGCTCGACGCTGGACGAAACGTCTTACGATTTCTGCCTCCCCTAGTCCTCGACGAATCGAAAGTTGATCGTGTTGTGTCAGGACTGCGAACGATCATGGAGAAGGAACAACTTGCAAAGCTACCCAGTTGAACTTCTCCAGGCAATGCTCGACACTTACAGTCCAAGCGGCTCGGAAAAGCAACTTGCAAGCCTACTTCATACGCATCTTACCTCCCACGGATTCAAGACCGGCAATGATGCGGTAGGAAACCTCATAGGCGAGTTTGGAACGGACGGACCTTCCATCCTACTTTGCGGACACATGGATACAGTTCCAGGCGAGATACCTGTCAGACAGGAAGGGGATTTCATCTATGGAAGAGGTGCAGTCGACGCGAAATCCTCACTAGCCGCATTATACGTCGGAGCTACCCTCGCGAGAGAACGATGCAAATCTCCATTTAAAATAACACTGGCTGCCGTCGTTCAAGAAGAGACCTCCAGTCTAGGCATGGAAGCTATAATACGGCAAGGGGACACGTATGATCTGGCAGTATTCGGCGAACCCAGCGGAGCAAGGAACATCGTAATCGGTTACAAAGGTTCGCTACGAGTTCAGATTACATGCAAAACAAACGGAGGCCACTCCGCCTCTCCATGGATTTCCAAGAATAGTTTCGAAGAGATTTTCTATTTCTGGGACAAATTCCGCGCGACAATGCTTCAAAATGACTCTGAATCAAAATTCGATACTGTCACAGGTTGCGTCACGAACGCTAAAGCCGGCGACGCCGATAATACAATCCCCTCTCACGCTACAATCGATATTGACATAAGAATTCCACCAAACATTCACTCTAAGCAATTAGCAAACAAAATTAACGACTTTACCTCTGAATATCTGAAGAATAACGCGGAAACACAGCTTGAAGTGTCGATTAAATCTCAAACTGAATCTTATCTTGGAGAGGGAAGCTCGTTAGCTGTTCTCGCTTTTCGATCTGCGATTAAGAAAACCTTGAACGGACAAGTGTTCCTTCTAAAGAAAACGGGAACCAGCGACATGAACCTATTGGCTTCAACGCAGAAGATTCCGATGATCGCCTATGGACCAGGAGATTCGAGGCTGGACCATACTCCCCACGAGCGTATTAGTATAACCGAATACTTGAACAGCATCCAAATAATCGCTAACGCAATCGAGAAATTCGTTTCCTTGCATAATACCAGAATGAATTCGGGAGTTCAGTGAGAGTTCAATTGTCAACAATCTTTCGAGGCGGCAGACTAGCGCAGACGAAGAAGAGTGTTGTAAAATTCATCTCCTCGCTCGATTCGGACGCACGCATAGCACATGCGACAATACTCGTCAACAAAGCTCACATCATAGCACTCGTTAAAGCCAAAGCCATAGACAAACAAGATGCTGAGAAGATACTGAAAGCTCTCGGAGAGAGCGAGAAAAACATCAAATTCCGAGAGAACGTGGAGGATATTCACGTCTTAATCGAAGAGTACGTTACGAAACGAACGGGCAAACAGATTGGAGGCCAGATGCATCTCGGCAAGAGTAGAAACGACCAAGTCGTCACTGCGATTCGAATCGCGTTGAGACAGGAGATATTAGAAGTCGCAAAATTATTGATCTCACTGGAGAATAAGCTTCTACAAGTCGCCAGTAAACATACGGAAGCGATGTTTCCTGGATATACTCATCTTCAGCCTGCCCAACCAATCACGTTTGCGCATTACCTAGAAGCGTTAGGAGACGCTTTTCTTAGAGACATTGACCGCGCCAAGCAGACATATGAGCGCGTTAACAAATCACCAATGGGTGCCGCCGCAATCGCGGGCACAAGCTTCAACCTGAACCGTAACTCAGTAGGAACGCTTCTAGGTTTTGAAGGATTAGTCGAGAACTCATTAGATGCAGTTGGAACCAGAGACTTTGCTGTTGAAACATTAAGCGTCTGCGCCATTACTAGTCTCGACATTTCACGCTTGGCTCAAGACCTAATTTTTTACAGCTCCGATGATGTGGGATTAATCGAGATTCCAGACGAATTCACTTCAACTAGCAGTATCATGCCGCAGAAGAAAAATCCTGATCCGCTTGAGGTTATGCGAGCACGTTGTGCTCAAGTTATCGGTAATTTTGTGTCAGCAGCGACAACCGTGCACGCTTTACCTTCAGGATTCAACCTTGACTTTCAAGAGCTCACACCTCTTCTTTGGAACTCAATTGACTTGATCAAATCATGTCTGAAACTCTTGTGTGAATTGATACCGCAGATTAGAATGAACAAAGAGATTGCCAACAGAGATAATCTGAGATTCATTACGGCAACTGAAATCGCCAACGTACTCGTACTAGAAGAGAAACTACCTTTCAGAACCGCACACCAGGCCGTTGGCAGAGCCGTTAAGATGACGTTGGGTGGCGATTTGAGCGAGCTGACTAGAGAAAAATGGAAATTAATACTCGGCAAAGATGTCAAAGAGCAAACGTTTAGACGAATAAATGAAACTCACAATTTACACATGAGTCCCAGAGTCTACCGTACAATTGGTAGCCCAAATCCGAAACAGACCAAGTTGATGATAAGCAAGCGGAAGCAGCAAGTACGAGAATTGACTGAAGCGATTAATTCGTACTCAAAGAAGTCCAATAGAAGCATTCTGAGATTGCAGGCCAAGAATCTATTATAGCGAAATAGCGACTAAACATCATCGCGCTTCGCCCAGTCGTAGAATCCTTTACCAGTTTTCCTTCCTAATCGATTCTCGCTAACCATGCGTCGAAGAAGTGGACTGGGAAGGAATTTCTGATCGCCGGTCCTCTGTACCATCACATCTGCGATTGAGACGACGGTATCGATTCCTATGTAGTCGAGCAATTTGAGAGGCCCCATTGGCCAATTCAGAGCGAGAACGCATCCCTTATCGACGTCTTCAGGTTTGGCCACGCCGTTCTCAACGAGGAAAGAGGCTTCGTTTAGAGCAGGGATGAGGACACGGTTCACGATGAAGCCTGGACTGTCTTTATTCACAATTAATGGTTCTTTTCCTAATGAGATTGCTGTCCGTTCAATCACGTTAACGGTTTCGCTTGATGTGTCCTTTCCTCGAACTATCTCAATTAGTTTCATTAGCTGTGGTGGGTTGAAGAAATGCATCCCGCAAACTTTTTCGGGTCTTCTCGTTACTGAAGCGATCTCGGTTATACTGATCGTTGATGTGTTAGATGCTATTATGGTGTGGGGTTGCGCGAGTTTGTCCGCTTGGATAATTACTTCCTTCTTTACTCTTGGATCTTCAGTTACGGCTTCAACTATTAGATCTGCTTTTTGAAATGCCTCATTTGGGTCAAGAGTCGGATGGATTCTTTTCAAGATTTCACGTGATTCTATTTGACTGATTGATCCTTTCTGAACGAATCGTTGAAGGCTTTCTGTAATCATTTTCATTCCGCTGTCGATGAATTGTTGTTCTACGTCTCTTAGCGTGACATTGTATTTGCCGGTTTGAGCGAAAAGTTGGCATATGCCATGTCCCATCAGACCCGCCCCTAGGACGGTTACGTGTTTTAATTCCAATCGAACTCGAGGTTTCTTACTGTAGATGTATCATATGTTCTCTGCGGCTTATGTTTGGGATATGAAAGGTCATTCGACCTGCGATGAGACCTCTTTCACGGCGCCTTCAAAGATGTCTAAGCCTGCGTCTATCAAGTCTCGAGTTATGATTAGGGGTGGTGCAATCCTTATTGTGGCTTCGTTCACAATTAATGCGAGACCTCGTTTGAAGCATTTTGTATTGATCTGTTTTGTCTCGTCGATAGCAGGTTCCTTAGTCTCCTGATCCTTGACGAATTCGACGCCGATCATTAATCCCTTACCTCGTACGTCACCTATTATGGGATATTTTTGTTGGAGTTCCTTTAGGCGTTTCAAGAAATATGTCCCTTGACGGGTTGTGTTCTCAAGTAGTTTTTCTTCTCTGATTATGTCGATCACTTGGACTGCTGCTGCGCACGCTACTGGGTTTCCTCCCAGAGTGGAGGCGTGCGACGCGTTTTCCCAATCCATGATTTCTTCCTTTGCTATTGTGGCGCCTATCGGTAGACCCGATGCTAGCGTGTTTCCTGCGGTAACTATTTCCGGGATGATGTTCCAATGTTCTATAGCGAACCATTTCCCTGATCTTCCAATTCCGGATTGTACCTCGTCGGAAATTATCATAATATCATATTTGTCCAAGAGTTTCTTTAGCCGTTGGAAATAGTCGTCAGGTGGAACAATGTATCCGGACTCTCCTTGTATTGGTTCAACGAACATTGCTGCCGTATCTTCGGGGGGATGAAATTTAGTCAGGACCTCATCTTCGATGAAATCTACGCATCGCATGTTGCATTTTGGATATTCGAGTCCGTATGGACATCGATAACAGTAAGGATATGGTACATGAGTTACGTCTGGAGTGAGAGGAGAGAAATGACGGCGTTGAACTGGTTTGTTTGCTGTTAGGCTCATGGCGCCGAAACTTCTGCCGTGAAAAGATCCTGTGAAGGCGAGGAAAAGTGGGCGTCGCGTATGCCATCTTGCTGCTTTCATTGCCGCTTCGTTTGCTTCCGATCCACTATTGGAGAAGAAAACTTTCTTCGAATAAGATCCTGGAGAAATCGAATCTAATTGTTCGCCTAATTCGATGAGTGGTTGGTAATAGAAGTCGCCCCATGATATGTGGATAAGCTTCTTAGACTGTTCATTAATTGCTTTGATGATTCGTGGGTGTGCATGGCCTACTGCCAACGCAGCATGACCCGAATTAAAATCGACGTATTCGTTCCCGTCTACATCATTAATTATGCAACCTGATCCTGATTCAGCCACTATATGATAGGATCTGATACCAGAGTTAGAATTGATAGCTGCGTCTCGTTCGATAGCTGCTCGTGCTTTGGGTCCTGGAGGCGTTACAACTATTCTTGGAGCGCTAGACTTTGTACTCAATTCCGCCATCGTAAAGATGGACGCTGTAGATTGTAAAAGAGTTATGCTAGTAATTGTGATAATGAAATTTTACTAAGAACGCGGCAGTTTGACAAGACAAATTCACTCTGCTTCGTACTCTTCATTCTCATAAATTTCATCGCCCTCTCGCGACAAAGTTATTTCTATTATGGATATGTTTCCGCGAGTCCCATCCATACGCTTAACATTTTCCGATCCAACGTCGATGCTTTGTATTGTAACATTCTTGAGGAAGCCTCGTTTCAGCATCTGAACGATGTCGATGGCCTTTTCGATCGTGCGTCCTCGCGCTCTAACCATCACTTCGTCGTTCCCAGAATTGAACAGCGTTACGCATGCTGTTACATAGTTCATGATTGGTTTTCTGCCGACGCGCACAAGATTTTGCTCGACTATGGCCATCTCACTCTCCTGTAAGACCGTAGAACGGCGAAGGATACTGAATGTCAGAGAGCTTCACTTTTGGTTCTCGGACGCTATATTATAACGTTGTTTCATCTAGCATGCACTTGATTCTGCTGTGGCTATCCGCCGATCGTGTGCATTGGTCTAATGTGTTGAAGTGGGGCCACTTGTTTCAATAGTGTTTCAACTCCCGGTGCCTTTCGCGCGATCGCGTTTCTCATAAATTGAGATATTTCGTCATCAGTTGCACGATTGCGTAGGAGCGGTTTTAGGTCGTAACCTGCTTTGTCAAATAAGCAAGGAACTATTTTGCCATCCGCAGAAAGTCGAATCCGATCGCAATCTGAACAGAAAGGCTCGGTCATTGACGTGATGATACCTATGCTTCCCATCCCATCCGCAAATTTATACAGTCTAGCAGTGCTCCCTGATTCTCGAGATTCAGGAATCAAGTTGTAGCGTTTACGAATTCGATCAACGATTTCTTTCCCACTTACTACTTTCTCCATCCCCCACATTCGTTCTCCGTCGAACGGCATGTATTCTATGAATCGCATTGTTACGTCGCCCGAGAAGGCGAGCGATGCGAGATCAACTATTTCATCATCGTTGCAGCCACGAATTATGACCGCGTTAATTTTTGTCGGGATCTTGTTCTCCTTTGCGGAATTGATTCCTTCCATTACTTTCTCGAAGATGCCTCCGCCGCTTATCTCGCTGAATCTGTCCGGTTTCAAACTATGCAGACTTACTGTTACACTGCTCAGTCCAGCCTTCTTCAATGCAATTGACTTCTCGGCAAGCTGGAAACCGTTCGTAGTCATACTTACCGATTTGATACCAGGGACAGACACCAGTAAGTCGACAAGACGCTCAATGTTGCGTCTCATCAACGGTTCTCCGCCACTGAGTCGGATCTTGCTAATCCCCATTTTCGCGAATAATGAGACGACACGATGAATTTCTTCGTACGTCAAAATGTTTTCTCGAGGTAACCAGACTGGCGTCTTCGGCATACAAAACTGGCATCTAAAATTGCAGCGATCAGTGACCGATATGCGGAGCTTGCGCCCAACACGTCCGAAGGAGTCGACTAGCTCGGTCACTGAACCTGCCTCTATACCTCAAATCACGTCTTGAGTGATTTAAACGGTTTAGGTTGATCTTCAGTTTATGTCAATGGTCCAAAGTGAATTATAATCGACTTTGCCAACAGTGCCATATGAATTATGATCTTATAGTTCGAAATGCCCGACTGCGGTCCGGAAAGGTATGTGATATCTGCATATCCAACGGACGCATCGAAGCGATGGTTGAAAGAACTGGTAATTTAGCCACGCAGATAATTGATGTTCAAAAGAGATTAGTGACAGAACCGTTCGTAATCGCACATCTCCACCTTGACAAGGTGATGACGGGCGCTCTAGCGGATGTTTCGACACTCGATACGTATCATGGATCTTCTATGACGAGCGCGATGACCGCAATAGAGCTTGCATCAAAGGTGAAAGAACATTATGTGGAATCAGAGATTATTTCGCGGGTTAGGAAAGTTCTTAGCGAAGCCGAACGCAGCGGCGTGAGCCACGTACGAGCCTTCGCAGATGTAGATCCAAAAGCAAATCTAATTGGGGTTGACGCTCTACATAAAATTAAGCAAGAGTTCAAGGACCGCGTCGAGATCGATATCGTAGCCTTTCCTCAAGATGGAATTATTCGCGAACCAGGAACCGAAGAACTACTCTACAAAGCAATGGAGCACGGATCAGATGTGATCGGTGGAATACCATGGATAGAGTACACAGAAGAAGAAATGAAGCGACATGTCGACATAGCATATGAGATCGCTGTGAAACATGACGCGGATATATCGATGTTAACTGACGATGCTGGAGATCCCGATCTTCGAACCACGGAATATCTTGCTTCTTCTGCTCTCAAAAATAATTGGATTGGTAGAGTGTCAGCTTGTCACGCTCGAGCATCAGCACTTTACAACGGCGTCCACCACTCAAAATTTGCCGCACTCTTGAAGAAGGCAGAAGTGGGAATTGTTACCAACCCTCATACAGGACCACTACATGTCCGAGTGAAAGAGCTCATGAACGCAGGAGTTACCGTTGCACTTAGCCAAGACGACATCTGGGACGCGTATTATCCGTATGGTAGATGTAACATGTTAGAAGTTGCTTTTCTAGCATCGCATCTGCTGTGGATGATGTCCCCGCAAGACCGAGAAGTAATCTACGATATGATAACGATCAATGCAGCCAAGATACTAAGAATGCAGAATTACGGAATCAATGTTGGGAAACCTGCGAATCTTGTAGTATTAAACGCCCAAGATTTGAGAGAAGCCTTCTCTTATCATCAAGAGCCGCTCCATGTGGTCCGCAATGGAACGCTAGTCACCTCTCCCAATACTTGATTCTCTCAATTAATCGAAATATTGTCAAAAGGAAACACTTGTGAAGAAGAAAGCACAATTGAAAACTCGTAGTGGTCTAGAATGAAATTCATCGATCTCACAATTCCAATCGGAATAGCGACTCCTCCTTGGCCAACCTACGAACCGCTTCAACTGAAATACTTCAAACGTTTAGCGCCAAATGGAGCGAACGGCCAAGTACTAACCCATTCGAATCATATTGGCACCCATCTTGACGGTGAAATACATTTCTACACACCTGGGAAAGATATCGCGAATCTCAAACTCGATTACCTAGTTGGCTCGGGCGCGATCGTCGACCTTTCAGATGTCGCACACGAATATGACGTGTACACTTCTAAGATGGTTGAGGAAAAAGTTGAGATCCGCGAAGGCGACATACTGATCATCCATACGGGGTTTCATGTTTACGGTTGGGACCAGCCAACAGCCGATGAAGTTCGATACATGGTAAAGCATCCTGGTCCGGATCGAGAATTCGCGGAATGGGCGAAAAGAAAGAAAATCAGATGGTTGGGTCTTGATTGCGGCAGTGCCGATCACCCCATGAACACGATAATCCGAGAATGGATGCCGAGACAGGCACGAGAAGCAGATGCTCATTTTCAGAAAAAATATGGCAAGAAACTTAGTGAAGTGTTCACAGATGATAAGTATCAACTGATGCACATCGAAATGTTTCCCTATGGCATAATTCATGCTGAATGTGTCGGCGGTGATATCGACCTACTTCTCAATCAGAGAACAACGATAGGTTTCTTCCCATGGAGATTTGTTGACGGAGAAGCTAGCATAGGACGATGCGTAGCTTTAGTCGAGGATGCCGAATACGAACGCTTGATGCAGAAGAAGTCTAAGTTACCCAAGACTCGATTCGGCGACGCGATTGGCTGTAGACGATAGTTGTGTCCGCACAATCAAAGTATCTTTGATAGAATATCTTCGTATTCCTTTTCCAATTTTGGAGGAGGCTGCCAGGTCACCTGTACGACCTTAACTCCTTGAGCTTCG
>Ga0187766_10001349_pt1 | contig 14389 bp, 15 predicted proteins | sample 0216_QUI02_MP05__4_FD_132971 | JGI IMG/M metagenome (GOLD analysis project Ga0187766, IMG submission 132971) | Tropical peat soil microbial communities from peatlands in Department of Meta, Colombia - 0216_QUI02_MP05_20_MG | ecosystem: Environmental > Terrestrial > Soil > Wetlands > Peat ... | reverse complement strand
GTGGCCGCGCCCAGGTCGGACAGGATGTCGCCGAACATGTTCTCGAGCACGACCACGTCGTAGCGCCAGGGGGCCTGCACCACGTACATGCTCATCGCGTCGACGTAGGCGAAGTCGGCGCGGACGTCGGGATAGGCCGCCGCGGTCTCCTGGAAGACCTGGCGGAAGAAGGCGTAGGAGCGGAACACGTTGGCCTTGTCCACGCACGTGACGCGCTTGACCCCGTCGACCGGCGCGCCGCGCCCGCGGGCGCGCGCGGCCTCGAAGGCGCGGCGGACCACGCGCTCGGTGCCCTTGCGCGTGATGACCAGGGTGTCGACGGCCAGCTCCTCACCCACCTTCGAGCCCCCGCCGAGCGAGGCGAAGAGGCCTTCCGTGTTCTCGCGGAAGATGACGTAGTCGATGCGGCAGTCGGCGGGCAGCCGCAGCGGGCTCGGCACGCCCCCGTAGAGCTTGACCGGGCGCACGCCCGCGTAGAGCTCGAGCTGCATCCGCAGCGTGATCTGCGGCGTCAGCTCGGTGCCGTCGGCGTGGCGGATGTCCGGCAGGCCCGCCGCGCCGAAGAGGATCGCGTCCACCGTGCGGCAGAGGGCCAGCGTCTCCGGCGGCAGGTCCTCGCCGGTGCGGCGGTAGAGGGCCGCGCCGACCTCCCCGCGCTCGAACGAGAAGCAGAGGCCGTCGGTCTGCGTCGCCTGCAGCACGCGCACGGCCTCGTCGATCACCTCGGGGCCGATGCCGTCCCCGCCGATCTGGGCGATCCGGTAGTGCGACATTGAGTCAGGGCCGCGCGGGGGTCAGGGCCGCGCGGTCAGCATGCGGACCGCGACGTCGATGGCTTCCAGCATGCTCTCGGGGTTGGCGATGCCCTTCCAGGCCCGGTCGAAGGCGGTGCCGTGGTCGACCGAGACCCGCAGGAAGGGCAGCCCCACCGTCACGTTGACCCCAGAAAGGCCGGTCCAGGTGCCGGTCTTCTCGTCGTAGTTGAAGCCGAGCGTCTTCACCGGCACGTGACCCTGGTCGTGGTACATCGCGACGACGATGTCGAACTCGCCCCCCCGGGCGCGGGAGAAGAGCGTGTCGGCGGGCAGGGGGCCGTGCACGTCCAGCCCCTCGCGGCGCGCGTCCTCGATCGCCGGGACGATCTGGGTCTTCTCCTCGTCGCCGAACAGCCCGTCCTCGCCCGCGTGCGGGTTGAGGCCGCACACCGCGATGCGGGCTCCCGGCCGCCCGAGCCCGGTCATGGTCTGCTGGGCCAGCCGGATGACGCGGCCGACCCGGTCGCGCGTCACCAGGTCGGGCACGCGGCGCAGCGCCACGTGCGTCGTCACGTGGATGACGCGGAGCTCCTTGCCCATCAGGAGCATCGCGAAGTCCTTGGTCTGGGTGAGCCGCGCCAGGATCTCGGTGTGGCCCGAGTGCTGGACCCCGGCGGCGGCGAGCGCTTCCTTGTTCACCGGCGCGGTCACGATGCCGTCGACCTGGCCCGCCTGGCAGAGCCGCACGCCGGTCTCGATGTAGGCGTAGGCGGCCCGCCCGGCCTCCGCGCTGACCGCGGACTTCGGCAGGGTCGCGCAGTCGACGTTGGCCAGATCGAGGCATTCGAGCGTGCCCGCCGCGAACCGGCACGCCTCCACCGCCTCGACCCCGTGCAGCGCGAGCGGCGAGCGCAGCAGCTCGAGCGTGGCCGCCATCACCGAGCGATCGCCGATCACGACCGGCCGGCACGCCTGGGCGACCTCCGGCCGGGCGAGGGCCTTGGCGATGATCTCGGGCCCGACCCCGGCGGGATCGCCCATGGTGATGCCGAGCATGGGAACGCGAGAGGCGGTCACCGGGTTCCTCCTGGCGCCGGGACGAAGAGCGGACCGCTGGCGAAGCCGCCGGCCTTCGTGATGAGCGCGATCTCGCGTCCCGCCGCGACCACGACGCGACCGAGGGCGAGCCCGTCGGCGGGCGCGCCGAGCAGGTCGAAGCGCTGCGGGCGCAGGGCCTGGATCAGGGCGTAGGCGGTGTCGCCGCCCGTGACCGCGATCAGGTCCGGGCGAGCCCGCTCGAGGATCGCCGCGGCGACGCGCGCCAGGCCGGCCGCGATCGCCCGGCGGTCGCCGGGCGTGGCCGTGCTCGCGAGGACCGCGGAGCGGCCGCGCTCGAGCGCGCCGAGGGCGGGGGTGGGATCGGCGTGGCCTCCGCCGTCCACCTCCACGACGGCGACGCCGGCCCGAGCCAGCGCCTCGAGGTCCGCGCGGCTCGCGGGATGGAGGCTGCCGATCACGGCGAGCCGGGCGGGCCCCACGGGCACGGTCGCCGGCGTCGACGGCGACCAGCCGAGCGCGCGGCTGAGCGCGCGGCCGAGACCCGCGGAGCCCGCGGTCAGGACGCCGGGGACGGCCAGCGCCGCCTCGGCGAGGGCCGCCAGGTCGGCGTCGGTCTCCGCGTCGGCGACGACGTTGGCGCCGCTCTGCTGCTCGAGCACGTGCGCGATCTTCTCGCAGCCGGCGCGGACCGTGTCGAGGTCCAGGCGGCCGGCGGGCGTCGCGCCCGCTCCCAGCAGGGCGATCACGTCGGAGGTGGCGGCCGGGAAGAACGGATCGCGTCCGATCGGCGAGACGTGGACCGGGACGGAGTCGACCAGGAGGTGGCCGTGGCGGACGATGCGAAGCTGGGTCGGAAACGCTGGGCAGACCAGCGCGCTCGAGAAGCGGCCGCTGGCGAGCAGGGCGGCGATCTCGGCGCCCGCGGCGCCGCGCATAGTGGAGTCGATCTTCTTGAACACCGGGCCGGCGTCCAGGCGATCGGCGAGCCGCGACGCGACCGCCGTCACCGCGGCGGCCGCGGCCTCTCCCGGCAGCGATCGGCTCTCGGTGTCCACGGTGAGCGCCGGGCGGTCGGAGCCGGGCAGGGCGGGATCGGCGATCACGCCCACGGGGCCCTGCCCGACGAACAGGCAGCCGGTATCGCACGCGCCGGTCAAATCATCGGCGATGATCGTGACCATGCGAGACCGGGGGGCCGCCATGGGTGCTCAACACCCTACCACGAGGCCGGGGGCCCCGGGGGCCCCGATCCGGCGGTGTATACTTTGCTCGTGAACAGCCGCGTCGTCGCGGCGCTGCTCGCCCTCGGCGCGGCGCTCGCGTGTCCTTCGAGCCTGACCGCCGAGGATCCGGCGGCGACGCTTTCGCTCATGCGGCCCCGGCCGGCCAAGGATGCGCCCGACTTCCAGGTCCGCACCCCCGACGATCGCACGCTGAGCCTGGGCGGCCTCCGCGGCAAGGTGGTCTTCCTCAACTTCTGGGCCACGTGGTGCGAGCCCTGCCGCGAGGAGATGCCCGCGCTCGAGCGCCTCCACCGGAGCTACAAGGACCGCGGGCTCGTGGTCCTGGCCGTCTCGACGGACACGCAGGGGGCGAGCGTGGTGCGACCGTTCGCCAAGCAGTACAAGCTCACGTTCGACCTGGGCCTCGACCCCAAGATGTCCCTGGCCGCCACGTACCAGGTGTGGGCGGTGCCGTCGACCTACATCATCGACCGGCGCGGCAAGCGCGTCCTCTACGCGAACGGCGCGCGCGAGTGGGACAGCAAGGCGGCCCACGCGCTGATCGAGGGGCTGCTCAAATGAACCAGTCGCTCGGTGCGCTCGTGGCGTTCTCGGCGGGGCTCTTCTCCTTCCTCTCGCCGTGCGTGCTGCCGCTCTTTCCGTCGTATCTGTCGTTCATCACCGGGATGTCGGTCGACCGGCTCACCCGGGAGGCGACCGCCGGCGCGCGGACGCGCGTGCTGCTGCACTCGCTCGCCTTCATCGCGGGCTTCAGCGTCGTGTTCGTGAGCCTGGGCGCCTCGTTCAGCGCGGCCGGCCAGTTCTTCCTGGGTTACCGCGACTGGATCCGCGTCGCGGGCGGCGTGTTGATCGTGATCTTCGGGCTCTACATCGCGGGCGTGCTGCGCATCGGGCTCTTCGGCCGCACCCAGCAGCTGCAGATCCAGAGCAAGCCGGCCGGCTTCCTCGGCTCCTTCCTGGTCGGCCTGACCTTCGCCATCGGGTGGACCCCGTGCGTGGGCCCGATCCTGGGCTCGATCCTCACGCTGGCCAGCAACGACAAGACGGTGGGCCAGGGCATCGCGCTGCTGCTCTGCTACTCGGCAGGCCTCGGCCTGCCCTTCCTGCTCTCCTCGATCGCCCTCGGCGGCTTCCTTCGCTTCTTCAAGCGCTACCGCCCGTTCATCCCTACGGTGGAGCGCGCCGCCGGCATCCTGCTGATAGCGGTCGGCATCCTGGTCGTCACCAACTACTACGTGCTCCTGAACTCCTGGGCGGCCAGCATCACCCCGGAGTGGCTCCTCAGGCGTCTCTAGCGAGTACCGTCAGGAGCCAGGCGACGATGTCGTCCTGCACGTGCTCGAAGACCTGCGCCTGGGTGACCGGGCCCCGCCGCGGCACCGCGAAGGAGTGATCGCCGCCTTCCACGACGTGGAGGTGCGCAGAGGCGCCGAGGGGATCCAGCACCGCCCGCAGCTCGTCCGGCGTGCCGAAGGCGTCGCGGGAGCCCTGCACGAAGAGCATCGGCTGGCGGATGCGCGGCAGATGCGCCGACCTGAGCTGCTCCGGCTTGCCGGGCGGGTGGAGCGGGTAGCCGAGAAAGACCAGCGCCGCGAGGTCCGCGACGCCGGCGGCCGCGACCTGCGAGGCGATGCGGCCGCCCATCGACTTGCCCCCGATCACGAGCGGGGCCGCGGCCAGAGATGCCCGCGTCCGCACGGCCGCGATCACCGCGCGCACGCACCCCTCGAGCGTGGCCGGCCGGTCGGGCAGGCGGCGACCCGCCTCGGTGTAGGGGAAGTTGAACGTGACCGCGTGACAGCCGCGCCGGGCGAGCCCTCGCGCGAAGGCCACCATGAAGTCGCTCGACTGCGATGCGCCGGCTCCGTGGCCCAGGATGACGGTCGCGACCGCGCGAGCCTTGTCCTCCGGCGGCGCGTAGGCCATCGCGGTGACATGGCCCGGGCCGACGGCGACGGAAATCGACTCGGGCACGGCGGCGCTAGCGGAGGAGCTGCTCGGCCGACTCCATGAGCGTCTCGGAGAGCGTCGGGTGGGCGTGGATCGTGGTCGCCACGTCCTCGGCCAGCGCCGCGGTCTCCACCGCCAGAGTTGCCTCCGCGATCAGCTCACCCGCTCCCGGGCCGACGATGCCCACGCCGAGGAGCCGTCCCGTCGCCTCGTCGGCCAGCAGCTTGGTCAGCCCGTCGGAGCGTCCGAGCGTCGCGGCGCGGCCGGAGGCGGCCCACTGGAATTTCGCTATTTTGACCGCCGTCCCCTGAGCTTTGGCCTGAGCCTCGCTCAGCCCGCACCAGGCGATCTCCGGATCCGTGAACACCACGGCGGGGATCGCCACGTTGTCGAAGGCGGAGGGGCGCCCGGCCAGGATCTCGGCGGCGACCCGGCCCTGGCGGCTGGCCCGGTGGGCGAGCATCGGCTCGCCGGTGACGTCGCCGACCGCGAAGATGTGCGGGTCGTCGGTGCGGCAGCGATCGTCCACCCGGACGAAGCCGCCCCGCTCGGTCAGCCGCACCCGGGTGTGCTCGAGCCCGAGGCCCGCACTCTCCGCGCGCCGGCCCACCGCGACAAGCACCCGGTCGAATCGCTGCGACCCCGCGCCCTCCAGATCGGCCTCGATCGAGGCCTCGACCTCTCGCAAGCCGGTGACGCGCGTCTGCAGGTGGAGCGCCGCGAAGAGCTTCTCCACGCGCCGCTGCAGCGGCTGGACCAGATCCCGGTCCACGCCGGGGAGGAGGCCCGCGGTCATCTCCACGAGCGTGACGTGGCTGCCCAGGGTGGCGTAGACCGTGCCCAGCTCGAGCCCGATGTAGCCGCCGCCGATCACGAGCAGGCGCTCCGGGACGTCGGGGAGGGCCAGCGCCGCGGTCGAGTCCATGACCCGGTCGCTCGCCAGGGTGAGGCCGGGCAGCCCGGCGGGCCGGGAGCCGGTCGCGATCACCGCGTGCTTGAATCGCACCTTGCGGACCGCGTCCTCGTGCTCCACGCGGAGCGTGCTCGAGTCCTCGAAGACGCCACGGCCGCCGATCACCTCCACGCCCTTGCCCTTGGCGACCGAGGCCAGGCCCCGCGCGAGCTTGCCCACGACGCGCTCCTGCTTCCACTTGCGCAGCGGGTCGAGCGAGATGCGGGGCTCGCCGAAGTCCACCCCGAACTCCTTCGCGCGCTCGGCCTCGCCCAGCACCGCGGCCACGTGCAGCAGCGCCTTGCTCGGGATGCAGCCCTCGAAGAGGCACGCGCCTCCGAGCCGGCCGTCCGCGTCGACGACGACCGCCTCGAGCCCCAGCTCGGCGCAGCGGAACGCGGCCGCGTACCCGCCCGGGCCGCCGCCCAGCACGGCCACGTCGACCTCGTCGACCAGCTCGCCCATGACCATCGCTCACCACTCCGACAGGAGCCGCTCGGGCGCCTCGAGCAGGCTCACGATCTCGGTCGCGAACCGGGCCCCGTCGGCGCCGTCCGCGACGCGGTGATCGAACGTCAGGGTCAGCGGCAGCATCAGGCGCGGCGCGATCTGTCCCTGCCGCACGACCGGCTCGAGCCGGGCGCGCGCCACGCCCAGGATGGCCACCTCCGGGTAGTTGATGATCGGGATCGCCGCGGTGCCGCCCAGGGCGCCGATGTTGGTGATCGTGAACGTGCCGCCGCGCAGATCATCGAGCGTGGTCTTGCCGTCGCGCACGCGCTGGGCGAGGGCCGCCAGCTCGCGGGCCAGCTCGAGCATCGGCTTGGCCGCCACGTCCCGGATCACCGGCACGATCAGCCCGCGCTCGGTGGCGACCGCGACGCCCAGGTGGCAGTATCGCTTCAGGATCATCTCGCCCGCCGCCGGGTCGAGGCTCGCGTTGAACTGCGGGTGGCGTCCGAGGGCGAGCGCGGTGGCCTTGAGCAGGAAACCCGTCAGCGTGAGCGTCACGCCCTTCGCGCGGGCCGCCTCGAGGTTGCGCGTGATGATCGCGTCCAGGTCGGTGATGTCGGCGCGGTCGAAGTGGGTGACGTGGGGGATCAGGGTGGCGGAGAGCGCCATGCGCTCGGCGATGGTGCGGCGCAGGTGGGAGAGGGGCACGCGCTCGACCGGGCCCCACTGCTCGAAGCGGGGTAGGGGCGGCGGCTCGAGCCCGATGGTGGCCAGCGGCTTGGCGGGGCCCGCCGGCGCGGTGGGCTGGCTCGTCGACGCCGCGGCCGTCGTCGGGCGAGACGCGCCGCGCGTGGCGGCTCCCGCTCGAGCGGCGCGGACGTCGGCGTCGAGGATCCGCCCGCCCGGGCCGCTTCCACGAACCGCGCGCAGCTCCACGCCCAGCTCGCGGGCAAGCCGCCGCGTCGCCGGCGTGGCGGCCACCGGCCCCTGTGCGGCGGCCGGAGCGGGGGCAACCGGGGCGGGGCCTGCCGGCGCCGCCGGGCGCGCGGCGGCGCGAGCTCCGACGGGCGCTGGGCCGGTCGGGCGCGCCGCCGCCGGTGCGCCGGCGCGGGTGGCCGTGCTCGCCTCCGCACGCGCATCCGCGCCCAAGCCCGCGCCCGAATCCGCAAACGTCACCAGCACGGCGCCGACCTTCACGGTCTGCCCCGGGGCCACGTGGATCTTCTCGATCCGACCGGCCATGGGCGACGGGATCTCGACCTGCGCCTTGTCGGTCTCGACCTCGAGGAGCGGAGCGTCCTCGCGGATGACGTCGCCCTCGTGGACGAGCACCGCGACGATCTCGGCCTCCGTCAAGCCTTCTCCCAGGTCAGGCAGGGTAAATTGCCGTGACATCGAGGGAAGCTAGAAGGCCAGCGTCTCGCGGCAGGCCGCGACGACGCGCGCGGCGTCGGGGAGGTTGGCCCGCTCCCGCGCGAAGCCCACGAACGGCACGTCGTAGCCCGCCACGCGCCGGATCGGCGCCTCGAGCGAGAGGAACGCCTCCTCCATGATGGAGGCCGCGATCTCGGCGCCGGGCCCGAAGCTGCGCGGCGCCTCGTGCACGATCACCGCGCGGCCGGTCTTCCGGACGGAGGCGGCGAGCGTCTCGCGATCCAGCGGCGAGATCGTGAGCACGTCCACGATCTCGACTTGGGTCCCGTCCTCGGCCTGGAGCTGGTCGGCCGCGTCGCGGGCAACGCGCAGCATCGCACCGTAGGCGATCAGGGTCAGATCCCCGCCGGCCCGGTCCACGTGGGCCCGTCCGATCTCCATCGTCTCGATCTCGTCGGGCACCTCCTCCTTGGCCGCGTGATAGAGCGCCTTGGCCTCGAAGAAGATCACCGGATCGGGATCGCGAATGGCCGCCGCGAGCAGGGCCCGGGCATTCCGGGGTCCGGACGGGATCACCATCTTGAGCCCGGGGATGTGGGCGTAGAACTGCTCCTCGCTCTCGGAGTGGTGCTCGAGCGCCCGCACGCCGCCGCCGTAGGGCATGCGGACCACCATCTGGCAGCCGAAGCGTCCCTGGGTGCGCATGCGGTACCGGGCCACGTGGTTCTCGATCTGGTGGAAGCACTGGAAGGCGAAGCCCGAGAACTGGATCTCGCAGACCGGCTTGAGGCCGTAGAGCGCCATGCCGACGGAGGCCCCGATGATGCCGGCCTCGGCCAGCGGGCTGTCCACCACGCGGTTGCTGCCGAACTTCCGCTGCAGGTCCTCGGTGACGCGAAAGACGCCGCCGTCCACGCCCACGTCCTCGCCGATCACGAGCACGTCCGGGTCGCGCTCCATCTCCTGGAGCAGCGCCAGGTTCAGCGCCTTGACCATGTTCAGCTTGGCCACGTCCGCCTCTGGCCCCGCATCGGCGGGCTCGGGAGCGCCGCGTCGCCGCCCCTCCCGGCCGATGAGTCTCCGGCCGCTTCGGCCTCTCCGCGCTCGAGCCGGGCCCGCACCTCCGCGCGCTCGGCCTCGAGGGCAGCCGGTGGGGTGGCGTAGGCATGGTCGAACATGACGAGCGGATCGGCGGCCGCGACGGCCTCGAAGGCGGCGACCCCGCGCGCGATCTCCTCGGTGACGGCCTCCTCGAGGCCCGGATCGAGCAGGTTCCGCTTCTGCAGATAGGCGCCGAAGCGCGTGAGGGGATCCTTGCGCTCCCAGGCCGTGACCTCCTCGGCCGATCGGTACTTGGTCGGATCGTCCGAGGTGGTGTGCATGCTCAGGCGATACGTCACGCACTCGATCAGCGTCGGCCCCTCGCCCCGGCGCGCGCGCTCGACCGCCTCGCGGCTCGCCGCGTACACCGCGAGCACGTCGTTGCCGTCGACCTGCAGGCCGGGGAAGCCGTACGCCAGCGCCTTCTGGGCGATCGTGCGCGAGTGGGTCTGCTTCTTGAGCGGGACCGAGATCGCCCACTGGTTGTTCTGCACCACGAAGACCACCGGCACGTGCCAGACCCCCGCGAAGTTCACGGCCTCGTGGAAGTCGCCCTCCGAGGTGGCGCCGTCGCCGCAGTAGGCCATCACCACCGCGTCGTCGCCCCGGTACTGCGCGGCGTAGGCGAGCCCGACCGCGTGCGGGAGCTGGGTGGCGACCGGGATGCAGACCGGGAGATCGTGCTGATCCGGCGTGGGCTGGCCACCCTCCAGGTACCCCGCGAAGAAGAGGAGGATCTTCTCGATCGGCCATCCCCGCCAGAGCATGGAGCCGGTCTCGCGGAACGAGGGCACCATCCAGTCGGTCCGGCGGAGCGCCGAGACGCTGCCCAGCTGGGCCGCCTCCTGGCCCTTGATCGGCGCGAAGGTTCCGATCCGCCCTTGGCGCTGGAGCCGCAGCATGCGCTCGTCGAAACGCCGGGCCAGCAGCATGGCGCGGTACAGACGCTTCAGGTCGTCGCGGGGAATGTCGGGCTCGAGCGCGGTGTCCAGGTTGCCGTCACTGTCCAGGATGGACAGGTGCTCGATCGCGAACTGCGGCTCGACGAGAGTCCTGGGCATGGCGACGATCCGCTGGACGCATTCTACCCCGGACCGCGCTAGGCCGGTCCCGCGAAAGCGGGTATTCTCTCGCCATGCGCGTCCGGGTTCGCGTGCCCGCCACGTCCGCCAACCTCGGTCCGGGGTTCGACGCGCTCGGCCTGGCGCTGGCCCTCTACAGCGAGGTGACCGCCGTGGAGGCCGACGACGTCTCGGTCACCGTCGAGGGCGAGGGACGGGGACGCCTCGACGGCGGCGCCAAGAACGTGGTGGCCCGCGGCGTCGCGCTCGCGTTCGAGACGGCGGGCCGACCGTTCCGGGGCGCGCGTCTGCACTGTGTCAACCGGATCCCGCTCGGCCGCGGGCTCGGCTCGAGCGCGGCGGCCTGGGTCGGCGGCCTCGTGGCCGGCAACGCCCTGATCGGCGAGCCCCTCGATCGTGACGCGCTCGTGAGCGCGGCGGCGCGCGCCGAGGGCCATCCCGACAACGTGGCGGCCGCGATCTTGGGCGGCCTCACCGTGTCGTGCGGTGACGCGCCCGGGGTGACCGCGGTCAGCCTGCCGGTCCCGGTCGGGATCGAGTGGGTCGTGCTGATCCCGGAGACCGAGAGCTCCACCCGCGAGGCCCGTGCGGTGCTGCCGCCGTCGCTGCCGCGGGCCGACGCGGTCTTCAACGTGCAGCGCGTGAGCCTGCTCCTGGCCGCGCTCGCCGCCGGGCGCGTCGAGCTGCTCGGCCTGGCCATGCAGGACCGGCTCCACCAGCCCTACCGGCTACGGCTCTTCCCCTGGATGGAGACGGTGGTGGCGGCGGGCCGCGGCGCGGGCGCGCTCGGCTGCGTGCTGAGCGGCGCGGGGCCCTCGATGCTCGCGGTCGCACACGCGCGCGACGGCGCCGCGGTCGCGCGGGCGATGGAGGACGCGCTGCGCGCGGCGGGAATCGCCGGGCGCGCACTCAGCCTCGCGGTGGATTCGCGCGGCGCGACGTGGGAACGACTGCCCGAGACTTGACTCTCGCTCCGAGGCGGCAGTACGATCACTCCAAGGTGTCTTCGTGATCAAGAGCGACCGGTGGATCCGGCGACAGGCCCTGGAGAAGGGCATGATCAAGCCGTTCGAGGATCGCCAGGTCCGCCAGGGCGTCATCTCCTTCGGGCTGTCCTCCTACGGCTACGACATCCGCATCGCGGACGAGTTCAGGATCTTCACCAACGTCAACACCACGATCGTCGATCCCAAGGGATTCGACCCGCGCTCCTTCGTCGAGTACCAGGGCGCGGTGGCGGTCATCCCGCCCAACTCGTTCGCGCTGGGCCGATCGGTGGAGTACTTCAAGATCCCGCGTGACGTCCTCACGATCTGCGTGGGGAAGTCCACGTACGCCCGCTGCGGGATCATCACGAACGTGACGCCGTTCGAGCCGGAGTGGGAAGGCTACGTGACGCTCGAGATCAGCAACACGACGCCGCTTCCCGCGAAGATCTACGCCAACGAGGGCATCGCGCAGGTCCTCTTCTTCGAGTCGGACGAGGCTTGCGAGACGTCGTACGCTGACAGGCAGGGGAAGTACCAGGGCCAGCAGGGGATCGTGCTTCCGACGGTTTAGGCCCGGCGCCGGTCCCGTGATGGGGCCAGGAGGTGACGTCCATGGCTGAGCAGAAGAAGAAGGAAACGAGGCCGACCAAGCCCACCGAAGGGGGCGAGGACGGCGGCGCGGGTAGCGCCGAGCTCTCGAAGAAGGGCAAGAAGATCAAGGAGGAGCTCGACAACCTCCTGGACGAGATCGACGACATCCTCGAGGAGAACGCCGAGGAGTTCGTGAAGAGCTACGTCCAGCGCGGCGGCCAGTAGGCCGGACCGGGCGACCTCGGGAGCGGAGTCGGACCATGCCGATCTACGAATACGGATGCCTCGCCTGCGGGGCTGAGTTCGAGAAGTTCGTCCAGGTCCCGACCGCGGTCACGTGCCCGACGTGCGAGAGCGCGCGCGTGAGCCGCCGGCTGTCGGTGGTGGGCGTGAAGATCGGGAGCCGCTCGGAGGGCTCATCGGCTGCTCCCATGGGGGCCGGCGGGGGCTGCTGCGGAGGTGGCTGCGGCTGCCACTGACGCAAGACCGAGCGCACCGCGTCGTCACGAGGGGCCTCCGGGCCCCTTCGTCGTCTCCATCCCCGGGGTCCGCTAGACAGGACCAGGGCCCGCTTCTATACTCGGCGCCGTGGACCTTCGCCAGCTCGAGATCTTCGTCAAGGTCGCCGAGCTCGGCTCGTTCTCCCGGGCGGCCGATGCGCTGTTCCTGACACAGCCCACCGTGTCGGAGCACATTCGCACGCTCGAGGACGAGCTGGGCGTGCGGCTGCTCGACCGCCTGGGCCGCGGCGCGGCGGTGACCAAGGGCGGCGCGCTGCTCCTTTCCTACGCCCAGCGGCTCCTCGCTCTCGCCCGCGAGGCGCGGCAGGCGATCGAGAGCTTCCAGGGGCGGATGAGCGGCGAGCTGCTGGTGGGCGCCAGCACGATCCCTGGGGAGTACATCCTGCCGGCCCTGATCGGGCGCTTCAAGGAGAAGTTCCCGGACATCGCGATCACCCTGCTGATCGGGTCGAGCCAGGCGGTCATCGAGTGGGTCGCGGAGGGGCGGGCGGAGATCGGAGTGGTCGGAGCGCGCTCGAGCCATCGGGGGATCGACTTCCGCGAGCTGATGGCCGACGACATCGCGCTGATCGTGAGCGGCAACCATCCCTGGCACGGGCGCAAGCAAGTCACGATCGAGGAGCTGCGCGGCGAGCCGCTGCTACTGCGGGAGCGAGGCTCGGGGACGCGCGCCGCGCTCGAGACCGCGCTGGCCGAGGCCGGGACCAGCCTGTCCACTTTCCGGGTGGTCGGCGAGATGGGCTCGACCCAGGCGATCAAGCAGGCGGTGAAGGCGGGGGTCGGCGTCTCCCTGCTCTCGCGCCGCGCTGTCGAGGACGAGTGCCGCGCGGGCACCGTGTGGTGCCTGCGGGTCCGGGACCTCAAGATCAGCCGCGCGTTCTACCTGGCGACGAACCGGGAGCGCAGCCGGTCACCGCTCGCCGAGGCCTTCCGCGCCTTCGTCGAGGCCGAGGCCGCCTGACGGCCTCTCCCCGCGTTCCGGGGGCTTCGATGGACAGCCGCCTGATCGATCCCAAGACCGGCAAGGAGATCCGCCTCACCGCCTACGCGGCGTGCGCGGGCTGAGCGTCCAAGATGGGTCCTGGAGATCTCCAGGACGTGCTCGGCGACCTGCGGGACCAGGAGCACGCCGACCTGCTGGTGGGCCTCGGGCGCAGCGACGACGCGGCCGTCTACCGCTTGACCGACGACGTCGCGATCGTGGAGACGGTCGACTTCTTTCCCCCGATCGTGGACGACCCGTACCTCTTCGGCGCGATCGCCGCCACCAACTCGATGTCGGACGTGTACGCGATGGGCGGCCAGGTGCTCTTCGCCCTGAACGTGGCGGGCTTCCCGCGGGAATTGCCCAAGGAGATCATCGCGGCGGTCTTCCGCGGCGGCGCCGACAAGGTGCGCGAGGCGGGCGGCGTCATCGCGGGCGGGCACACCGTGGTGGACGCCGAGCCCAAGTACGGCCTGTGCGTCACCGGGCGGGTGGATCCCCGCCGCATCCTCCTGAAGGGCGGGCTCAGGCCCGGCCAGCGCGTGTTCCTCTCCAAGCCGCTCGGCACCGGGGTCATCGCCACCGCGGCCAAGAACGACGCGTGCGACGCCTCGGTGCTGGAGGGCGCGGTGGAGAGCATGCTGCGACTCAATCGCGCGGCGGCGCTCGTGGCGCTGGACGGAGGCGCGAGCGGCGCCACCGACATCACCGGCTTCGGCCTGCTCGGCCACGCGAGCGAGATGGTGGAGGCCTCCCAGGCCGGCATCGCTCTGAGGAGCCCCCGCCTCCCGCTGCTGCCGGGCGCCCTCGCGCTGGCCGAGCGGGGGACGTTCAGCGGGGGGATGGGACGGAACCGGCGCTACCTCGAGGAGACCTTCGGGGCTCGCGGCCGGTTCGTGGTGGACGCCGCGGTGCCGGAGGCGCTCGTCAAGCTGCTGTGCGAGTCGGAGACCTCGGGGGGCCTGCTGTTCGCGGTGGACGCCGGGCGAGCGGCGCAGGTCCGCGAGGGCTTCGAGCGAGCGGGCGAGCCGGTCTGGGAGGTCGGCGAGGTGACGCCGGACGCGAGGCTGCGCGTTCTCTAGCTGCTACTGGCGACTGACGTCGGAGCGCTTGAGGAAGGCGAGACGGAGTGCAGCAGGGTCAGGCAGATACACGCGCTGGTGGCTCATCGGGCTAGTTCCGGGCTAGTTCCACGGAGACAGCAGGGCTCACTAGGCGTTCGACAGCGGCTCGCAGATGGTCCGGGCTGAGGTGTGAATACCGGGCCACCATCTTCAGGTCTTGCCAGCCCCCGAGCACTTGCACCGCCCGCAGGTCCACGCCTGCCATGACG
>Ga0187766_10001347_pt1 | contig 14408 bp, 9 predicted proteins | sample 0216_QUI02_MP05__4_FD_132971 | JGI IMG/M metagenome (GOLD analysis project Ga0187766, IMG submission 132971) | Tropical peat soil microbial communities from peatlands in Department of Meta, Colombia - 0216_QUI02_MP05_20_MG | ecosystem: Environmental > Terrestrial > Soil > Wetlands > Peat ... | reverse complement strand
TCCACACGTCGTCCGGCATCCAACTGAAGCCGACGTCCGCCTCGGCGAGGTAGCCCGCCTCCGCCTCGGCGGACCAGGGGCAGGTGATGACGGGGATCGCGCCGAGGCGCGGGAACCGGTCGCAGATGACGCGGAGCCGGAGCCCCGCGACGGCCTGCCCGATGGCCTCCAGCAAGGGCCCGCAGCGCTCCAGGCCCTGCAGCGTGCTGGAGGAGCCGATCCACACCAGCTCCAGCCCGGCGCGCCGCGCGGGCCGCTCCCGCACCGGGTACGCGCCCGCATCGATGCACGTCGGCACCACGACGACCTTCCGGGCGTCGCAGAAGCGCGCCGCCTCGGCGGCCAGGAAGCCGTTGCCGGCGATCACGGCGTCGGCCGCACGCACGGTGCGGCGGAAGCGGGCGGCGCGCCGCCGGCTGTGGGGCCCCTTAGGCGAGTAGGAATCGCGGTACAGCACGGCATCGTCGAAATCGTAGATGAGGCGCCGCGCGGCGCCGCGGAGCAGGCGCAGGTGCAGCGGGTGCAGGAGGCGGCGCTGCAGGAGGATCACGTCGGCCCCCCGCTGCTGCCGGAGCAGCCGGGGCCGGGCCAGCGCCCCCGGGGGGATCGCCTCCAGCGCCAGGTCCCAACCGCGCCGCCGCAACTCCGGCTCGAAGGCGCGCACCCGGTAGCGGCAGGAGACGTGTTCGGGCGACTCGACCAAGCCGACCAGCTTCATCCGAGTCACGGGTCTCCCGAGCCGGAAGTGCCCGGAGGGATCGTTGCCGTGCCGCGGGGCTGAGCCAGGAAACGTCCTCCGCCACGGGCGGTTGCGCCAGGTCTTTGGCGTCCCGTCGGGAACGGGAACGGGCACGGGAACGGGAACGGAGAGTGAAGCGTGCTTTGGACTCGGTGCGCTATGAAGGGCCTGGGGGAGAGATATCCGGGGACGGGGGCCGCGCCTGCCGAAACCGCGGGGGCCGGCGCAGGAGGACCTCCAGCCGGGCGAAATGGTCCTCCAGGCCGAGTTCCTTCCCCACCTCGGCGGCCGCCTCGCGCATGAGGGCCCGCAGGGGCTCGTCCTCCAGGCGCTTCAGGCGCTCCGCCAGGCCCGCGATGCGCCGGGGGTGCTCGATGATGAAGCCCTCCCGGCCGTCCTGCATCAGCTCGGTGGCGCCGTTGCGCCGGGTGGTGACCACGGGGAGGCCGCAGGCCAGGGCCTCCAGGGTGACCAGCGCGCAGGGGTCGTAAAAGGTGGGGTGGAGCAGGGCGTCCGATCCGCGGTAGAAGATCGGCATGTCCGCGGGGGAGACGGACCCGGCCAGGATCAATCGGTCGCCGATGCCGAGCCGGTGGGCGTGCCGCCCGTAGGCGCCCCCCTCGCGCATCCCCAGCACCAGGAGCCGCGCGCGCAGGCCGCCGCGATGCGCCTCGGCCAGCGCGTCGAGGCTCACCTTGAGGCCCTTCAGAGACGGATTGTGGCCGGCGAACAGGAAGAGCATGTCCCCGGGCGGGACGGCGAACCGGCGCCGCAGCGCGGCCGCGTCATCCCGGTGCCCCCCGGGGTGGAACCGCGTCAGGTCCACCCCGGGATGCAGCACGTCGCAGTCCTGCGGCGGCACCCCGTGGAGGCGCCCCAGGTCGGACCGCACCATCTCCGAGACGGCGAGGATCCGCGGCCGGTCGGGGCCCGCCAGGAGGCGCCGCTCCAGGGACAGGAAGGCCAGTTCGTTCAGCACGCAGATGGGCTCGCACCAGTGGCAGGCGCGGCGCAGCGGGTGCCGGTAGCCGCGGGCCTCCCCCGCCCCGCGCAGGCCGGCCCGCCGCGCCCCGCCGTGGGGCTGGTAATGGGTGGCATAGAGCACGTTCCGGATGCCCAGGACCACGTCGTAATCTTCCCCCCGCAGCCGGGCCGCGGCGCGCCGCGCGAAAGCCAGCTCCGTGGCGGACCGGAGGAGCCATTTGAAGGGCGTGGGCAGCGGGCGGGGCGGGAGCCGGTGCGCCCGCACCCCCAGCGGCAGGTTGCGCCAGCCGCGGGCGAAGAGATCCACCGTGTGATCGGCGGACAGCAGGCGCCGGGCCACCGTGGCCAGGTAGGCCTCGGCCCCGCCCTTTCGCTCGTCGAGGAAGTCGATGACGAAGGCGATCCGCATGGATCCCTCAGGCGGGGATCAACTGGTCCTGATAGATGCGCTGGTAGGTCCCGCTGCGGGCGAGGAGCTCGGCGTGGGTGCCCATCTCCACCACCATGCCTCCCTCCAGGACCACGATCCTGTCCGCCCGCACGACGGTCGAGAGCCGGTGGCCGATCACGAAGGTCGTGCGGTGCGCCATCAGGCGCTCCAGGGCATCCTGGATCTCCCGTTCGGTCTCCGCGTCCAGCGCCGAGGTCGCCTCGTCCAGGATGACGATGGCCGGGTCGGCCAGGATGGCCCGGGCGATGGCGAGCCGCTGCCGCTCCCCGCCCGAAAGGAGCGCCCCCCCCTCGCCGATGGGCGTGTCGAACCCCCGGGGGAGCCGGCGGATGAACTCCAGCGCGCCCGCGACCCGGGCCGCCTCTTCGATCCGGGCCCGCGGCACCTCCGCGCGGCCGTAGGCGATGTTGTGGGCGACGGTATCATCGAACAGGACGCTCTCCTGGGTGACCAGCCCGATCTGCTGGCGCAGGGAGCGAAGGGTCACCGTGCGGATGTCCCGCCCGTCGAGGGCGATCCGGCCGACGGTCGGGTCGTACAGGCGGGGGATCAGGTTCACCAGGGTGGTCTTGCCCGCCCCGGTGGGGCCCACGATGGCGACCACCTCGCCCACCTTGGCCGAGAAGCTCACGTCCCGGAGGACCGGGCGCGCCGGGTCGTAGCCGAAGCTCACCCCGTGGAACGCGATGTGGTCGCACGGCCGGGCCAGGGGGACCGCCCCGGGGCGCTCCAGGGCCTCCGGCGCCTCGTCCAGGAGGTCGAAGACGCGCCGCGCCCCGCTCAGGCCCCGCTGGAGGGCGGCGTTCATCCGGCCCAGGCGGCGCACGGGCTGGTACATGGACCCCAGGATCGCCAGGAAGGCCACCAACTGGCCCGGCGTCAGGACCTGCCGGGAGAAGAAGAGCGCGCCCACCCACATGAGCGCCACGGACCCGGTCCAGGCCAGCACCTCCAGGATCGGCGAGACCACGGCATCGGCCCGGCCCCGCTGGAGGCTGCGCCGGAATACGGCCTGGGTCTGGGCGCGGGCCCGCTCCTGTTCGTAGCCTTCCGCGCAGAAGGCCTTGACGATGCGGACGCCGGCCAGGGCCTCCTGCACCCGGGCGGTGAACGCGGCGAGGCCCTCCTGCACCCGGGCGGTCCGCTGGAAGATCCGCCGCCCGATCCGGGCGACGACCGCGAACGACAGGGGGAGCAGGAACAGCGCCCCCAGGGCCAACGGCCAGTGGATGGCGAACAAGACCAGGGCGCCGGCCCCCAGCACGAACACCTCCCCCAGGCCCCGCTCGTAGAAGACGTTGATGGCCTGCCCCATCAACTGGGCGTCGCCGGTGAGGCGGACCACCAGATCGCCCTTGGAGCGGTGGACGAAGAAGGGCATGGATAGGCGGTGGAGGTGGGCGTAGGCCGCGGAGCGCACGTCGCGGACGACGGACTCCTCCACGTACACCAGGAGGTACTCTTCGGCGAACTGCAGGAGGCCGCGCACGAGGACCAGGACCAGGAGGCCCGCGCAGATGGAGCCCATGATGGTCATCGGATCGCCGCCCCCCCAGGCCTCCAATCGGGCCAGGGCCCGGCCCGGGAGGCGCCCGAGGGCTGCGGGGAGGCCCAGCCCCCGGCCCGCCTTCGGGACCAGGAACAGGTCCACCACCGGCTGGAGGGCGGCGATGGAGATGGTCCCCAGGAGGGCGGACCCGGCCATGCAGATCAGGGCCACCACCAGGCGGCGCCGGTAGGGCCGGGTGTGGGCGAGGGTGCGCCGGAGCGTGGAGGCCAGCGCCGGACCCGGCGGTTCGGCCGGCCAGGGCGGCGCCTGCGGCGCCTGGCGCCGGGGCAGGCGCAGGTGGAGGGTGCGGCGGCGCAGGGCCCGCAGGCCCCGGCGGAAGCCCTCCCGTTCCAGTGGCAGGGCGGCGCTGCCCAGCACCCAGAAGTAGGCGAAGACCAGGCGGGAGAATTCGAAGGTCCGCAGGAAGAAGCTGAAGGCGCCGAGGACGAAGGTGACGGCGGCGCACGCCCGGGCGAGGTCCCACGCCTCGACCCAGCGGGACCCGAGCGACCGCGGCCGGTAGAGATCGAAGGCCTTGAAGGCCAGCGCCCATCCCGCCAGGATCCCTCCCAGCAGGTACAGGTACGGGCCCCAGGGGGGCGCCTCGTGGATCAGCGGGATGGGGGTGCCGGCGAACCGGAGGGCGCACGCGCCCAGCCAGGCCGCCGCGACGACGACCAGGTCGGCCGCCAGCATGCAGCCCTCCAGGAGGCGGCTCCGACCCATCAGGGGCCCGCGCCGCAGCCCGCGAGCGGCCGCAGGACCGGCGGCCCTAATACGCATTCCGGTCCTCCAGGCCATGCCAGAGGGTTCGCCAGAGGATCTTCAGGTCCAGGCCCAGGGACCAGTGCTCCACATAATAGAGGTCATATGCGGTGCGGATGTCCACCGGGGTGTTGCCCCGCCAGCCGTTGACCTGGGCCCATCCCGTCAGCCCCGCCTTCACCTTGTGCCGGAGCACGTATTGCGGCACGTGGCGGCGGAACTCCTCGATGAAGGCCGGCCGCTCCGGGCGGGGACCCACCAGGCTCATCTCCCCCCGGAGGACGTTCCACAGTTGCGGCAACTCGTCGAGGCTCAGGCGCCGCAGGAGGGCGCCCAGGCGGGTGCGCCGGGGATCGTCCGGGACCGTCCAGACGGGCCCGGTCTCGGCCTCGGCGTCCACCCGCATGGTGCGGAACTTGAGCATGCGAAACAGGCGCCCATCCAGGCCCATGCGCTCCTGGCGATAGAGGACCGGCGGGCCGTCCAGCCACCGGACCAGGAGGGCGATGGCGGCGAGGAAGGGCGACAGGACGATCAACAACACGGCCGACCCGGCCAGGTCGAACCCCCGCTTCAGCACCCGATTCCACCCGTAGAGCGCCGGGTCCTGCAGGCTGACCATGGGCAGCCCCTCGAACTCCTCGACGGTCCCGCAGAGGCTCAAAAGGGGGCCGTAGTCCGGGATGATCTTGATGGCCGCGGGGGAGCCCGCCAGCCGGTCGAGGACATCCCGGGTTGCGCCGAAATCCCCGTGGGGCAGGGCCACGAACACCAGGTCGATCCCCCGCTCCGTCACCACGCGGCCGATGTCCCCATACCGGCCCAGCAGCGGCAGGCCCTGGGGCGCATCGCCTTCCCCCTCGGCGAGGAGGCCCGTGACCCGGATCCCCAGCTCCGGGTGCCGCCGGACCGCGGACACGAGGCGCGCCGCCAGCTCGCCGTTCCCCACCACCAGGGCGTAGCGCAGGTTGTACTCGCGCCGGCGCAGGAGGCGCAGGATCTCCCGGAAGGCGCCCCGCGCCAGGGCCAGGGCCACGATGCTGAAGGCCCAGAAGTAGAGGAAGACGAGGCGCGACGGCTCGAAGGCCCGGAGGAAGAAGCTCACGGCGATGAGGATGAGGGTGGCGAAGGTGCAGGCCCGTGCGATGTCCCGCACCTCCGCCATCCGCGTGCTCAGCCGGCGCGGGCGGTAGAGGCCGAAGGCCTTGAAGACGATGGACCAGATCAGGAGGATGGCGGCCAGGAGGATCAGGTAGGGCCGCCACGGCGGCAGGTCGCGGATCAGGGGGATGGGGAACCCGGAGAACCGCAGGAGGCACGCCCCGATCCAGGCCGCCGCCACCAGCAGCAGGTCGGCGCCCAGCATGAGGCTCTCGAAGAAGCGGCTGTGTCGCTTCAGCACGCGGGGCCTCCCTCCGCCGGGACCCCCAGGGCGCGGGCCATGGCCCGCTTGAAGAGGGGCCGATCGAAGGCGAGGGCATGGTCCCGCAGGACCTTGGGGTCGAAGGCGCCCCGGTTCGCCTCGAAGAGTTCCACCGCGCCGGCGAGGGCCTCGGACGTCTGGTCGTAGAAGAAGACGCCGGTGGGCTCCGCGCCGGCCGCCGGGGCCAGGGGATTCAGCGGGACGATCGTCTCGCAGGCGCCCCCGTCCCCGTAGGCGATGACCGGCCGGCCGGCCGCCTGGGCCTCCAACGGCACGATGCCGAAGTCCTCCAGCCCGGGAAAGAGCACGGCGCGGCATCCGCGGTAGAGGGCGGCCACCTCGGCATCGGAGCGCGTGCCCAGGAATTCCACGGAGGGGCCAGCCTGGCGCCGGAGGCGCCGCGCCTGGGGGCCCTCCCCCACCACCTTCAAGGGGAGGCCCAGCCGGCTGCAGGCGGCCACGGCGAGATCGACCCGCTTGTACGCGACCAGGGCGGACACGACCAGGTAGTAGCGCCCTTCCCCCTCCCCGCGCTGGAACCGCTCGGCATCCACGGGGGGATGGATCACCGCGGCCTCGCGGCCGTAGCAGCGGCGGATGCGCCGCGCCACGTGCCCGGAGATGGTGAGGAACTCGTCCACCCGGAGGCTCGAGGCGGCGTCCCAGAGGCGCAGGTAGCTGGCCAGGGGGGCGGCCGCCGCCCGGCGCAGGCGCCCCCACCCGGCGCCGTCGGCGTAGGCCGCCGCCTGGTCCCAGACGTAGCGCATGGGGGTGTAGACGTAGGCCACCTGACGGGCCCCGGGCGGGGCCAGGGCCCCCTTGGCCACGCAGTGGGAGCTGCACACCACCAGGTCGTGCCCGCGCAGGTCGAAGCTCTCCACGGCCAGCGGGAAGAGCGGGAGCAGGGCGCGGAATCGCCCCCGCAACGGGCCGAGGCGCTGCAGGAACGAGGTGCGGATCCGCATCCGCTCGATGCCGGGGGAGACCGACCCGCGCCGATGGACGAGGGTGAAGAGGGTGGCGTCGGGAAAGAGTTCGCAGAGGACCTCGAGGCAGCGTTCCCCTCCCCGCATCCCCGTCAGCCAGTCGTGGACGATGGCGACCCGCATCCTCGGCCTCGGCAGCGGCCCCGGGAACGCGAAGGTGCAGGGAACGACCGGCCCGGCGGCCTGCGGTGGGCGCCCGGATCCCCCGAGCGACGGAAAGCGCTGGAATTGTATTGGTGAAGCGCCCGTGTGTCAAGGAAGCGGGTGCGCCGCCCGCTGTGATATGATATGTGATTGGGGGAATCATCCGGGCGGAACGGGGAGGAGGGGCGATGCGGGCGCGGTGGATCGGCGTAATCGTAGGGGCGTGCGGCCTGGCCGCCCTCGGCCTGTGGGCGCTTCCGGGGGCCTGGGGGGTCCGCCTCGAGCTCACCCGGGGTCCCTACGTCATGCACCCGACCCCCACCTCCATCACCATCGCCTGGCAGACGAACCGGCCGGTGGACGGCCGCATCGACTTCGGGGCCGGACCGGGCTACGGGAGCGCCGTGGTGGAGGCCGAGCCCGCCGCCCGCCACTCCGTCTCCCTGACGGGCCTGGCGGCAGGCACCACGTACGCGTACCGCGTGATGGGGGGCGGGCGCGTGCTGGCCGAGGGGCACACGTTCCGCACGAGCCTCCCCGACGGGGACGCCCCCTTCACCTTCGCGGTGCTGGGGGACAGCGGCCGCGGCAACACGGCGCAGTACGCCGTGGCGGATCGTCTCAAGGCCATCGGCCCGGATTTCGTCCTCCACACGGGGGACGTCATCTATCCGGAGGGCGAGGCCAGCCGCTTCGACGACCGGTACTTCCGCCCCTACCGGGATCTCATCGCCGGCATCCCCTTCTTCCTCTCGCTGGGAAACCACGACGTGATGACCGCCAACGGGCAGGCGTACCTGGACGCCTTCGATCTCCCCAGCAACAACCCGGAGCGGACGAAGCGCTACTACTCCTTCGATTACGGCAACGCCCGCTTCATCGCGCTGGACAGCAACGAGGACCCCGGGCCGGGGGGGCCGATGTACGCCTGGCTGGCGGCGGAGCTGGCGCGCCCCCGCAAGTTCTGGACCTTCGCGTTCTTCCACGAGCCCCCCTACAGCTCCGGAAGGCACGGAAGCAACGCCACGCTCCGCCAGGCCTGGTCTCCCCTGTTCGAGCGGGCCCGCGTGGCCATCGTGTTCAACGGGCACGACCACTCCTACGAGCGGACCGTGCCCCTCCGCGACTTCGATCCCGGCGGGCCGGGGGTCATGTACGTGGTGACGGGCGGGGGGGGCGGGACGCTCTACACGGTGGGCCGCAGCGCCTGGACGGCGCACTCGGCCTCCATCCATCACGTGGTGCGCGTGGACGTCCGCGGCTGCGCGCTGGCCCTCCAGGCCATCGCCTCCGACGGGGCCGTGTTCGATCGGGCGACCATCGACCGCTGCGGCGATCGCCCGGGCCCTTCGGGGCCGCCTATTCGGGCCCGGTAACGGTCGCCACGTAGGAATCCCTCATCTCGTTCCCGCCCTCTGGGCCTGGGGCCGCGGAGCGTCCCGGCGATCGGAGGTGACACCCTTGGGGTGACCGCCGGTTCAGGTCCCTGCATGCTCTGCGGCGGGGCCGATTCGATCGTGCTGGCGACAGGCTACGACCGGCTGGAGGCCCGCGAGGGGGAATATCCGTATTGCCGGTGCACCGGGTGCGGCCTCGTGTCCCGCAAGACTTCTCCCGAGGCAGAGGACATCGGCGCGCTGTATCCCGAGGCCTATCCTCCCCATCGTACCGTAGGGCAGCGGAAGTCCGAGAGGCTCGTCAATCGGCTCGCCATCGAGTATGTGTATGGCGTGGAGAGCCTCTCCCGCCCCTGGATGTGGCGGCTTTTGGCGCGGGCCCTCTGCCGCCGGATCATGAAGAACACGCAGCGTCCCCGCGGCGCCAACCGTCTCCTGGATGTGGGGTGCGGGGCCGGAAGGCGCTTGGAGAGGTACCGACGCCTCGGATGGAAGGTGTGCGGGATCGACATCAACGCGCGGGCGGTCGAGGCGTGTCGCAGGACGGGCCTGGAGGTGCACCACGGTACGGTGTTCGATGCACCCTACCCCGGCGGGACATTCGACCTGGTCTGTTTGGACCACGTCATCGAACACCTGCTGGCCCCGGCCCGCGTCCTCGAGCGGGCCGCCGAGTTCCTGGCCCCGAGGGGCAAGATCGTCCTGACCAGCCCCAATAGCCGTGGGATCGGTTTCTTGCTGTATCGGTCTTGCTGGTTCCACCTGGATGCTCCCCGTCACCTCTTCCTCTTCGATCCGCATACCATCCGGCTGCTGGCGAGCCAGGCCGGCCTGCTCACGCGAAAGGTGGTCACCCGATCCAGTCCGGTGTCCCTGTGCAGGAGCCGGCACTATGCGATGACGCAGGGCCATACGCTCCCGGGGGATCTGGCCGCGAGGAGAGCTGTGCTGGAGCGGTCGGCCCGTTCGAGGAAGCCTCACAGGATGTATCGCAGACTCGTATGGCCGCTCACGGCCTGCTGCGCGCTCTTCGGCAGAGGCGATGTCTTGGAGGCGGAGTTCACGATTGCCGGCCAGGCCGACAACCGATAGCGGAGGGCCGCGGCTCGTGGATGCGGCCCGGTCGCCCACCTGGAGGGGCCATTGGAACGCGGCGCCGGAAGTCGGGGCGGGGGCGCCGGCGGCGCCGCCGCCGCAGTGGGAGGGCCGGCACGGAATGCCCGGGGACCGGCGTGCCGGGAGAGTTGGTGGAGGGCCGCGCAGGGCGCGGGCAGGGGCCGTCTATGCGTCGGATGCCGCCCGTCGTCCCCGGCCCTCGTGGCCCAACATGTGCCACCGGCGCCCGACCCACAGGCTGGCCCACCCGGCGGCCAGGCCCAGGGCCGCTCCGAAGACGGCCCCGGCGAGGACATCGAGCGGGTAGTGGTCCCCGAGATAGACCCGGGAATAGCCGACGAGCGCGGCCACGGTGAAGAACGGGATCGCCAGGCTGGGATAATAGATCGCGAAGAGGGTCGCCAGGGCGAAGGCGTTCACGGCGTGATTCGAAGGGAACGAAGAGGAGGCGGCGCGCTCCGCAAGGGCCTGCGCCTCGGCCACGGACGCCAGCGGCCTCGGCCGGAGGAAGACATGCTTCAGGGCCGTGGCGCCCGCATCGGCCACCAGGACGAGGAGGACGCCGGAGAGGAAGAGCAGGGCACCCCGCTTCGTCCCGTTGAAGAAGGCGTACAGAAGGAAGACGGCCGCGAGCGGGAGAACCCAATTCCATTTCTCGGTGAGCTGGGGCATCACGAGATCGAACAAGGCATTCCGAGAAGTCTGGTGAATCAGGAGGAAGAGGGATCTATCGAAGGCGATCATGGCTCTTGCCTGACCGGGCCGAGAAGATGCTCATCGTGGTGAGCCTGCCTCCTGGCGGAAGGGATGCTGCCGGGGCCGGCACCGCCCCCATGGGGCCGGGAGCATTCCCGACCGCGGGCCTCATCCTCGCAGGCCGCTGAAGGCGGCCCAGCATTGGTTGCCTGTCGCCCATTGTGCGGACCACTGGGGTGGCGCGTGATGTCGGCGGCGGCGCCTGCGGGGCCACCGGCCGCCCTCCGGCCCGGCGCCTAGCGGGCCGGCAGCACTCTCCCGGCGCCAGGCCCGAACAACATCCAGGGTTGTCCCTCCCGGGCCACCAGCAGCGCGAACCACCCCGCCGTCGCCGCCAGCAGGACATTGGGCAGCCACATGGCCGGCACCGGGGCCAGGTACGCCCTATCCCCCAAGGCCCTCCCGGCGGTCAGCACCAGGTAATACCCCATGCCGATCACCGCCGCCAGAAGGAGGCTGGTATTGCGGGCCGCCCTGCGGATCCGGAGGCCGAGCGCCGAGCCGAGGACCACGAACAGGAGTCCACACGCCGGCGTGGCGAATCGGCGCTGGATCTCCACCGGAAGCCCGGCATCGTTCAGGCCCAGCTCCCGCTCCTTCGCGATCCGGCTCCGGAGCTCCGGAACCGTCAACTCGATTCCCGAACGGCCGCGTGAACCCTCATGGGCCAAGGACGATCCGAGGTCAAGCCGCATGTCGAACTCATTGAACGACAGCACCCGGTAGAGTCCCGGCTCGTTGGACATGACGGAGTGGATCGCGCCGCCTTGCAGCGTGAGGCGCAGCCGAGCGTTCTCGGGGTCCGCGGCGATGTGGCCTCTCCGCGCCACCACCACCCGTGGTGCCGCGGCATCCCGGCGATCTTCGATGAAGACGTTGCCGAGGGATCCGTCCCCCCCCAAGTGCTGGAAGTAGAGGGTCAGGCCGTCGAAATCGGCGTTGAAGGTCCCTGCCTGCAGGCCGGACATGGCCCGTTTCCGCGCCACCTCAAAGGCCAAGTCGCGGAAGGCGCGCAGGCCGTGTGGCATGGCATCCAGCGACACATAGAGAGAGAGGGCGGTGACCGCGACGCCGAAGGCGATGGCGGGCGCCTGCAGGCGAAACGGATTCACCCCGGCGGCCTTCAGGGCGACCGCTTCGTGGTCGGCCGACATCCGGCTGAACACCGCGAGGCTGGCCACCAAGGCGGAGATCGGCACGGTGATCTCCAAAGAGATGGGGAGGCTGTACAAGAAAAGACGCAGGACCGTGAAGCCCCCCACGCCTTTGCTGACGATGAGATCGACCAGGAGCATGATCTGGTGCATCATGATCACGAAGGTCAGCGTGGCTAGGCTGAGGGCGAAGGTCTTCACCAGTTCGCGAGAGATGTATCGGTCGAGGATGCCCAGGAGCATGGATCCGTATCCTGCCGGCGGGGCGGCGGGCGGTCCGGCCCACCGCCCCTCCGCCCGAAGGGCCCGTCGCCCTTGTACCCGGTACGGGCCCGAGTGTCAACCGCATTCCCGAGGCGCGCCTCGTCCCCCGAAGGAGGCCGGGGGGAGATCATCCCGCCCGCGGAGCGGATCGGCAGGATCGACCCAGACCCTCGAAGTGGTCACGGGCATGTCAAGAGCGCGTTCGTGGTTGGAGCCTTCGATGGTCCCCATTGGGTCCTGGCCGAGAAGGACCCTCGCGGGCGGCGGAGGGGGCCCTGCAGGCTGCAGATCTTCCCGTTCACGTCGGAGGGAGGGCGGGCCCAGCGGGTGGAGCTAGCGTCCCCGTCCTGAGTTGCCCGTCTCCTTCTCCGCGGGCGGCCCCAAAGAGGGGGCGTAGTGCGGCCGGATGGCTCCCAGCGCCGCCCAAATACCTACCAGCGAACATAGCGCGAACCACGTTGGGGATCCCCATTCCAAGGCCAGATCGCCGAGCCGCCTGCCGAGCAGCCCTTTCGCGGTCAGCGGCCCCGTGACCGCCAGGACCACCAGGAGTGCGACGAGCCAGGGCGGGCGCCGCTCGACGGCGAGGCGGGCGAGGATCAGGCAGGGAAGCAGGAGGACGACATAGTGCGCCTTGCTGCTCATCGGACTGAGCAACAGCATGAGGCAGACCACGGCGGCGGACTCCATGCCGATCCGGAGCCTGTCGAAAGAGACCGGCCCTGGGGAGGAGGCGCCCTCGGTGCCAGCAGCGGTCCCCGGGCGACCGAAGCGCCAGGCGGTAACGGCCAGGAGCAGGAGGCCCATTCCGTAGACCAAGGCCCGCACGACCAGCAGTGTCCCCTGCGCCAGCTCCAACGGTTGCCCGCGAAGGGGTTCCATCGAGAGTGGCGAGGCGAACCTCATGAAGCGGTTGAACAGCCCACCGAGAGACTGGCTGCCCAATCCCCCCCCGAGCCACACCCCGGGAGCGAAACGACCGACCTCCGCGAGGTAGTACGTGTACCAGGTCTCCAAGTACCATCCGCCTCCGGGCTGTGGCCACAGCACGTCCGGGAGCAGGTTCAGGATCGCCGCCACCGCCACGAGGACGCACGCGGCCTTCACCTTGCCCCGCCAGATCAGGTAGGGAGCGAAGAGCAGCGGAGTGCACTTCATGGCTGCCGACCCGCCCAACAAGGCCGCGCCCAGCAGGCCATGACCGCGCCACAGTTGGTAGCCGCCAGCCAGGAGCAGCGCGGCGATCACCATGTCGAACTGCCGGTTTTCCAGAGGGGCAACGAAGAACCGCCCGGCCAGTAGCGCGGCGATAGACAGCATGGCCTGCCACCGTGCCGGCAGGTCGGTCAGGGCCGGGCCGCCAGCGAGCCGCCAGGCGCAAAGGAAGGTCGTCGCCGTTGCGCCCACATTGACGAGGTACCAGCTCCACAGGGAGAGGGAGGCCGGCAAATTCGCCAGCGGCACCGAGAGCATGGCCATGGCCGGCGGATACGTATAGTTATCCCCTGGGCGATAGAGGGGCTCGCCGGCCTGAAGCCGCCGCGCCGCGCGGACGAAAACGTTCTGCCAATCGCTCACCTCCCCGCTCCGTAAGAAGACGAAGCCCGAGACGCCGAAGAACAGGAGGGCCAGGAGCAGCACCTGGTGGCGCACAAGCCGCCGAAACACGCTCGGCCCCCGGGGCGGCCGGTCCGTCAGGTGGTTCCGCACCGGCGCTGCCTCCCATAGCCGAGGTGCATCCTTCCTGCGGAGGGGACGTGCCGCGCAATTTCCCTTGTGCCGCGCGCCGGGGGGCCGCCGCGGCGGATCCTCCCGGGTGGGGGCGGGACCGCCGCGGGATCACCATGGGCGGCTTCCGGCCCCCGGCAGCCGCCAAGCGCATGACCGGAGAGCGCCATGCCTCGTGCCGCCGCCGTCTGAGCCTCGTCAGCTGGCAGACTCTTGCCGCCGTGCTGCAGCGTCTCCCTGATGACCCGCGCTGGCCAGGGCACGGGGAGCGAGCGTGTCTGCGGGGGTCTCTTCCGGCCGCCCGCGGGTCGCAGGAGGACGCGGAGGCCGAACGCCAGGGCAGCCCCGGTCACCAGGGTTTCTGCGACGAGAAGTCGCCTCTCGTGGACGGTCCGCCGTCGCATCTCTGGATCACGGAAGCCCGTCTCTCGCTCATCGAAGCTGAAAAATCGACTCACGGCACAAGACAGTCCAGGCTTGGATGCCGCGCCGCAAGTCCCTCGGGCGCGACGATCTCATCACAGGAGGCGCGCAGCAGGGCCGCGTTCAGCACGCCTCCCTGCCGGCCCTGTTCCATGGGGATGAGGAGCGCTGCCCGGGAGGTTCGGGCGAACGGGATCGCCGGTCCTTCCCTTCGAAGGCGGTAGGGTGTTATGACTTACCCGGCCTCCATGAGGTCCTTCAAAAGTATCCGGCGCACAAGGGGTGTGCACCGGGTCCCATTTCCATCGGCCAGCCAAGTGCTATCAGCAACCGCCGCACAGAAAACCAAAGACGGAGGGACGGGCAACACCCGCCCCAGGGCCCGATTGGGACGTGTCGCGCTCATGCCGCAGGGCTGCCGAAAGCGCGGCAGGAACGATCCCCCGCGGTCGTACCCCTTCCCTCAGCGAGGGAGACGCCATCTTTTACTCCCCGCGCGCCCATTGGGAAGAGGGCGTGATGGGGGAGG
>Ga0187766_10001346_pt1 | contig 14414 bp, 19 predicted proteins | sample 0216_QUI02_MP05__4_FD_132971 | JGI IMG/M metagenome (GOLD analysis project Ga0187766, IMG submission 132971) | Tropical peat soil microbial communities from peatlands in Department of Meta, Colombia - 0216_QUI02_MP05_20_MG | ecosystem: Environmental > Terrestrial > Soil > Wetlands > Peat ... | reverse complement strand
GATGCTTCAGTCGCGGTCATGGTCTTCACATCCCCATTGTATCTGATAATCAGATTCACTAGGAGGCGCGAACCTTCCTTGCGGAAGGTCCTGAGTCGTCTAGCATGACCGTCGTCTCATCATGTGGGAGCAGATAATTATGGCGACCTCGCTCAGAGACGACGCGCCCCTGTGCTGGCCTTCTTGAGAAGACCACGGCGCTCGCCTGTCGCTGCCTTCTAAGCAGAAGGGCGGGGGTTCGAATCCCTCCGGGCGCGCTATACTGCGGTTTTTACCTGCGGAAACACTGCTGGGCTGTGGTTCATGTTGCTGTTGCCGCTGCTTAGGCAGATGCTCATCCACTCGTACCCTGTTGGTACAGGAACAGCGCGTGCTACCTGCACAGACGTGGGCTTGGAGTCTTAGAGCCACGATAGCCACAGCGCTCGGACAGCAGATAACTGGAGAATCCTAGAGCCTACACGTTGCGTTGGGAGGCGGCCGACTCGCTGCGGACAAGGTTCACCAGCGGGCCCGTAGGGTCGCCGCCGCTATGGCAGGGCTGCCGGGGTCGCTGCGGCGTCAGGCTGTGGTGGCGGCTGCGGCGGGAAGCGGCGTTCGATGCCGGTGAGGACCCGTTGCAGCAGCGAGTTGAGTGCGGCCAGGTCGTCGGCGGCGAGGGCGCTGGCGATGAGGTCGCGCCGGAGCGCGATCATGTCGTCGGCGGTGGCGTGATGAAGTGCCTGCCCGGCGGGGGTGAGGGCGATCTTGACCTTCACGCGGTTGCCGGGGTCGACGCGGCGGTCGATGTAGCCGGCGCGCTCCAGCCGGTCCAGCCGGCTGGTCATGGTGCCTGCGGTGACGTGGAAGGCTTTGGCCAGCTGCCCCGGTGTGCGCTGGCTGTCGTCGGCGTGGGCGAGATGCCAGATGACCTCGCAGTCGCCGAGGGACACGCCGTGGCGGGCGGTGACCTGGTGCATGGCGCGTTCGTAGTGCCGGGCGATCTGGACGATCCGCTTCGTGGCGGCCTCGGTGACGGGGTCGGCTGCGGGATGGCCAGCGAGCCCGCGGGCGAGCTCGCGCTGAACCGAGTCGGTCATAGGCGCGTCCTTCGTCGGCTGAAGACCTTGACATCCAAACTATTTGGGTATCAAACCCTAAGTCAGGCAAAGTCTAGCGTACCGGGGCGTGCCCCGCCAGCTCGAGCGGCCGGCAACCCCGGCCGCCGCCCGGACAAGGGAGATCACTCGATGAACACCGTGACATCAGCCGACGGGACCGTGATCGCGTTCGACCAGTACGGCGACGGGCCGCCGGTCATCATGACCGTCGGCGCGTTCAACACCCGCTCAGACACCGAGCCGCTGGCCAAGGCGCTGGCACCACGGTTCGCCGTCCTGAATTATGACCGGCGGGACCGCGGTGACAGTGGCGACACGGCGCCGTACGCGGTCGGGCGGGAGATCGACGACATCGCCGCGCTGATCACAGATGCGGGCGGGGCCGCGTCGGTGTTCGGCTACTCCTCCGGCGCCACCTTGGCGCTCAAAGCGGCTGCCAGCGGCTTGCCGATCACTCACCTGGTGCTGTACGAGCCGCCGTTCAACACCGATGACAGCTACCCCCTGCTGCCCGCCAGCTTCGCCGGAGAACTCGCCGACCTGGTGTCCGCCGACCGCCGCGGCGACGCCGTCGAGCTGTACCAGACCAAGGCGGCAGGCATCCCCGAGCCGGTGGTCGCGCAGATGCGGCACGCCCCGTTCCGCCCCGGCCTGGAGGCGCTCGCCCACACCCTGGCCTACGACGCCGCGATCATCGGCGACCGGTCGCTGCCCGGCGAACTGCTCGCCGCTGTCACAGCCCCGGCCCTGGTGATCACCGGCGAGAACAGCCCGCCGTTCCTGCGCAGCGCGGCCCGGGCGGCAGCAGCGGCCTTGGCCCACGGGCGGCTCGCCATCCTCCCCGGCCAGACCCACGACATCAACCCGCAAGCCACCGCCCCCATCATGGCAGAGTTCCTCGCCAGCTAGCCGTCCCGGCACCTGCCTGCCCAGCGGTTCCGGGTACCCGGGCCGCGTGATCAGCTGACGAGCAGGCGCCGGACCGAGGCAGGCAGCGGTATGCCATCGCGCAGATCCGGCGCGGCCAGCGGCAGGTCGTAGCGCTGCACCACGGGCAGCACCCCGGCCCAGGCCGGGCCAGCCACGTCGCCGGGCGGGTCGTCGGGCCACCCCTCAGAGACCTTCAGCGACCACTCCGCGATCGGCAGTGCCAGGACCAGCACGGCGGCCAGTTCCATGGCCGTCGAGGCCCGGACCTCCGCACTGCGCCCAGGGATGAGCGCGTCGGTGATGACCTCCAGGGCACGGCGCTTGGCCTCCGGTTCAGTGATCGCCTGGCATTGCCCGAACAGCACCGCGCTGCGATAGCGATCGACGACTCGAACGCCGAGCGCGCCACCACCAAGGCGTCGAAGGCCGTGACTGCCAGGCAGGCCGACGCCCCGGCCGCCAGGCGCCGCAGCCAGCGCGAGCCCGTCGAGCCGTGCGCCAGCACCTGGTCGCCGTCGCGCACCACGGCAGTGGGCAGGACCATCGGATGGGCGTCATCGCCGATGATCGCGAAGTGCCCGATGTGGACGGTGTCGAGCAAACGGTCCAGCGTGGCCCGGTCGCTGCTGGCCTTCCGGGACAGCCGGGTGATCGATGTCCTGCTCACAAGGCGAGTATGCCGGAGGGATACCCCGAACAAACCTAGCGTCCGGATCCGCCCGCCCCGGTACCGACGGCCAGTCCGACGTCCGTCCCATGAGCCGAACCCTCCGCGTTTGCAACTGGAAGGCCATGCGTGTTCAGGAGGGTCTCTCATACCCCGCCCAGGTGAAGATCGCGGCCGCCCCCCGACGAGAGCCGGATCTCCCGCGTCCCGGAGGGAAAACACGCGAGCGGCCCCGGCCTGATCAGCGTGCACGTCACTACCGCGGAATCCGCCGACCGCCGGCCAGCAGCACCGGCTTGCGGACGGCGGCGGTCATTGTCGTCTTCATCTGTCTGCTACGGCAACGCTGAGTCTCCGTTCTGGACGGCGATCTCGGTCGTTCCCGTCGGGCGCGTTGAACTGAGAGTTCTGTGTCGCTTAGCCCGGCGGATCCGGCCGAGGCAACATAATATGCAACCATCGGTTGCATATCTTCCGGTTGACGTGCTACCGTCGGTTGCAGGTAAAGGTAAGGAGCGAATACCCATGGCAGGCCTCATGATCGAGCGAGAGGTTGTGATCGAGGCGCCGGCGGAGGTGGTGTGGCGCACCATCACCGAGCCCGATCAGGTAAGCCAGTGGTTCGCCGACAGGGTGGAGCTCGTGATCGAACCGGGCGCCCATGGCTACGTGGAGTTCGGGGATCAGGGCGGTCCCGTCGTCGTGGAGATCGTCGATCCGCCCGCTCGCTTCTCCTTCCGCTGGAACCACCCCCGCGGAGAGGAGCCCGTGGCCGGTAACTCGATGCTCGTCGAGTTCAGGCTGACACCCGAGGGCGACGAGCGGACCCGGCTTCGCGTGACCGAAACCGGCCACGAGCTGACCGCCTGGCCCGATGCGGAGAAACAGCGCTATGCCGACGAACACCAAGGCGGCTGGGCCGAGTACCTGGATCGCCTCGCCACGCTGCTCGCGAACGCTAACCGAGATGCCAGCGCGGGCCGATGACGAGCTGTGGTCGGCCATCGCCGACCCGTCTCGCCGCCAGGTCCTCGACCTGGTGGTCAGCAACGGTGACGTCAGCGCCAGCTGGCTGGCCGGACGAGTGCCGTTCACCCGCCAAGCCGTCTCCAAGCATCTGGTCGTGCTCGAACGGGCCGGGTTGATCAGCCGACGCAAGCAGGGCCGGGAAGTTCTCTACCAGGTAGAAGCCGACCGCCTCGACCAGGCAAGCCAGGCCATGGCCGAGCTCGCCGCCCAATGGGACCGGCGACTCGACACGATCAAACGACTCGCCGAGACGGCGCACGCGGAAAACAAGAAGAGGAGCCGTCATGACGGATGAATCAGCCAACCCCGGCAGGCCGGCAGCCGTCGACCGGGCCACCTTCCAGGCCGAGCTGGACAGGCTGCGGATCCGGGAGAAGGCGCACACCCGGGAAGGCGACGCGATCGCCGCGGCCCGGCGGCGCCTGCCTATGGTCGAGGTGGACGCCAGCCTGGAGCTGACCGGGCCGACCGGGCCGCTCACCCTGCTCGACGCGTTCGAAGGACGCCAGCAGCTCATCGCCTACTACTTCATGTGGTGGCCCGGGCACCCAGCGGCCGACCAGTGCGAAGGCTGCACGTGGGTCACCACCCAGGTCACGGACCTGTCCTACCTGCACTCCCGGGACATCACCTTCGCGGTCTTCTGCCAGGGACGCAATGTCACGTACGACATCCCGCCGGCGCATCCCTACGAGGAGAGCGTCCGCTACCGCGATTTCATGGGCTGGGACATGCCGTGGTACTCGGCCCACGCCTCCCTCGACACGCTCCTGGTCGGGCGCCAGATCGGCTTGTTCCACCTGGTGTGCTACCTGCAGGACGGTGACCGCGTCTTCGAAACCTACTGGACGACCCGCCGCGGCGCCGAGGCCATGGACTACAGCTACGCGCTCATGGACCTCACCGTGTACGGGCGCCAGGAGCCATGGGAAGACTCGCCCCCCGACTGGCCGCAACCGTATGACGACCACACGCGGACTAACGGACGCCCCATCGCCCAGTGGCCGCGACTCCAAGCCGGACGCTCCGACGACCTCGGCACCAGCCAGGACGGCCGCTAGGAGGACCGCGGGCGGCGATGGCGTTCTCCGCCCGCATTCCGGCGGAGGGCCTGGTACCACGCGCGAAGGAGCAGGCCGCAGATATGGCGGCCGTCATAAATCTCGCGCGTGCCGTGGCAGTGGTGTAGCTGCTCCTGCTGCGATAATCGCACCGCGACCATAGTGCGGAAGCTGGTGGGACTACGGGCAGCAACGCAAGCGGGGAGGCCGGGGCCCACGGCTCGGGCCCACGGCCGGCTGCGGTCACCTTCGTGACCACCGAGCATTTCACCCTTCAGGGAGCGCGGGCCGCGACGACCGCGGAATCGACCGGCCGGACGACCATGTTCCTCGGCTCGGTGTCGGCGGGACTGGTTGCCCTCGCGCTGATCGCGACAGCCACCCGTATCGGCACAGCGTTCTATGCGTTCGGCCTGATCTTGCTCTCGACGCTGTCGTTCGTGGGGTTTGTGACCTTCCAGCGCGTGCTCCAGTCCGGGATCGAAGACCACGGCTATGCAGAACGTATCGCGCGGCTAAGGGCCTACTACTTCGACTGTGCACCAGAACTCATCCCCTACCTGGCCAACGTCCCGCCTCCGCAGCGACTAGTCATCCCGGGCCTGCGGGCCGGTTACTGGCAGGCCTTCCGGACCGTCGCCGGAATGGTTGGCGTCGTAACAGCGGTCCTGGCCGGCTCCGCGGCTGGCCTGCTCACCGCCATCGCCGATGGTCACTCCGGGGTCGCCGGGTTCGTCGCAGGCGGGATTGTGGGCGTCGCCATCCTGGTGGCGCTGATGGAGTTCCAGTTCCGCCGATATCGTCGAAATGCTGGCGGAGACTCCTTTGATGCGGGCCATGTGGCTCCTCCCCTTCTCCTCCTGCTGGCGATCTCTCAGCGCTTTTCGGCCTCGTACGTGCCGCTGACCGGGCTGGGCTGAGCGGGCGTCCATGGATGGAGCCGGGGAATCCAGGCGCGCACCGCGTGCCGGTAGGCCTGGTATTCGGTCCCGAATTTGCGGGCCAGGGCGGGTTCCTCGTAGAAGCGCACTGCGGCCGCGCCGATGCACCAGGCCACGGCGGTGTATTCCAGGAGGCCCCGCGAGCCGAACAGCAGCGCCTCGCCGGTCAGGATGGCCACGAAGCCGACGTAGATCGGGTTGCGCACGTAGCGGTAGCACCCGCTCACCACCAGGCGCGCCGCCGACGCCACCGGCACGGGGGTGCCGTGGGCCCTGATGAACTCGATGAACGACTGCACGACCGGGACCAGGCCTGCGCAGATGAGCAGCCCTCCGGCCGCCTGCGCGATCGCCCAGTAGGGCAGGGGCCGGTGAAAGTGCCAGTCGCCCAGCAGGTACGGAAGCAGGGCGCCGAAGGTCCCCCCGAGCGCGGCACCCCACGCCACGCTCACTGCCGCCGCGGTTGACCTGCGCATCACCGCCTCCGGGATCACTCGGCGGCTTCCGCGCTGACCGGCTGGGGACGGTTCAGACCGCGGCCGGAACGGTGAGCCACGTCTGGCTCGGTGGCGAGGTTGGGGATGGCCCGGCCGATCCGGCGGGGCAGCCACCAGTTGGCCGGCCCGAGGAGTTGCATGACGGCGGGCACGAGGACCATGCGGACCACGGTGGCATCGACGAGGACGGCGGCCGCCAGGCCGAGACCGAACACGGCGAGGATCCGCAGCGGATCGCCGATGACGAACGAGCCGAAGACGCAGACCATGATGGCGGCGGCGGCGGTGATGACCCGTGCCGTGGTGGCGAGCCCGCTGGCCACCGCTGTGGAGTTGTCGCCGGTTCGGGCCCATTCCTCGCGCATGCGGGAGAGGAGGAAGACCTCGTAGTCCATGGACAGCCCGAAGGTGATGGTGAACATCATCAGCGGGATCCACGGGTCGATCGGCCCGGTGCGGCTGGCCCCGAAGACGCCGCCGAGCCAGCCCCACTGGTAGACGGCGACGACAATGCCGTAGGCCGCACCGATCGACAGCAGGTTCATCACGACCGCCTTGATCGGGATGGCGAGGGACCGGAACACCACCACCAGCAGAAGGAACGCCAGCACGACCACCGTGCCGATCACCCAGGGCAGCCGGGCGGACAGGTAGGCCGAGGCATCGGCTCCGGCGGCGGTCTCGCCGCCGACGAAGGCGGTCACCCCGCTGCCTGCGGCGAGTTGGGGGATCACCTGGCCGCGCAGCAGGCGGACGAGGGAGGCGGTCTGGGCCGACTGCGGCGCGGTGGTGGGGTAGACGGTGATCACCGCGGCGTCCCGGGCGGCGTTGACGACCGGCAGGTCAGCCGAGGCCACGCCCGGTATGCGGCCAAGGCGCGCGCCGATCCGGGCGATGGCGGCTGGCGCCTGCGGGCCATGCAGGTCCGCGGCGATGACCAGAGGCCCGTTGAACCCGGGGCCGAAGCCCTCCGCCAGCAGGTCGTACGCCTGCCGGGTGGTGAGCGAGGGCGGGTCGTTGCCGGCGTCGCTGAACGCCTGGCGCATCGAGACGAGCGGCGCCGCCAGCACCACCAGGACCGCCAGGGCCGCGGCGGCGCAGATCCAGGGCCGCTGCTGCACCGTGTGGCTCCAGCGGTTCCAGAACCCCCCGGTGGTGGTGCCGGGCCTGGCGAGCAGGCCGGGGATGTGCAGCCGGTCGATGGCCGTCCCGGCGAAGCCGAAGATCGCCGGCAGCAGGGTGAGCGCGGCCACCAGCACCAGGGCGACCGCGACGATCGCCGCCGCCGCCATGCCGTCCATGAACGGCAGGCCCACCACGAACAACCCGAGCAGGGCGATGACCACCGTCGCCCCGGCGAACAGCACGGAGCGCCCGGCCGTGGCCAGGGCCACGATGGTGGCCTCCCGGGGCGGCCGACGCTCGGCTAGTCCCTGACGGTAGCGGGTGACGACGAACAGGGCGTAGTCGATGCCGACACCGAGGCCGATCATGATCATCATGTCCGGCCCGAACGTGGGCACCGTGACCAGGTGGCTGAGCCCCATCAGGATCCCGAAGCCCACGCCCAGCCCGGCCAGGGCGGTGAGGATCGGCAGGCCCATGGCCACCACCGACCCAAAGGTCAGCAGCATGATCACAACGGCGGCCACCAGCCCGATCATCTCGGCCGACCCCGGCGCGGCCGAGACGACCTGCTCCACCGGCGCGCCCCCCACCGCCACCTGCAGACCCGGCCGGGCGAAGCCCCGGGCGGTATCGATCACCCGCCAGACGGCGCCCGCCGGCAGATCGGCGGCCGTGGCGTCGAACTGGACCACCACGAAACCGATCCGGTGGCCGGGCGACAGCTGCCCGCCGGCGCCGGGGGCGAGCGGGCTCTGCACGCCAGAGACGTGGGCCAGGGGTTTCAGGGACCTCACCAGGGCGCCGATGGCCGCGGCGTTGGCGGGACTGCCGAGCGGGCCCGGTGAGCGCAGGACCACATCAGCGCTGTCGCCCTTCTGGGCCGGGAACCGGGCCGCCAGCAGGTTCTGAGCTTGTTGCGACGGCGATCCGGCCAGGACGAAATTGTTGTCCAGCCGGCTCCCCGCCCACTGCGCGAGCCCGATGACCGCCACCACGACAAGCAGCCAGCCGGCCAGCACTCGGCGCCGGTGGTCATAGCACCGGGCGGCCAGGCGGCCGAGGCCACTCGCTGCGGGCCGGGCAACGTTCGGGCCGACCGGGCTCCGGGTGATAGCCATCGGCGTACCCCTTTGTGAACGGGACTCTCGTATCGAGAGTAGCACTATCAGATAAAGACTACTACTATCATCCATATGGCAACCGGGGTCAAGGGACGAAGATCCCACAATCGGCGGAGCGGCCAGGCGCGGACCCGCCTGGCCCGCGCCGCGGTCGTCCAGGCCGCGCGGGCCCTGTTCCTCGAACGCGGCTACGCCGCAACGACGATCGAGGCCATCAGCGACACCGCCGACGTCCCGCCCGCGACGGTGTACCGGCTGTTCTCTTCCAAGCTCGGCATCCTGAAGGCGCTAGGAGACCTCTCCATAGCCGGCGACGACGAAGCCCTCGCCATGCAGGACCGGCCCCAGGCCGCCGCGCTGTTCGCCGAGCCGAGCCCCAGCAAGCAGCTGGCGGGCTTCGCCCACATCAACGTCGGCATCAGTACAAGGACCGAACACATCTACCGCGTCCTCGTCAGCGCCGCGGCCTCCGATCCCGAAGCAGCAGCGCTCCTCGCCGACTATCACCGGCAGCGGGACCAGGGCCAAGGGCAGATCGCCCGCGCCCTGGCCCGGGCCGGCGCCCTCCGGCCCAGGCTGCGAGAGCGCGACGCCGCGGACATCATCCACGCCCTCATGTCCCCCGACCTCTACCGGCTCCTCGTCACAGAGCGAGGCTGGGCGCCTGAACGCTACGAACGATGGCTGGCAGCAACCCTCACCGACCAGCTGCTCCCTCCCGCAACAAGAAAACCCCCAGGCAGGCCGGCCTTACCCAGCGCCGAGTGACCCAGTACGCACAGCCGGGCAGCAGGCCCAACTGCGAAGTAAGGCCGCAGACCGAGTTGGTGATGCGGACGAGCAGCCGCTCCTCGCGTTCGCGAAACGGTCGGACCGGCTTGAGCATCTCGTTGGTGACGCCCCGGGCTGGCTCATGCGGGGGAGGGCTGCAAGAGGTGGCGGAGGTGGCTGGTTGCTGGGGAACCTGTCAGCCGGGCGGTCACCTGGTCGCCGAGGGCCTGCATCTCGGCTTGTGCGTGCCGGGCGTGGGCGGCAAAGCACAGCTCCCCGGCGGGGGAGCGCATGGTCCGGGCCCAGTACCAGATCGCCACGGCCGTGAGCGGCGGGCTGTGCAGGATCGCAAGGTTCCGTGGCAGGCCGGTCACCCCGGCGTGGCGCAAGGCGGCGAAGGCCTCGGTCACGGCCGCGCACATCAGCTGGAGGGCTTCGCGGTTGGCGGCCAGCCGGGCCGCGTCGGTGCCGCACCGGTAGAGGGCGGCGGCGACGCAGGCCACGAAGGCGGCGTGGTAGGCGAGCCATCCGTCCATGTCGGTGACGCGCTGGACGGCAAAGCCCCGCTGGCGAAGCGTGCGTTCCAGCGCGGCCAGGCGGGGGTCGCGTCCGGCTTCCGGCGCGGTTGGCTGCTGCCGGATGCGGACGTAGTCGGCGGTGCCGTCGCGGATTACGCCGCCGACGCCGGGGAATCCGAGCCTGACCTCGCCGGGGACCTGGGCAGGCAACGCGAGCTGGCCGCCGGGTTGTTGCCGAAGAACAGGACCGCCGGGGAACCGGTCAGCCCGGCGAGCTGGCTGCCTGCCTGGGCCAGCTGGTCGCTTCGGACGGCGACCAGAACGAGGTCGTAGCGGTCAGCGCCAGCATCGGGGACCACACTTGCGGCGGCATCGGCGCGGCTGCCGTCGAGGACCTCGTGAGCAGTCAGGCCACGCAGGGCGATGTCGTCGGTGCGGGGCGGATGGCTGAGCACGTCAACGGTGTGACCGGCCGCGCCAAGGTGCGCGCCGTACACGGTGCCGATCACGCCTGCCCCGATGATGAGTACTTTCATAACAAACCTCCCATGGATCTAAACGGTGCTAACTTAAATTAATACTGTTAACTAGCTTGGCTTCTCAGCGGCCGTCCCCAGGGCCGAAGGTCCTTTGGGCGGCGCGTAGCAGGGCCTGCCGGCCGCGGGCCGGGTTCGTACCGAGGTGCCGCGGAGGCAGATGAGTGCTAGGCCAGCGAACGCGGTTGGTGACGTTCGTCCCTGGCAGGTGGGCCGGTTTCACGGCGAGCCTGGAGCGCAGAGGTGCGCAAGCACTGCCGCACTCGTTTCAGCACGCAGGAGGAGTCATGGTGCCGGTGAAACAGGCCGCGGCGGAGTTCCTGGCCAACAAGCGGATCGCGGTGACCGGTGTGTCCCGCACGCCCAAAGATCACGGCAGCAACGTCGTCTACAAGCGGCTGCGCGACCGCGGCTACCAGGTGTTCGCGATCAATCCCAATACCGACCAGGCCGAAGGCGACCGGTGCTACCACGACCTGAAGTCGGTCCCCGGCGGCGTCGAGGCGGTGGTAATCGGGACCAGGCCCGAGACTGCAGAGGCCACCATGCGCGAATGCGCCGATCTGGGCATCAAGCACGTGTGGATGCACCGCGGGCCCGGCACCGGCAGCGTGTCAGCCGCGGCCACCCAATACGGCCGGCAGCACGGGATCACCGTGATCGACGGGGGCTGCCCGCTGATGTTCAACCCCACCGCCGATTTCGGGCACAAGATGATGCGGCACATGTTCGCAGGCCACGTCCCCAAGCAGGTCTGAGGCCCCGCCGGCAGCGGCTAGTCGCAGCCCAATCAGGAGATCGCGGCCGGCCGCCAGCAAGCCCGGCAGCATGCACCACTCCGCGTTCCCGGCCTTGCTGATCTTGACACTGGCACATTTCCGGGTCACCGGCGCTCCACGACCGCGGCTAAGACCTGCAGTAGCGTCTGGTGTCCCTTGCCGCCCTTTATTGCCCTGACTGGCTCCGTGCCCATGCCCGTATCCCGATTGCCCGTATCCCGATGCCGAGACTCGCTTGATGTGCGACGGATTGGCCTCGCTTGATGCGCGACACACCCTAGAAGTTGGGTGCCGGTCTGGGGTGTTGTTGCGACAGGCTTGGCGTTGCCCGCCGCGACGATCATGGCGTGCCCAATCGGGGGCGGCTAGCGTCATCGGACCGTTGCCGGCTGGGGGTGCAGGGTGCCCAGCGGCACCTGGTTCAGATAGTCCTGGTAGTCGGCGCCGAAGCGGCCCAGGAGTTGGTGCTCTTCCCAGCGGGCGATCACCGCGCAGCCGGCGCATTGGATCGCCAGCCCTGCCCAGACGGCCGGGTGACGGTAATACAGCGCCCAGCCGAGCCAGACGATGGCCTCTCCGGCATAGATCGGGTTGCGGCTGAACCGGTACGGGCCGCGCCGCAGCAGGTATGCCGGTGTGAGCCGGGAGTCCAGCGCCCAGCCCCGCGGCGCGGCTTGGTAGTGGGCGGCCAACGCCCAGGTCATCAGCGCCGCGCCCGCTGTCACCGTCAGCAGCCCCGCGCCTCGCGCGGCGGATCCGGTCCGTCCCTGCGGCCTGGCCCGGCCGCCGAGCCGCGACAGCTCGAACGGGACAACGGCGTGCGTCGCCACCGCCCCGACCGTCCAGACGATCACGCCCGCCGTTCTGGGCATGCGCTTCACATGGCGGAGTATCTCACTGCCTGCCCGCTCGGCCGACGGCTAGCGAACGATCGTGAACTGGCCGACGGGAGACGCCGGGCTATCGGCTGTAGTTCGAGGCTTTGTGCCGCCGGATGTCGCCACGCCCCTCACCCAGCGGCCGATACCAGCCCAGCGGCAGGCGTCAGCGGTATCGGCGGACAGATTGACCCGATCTGGGCATCACCGCTAGCCAGCACTTGAGGCACCTTGGGAGTACAGATCGGCGGCTACTTGCACACGGATTCAGTCCAGCGGGGGTGTCGGCGCCGTCTCGGCGGGGGTGCGACAAGCGGCGCATGGCCCGGCAGCACATAATTGCATCTTCTGCGCGTCCGTTACAGCTGCGTGCGGTTCGCCCCCGGGATTTTCATCAATATGCGCCGGAATAGTGGCTCGCCTTGGTCAGAATGGGAGGTGGGTCAGGTTACCCGCAGATGAGCAGGAACCGTCCCGGGCGCTTGTGCCGGGAGACAGGTCTTACGGCTCGGTGAGGTCGCCTGGCGGCCGGTGCTCTGGCGGCCGAGCTGGCCTTCGCCGTGCCCGGCTGGAGCCAGCCAGCGAGCCTGGCTGAGCGGCGCGGGAGTTCTGTGGCGCTGCCCGCCGCCCGGACGAAGGTCCTGCGCGGCAGGGTCCTTGGTCCCTGGCCGCTGCCCGGGTGACCGGGTGGACTGAGCGTGACAGAGGACCCCAGGCAGACGCGGAGCAACGGACCAGATCCGCGCACCGCGCAATCGAGATCCGCGAGAAGCGGAGGGGGGTCCTCTCGTCGCGTCCGGCCTGGATTACCTGGGCTCCCACCGAGGCGAAGCTTCGTTGCACGGAGCCGGTGCCGGGCACGATCATGCTGGCCATCCGGTCGAGCCACCAGCGCCGGGCGGTGCCGCCGTGCCGGCGGAGCACGCCGTCCATCACCTCGACCAGGTGCGGCTGGTCGGTCGCCTGGTCGAGCACCCCGCGGGTCCGCCCGGAGTGCGGCAGGGTGCCGAGCAGGACGTTGCCACCCCGCCCCACGGCGCCGGGCGGCGGGGGAACCAGTCCCGCTGTAGCTATTCATCACGACGGCCATCTGGGCCATGACGCTCGCCTGTGCGGGTGGCGTTCGCTGAACAGGTCCTGGACGTCCATTGACCGTCGATACGGCGCCTTGGTTCGTTCTCACTGGGGAGCCTGCGTGGCGAGTGCTGTGGCAACGCTGTCCTCGATGAGCCGGTCGTCGATCGGCTGGCCGCTGAGCAGGGCTCTGAAGTACAAAGGCGCGATGAGGGTCTCGATCGCGTGATCGATACGCTCCTGACTTACGTTTTTGCCCGGCGAGGCATCGCGAAATAGAGGCGCGGCCGCGTCGAAACGCGTTCGCCAGAAGGTGGCGGCCAGCTCCCGGAGTTCGGGATCCTCGGCCTGGGCGACGGCAAGTGCGGCAACGAGCCGGACCGTTTCCGGTGCGGCGAGGAGGCCGGCGATTTCGGCTGCGAATGTGCGCAGGTCGCTGGGTGGGTGGCCGGTGCTGGGGACGCGAACGGCGTCTTGGGCGAGTTCCATGACCGCGTCCGCAGCGAGGCGCGCGCGGGTCGGCCAGCGCCGGTAGATCGTGGCTCGATCCACCTCGGTGTGAGCCGCGCCTGCGCTCGGCGACAGCCCCGAGTAGCCGGTGTCAGTCAACTGAGCGCGCGCGGCCGCGAGCACCGCCCGGCGGATCCGGGCGCTCCGCCCGCCGCGCCGGGTGCGTACCGCGTCGGCTCCTGTGGGTTCGGGGCTCGCCTGCAACCACGGCGAGCGATACGTGGTCTCCAGGCTCGGCGAGCGCTGCAACTGGGTGCGCAACGTTCGTGCCGCGGAGGGAATCGTGACAATCCGTCACGGCCGCCGCCGGCGCTGCCGGCTCGTGGAGATCCCGGTGCAGGACCGGGCGCCGATTATCAAGCGCTATCTGATCCAGGTCCCGTTCGGGCGCTTGCACGTTCCGGTCGACCGCACGGCGGCGGTCTCGGGGTTCGAAGCGATCGCCGACCGCTATCCGGTTTTCCGGGTTGAGCCATATGACGGACCGCATGTGACTCACGGCCGGCCGGCGGCAAGCACCGGCGCCGAAGAGCTTCCGGGGCGCCGCAATTGAGGCGCCCGACCCGACCGGCGGTCGCCGCCGACGCCAGTGGTCAGATAATCAGTGTGCTGAGGACCCTCCGTTCGTCTCGCCAACGGCGAGGTCTACGTACCCGTCCTCGTCCATGAGAGGAGTCAGCCCCGATGATCTCTGTCGCCAGGGTCGCCGCCTCCGGTGCCTGCTGTGGGCCTGCCCGGGAATCGCCGGTCCCGGCTGATGTGTCAGCGTCCGGGGTTGGAGGATGAGCGCCCGTTACCTGGACTCCGGGCGTTCTGCTGATGAGCGGACGGCTGATCTGCTCGGCCGGATGACCGTCGAGGAGAAGGCCGGGCT
>Ga0187766_10001344_pt1 | contig 14432 bp, 13 predicted proteins | sample 0216_QUI02_MP05__4_FD_132971 | JGI IMG/M metagenome (GOLD analysis project Ga0187766, IMG submission 132971) | Tropical peat soil microbial communities from peatlands in Department of Meta, Colombia - 0216_QUI02_MP05_20_MG | ecosystem: Environmental > Terrestrial > Soil > Wetlands > Peat ... | reverse complement strand
TCTATAGGGCCAACCTGCGCCATGTGCTGCTATGCACGCAGCGGATAGCGCGACAGTTGGTGTCCGCCGGCCTCCCGGGCAGCATCGTCAACCTGACATCGATCGAAGGCGTCCGCGCCGCGCCGGGTTACGCGGCATACGCGGCCGCCAAGGCCGGCATCATCAACTACACCAAAACCGCGGCGGTCGAACTGGCGCCACATGGCATTCGCGTCAACGCACTCGCCCCGGACATCACCGTGACCGAAGGATTGCTGCGGCTCACCCTGAGGGGCTGAGCCCCGACATCGGCAATGTTGTCCCGATGGGCCGCCCCGTGCATGTCGACGAGATCGCCGGTGCCGCAGTATTCCTCGCCTCTGACATGTCGAGCTACGTCACCGGGCAGACGATCCGCGTCGACGGTGGGACCCAAGCCGCGGGCGGGTGGTACCGCCACCCGCAGACCGGGGAGTTTCGGCTCGGACCCGGCTAGTGACTCCACCCGTCGGCGGCCTGCTCGTCGAACGCGCGGTCTATCCGCTCGAACCTCCGGCGGATCGAGGCGCGCGAAGCCCGGTGCGGCAGGATGTACAGCCGGTTGGCCAGAACCGCATCGGCCGTCAGGCGGGCGACCTCGTCGACGTCGAGGACAGCGTCGTCTTCCGGCCCTGGCCCTATCGCGACCTCTTGCGCTGGCGGCGGCCCGTAGTCCGCGCCGCGGTTGCGCGCAGAGTTGGCGACGAGGTTGGTGTCCACGATCATCGGGCACAGCACCGACACACCGAGACCGTCGGCCCTGACCTCGCGGGCAAGGGCCTCCGCGAGAGCGACAACGCCATACTTGGCAACGGAATAGGGCCCGAGGCCGACATTCGCCACCAAGCCCGCGAAGGACGAGGTGAACAAGATGTGGCCGCCCCCGCCCTGCTCGAGGAGCCCGGGCAGGAACGCCTCGACACCATGAATCGCGCCCCACAGGTCGACATCGATCACCCATCGCCAGTCGTCGTGCGTCATCTGCGCGATCGGACCTGCGAGCGCGACGCCGGCGTTGTTGAACACGACGTCAACGCGGCCAAAAAGGCGGAATGCTTGCTCCGCCAGGTCAACAACGTCGTTCAGATGGCGGACGTCGCACACGACACCGTGCGCATCGAGCCCCTCGGCGTGCAGCCGCGCCACGGCTTGTTCCAGCGCGGGCCGGTCGACGTCTGCGAGCACCACCCTGGCCCCGCGGCGGGCGAACTCCGCGGTGGTGGCGAAACCGATGCCGCTCGCAGCGCCGGTGATGACCGCTCCCCGCCCGTCGAATCCGTCCATAAGACAGGACCCTACGCCGCGACTGGCGCTACTTCAGGCAGCTGCCGGCGTCGACCGGAAGCGTGACACCGGTGATGTAGCGGGATTCGTCGGACGCGAAGAACAGCACCGCGTTGCTAACGTCCTCAGGCTCCACCCAGCCGACCGGCAGTGTGTGCATCATCTGCGCGACCGGCGCGAGGTCCTCGGGGCCTGGATTTTCCAGATCAGGCCGGAACAGGCGGAACGTCCCGTCGTTCATGAACATCGGGGTGTTCACATTGGTGGGATGCACGGAGTTGACCCGAATCATGTGCTGGCCCAGCTCGACGGCGAACGCGCGCATGAGCCCCACGACGCCGTGCTTGGCCGCCACGTAGTGACCCGTATGAGGATAGGCCTTCAGCCCGCCGACCGAGCTGGTCAGGATGATCGACCCGCCGCGGCCGCCCGCGAGCAGGTACGGGACACCAGCCTTGACGGTCTTCCACACACCGGCCAGGTTTACGTCGATCATCTCGGTCCAGTCGTGTTCGCTGGTCTTGTCCAGAGTGTCCCCGCCGTTGCCGATGCCCGCATTGGCAACGATGACGTCCAGCCGGCCCAGCTGCTCCACACCGCTGTCCACGGCGGTCTTCAGCCCGTCGTAATCGCGCACGTCGACTTCGGCGGTGACGATGCGACGGTTGTGACCTTTGACCAGATCCGCGGTCTCAGCCAGGTCCTCCGGAGTGGACGCCGGGATCACGGTGTTCTCGCTGATCGGCTTGCAGATGTCGATGGCGATGATGTCGGCGCCCTCTTGTGCCAATCGCACCGCGTGACTGCGGCCCTGGCCGCGCGCCGCACCGGTGATGAACGCGACCTTGCCTTCGACTCGCCCAGCCATCGTTACCTCGTTTCTGTTTCACATTGGGCTAGATATGCGTCCGTGCCTCAGGCGAGCACAGCAGGCATTGCCTCCCATCCCCGTACGGTGGACGTCGGAGACAACTTGGCGTCGGTGAGGTCGACGTCCCACTCCGGGAACCGTTGCAAGATTTCCTCCAGCGCGATACGTCCCTCGAGACGAGCCAACGCCGAGCCGAGGCAGTAGTGGGTTCCGACGCTGAACGCCAGATGCTGACGCGGGGTGCGGCGAATGTCGAAAACGTCGCCGTCGGGCGAGAATTGACGATGGTCGCGGTTGGCCGCTCCAACGAGCATCATCATGACACTGCCCGCCGGCACTGTCTGGTCGTAGTATTCGACGTCGCGGGTGACGTACCTGGCCACGTGGGGAGCCGGTGACTCGTAGCGCAGCAGCTCTTCCACGGCCGCCGGGATCAATGCGGGGTTTTCGACGAGCTGGCGACGCTGATCCGGATGCTCGGCCAATACCTTGCCCGCCCAGCCGATCAGCCGTGTGGTGGTCTCGTTACCGGCACCCGACACCACACTGACATAGGTGAGCAGTTCCTCGCGGGTCAGCCGCCGCCGGGTTCCCCTCTCGTCCTCGAACTCGACGCTGAGCAGTTCGGTCATGATGTCATCCGACGGGTGTTCGGCACGCCAGTCGATGTAGCGGGCGAAGAAGTCACCGCCCGCCATGCCCTCCGCGGCCGCCTTCATGGGCTTGCCGGCCTCGGTGCGCATCTGCGCGTTCGCGAAATCCCGGGCAGCTTCTTGGTCCTCTTCGGGAACTCCGAGCAGCATGCCGATCACGCGCATCGGCATCTGCGCCCCCAGGTCGGCGACGAAGTCGAACCGGTCCGTGCCGATCAGCGGATCCAAACTGCGAGCGCAGAATTCGCGGATCTTGGCTTCTAGGTCGCCGATCTTGCGCGGCGTGAACATGCGGGCCAGCAGTTTGCGGTGGACATCGTGGATCGGCGGGTCCTCGAATATGATCACACCGGGCGGCATGTCGATGTTCGCCTTGATCAGTTCCAGGATCGCGCCGCGTGCGGAGCTGAAGGTCTCGTGATCGACCAGTGCCCGGTCGACATCAGCGAATCGGCTCAGCGCGTAAAAGTCATGCTGCTCGTTGTAATACAGCGGCGCGTCTTCGCGAAGCCGTCGAAACGCCGGGTAGGGATCGGCATTGATCTCGACGTCGTACGGGTCGTAGTACACGTCGCTGGCAGCGCTGACTGTCACCGGGTCTCGCCTCTCGCCGGAGCCGCGTAGTTGGAACGACTTTCCGCAACTCTGTCATCAGCCACCCGTGAGTGTCAACGCCGAATCCGTTTTCGCTATTTGTAGTTCTGAAAATTGGAGAATCCAATTCTCCGACTGGTTTCCATGTGCGATATTCGAACTACTACTTTCGCCGCCGACGTCTCGATCGGCGGCTCGCGCCTCCGGCATGCGAGTAGGTCGGGCGCACAGCTCGCGAAAGCGCTGTTTTCGGTATCCGGTAACCTAATTCTTACGGCCGTCGCGGGCGAAGCCGCGCGAGCAGAAGTCCCACACCTCGTCGGCGGTGATGGGATGGATCGTCGCATCATCGGTGCCGCCGCTGGATTGCGCGATGAACATCACCGTCTGCATCGTCATGGCCGCCATCCGCTTGGGATTGATGTCGGGGCGCAACTGGCCCGCGGTGCCGGCGTCTTCCATGAGTTCGGTGAGCAACGCCAGAAGCGGTGCGTGCGCAACCTTGACCTCAGCCGGATGCGAGAGGAGAAGTCGCGGAGCAAAGTCGGTGAACAGTGGGCGCTTCGCGGTCGGGTCGGGGCGTGAGACCTCGAACAGCAGCTGGACGGCGACCTTTAACCGCTCGAGCGGATCGGAATGGCTTTCAGTGGCGGCGCGAATCTGGTCGGCTGACCGGCTCAGCGCGTCTTCGAACAGGGCAAGCAGCAGTTCGTGCTTCCCGTCGAACTGCAGGTAAAAGCTCCGCAACGATTGTCGGGACCGGTCGACAACCTCCTGGACGGTGAAGTCTGTGCTGCCCTTTTCGATGATGATGGCCTGGGCCGCATCGAGGAAGCGTTGCACGCGTTGTGCAGCCCGCAGTTTTGCCGTCTTGATGGAGCGCTCGACCGCGCGCTGCTTCCAGGCTGGTTCTTCGCTGGGGCCGGTCACGGGCGGCTCGGATGATTGCCGTGAAGGGAGAACATGATTGAACCGTACCGGAGAACGCCGTGGCATCGCTGTGCTCGACCCCCTTACGTACGACGTGCCGGAGATTGTAACTTTCTCATGATGAGAATACTATTCTCTTAGGCGTGCTTATGGAAGCGGAATCAAAAATCGTGGGGCGCTAGGCCGAGGAGTGCCGCGCAGCTGACCTTTGATGCCGACGTCGAGCGGGTTCCGCGCCGAATTCGTGGCATTCCTGGAGGAGCACCTGCCCTCGGAGGCCGAGGCGGGCGAGCGGCCGCGGTCGTGCTCGCACATCCCGGATTGGGCCCGGCGCTGGCAGCGACTGTTGTTCGATCACCGGTGGCTGCTGCCGGGCAATCCACCGGAGTTCGGCGGTCGCAACGCCACGATCCTGCAGCAGTACGTGCACGCCGAGGAGTTGTCGCACCGGCGGATCTATCAGAGTTTCAATCCGCAGGGCGTCGGCATTGTCGCGGCGTCGGTGCTGTCGTTCGGTTCCGATGAGCAAAAGCACCGTTGGGCGGTGCCGATTTTGCGGGCCGAGATGACCGCGTCGCTGGGGATGAGTGAACCGGGTGCGGGCTCAGATCTGGCGTCGTTGCGCACGCAGGCGGTGCTCGACGGCAACCATTTCGTGGTCAACGGCCAGAAGGTGTGCACGTCGGGTGCCCACGACGCCGATGTGTTGCTGACTTTTGTGCGCACCGATCCGAATGCCGCAAAACATAAGGGCATCAGCGCGTTGCTGATCCCAACTGACACTCCCGGTGTGGTGCGCCGGCCGTTCGCGTCGGCGTGTGATCGCGACGATATCGATTTCAACGAGGTGTTTTTCACCGATGTGCAGGTGCCAGCGGAAAATTTGGTGGGTCCGCTGAATCAGGCGTGGCAGGTGGCAACCGGGTCCCTGGGTCACGAACGCACCATGCTCTGGTTGGGGTATGCCGACCGATTACAGGAACTGATCGTTGATTTCCGGCCGTCGGAAGTGCTCGACAAGGATCGGTACGCCACCCTGGTCATGGATGCCCAGGCGCTGCGGCTGCTCGGGTCCGCCGCTCTCGCGCGGGCCAATCGCGGCGAGGAGGACGTGCCGGGCCTGTCGGTACTGAAGTTGCTCGGCTCCGAGGCGGTGCAGAACGCGTCCGAGCACGCACTGACCGCCGCAGGCGCGGACGGGCTCATCCATCCCGCCGTCACGGGTCCCTTCGCGCCGCTGAACTTGGATGACCACTACGGCAGCTGGTTTGATCGCTACCTTCGCAGCTTCGCCGGCACCATCGCGGGTGGCACATCCGAAATTCAGCGCAACATCATCGCCGAGCGAATACTCGGCCTGCCCCGCAGTTGAAGAAGCCGAGCGGCTGCGGCGGTCACGACTGCCGCGAAACGACGGCGCCAACTGGAGCGGGAGAATGCCACCTTGAAGCGGCTGCTGGGGGAGGCGGAGTTGGAGAAGGCCGCGCTGAAGGAGATCGCCAAGGGGGAATTCTAAGCCCGGCCCGCCGCCGCGCCGCCGTGCACCGTCTGCAGGCGGTGATGGGGGTCAGCGAGCGGTTCGCGTGCAGGGTGGTCGGGCAGCATCGATCCACTCAACGGTAGCGGGCTCCGGCGCAGACACCCGATGATCCCGACCGGAGCCTGCGGGAGTGGCTGCGCGCCTATGCCGGCCGCCATCCGCGCTGAGGTGTAACCCGGTTATGGGCGTGCGTGGCGTGCACAGACGCGCAGGTCGTTCACCATCGCGCATAACGTGTGGTCCCCGACTGGTCCCCAAGATGAACGTGAACTCTCCGTGGGCTCGCTGCGGGCCTGTGGCTACAGCGAGGAGTGAGTGGCTTGGTAACGCAAGGCCCTGAGACGCGGGACCTTTGGCCCGTGCGATCAGTGCCGGTCCAAGCGCACGGTTGACGAATGAGGCAGTGGCTTCGCCACGCGATGGCGGGTTCGTCGGAACGACGACTGAGGCCGGGTTCCGGGCGTACAAGCATCGCGATTCCTGCGGCGCGTGGCCAAAAGCCAGCGGCGGCTGCAGCCGCGTGGACAGACCGCATGATCCTCCCGCCGTGCAGGTGTATCCGCCCGGCAGCTGGGGCCTGCCTCCGCAGACCGGCTGGTCGAACACTACGGAGGCTGGCGCGATCCCTGGACCGGCCCATGACCAACACGTCGCCGACAAGAGGAAGTGACCGAAAATGACCGTCGTCGAGACACCCCCGGCCGGAACCGAGGACCTTTCCCGGCAGGAATGGGCCATCCAAAACGGCGCGAAAGCTGTCCACGGCAGTATCACGGACCGGGTGCTGCGGCTTTACGACGCGATCCGGGCGTCGTATCGGCCCCGGGTCACGCTGGAGCGGGCGATCTATTTCACCGAGTCGTTCCAAACGACCGAAGGTCAACCGCTGGTGCTGCGCTGGGCCAAGGCGCTCAAACACATCGCCGAGAACATCTCGGTGACGATCTTCGATGACGAGCTGGTCGTGGGCCGGCCCAACACCTGGCTGGGCCGATACAGCTTGGTCTACCCGGAGTTAGACGGCAGCCTGCTGCAGGCCGGGGCCGACGCGTTCGCAGCGGCCGAGCAAGCCGGGTCACGCGAGGCGGTTATCGTGACGCCCGAGGACCGCAAGATCATCGACGAGCAGCTGTTCCCGTACTGGAACGGCAAGGACTTCACCCCCAGCTTTGTGCGCGCGCTGCCCGAAGAGTCGCGGTTGATCTCGTTCGGCCCCGACCCCAACAACATCGGAGTCACACAGACTTTCGTCGTCTTGAGTTCGTCTACGATGCGCCACTCCCAGAACTGGGTGATCGACTGGGAGAAGCTGCTGACCCGGGGATGCAGCGGCATCCGCGAAGAGGCCAAGGCGAAGCTGGCTGCACTTGAAGACCCGCGTGACCTCGCCCTCAAAAAGCCGTTCTACGAGGCGGTGGTCATCACCTGTGACGCACTGGCGCTGTGGGCGCGGCGTTACGCCACACTGGCGGCGGCGATGGCCGATGCCGAAGTCAACCCGCAGCGGAAACAGGAACTTCAGGACATCAGCCAGGTGTGCGCGTGGGTGCCCGAGAACCCTGCCCGCACCTTCCTTGAGGCCATCCAGGCGCAGTGGTTCGCCCAACTGTTCTCCCGGCTGGAGGAACTGATCGGCGGGCAGATCTGCATGGGGCGCTTCGACCAGTTCTTCTACCCCTACTACGAAAAAGACCTTGCCGAGGGCCGGATTACGCAGGAGGCGGCGCAGGAGCTATTTCAGTGCCTGTGGCTGAACATGATGCAAAGCGTCGAGTCGCAGATGTCGCCGGCGGCCGCGAAGGGCAGGGAGGGTTTCTCCCACCACGAAACGGTGACCATCGGCGGCCAGACACCCGACGGCCACGACGCCACCAACGAATTGTCTTATCTGATCTTGGAATCCACCCGGCCGCTGAAATCCAGCTACCCAGAGCTGGCGGCGCGCATCCACGCCAACACCCCCGACTGGTTCCTGCACGCGGTCGCCGACGCGAACAAGGACGGCAAGGGCTCGCCCAAGCTCATCAACGACGAGTTCCTTGTCCCGTTCTTCCTCAGTCACGGGGTGCGGGTGGGCGAGGCGCTCGACTACGCAACGTCGGGCTGCACCGAATCGCGCCTGCCGAACCGCGAAACCGGCAAGACGGGCAACTCGGCGATCAATTACGGCGCGGTGCTGGAGATGACCCTGCGCAACGGCCGGATCAAGTTCTGGAACGACGTGCAATTCGGTCTGCAAACCGGTGATCCGCGCACCTTCGCGACCTACCAGGACATATGGAATGCCTACCGGGCGCAGCTGCTCAACTGCGTCAGGCACGCCATGATTCAGGTGTATGTCGCGCTGGCGCTCAAACCCCGATACATTGCTGCCCCGTTCTGCTCGATGCTGCACGATCTGGCCATGGAGCAGGGCCGCGATCTGCATACCCACGGCTACTACTTCCCGGGCGCATTGGATGCGTCCTGCATCGACGGGGTCGGCGGTTTCGGCACTTGCATCGATTCGCTGGCCGCGATCAAGCACCTGATCTATGACACCAAGAAGGTCACCTGGGATCAGCTGCTGGATGCGCTGGAAAACAACTGGGAGGGACAGGAAGTCCTGCGTCAGCTGTGCCTGAACGCACCCAAGTACGGCAACGGCATCGAGTGGGTGGATGAGATCGGTTTCGAGATCCAGCGCACCATCATGGAGTACTGCGAGCAGCACCCCAAGCCGCACGGCCAGACGTTCAACATGCGGATCATCCCGATCACCTATCACGTCCCGTCCGGCAGGGTCACCGCGGCCACTCCCAACGGCAGGGTCGCCGGGGAGTTTCTGTCCGAAGGCATCTCGCCCTCGCACGGCATGGACACCAAGGGGCCCAGCGTGACGCTGACCTCTATTGCCCGGGCGACCTGCCATGCCTACAAGACGCACCGCGAAGACCTGATCAACATGAAGGTCGCCCCGTCCACGGTGGCCGGCGAAGCCGGCACCCGCAGGCTGATGCAGCTGTTTCGGGTGTGGTGCGAGCAGAAGCACTCGCACATCCAGTTCAACGTGCTGAACCGCCAGTCACTGCTGGACGCGCAGAAACATCCCGAGTTGTACCGGGATTTGGTCGTGCGGATCGCCGGATACTGCGCGTACTTCGTCGACCTGTCACCGGCCCAGCAGGCCGAGATCATCGCCCGCACCGAAGAACGCATCTGAGCACGCCGCACGGAGGAAATGTTATGGAGCTCAAGGGAAAGACCGCGATCGTCACCGGGGCAGGCCGGGGCATTGGTGAGGGGATCGCCAAGGCCGTGGGGCGCGAAGGCGCCAATGTCGTCGTCAACAACCGGGGCATGGATGCCGCTGAGGCGGTGGCCGGGGCCATCGAGCGTGACGGCGGCTCGGCGATGGCCTACCAGGCCGACGTGACCAAGAAGGACGAGATCGACGCGATGGTCGACGCCGTCGTCGAACGATTCGGAACCGTTGACATCTTGGTCAACAACGCCGGCATCGAATCGACGCCGCGACTGCTCAAGGACATCACCGAAGAGCAGTGGGACCGGGTGCTGAACGTGAACTTGAAGGGCGTCTTTCTGTGCTGCCAAGCGGTTATCCCGGTGATGATGAAGCAGAACAAGGGCCGCATCATCAACATCAATTCCCTGGCCGGGCGCCGGATGACGTTTTTCGGCAGCGCCGACTACACCGCGTCTAAACACGGCGGAGTCGGTTTGACTCAACACTTGGCCTGGGAATTGGCGGACAGCAACATCACCGTGAATGCGATATGCCCGGGCGCGACACTCACACCGCTGGCCGAGCGGGGCTCCACACCGGAGTACCGCGAGATGGTTCGCAAGCGGCTCATTCCGCTTGGCCGCTGGTGCACACCTGACGACATCGCCGGCGCTGTCATCTATTTCGCCAGCGACCGTGCCGACATGGTGACGGGTCAACTGCTGGATGTTGACGGCGGAGCCATGACCGGCTACGGCGAAGACGTGCGCCCCCTGATCCGGCAGCGGATGGAAGAAGAGCAGGCCAAAGCGCGCGGCCCCGCCTGAACAACCCGGCAGTCCACAGAAAGAGGCAAGTGATGGACACGTCGCCAGAGCGCATCGCGATCAATTCCGGTGGCGGCTATGTACCGGGCCTCAACGCGGTGGTGACGGGCGCGGTGCTCGCGGCGAGCAGGCTGGGCACCGAAATTGTCGGTATCCGTGACGGGTACGACGGGTTGCTCGACGACGCTTACCTCCAGAGCGGACTGGTGACCCTCGACCCGCAGATCGTCGAAACCCTGGAGCCGGGCGGCGGCAGCATCTTGGGGGCCGCGCCCCGACACGACCCGTTCCGGGTGCGCACAATCACTGTAGAGAACTTCGTCGAAGAGGTCGACCGCTCTGATGAGCTGCTGGAGCGACTCCGCGCAGAAAACATCGACGCCGTCATCTCCGTCGTCGGCGGCAGTTCGATCACCGGATCGCACGCGCTGAGCGTCGCCTTCAAGTTGAGCCGCAAAGGCTTACCCACGGTCTGCATTCCCAAATCAGTGGAGAACGACATCGCCGCCACCGCGCTGTCCTTCGGCTACAACAGTGCGCTCAGCCACACGACCGAGACTCTTGACCGGGTAGCCACCGGAGCCCGCGACGCCCGTCGACTCGCCGTGGTCGAACTCCTCGGGTATCACGCAGGATGGCTTGCCCTTCAATCCGGAATCGCCGCCTGCGCCGAGGCCGTGCTCATCCCGGAAATCCCGTACGACCTGAAGGCCGTCGCGGCACATCTGACGGCCAGCGAACGGGCGGGGCGAAGACCATCGCTCGTGGTCGTCGCCGAGGGGGCGACACCGAAAGATATCCGTGGCGGTGACGCACCGGCCGACCAGCTGGACAGCCTGCGGAAAAGCCTGTCGCCGTTGTCCGACCTGCGGTTCGGCGAAGGGGCCCGGGTCATCGACCGCTCAGGGTCAGCGGCCGAGAAAGTGGCCCTGGAGCTGCAGCAGTTGACCGACCGCGAGACGCTTCCGCTCACACTCGGACAACTCGTTCGCGCTGGGCGCCCGACGGCGCTGGACCGCCAGCTCGGACTGAGCTACGGCGCCGCCGCGGTGGTGGCTCTTCACGGCGGCACGGTGGGCGTGATGGTGGCGTTCGAACCGCCGGACGTGAAACTCGTCCCGCTCGCGCAGGCCATCAACAAGGTCAGGACGGTGCCGCTCGACAGCGCGTTCATCCAAACGGCCCGCGCATTGGGTATCTGCCTGGGCGACTAAAGGATTGACGGAGCACTCGATGGACACCGAACACCTCACCGGCCTGGTCCTGAACATTCAGCACTTCTGCACCGACGACGGCCCGGGCATCCGCACCACCGTCTTCCTGAAAGGCTGCTCGCTGCGCTGCAAATGGTGCTGCAACCCCGAAAGCATCGGCCGCAAACCCGAACTCGCCTACAACATCGACAAGTGCATCGGACAGAAGGCCTGCGGACGGTGCCTGCAGCCGCCGGTTCCCGAGGGCGCCATGTACGTGCTCGACGGTCCCGACGATCGCGTGCACGTCAACTGGGATCTCGCCAGCGAATGCGGCGAGGAAACAACATCGGTGTGCCCGACCGGAGCCCTATACATATTCGGCCAAGAGATGACCGTCGAGGAGGTCCTCAAGGAAGTCGAGCAGGACAGCCCCTTCTACGACGAGTCAGGCGGGGGGATCACGTTAAGCGGCGGCGAGTGCCTGCTGCAGCCGGACTTCAGTGCCGCGCTGCTTGCCGGTGCACACGAACGAGGCATCAACACCGCGATCGAAACGGCCGGCAACGTGCCCTGGGCATTCATGGACAAGGTGCTCCCACACGTCGACGTGATGCTTCACGATCACAAGCTGATCGACCCGCAACGCCATCGGCAATGGGTTGGCGCGCCCAACAGCCGGATCCGCGACAACTACAAGAAGGCCTACGAGACATACCCGGACAAGACCTTCATTGCCCGCACCCCGATGGTGCCCGGGGTGAACCTGACCGAGGAACACGTTCGCGGGATCCTCGAGTTCATCCGGCCCTACAAGAACGTCGTCGACTACCAGCTGTTGCCCTACCACCGCTACGGCGAGGCCAAATACGGCTTTTTGGGCAGAGTCTACGAGCTCGCCGACTTCAAACCCCCGCCGCCCGAAACGATGCAGCGACTGCGGTCGATCATCGACGAGGCGTTCGGACGCACAGCGAGCCCACGATGAACACCGTTCCGCTATTGCGCGGCTTCTACCAGACAGCATATGTCACAGCTGATCTGGACGCCGCCATGCGCATGCTCGCCGCGACGCACGGCATCGAGCGATTCCGCGTCAAGCGCGACGTTCCCGGACTCCCGGGCATGCCCGAGATGGTGATGCACCAGGCGCACGTGTACATCGGCCCCATCCAGATCGAGTTGATCCAACCGGCCGGCGGCGACGACGGCCTGTACCGTGACTTCTGCGCACCAGACCCCGGGGCGATTCGTTATCACCACGTCGGTATGTGGATCGACAATGAGGCTGAGTACGAAGCGCTACCCTCTGCGCTTGCACAACACGACATCCCCGTCGTGTTCAGCGCCTCAATCCCGAACGTCGGCGGTGCCCTCTACGCCGATGCCCGCCCAGCGCTGGGTCACTACCTCGAATACGTCCACTTCCGCCCAGACGTGAAAGACACCTACTACGCCGACGTCCCGCGCTATTGAGGCCGTGACCGGTGATGGATAACCGCCAGCGCATCCTGGACTTCCGCAATCGGCCCCCGCTGCCGCCGTATGCCCCGATCTTCGACCTTAAGCAAAACCTGTTGGCCAACCGGGTAAAACGCACAGCGGTCGAGCTGTGGTTTCACTGGTTGACCAAGAGCATTCGACCGTGCCGCAATCGCGGAGCCGCCACGATGACACCCTCGATGCAGATGATCGGGAACCCAGACGCGATGGCGCAGTGGTGGCGCGAGATCGACGCCGCCGGCATCGACGCCGTCGTCAGCGTCGGCCGACTCTCCGACGACCGCGGCAGTATCGACGCCGCGACACTGGCCGATCTGCAACGCCAATACCCCGGCCGCTTCTACGGGCTGGCGCCAGTCAGCCTGGAGCAGGAGGTGGCGCTGACCGTCGCCGACTGCGAACGCGCGGTATGCGATCTCGGGCTGCGGGGCGTCAACATGGAACCGGGCATCCGTAAGCGCGGCGGACCCAGCCACGTCGATAACCCCGACTTCTACCCGATCTACGAGGCGATGGCCGCGCTGGGCGCCCCGGTGATGATCTACACCAGCCCTTTTGCCGGGCCCAACCCCTACCTGGTCAACGACATGGCCCCCTACGAACGGGTGCTCCAGCACTTCCCAAGACTGACCCTGATCCTCGGACACGGCGGATACCCGCGCATCACGCAGGTACTCGATGCCGCCGCGAAACACCAGAATCTGTATGTGTGCCAAGACATCTACACCTTCTGGCCGGCCGGGCATCTGTACCGGCAAGCGATCGAACGGTTGCAGGATCAGTTCGTCTTCGGAACCTCTTACCCTTTCAGCTCCATGGCCGAGGCGGTGGGGGACACGCTGAAGTTGCCGCTCAGCCCGGCCACAATGGAGAAATACCTGTGGGAAAACGGGAGTCGCCTGCTGGGACTGCACGCATCTGGCCAGCAAGATAGCCAGTCAATGGGTCATTCTGATTGACAACAGAATTCGTAAACCCCAGGAAAGAGAAACCGAAGATGACTGGAGACGCGGTAGCGCCGCCGTTTCGAGCAGAACACCACGCCGATGTCGGCCCGTGGGATTCGGCGAGCTTGGCAAGGCTGCGCGAATGGGATCCCGAATGGGCGGATGCATGCGCGACGATGGCGACCAATCCCTGGCGCAGAGGGACCCTGAGCCCCAAGTTCGTCGAATTGGTCAGCTTGGGCTTGGCGATGGCCTGCACCAACCTTGATGCACAGGCGACGCGGCGGCATATGCGCGCCGCACTTGCCGCTGGCGCAACACGCCAGGAGCTTCTGTTCGTGGTCAAGTGTGCGACCGTGCTGTCGATCCACTCGTGCAGCGTCGCTGCCCCGATCCTGCTCGAAGAGGCTCAAGCCAGTGGGGTTGAACGAGTTCCCCGGACCCGCGACGAAGCCACTCCGGCCTGTGATGCCATGCACGCTACCGGACAGTGGAATGACGCCTGGAATCCCATTTTCGATCTTGACCCGGTATGGACCGACCAATTCATGGCGACCGGCGTCGGGATCTACCAAAGCGGCGTCATGTCAGCCAAAGACGTCGAGCTTCTCAGCATCGCCCTGGATGCGTCGTTCACCCATCTCTATTCACCCGGCATTCGCCGGCATATCAAGGGCGCGCTGCAAGCCGGTGCCACTACCCAGGAGATCATGGACGTCCTCAAGCTCTGCGTTGCCCAAGGCGTACAAGCCGCCAACCTCGGTGTTGCGATCCTCGCCCAGGAGCTCAACGGGGATGGGTCCTAAGAACTTGATACCAGCAAAGAAAATCCTCACACCGCACTAG
>Ga0187766_10001343_pt1 | contig 14434 bp, 11 predicted proteins | sample 0216_QUI02_MP05__4_FD_132971 | JGI IMG/M metagenome (GOLD analysis project Ga0187766, IMG submission 132971) | Tropical peat soil microbial communities from peatlands in Department of Meta, Colombia - 0216_QUI02_MP05_20_MG | ecosystem: Environmental > Terrestrial > Soil > Wetlands > Peat ... | reverse complement strand
GGTCAGCCGCCTGTACCGGGTGGTGCCGGACATGGCCGGGGTCCGCGCGTACATCGCCCGCTACGCCGAGCACCGGCACGATCCCCAAGGCCCGCCGTACGAGATCGACGGCGTGGTGGTGAAGGTCGACCAGATCGCGCTGCAGCAACTGCTCGGCTCGACCAGCCGAGCGCCGAGGTGGGCCATCGCCTACAAGTACCCGCCGGAGGAAGTCACCACCCGGCTGCTGGACATCAGGGTGAACGTCGGGCGGACCGGCCGGGTCACCCCGTTCGCGGTCATGGAACCGGTCAAGGTCAGCGGTTCGACGGTGGAGAACGCCACCTTGCACAACGCGGACGAGATCAAGCGCAAGGATGTCCTGGTCGGCGACATGGTGATCCTGCGCAAGGCCGGCGACGTGATTCCCGAGGTCCTGGGGCCGGTGGCCGACCTGCGCACCGGGACGGAGCGGGAGTTCGAGTTCCCCGCCTCGTGCCCGGCCTGCGGTACAGCGCTGACCCGCGACGAGGGCGAGGTCGACTGGCGCTGCCCCAACGCGAGGTCCTGCCCGGCTCAGCTCCGCGAGCGCCTCTTCCACCTGGCCGGGCGCGGGGCCTTCGACATCGAGGTGCTCGGTTACGAGGCGGTGAGCGCGCTGCTGGACTGCGGCCTGGTCGCCGACGAAGGAGACCTGTTCGCGCTCACCGCCGAGCAGCTGGCCACGTGCCCGTTCTTCGTGGTCAAGCAGGGTTCGCTGAGCGCCAACGCCGTCAGGCTGCTGGACAACCTGACCGAGGCGCGGACCAGGCCGCTGTGGCGTATCCTCGTCGCGCTGTCCATCCGGCACGTCGGGCCTACCGCGGCCCGGGCGCTGGCGGCCGAGTTCGGCTCGCTGGACGCGATCGAGGAGGCGAGCGCGGATGCGCTGGCCGCCGTGGACGGGGTCGGGCCGACGATCGCAGCGTCGCTGCGCGACTGGTTCACCGTCAACTGGCACCGGGCGATCGTGGCCAAGTGGCGAGCGGCCGGGGTGCGGCTCGAGGACGAGGGCTTCGACCCCACCCGCGCCGCCGCGCGCCTGCTGGCCGGCGTCACCGTGGTGATCACCGGTACGCTGGCCTCCCTCAGCCGCGACGAGGCCGGCGAGGCCGTCCGGCAGGCCGGCGGCAAGTTGACGTCCTCGGTGTCGAAGAAGACCGACTTCGTGGTGGCCGGCGAGAACGCCGGCTCCAAGTACGACAAGGCGGTCGAGCTGGGCGTGCCCATCCTGGACGAGGCCGGCTTGCGTACCCTCCTCGCCGACGGCCCCGGCGCGGTACGTCCGCAGCAGTAGCTCCTGCCGGTCATCGCGGATCGCTACCCCGGGCAGGCCCGGCGCTGTCGAAGGCCACGCTGACGGCGTTATTGGTTTCGGGCTGCCTCCGCCCGGCCCTTCTTTTCCCCCGAACCCACCCTAGGATGGCGTGCATGTCCATCACCCGTGATGAGGTCGCGCACCTGGCCCGGCTGGCCAGGATCGCGCTCAGCGACGCGGAACTCGACCATCTGGCGCCCCAACTGGATCAGATCATCACGGCGGTCGCGCAGGTCCAGGAGGTCGCCGCCGAGGGCATCCCCCCGACGTCGCATGCGACCGGCCTGACCAACGTGTTCCGCGACGACGTGCCGGTCCCGTGCCTCACCCCCGACGCCGCCCTCGACCAGGCGCCCGCGGTCGAGCAGCAGCGGTTCAAGGTGCCGAGAATCCTGGGGGAGGAGTGATGGATCTCACCCGCCTGACCGCGGCCGAGCTGTCGGCCGCGCTGGCCGCCGGGGAGGTATCCGCGACCGAGGTCACCCGGGCGCACCTGGACCGGATCGCCGCCGTCGACGGTCGCGTGCGCGCCTTCCTGCACGTCGCGGCGGACAGCGCGCTGGCCCAGGCCGCGGACATCGACGAAAGGCGCAGGGCCGGGGAGGTACTGGCCCCGCTGGCCGGCGTCCCGGTCGCGGTCAAGGACCTGTTCACCACGATCGGCATGCCCACCACCTGCGGCTCGCGCATCCTGGAGGGCTGGCACCCGCCGTACGACGCGACGATCACCCGGCGGCTGAAGCGGGCCGGGGCGGTCATCCTCGGCAAGACCAACATGGATGAGTTCGCCATGGGCTCGTCCACCGAGAACTCCGCGTACGGCCCGAGCCGCAACCCGTGGGACCTGGACCGGGTCCCCGGCGGCTCGTCCGGCGGCTCCTCGGCGGCGATCGCGGCCTACGAGGCGCCGCTGGCCATCGGCACCGACACCGGCGGGTCGATCCGCCAGCCCGCGGCGGTGTGCGGGATCGTCGGGGTCAAGCCGACCTACGGCGGCTCGTCCCGGTACGGGGTGGTCGCGTTCGCCTCGTCGCTGGACACGCCGGGGCCGCTGGCCCGGACCGTGCTCGATGCGGCGCTGCTGCACGAGGCGATCTCCGGCCACGACCCGTGCGATTCCACCTCGATCGACGCGCCGGTGCCGCCGGTGGTGGCGGCGGCGCGCGAGGCCGACGTGAGCGGCATGCGGATCGGCGTGGTGACCGAACTGAGCGGAGACGGCTACCAGCCGGGCGTGCTGTCCAGGTTCGCCGAGGCCGTCGAGCTGCTCGAGTCGCTGGGCGCCAAGGTCACCGAGGTGTCCTGCCCGCACTTCAGGTACGCGCTGCCCGCCTACTACCTGATCGCGCCCAGCGAGTGCTCGTCCAACCTGGCCAGGTTCGACGCGATGCGCTACGGCCTGCGGGTGGGCGACGACGGGACCAGGGACGCCGAGGAGGTCATGGCGCTGACCCGCGAACAGGGTTTCGGCGCCGAGGTGAAGCGCCGCGTCATCCTCGGCACCTACGCGCTGTCCAGCGGCTACTACGACGCCTACTACGGCAAGGCCCAGCAGGTGCGGACGCTGATCATCAGGGACTTCGACGCCGCGTTCGGCCAGGTCGACGTGCTGGTCTCACCGTCCACGCCGACCACGGCGTTCCCTGTCGGCGAGCGGGTCGACGACCCGCTGGCGATGTACGTGGCCGACCTGTGCACGATCCCGTCGGACCTGGCGGGCAACGCGGCGATCTCGGTCCCGTGCGGGCTGGCGCCCGAGGATGGCCTGCCGGTCGGGCTGCAGGTCATGGCGCCCGTGCTGGCCGACGACCGGATGTACCGGGTGGCCGCCGCCACGGAAGCGGCCTTCACCGACCGCTGGGGCCATCCGCTGCTCGCCCAGGCGAAGGGGCTCCCGTCATGAGCACCATCGATACGCTGGTGCCGTTCGCCGAGGCGATGGAATGCTACGAGCCGGTGATCGGGCTGGAGACGCACGTCGAGCTGGGCACCAGGACCAAGATGTTCTGCGGCTGCACGACGGTCTTCGGGGCGGACCCGAACACCCAGGTGTGCCCGGTCTGCCTGGGCCTGCCCGGATCGCTGCCGGTGGTGAACCGGACGGCCATCGAGTACACGATCAGGATCGGCCTGGCCCTGAACTGCACGATCGCCACCTGGTGCCGGTTCGCGCGGAAGAACTATTTCTACCCCGACATGCCGAAGAACTTCCAGATCTCCCAGTACGACGAGCCGCTGTGCACGGACGGCTGGCTGGACGTGCAAGTGGGCGAGGCGACGTTCAGGATCGGCATCGAGCGGGTGCACCTGGAGGAGGACACCGGCAAGTCCCAGCACGTGGGCGGGGCCACCGGGCGGATCCACGGCGCCGAGTACTCGCTGGTCGACTACAACCGCGCGGGCATCCCGCTGGTGGAGATCGTGACCAAGCCGGTCGAGGGGACCGGGGCGGACGCACCCGACGTGGCCAGGGCCTACGTGACCGAGCTGCGGGGCCTGGTCCGCGCCCTGGGCGTCTCCGACGTGCGGATGGAGGAGGGCTCGCTGCGCTCCGACGTGAATGTCTCGCTGGCGCCGCGCGGCTCGGGCCGCTGGGGGAAACGGACGGAGACCAAGAACGTCAACTCGCTGCGCTCGGTGGAACGCGCGGTCCGGTTCGAGATCGAACGGCAGGCCGCGGTGCTCGACACCGGAGGGCGGGTCATCCAGGAGACCAGGCACTTCCACGAGGACACCGCGACCACGACATCCGGGCGGTCCAAGGAGGAGGCCCAGGATTACCGCTATTTCCCCGAACCCGACCTGGTGCCGGTCGCCCCGCCGGCCGAATGGGTGGCGCAGATCCGGGCCGCGCTGCCCGAGGCGCCCCCGGAGCGGCGGGCCCGGCTGCGGGCCGAATGGGGCCTGTCGGAGGCGGAGATGGCCACGCTGGAAAACGCCGGCGCGGTCGAGAAGGTGGCGGAGACCATCGCGGCGGGCGCCTCGCCGTCCGACGCGCGCAAGTGGTGGCTCGGTGAACTGGCCCGCAAGGCCAACGACGCGGGCCTCGAGCTGGCCGGCCTGGCTATCACGCCTGTTCAGGTGGCCCGGGTGGCCGAACTGGTCTCCTCCGGCGCCCTCAACGACCGTCTCGCCCGGGACGTGATCGACGCGGTGCTGGCCGGCGAGGGCACGCCGGACGAGGTGGTGGCAGCCCGCGGGCTGGCCGTGGTCAGCGACGAGGGCGCGCTCAACGCAGCCATCGACGAGGCGATCGCCGCCCATCCCGACATCGCCGCCAAGGTCCGCGAGGGTAAGGTGCCAGCGGTCGGCCCGCTGGTCGGCGCCGTCATGAGGGCCACCGGCGGCCAGGCCGACGCCGCCCGTGTCCGCCAGCTGATCCTGGACCGCCTGACCTGACCATGGCTGATACACCGGCCCGCAAGGGCCCGGCCGACCCGGGCCGCGCCAGGCGCTGGCGCGAACTGCTGGCCAGCGAGCGGGACGCCGCGGCGCTCTACTCGCGGCTCGCCGAGTCGGAGACCGGCGAGCGGCGGGAGATCCTGGCCGAGCTCGCGGACGTCGAGCGCAGGCACGCGGCGCACTGGGAGGGCAAGCTTGCCGACGCCGGGGAGCGGGTACCGCCGCCGGGCGCCCCGAGCCTGCGGACCAGGGTCCTGGCCCTGGCCGCCCGGCGGCTGTCCACCCAGGCCGTGCTGCCCATGATCGAGCGTGCGGAGCGGTCCGACGCTGGCGTGTACGACCTGGACCCGGACGCCGCGCCGGGAATGGCCGACGACGAACGCGGACACGCCCGCACCCTCGCCAAGCTGGGCGCCGGCGGGCGCCCGGACCCGCAGACGCAGATCGCCCGGCGCGAGGGCTGGCACCGCGGTGACCGGTCCGGTGCGCTGCGAGCCGGGGTGTTCGGCGTCAGCGACGGGCTGGTCTCCAACACCTCCCTGGTCATGGGCTTCGCGGGCTCGGGAGCGTCCGGGACGACGGTCCTGCTGGCCGGGGTGGCCGGGCTGCTGGCCGGGTCGTTCTCGATGGCGGCGGGCGAGTACGTGTCCATGGCCAGCCAGCGGGAGATGTACGAGCGCGAGCTGTCCCTCGAGGCCACCGAGCTGGAAGAAAACCCCGAGGAGGAGCGGGCCGAGCTGGTGCTCCTGTACCGGGCCAAGGGGCTGAGCCGCCAGGAGGCCCAGCTGCTGGCCGACCGGATCATGGCCGACCGGAAGGTCGCGCTGGACACGCTGGCCCGGGAGGAGCTGGGCCTGGACCCGACCGCGCTCGGCTCGCCGTGGTCGGCGGCCATCTCGAGCCTGCTCGCGTTCGCGATCGGCGCGTTCGTGGTGGTGCTGCCCTACCTGATCGGGTCGGGCACGGCTGCGCTGATCGCCGCGATCGTGCTGGCCGCCGCGGCCCTGCTCGCGGTCGGCGGCGGGATTGGCCTCCTCAACGGCCGGTCGGTGTGGCGGTCGGCGCTGCGCCAGCTGGTGTTCGGCGGCGTGGCCGCGGCGGTCACCTACGGCGTGGGTCACCTCATCGGCATCGGCGCCCGCGGGTGACCAGCAAGGCGGCTAGCCTGGCAAAACCAGCAAGGCGGCTAGCCTGGCAAACCTGAGCGGCGCCAGGCGCCGGGGCCGGGATGCAGCGGCCGGCGTATCAGGCGGGACCGGTCCGACCAGGCCCCGAGAGCCGAGGCGCGAGGCCGGCGGGCCGCGCCGCCCTGACCTGAGCGCGCCATCAGGACCGCGACCAGGGCGGCGACCTCCTCGGGCGTCGCGTCGCCGCGGACCACGCGCAGCGCCGGTTCCCCCGCGGGGCGATCGTCGCGGCCGGGGTGAGTCACCATGATCCGTTCCGTGTCAAAAGGATCGTTAGCCGCGCGATTTGCCGGTGCCGATGCCGAACTCCCTGTGCACGCGCTCCCAGAACGCGTCCCGCAGCCATTCCCGGGCCTCCTGGTAGGGGCGCAGCGACTGCCCGAGCTCCTTCTCCGCGTCGACGAGCAGCTCCTTGTCGATCACCGGCGGCAGGATCGGCCCGGGCAGCAGGTCGCGGATGTTGTCCCGGCCGCGGGTCAGGATCCACTTCTGCGCCACGTGCTCGCCGGCCTCCTCGACCCGGGTCCGGTCGGGCCCGAGGCGCGGCATCGGGCCGGTGCTGGTGGTGCCGGACTGCCAGCCGCCCGGCGGCATGACCGGGTGCCCGCCGGTCCGGGGGCCCTGGGCGCGGGCGTGCCGCTCGCCGAACAGCTGGGATGGCGACGGCACCGCCGGCGACGCCCCGATCGTCCCGAGCCCGGCCAGCGCCGCGTCCGGCCGGGTCTGCTCGACGGCCGCGTGCTTGGTGAAGTACGGTCGCAGGAACGAGGCGTCCAGGACGTCCACCGTGTCCGACTCCCACACCAGTCGTTCGGCCTGGTTGGTGCCGTACGGCGGCTCGATGCCCCACAGGTGGACGCGGACCCCGTAGGCCTGGGCCGCCTCGACCGCGGGCACCATGTCCTCGTCGCCCGCGATGAGCACCGAATCGGTGATCGCGCGGTGCCGGGCCAGCGCTTCCATGTCCGCCCTGATCTGCGCGTCCACGCCCTTCTGCTGGCCGCGGGCGTTCAGGTTGCCCAGGCGCAGCTTGACCCAGGGCATCTGGGCGATGACCCGCTGGTCGATGGTCGGCACCCGGTCGCGGGCCGCGTCGTACCAGTAGACCCGCAGCAGTTCGCCGCGGATGACCTCATCGGCGTGCTTGGTGACCACCTGGATCAGCGGGACCGCGTCGACCCGGAAGTCCCGGCGCGAGCTCGTCGCGAACAGCAATTCGCCGGCCGCGGCGTAGATGTAACCGACATCCACCATGACCGCGTAGCGGGCCAGGATGGGCAGCGGGGCGTCGTATTCGGTCATCACCTTCGACTCTAGGCCAGCCGGGCCCGTGCGCGGGACACATGTGACACTTTGCTCAACAGATCCGATCTAGCTCACTACTCACAGTGTTTTAGGTAAAGGTTCGCGTGAGGCAAGAGAACCCGCTGTGGTTGCTGGCCGCTCACCTGCACCGATCGCTCGCGCAGGCCCAGAGGCCTGCACTCGCGAGGCGGTTCTTGCCGAACGCTCACAGTGGTATGTTGCCGTGCTTCTTGGGCGGCAGAGTCTGCCGCTTGGTGCGGAGCGCGCGCAGCGCGCGGGTGACCGCGGGCCTGGTCTCGGCCGGGCGGATGACGGCGTCGACGTAACCGCGCTCGGCCGCGATGTAGGGATTGGCCAGGGTGTCCTCGTACTCGGTGATCCGCTGGGCGCGGAGCTGGTCCGGGTCCGCGGCCGCGGACAGCTCGCGGCGGTACAGGATGTTCACCGCGCCCTGCGCGCCCATGACCGCGATCTGCGCGGTGGGCCAGGCCAGGTTGACGTCGCCGCCCAGGTGCTTGGAACCCATCACGTCATATGCGCCGCCGTAGGCCTTCCTGGTGATCACCGTGACCTTCGGCACCGTGGCCTCCGAGTAGGCGTAGATGAGCTTGGCGCCGCGCCGGATGATGCCCTGCCATTCCTGGCTGACGCCGGGCAGGAACCCGGGGACGTCGACGAAGGTCAGGATCGGGATGCCGAACGCGTCGCAGGTCCGGACGAACCGGGCCGCCTTCTCCGACGCGTCGATGTCCAGGCACCCGGCGAAGTGCATCGGCTGGTTGGCCACCACCCCGACCGGCGAGCCTTCCACGCGGCCGAAGCCGACCACCATGTTGGGCGCGAACAGCGCGTGGATCTCGAGGAACTCGCCGTGGTCGAGCACGCGGGTGATCACTTCGTGCATGTCGTAGGGCTGGTTGGGGGAGTCGGGGATGATCGTGTCGAGTTCGGTGTCGGTGCCGGTCGTCTCGGTGGCCTCGGACGCGGGCACGCCGGCCGGGAACTGCGGCGGGTCCTCGAGGTTGTTCGAGGGCAGGTAGGACAGCAGGTCCCGGGCGAAGTCGATGCAGTCCTGCTCGTCCCTGGCCTGGTAGTGCGAGACGCCGGACTTGACGCCGTGCGCGTGCGCGCCGCCGAGGTCCTCGAAGGTCACGTCCTCGCCCGTCACGGTCTTGATCACGTCGGGGCCGGTGATGAACATGTGCGAGGTGCCCTCCACCATGAGGGTGAAGTCGGTGATCGCGGGCGAGTAGACCGCTCCGCCGGCGCACGGGCCCATGATCAGCGAGATCTGCGGGATGACGCCCGAGGCCATCACGTTGCGGTAGAAGATCTCCGCGAACAGGCCGAGGGCCACCACTCCCTCCTGGATGCGGGCGCCGCCGCCGTCGTTGATGCCGATGATCGGGCAGCCGGTCTTCAGCGCGTGGTCCATGATCTTGACCATCTTCTCGCCGTAGACCTCGCCGAGCGAGCCGCCGAACACGGTGAAATCCTGGCTGAACACGCAGACCGGCCGGCCGTCCACGGTGCCGTACCCGGTGACCACGCCGTCCCCGTACGGCCGGGTTGCGGCGATGCCGAAGTCGGTGGCCCGATGCCGGGCCAGCTCGTCGAACTCGGTGAACGAGCCGGGGTCGCAGAGCAACTCGATCCGTTCCCGCGCGGTCAGCTTGCCCCGTTCGTGCTGCTTGGCCACGGCCTTCTGGGAGCCGGCGTGCACCGCCTCGTACCGCCGTCGCTCGAGGTCGGCGATCTTGCCCGCGGTCGTATGCGGCGCGGGTGGGGGTGCGGGTTCTGGTTCGGGCTCGAGCTCGGGTTCGGGTTCAGCGGCTTCACTCGTCATGGTCATCAGGCTAGCTGCCGCGGCCGAACCCTGCAGGTCCCAGAGGGCCGGGAGGTCGGCTGAGAACCCCAGAGGACCGCAGGATGTCACGAGCCCATCATTTCTGATGATTACGCTCTGACCGTGGACAGAGACCGGGACAGCGACCGGGCCGCGCTGCCCGAGCCGATGCGCCGCGACGTCAGGCTGCTCGGCGACATCCTGGGCGAGGTCATCCGCGACTCGGACCCGAAGGCCGGTCCCGGGCTGCTGGCCGACGTGGAACGGCTCCGGCACGCCGTGATCGCGGCGCGCCGGGGTTCACGCGACAGCGAGCCGGCGACCGGGGCGGGCCTGGCGGGGGACGAGATCGCGGATCTGGTCGCATCCTGGGACCTGGACCGGGCCGAGCAGGTGGCGCGCGCCTTCACCGTCTACTTTCACCTGGTCAACCTGGCCGAGGAGTACCAGCGCATCCGGTTCGTGCGGGAACGCGACGCCGGCACCGACCCGGTGCGCGAATCGCTGGCGGCCGCGGTGGCCGAGGTCAGCCGGGACGCCGGGCGTGAGCACGTCGCCGAGCTGCTCGCCGGCCTGCGCATCCACCTGGTGCTGACCGCGCATCCCACCGAGGCCCGGCGGCGGGCCGTGGTGGCGGTGCTGCGCCGCATCAACGAGCTGCTCGCCATCCTGGACGACCAGCGCACCGGGGCCGCCGACCGCGCCGAGGTCCGCCGCAGCCTGCGGGAGAACATCGACCTGCTGTGGCGGACGTCACAGCTGCGGGTCAAGGCGATGGACCCGATCGACGAGGTCCGGACGGTCATGGCCGCGTTCGACGAGACGCTGTTCGGTGTGGTCCCCGTCGTGTACCGGGAACTGGACCGCGCGCTGGCCCGGGCGGACACCGAGCCCGACGCCTCGCCGGTGCCGGCCTTCCTGCGCTTCGGCAGCTGGGTGGGCGCGGACCGGGACGGGAACCCGTTCGTGACCGCGCAGGTCACCCGGGAGACCGCGACGATCCAGGCCGATCACGTCCTGCGCGCGCTGGAGAACGCGACGATCAGGATCGGCCGGGCGCTGACGCTGCACGAGGAGACCACGCCGCCGGGCGCCGGGCTGCGCCTGGCCCTCGCGGCCGCCTCGGCGGCCCATCCGGAGCTGCTGGCCGAGATCGCGGCCCGGTCGCCGGCCGAGCCGTACCGGACCTACCTGCTGTACGCCGCGCAGCGGATCAACGCCACCCGGACCCGGCACGCCGACCTGGCCTATCGCGGCCCGGCCGAGTTCCTGGCCGATCTGCGCCTGGTCCAGGAGTCGCTGGCCGCGGCAGGCGCGGCCAAGCAGGCGTTCGGCGAGCTGCAGCACCTCATCTGGCAGGCCGAGACGTTCGGCTTCCACCTGGCCGGCCTGGAGGTCAGGCAGCACAGCGAGGTGCACGCCAGGGCCCTGCGCGAGCTGCGCGCCGCCGGCCCGCCAAGCGCAGAGTCCGGCCCGCGGCACGACCGCCCCCGGTCGCCCGAGACCGAGGAGGTGCTGGCCACGTTCCGGGCGGTCAGCTGGGTGCAGGACCGGCACGGAGCCGACGCGTGCCGGCGCTACGTGGTGAGCTTCACCCGGTCGGCCGACGACATCGCCGCGGTCTACGAGCTGGCCCGCTACGCCATGCCGGGCGGGCGCTTGCCGGTGCTCGACGTGGTTCCGCTGTTCGAGAGCGCGGCGGACCTCGCCCGCGCCCCGGCCGTCATGACCGGCATGCTGGCGCTGCCGCCGGTCGCCGAGCGGCTCGCCGCCACCGGACGGCAGCTGGAGGCCATGCTCGGATACTCGGACTCGGCCAAGGAACTCGGCCCGGCCAGCGCCACCCTGCGGCTGTACGACGCCCAGGCGCGGCTGTCGCGGTGGGCCGCGGCCCACGACATCCGGCTGACCCTGTTCCACGGCCGGGGCGGCGCCCTCGGCCGGGGCGGCGGCCCGGCCGGCCGGGCCGTGCTGGCCCAGGCGCCGGGTTCGGTCCACGGGTCGTTCAAGGTCACCGAGCAGGGCGAGGTGATCTTCGCCCGGTACGGCCAGGAGGCCATCGCCCGGCGGCACCTGGAGCAGGTCACCAACGCGGTGCTGCTCGCGTCGTCCCGGCGGATCGCCGAGCGGACCGCGGCCGCGGCGGCCAGCTACCGCGCCATCGCCGGGCGCATCGACGCCGCGGCATGCGCCGCGTTCCGCGCCCTGGTCGAGGCGGAAGGCTTCGCGGACTGGTTCGCCCGGATCAGCCCGCTCGGCGAGATCGGCGGCCTGCGGATCGGCTCCCGGCCGGCCAGGCGCGGCCTCCTCCCGGCCACCGGAGGCCAGCAGGCCCCGGCCGCGATGGACCTGGCCGACCTGCGGGCCATCCCCTGGGTGTTCGCCTGGTCGCAGACCCGGATGAACCTGCCCGGCTGGTACGGCCTGGGCAGCGGGCTGGCCGCCATCGCCGGCGACCCCGGATATCCCGACGGCGAGGCGGTCCTGCGGCGCGCGTACCGCGACTGGCCGCTGTTCGGCGTGCTCCTCGACAACGCGGAGATGAGCCTGGCCAAGACGGACCGGCTCATCGGGGCCCGCTATCTCGCCCTCGGCGGCCGGGACGACCTGACCGGCCTCGTGCTGGCCGAGTACGACCTGACCAGGCGGCTGGTGCTGGCCGTCACCGGCCACGAGCGGCTGCTGGCCGACCGGCCGGTGCTGTCCCGGGCCGTGGCGCTGCGCGATCCATACGTGGACGCGCTGTCCTACCTGCAGCTGCGGGCCCTGGCCATGCTGCGCGGCGCCGCCCTGCCCGAGTCCGTCCCTGACCGCCTGGCCGGCGAGCGCGAGCGCGTGGAGCGGCTGCTGCTGCTCACCGTCAACGGCGTCGCGGCCGGGCTGCAGAACACCGGATAGGCTCACGTGCGTGACCGAGATGCAATGGCGCACGCACCGGCTCGAACTGGACGACCAGACGCTACGGGAATGGGAAGGCACCGTGCTCGCCGCGGACGCCGAGGGCATCGTCCTGGACCGGTCGGCGTTCTACCCCGGCGGCGGCGGCCAGCCGCCCGACCACGGCGTGCTGCTGTGGGGCGGGGTGCAAACCCGGATCGTCGGCGCGCGCAAGGGCGATGAGGAGTACCTGATCCCGGCCGAGGGCGACCCGCTGCCGCCCGCGGGCACCGCGGTGCACGGTGCCGTCGAGGACGAGCGCCGGACCGCGCTGATGCGGACCCACTCCGGACTGCACGTGCTGTGCGGCGTGGTGTTCCGTGACTACGGGGCGCTGGTCACCGGGGGCAACATGGAGCCGCTGACCGCGCGGATGGACTTCAACCTGCCCGAGCTGCCCGAGGGTTTCCGGGACGCGGTCGAGGCCGCGTGCAACGCCGAGATCCGCGCCGACCGGCGCATCGAGGTGCGGGTGCTGCCCAGGGACGAGGCGTTCGCCCTGCCCGACATCATCCGGACCGCCACCAACCTGGTGCCGCCGGAGGTCAAGGAGGTCCGGATCATCGACATCGTGGGCCTGGACCAGCAGGCGGACGGCGGCACCCACGTCGCCTCCACGGCAGCGGTCGGCCGGATCGAGGTGGCCAAGATCGAGAGCAAGGGCAAGGGCTTCCGCCGCCTGCGCATCCGGGTCGGCGACTAGCCCGCCCGCGTGACTACCATGCGGACCGGCGACCACACCCGGGTCGCCGCCACCGGCCGCGAGCCCCTGGACGCGGCGGCCATGCGGGCCGCCGTCCTGCGGCCGGACGGCCTGTGGCGGGCCGTCGAGGTCACCGAGGTCACCGGCTCGACCAACGCCGACCTGCTGGCCCGGGCCGCGGCCGGCGCTCCCGAGGGCACGGTGCTGGCCGCGGAGCAGCAGAGCGCGGGCCGCGGCCGGCTGGGCCGCGCCTGGGTGGCCCCGCCGCGCGCCGCCCTGACCTTCTCCCTGCTGCTGCGTCCCCGGGCCGTGCCGAGGGCCCGGCACGTCTGGCTCCCGCTGCTCGCCGGGCTGGCCACGGCCGAGGCCGTCCGCGCCGCGGCCCGGGTGGAGGCCCGGCTGAAATGGCCGAACGACGTGCTCGCCAGGGCGGGCAAGCTCGGCGGCATCTTGGCCGAGGCGACCGCGGACGCCGTGGTCATCGGCATCGGCCTCAACGTGTCCACGGAGCCGGGCGAACTGCCGCCGCCCGGGCCGGGCTCGCTCGCCGCGACCTCGCTGCGGGCGGCCGGATCGCCGAGCCCGGACCGGGCCGTACTCCTCGCCGCGATCCTGGCCGCCTTCGAACGCAGGTACCGCGCGTGGTCCAGCGCCTTTGGTGATCCAGAACGGTCCGGCCTGCGTGCCGACTACACACGCCTGTGCGCGACGATCGGATCGCGCGTCCGGGTGGAACTGCCCGGCGGCGGGCGGCTCGCCGGGCTGGCCACCGGGGTCGACGCGGACGGCAGGCTGCTGGTCCGGACCGCCAGGGGCGCCGACGTGCCGGTGGCTGCGGGTGACGTTGTCCACGTGCGGTGAGCCGGCGGGCCACACGAGCGCTCTTCTAGGGCACTATGTGCGGTATGGCCCGTGAGTCCTCGCTGATCGACGACGAGCATCCCGTGCTGGTGCTGCATCCGCACTGGAAGGTCCTGATCCGCCCGGTGCTCCTCGCGGTCCTCGTGCTGGCGGCCGCGCTGGTCGTGGAGGTGGTGATCCCGTCCGGTTCGGGCGCGGCGGCTGAGCGCCTCGTGGTGGCGGCGGTCGCGATACTGGCCCTGATCCTGTGGCTCATGATCCCGGTGCTGCGCTGGCGGCTGACCACGTACGAGCTGACCAGCCGGCGGCTCCGGCTCCGGGACGGGATCGTGACCAGGCGCGGCCGTGACATCCCCCTGATCAGGATCACCGACGTGTCGTTCGAGCAGGGCCCGCTGGACCGGCTGCTCGGCTGCGGGCGGCTGGTGGTCGAGTCGGCGGGCGAGCACGGCCAGATCGTGCTGACCGAGATCCCGCACGTGCAGCAGGTTCAGGCCACGTTGTTCCGGCTCGTCGGGGAGGAACAGCGGCGGCTGGAACGCGACCAGCGCAATCAGCCGTGAACCGTTAGCCTGCACGCTTATGGACACGGTCAGGGTACTGCGGCACGACGACGGGACCGCCGAGGTCATGCTCAGCCGGCCCGAGGCGATGAACGCGCTCAGCTCCGAGCTGGCGCAGGCGCTGGTCCGGGCCTGTCTCGGCCTCGCCTCCGCGCCCGAGGTCCGCGCGGTGGTGCTGAGCGCCGCAGGGGAGCGGGCCTTCTGCGCCGGCGCGGACCTGAAGGAACGCAACCGGATGACCGACGCGGAGATCCTGCGGCAGCGCCAGCTATTCCGCGCCGCGTTCGGCTCCGT
>Ga0187766_10001342_pt1 | contig 14442 bp, 12 predicted proteins | sample 0216_QUI02_MP05__4_FD_132971 | JGI IMG/M metagenome (GOLD analysis project Ga0187766, IMG submission 132971) | Tropical peat soil microbial communities from peatlands in Department of Meta, Colombia - 0216_QUI02_MP05_20_MG | ecosystem: Environmental > Terrestrial > Soil > Wetlands > Peat ... | reverse complement strand
GGGAACCTACATCCTGTTCGCGGTGCTCTGCGGCGCGGCCTCCTACATCGCGGTGCCGGCGGTGCAGCGGCTGGCGATCCCCGAGGCCAGCCCCACCCTGCCGCTGGCCGCATCACTGGGTTTGACATTCTCGTACAACGTCACGATCGGGATCCCGCTCTATATCGAGATCGCCCGCATCGTCGGGCACTGGTTCCCGGTCACCTGACGCTCGAAATCCTTTGCTATCCCAGCAGCGTGCGCACCACCGCGTCAGCCAGCAGTCGCCCCCGGTTGGTGAGCACCAGTCGGTCGCCGTCGGATATCACAAGACCGTCGGTGACCGCGACCATGGCGCGCTCGTGCTCCGACTCGGTCAACCGACTAAGGGGCAGCCCCCGGCGCAACCGGATCCTGAGCAGAACTTCCTCGGTGTTCAGATCGTCGGCGCTAAGTTGCTCGAAACCGGCGACCGGCAGCGTCGCACCGGCCAGCATCTGCGCATACGTTTTGGGGTGCTTGACATTCCACCAACGCGTAGCGCCCAGGAAGCCGTGCGCCCCTGGTCCGGCCCCCCACCACTGGCCACCATCCCAGTAGCCGAGGTTGTGCCGGCAGTCACCGCCGGGACGGCACCAGTTGGACACCTCGTACCAGTGAAAGCCGGCCGCCGACAGCCGAGCCTCGACCAGCTCGTAGCGATGCGCCAGTACGTCGTCGCCGGGAGCGGCTAGCTCGCCCCGCCGTACCCGCCGGGCTAATGCGGTGCCTTCCTCGACGACCAAAGCGTATGCCGAGACGTGATCGACACCGGCGTCGACCGCCGCGTCCACCGAGCGGAGCAGGTCGTCATCGGACTCTCCAGGGGTGCCGTAGATCAGGTCGAGGTTGACATGCTCGAAACCCGCCGATAGCGCCTCTCTGGCCGCGGCCAACGCCCGCCCCGGTGAGTGCACCCGGTCGAGGGTGGCCAGCACCCGCGGCGCCACCGACTGCATGCCCAGCGAGATCCGGGTGTAGCCGGCGGAACGCAGCGCGGCGAACAGCGCTGGCGACGTGGATTCGGGGTTGGCTTCGGTGGTCACCTCGGCGTCCGGCGCGAGCGAAAAATGTTGCCGCACCGCGTCGAGCACCGCCCCCAAGCGCTCCCCGCCCAGCAGCGACGGCGTCCCACCTCCGACGAACACGGTGTCCACGGCCTGTCTGCCCAGTCGTGCGGCCGCCAGCTCGAGCTCCATGCGCAGCGCCGCCAGCCAGCCGTCCGGGTCAGTACCGCCAAGCTCGGCCGGGGTGTAGGTGTTGAAGTCGCAGTACCCGCAGCGAGTCGTGCAGAACGGCACATGCACGTACACGCCGAACGGCCCGCCCGGGCGCAGCTGCACTTCAGGCAGGCTAACCAGCGCCTGCTGTGGTGGCATGGCACCATTCTTCAGGGGATTCCCGGGGTACGTTTACCTTCCCTTAAAGGATTCCCGGTAGTTTTGCTCATTGTGAGAAAAATTTTGACCTGGTGGGTCGTCACTATCTATGGCACAATGGCCCGGTGCCCGTCGCCCACAGCAGCCAGTTCCGCATTGCTCTGGTGACGCGGCGGCACGTCGATCTCAAGCGTGTCTGCAGCTGTCGCTGTCTGGCCTTGATGTCGTAGACCCGCCCACCTGAACTTCCAGCTGGCTGGATCTGCGCCGCCGGGACAGCCACCGGTGATTCGCGCGTCCGAGCCGGCTCCTCCGCGAAGGAGATCCCGCCGATGACCACACCACATCCCGCCAAGGCCCGCAGCGAAGGCCAGTGGGCACTGGGAGAGCGCGACCCGCTCAACCCCACCGAAGAGCTCAAGAAGCACGGGAACCCGCTTGACGTGCGCGAGCGCATCGAAAACATTTACGCCAAGCAGGGTTTCGACAGCATCGAGAAGACCGATCTGCGGGGACGCTTCCGCTGGTGGGGTCTTTATACCCAGCGTGAGCAGGGCTACGACGGCAGCTGGACCGGCGACGAGAACATCGACGTCTTGGAGTCCAGGTACTTCATGATGCGGGTGCGCTGTGACGGCGGGGCGCTGTCGGTCGCCGCGCTGCGCACATTGGGCGAGATCTCCACCGAGTTCGCCCGGGACACCGCCGACATCTCTGACCGCGAGAACCTGCAGATGCACTGGGTGGAGGTGGAAAACGTCCCCGAGATCTGGCGGCGGTTGGACGCCGTCGGCCTGCAGACCACCGAGGCCTGCGGCGACTGTCCGCGAGTAATTCTGGGCTCGCCGCTGGCCGGTGAATCGCTCGACGAGGTGCTCGACGCTACCTGGGCGATCACCGAGATTGTGCGCCGCTACATCGGCAAACCCGATTTCGCGGATCTGCCACGCAAGTACAAGACCACGATCTCGGGGCTGCAGGATGTCGCGCACGAGATCAACGATGTCTCGTTTATCGGCGTCCGCCATCCCGAGCACGGTCCGGGCCTGGACCTGTGGGTCGGTGGCGGGCTGTCGACCAACCCGATGCTGGCCCAGCGCGTCGGCGCCTGGGTGCCGTTGCAGGAGGTGCCCGACGTCTGGGCAGGCGTCACGTCGGTGTTCCGCGACTACGGCTACCGGCGGCTGCGCTCGAAGGCGCGGCTGAAGTTTTTAATCAAGGACTGGGGTATCGAGAAATTCCGGAAGGTTCTGGAAACCGAGTACCTCAAGCGGCCTCTGATCGACGGTCCGCCGCCACCCCCGATGATCCACCCGATCGACCACGTCGGGGTGCAGCGCCTCAAGAACGGGCGCAACGCGGTCGGGGTTTCCCCGATCGCCGGCCGGGTGTCGGGCAGTATCTTGCGCACGGTGGCCCATCTGGCCGAAGAGGCCGGATCGAACCGCGTCCGGTTCACCCCGTACCAGAAGCTGATCATTCTCGACGTGCCCGACGAGCAGCTCGACGGTTTGGTCTCCGGCCTGGACGCGCTGGGGCTGCCGTCGCGGCCGTCGCACTGGCGCCGAAACCTGATGGCCTGCACCGGTATTGAATACTGTAAGTTGTCGTTCGCCGAAACTCGCGGCCGCGCCCAGGTTTTGGTGCCTGAGCTGGAGAAGCGGCTGGAGGACATCAACGCCCATCTCGATGTGCCGATCACGGTCAACATCAACGGCTGTCCGAACTCGTGTGCCCGGATCCAGGTCGCCGACATTGGGTTCAAGGGCCAGATGATCGATGACGGTCATGGCGGCTCGGTCGAAGGATTCCAGGTGCATCTGGGCGGCAGCCTCGGCCTCGACAGCGGTTTTGGCCGTAAGTTACGCCAGCACAAGGTGTTCAGCCACGAGCTCGGCGATTACATCGAACGGGTGGTGCGCAACTTCATCAAGCAGCGCAATGACGGCGAACGTTTCGCGCAGTGGGTCATGCGAGCCGAAGAGGACGACCTGCGATGAACGATTCGGTGAAAGCTTTTACCGAGGCGCAGCTGCGTGAGTTGGCGGCGCGCGGGGCGGCGGAGCTGGACGGGGCCAGCGCTACCGAACTACTGCGCTGGACCGACGAGACCTTCGGCGGCGTCAATGGGCCCCGAGGGTGGGCGACATGCAACTACGTAGTGGCCTCCAACATGCAAGACGCCGTGCTGGTGGATCTGGCCGCGAAGGTGCGGCCAGGCGTGCCGGTGCTCTTCTTGGACACCGGATATCACTTCGTGGAAACCATCGGCACCCGCGACGCTATCGAGGCGGTCTACGACGTGCACGTGCTCAATGTCACCCCCCAGCACACCGTCGCGGAGCAGGACGAACTGTTGGGCAAGAATCTGTTCGCGCGCGATCCCAACGAGTGCTGTCGGCTGCGCAAGGTCGCCCCGCTGTCCAAAGCGCTGCGCACCTACTCGGCATGGGTGACCGGGCTGCGCCGGGTTGAGGCACCCACCCGCGCCAACGCCCCGCTGGTCGGCTTCGATGAGCAGTTCAAGCTAGTGAAGGTCAACCCGCTGGCCGCGTGGACCGACCAAGACGTGGCCGATCACATCGCCGAAAACGATGTGCTGGTCAATCCGCTTGTTTATGAAGGCTATCCGTCCATCGGCTGCGCCCCATGCACCGCCAAGCCGGCCGCCGGTGCCGACCCGCGCAGCGGACGCTGGCAGGGGCTGTCCAAGACCGAATGCGGGTTACACGCCTCGTGACCACGCTCGTGTTGACCGCGCACGGCAGCGCGGATCCGCGGTCGGCCGCTAACACGCGGACGGTCGCGGGCCTGGTCGGCCGCATGCGGCCAGGCCTTGACGTGCGCGTCGCGTTCTTGGAAAAGAATTCACCGGGCCTGATCGACGTGCTCACCGGGTTGTGGGGCACTCGAGCTGATGGTCCGGCTCCTCGGGCCGTTCCGGCCCGCATCGTCGCCGGGCGCGACGCAGTGGTCACACCCTTACTGCTGGCCGATGCCTACCACGCCCGCATCGACATCCCCGGGCAGATCGCCCACTCAGGTGTAGGTCACCGCGTCCGCCAGGCCGACGTGCTCGGTGAGGACGATCGGCTGGTATCGGTGCTGCGGGAGCGGCTGGTCGGGCTCGGGGTTTCCCCATTCGACGACGCACTCGGCGTGCTGGTGGTCGCGATCGGCTCCTCAGATGCAGGGGCGAACGCTCGCACAGCGGCGGTAGCGCCGAAGCTGGCGGCGGGCACCCGGTGGACGGGCGCGACGACCGCGTTCGTGACCGCGCCAGGTTCGCTGACCGAGGCCGCCATCCGGTTGCGGCGGCGCGGCGCCCGCCGGCTGGTGATCGCGCCATGGTTCCTGGCGCCGGGACGACTGCCCGACCGGCTGCAGGCGTACGCGCGAGACGCCGGCATCGCGATCGCGCCGCCGTTGGGCGCCCACAGGCTGGTGGCCGATACTGTGCTAGACCGCTTCGACCAGGCAGCGGCCGATCGAATCGCCGCCTGACGCAGGGGAAATCAGAACGGCGGTGGTTCGTCGTCGTCGGGACCGGCGCGCGTGCGGCGTGCTCAGCCAGACGCTCGCGACGATTATGCGTGGGTTCGGCGGCGATGCGCCGGGCCCTCTCGTGGGATCGGGCATGTCGGCGTTTCGGCATCGTGGCAGTCCGGTCGACGCAGCCGTCCGCCGGCTTGCGGTCGTGTTGAGGCAAATCGCCGGTGGACATGGTCAACGCGGGAAACAACAGCGCGCTACCCGGTGTGGTGAGGTCGACATGTCCTGTGAGGGATGCTGGGTTGATACCACGAAGCGCCGAGGATCGACCCGCGGGCTTACCCTTAAGCATGGACTGGACCACGCCCCTTACCCCACGACCGCCCGCCAAGCTGCTCACCAGTTGGGGATGCGGCAGTCCGGCGCCCGACCCGCCGGGAAGGATCGTCGTCGCCCAGCTTCTCGCCCAGTGGCGATTCAGCGGCGACGCCGCAATTTGATTCGCCGGCGAATGACAAACCCACAGCGCGGGTTCGTATCAGTTTTGATACAAAGTGTCCGATTTTGGACCCTTTCGGGGTCTGCCACTGGTACGACCGTGATTGGCCGCCACGATTGGTGGTCAAGTGAAGATGATCCCCCGAGATGGTGCCCCATGACAACCAGATGCCGCACGTCGTCGAGTTTGAGGTCGAGTTTTTGATGTCCAAACAGCTGAGCGCCGACGTCAAGGCGTTGCTCGACAGGATGTATCGCGCCCGCAGCACGATGTTCGAGCAGGGACGCCATCCTCGTAGCGAGCCGCTGAGCCTGGAAATGGGTATCGAGCTGGCCGAACTGCTCGCCAAAGCGGCCGATGAGCTGGAGACGCTGGAAGGCAGGCCCTTCGGACGACAGGGGCTGCTCTGATTATTCCAATGCGCCATATCGCCGGCCAATCCTAAGAAAACGGACAAATCCTTTTTATTTCCGCCACCAGAACCGCCGGCGACCCCGGCGATGTTGAAAACCGCCGCGGCACAGCCGGATTCACCCGAGAACACTGCGGCGCAGGAGTGCGACGAGTCGTCGCAGCAGACGGTGGTTCGCTGGTCTAGATCATCGACGTCAGCGTGGCCTGGTCCTCGTCTGCATCGGGCGGCGCGGGTGCCGTCACCTCACTGCCAATGGGTGGCACCCGGGTGGCGCGCACGTATACGGTGTCACCCTCGCGTAAGGCCAGCGCCTCCGCGTCGCCCCGGGTGATCTGGGCGGTGAACGGGCCGCCGGTGGCCGCGCTGGTCAACTCGACACGCACTTCGAAGCCCAGCACCACCACCCGGTCGACGGTGGCGCGCATGACACCGGTGGACTCCGCCGTTCGGTCTCGGGCGGCGATCGCCATATCGGGATTGCGGCCGACCCGGATATCGTGCGGACGAACCAGGGTGCCATTGAGCGACGACACCGCGCCCAGAAATGACATCACGAAGGCGTTCGCCGGTGTGTCGTAGACGGCTGTCGGGGACCCGACCTGTTCGATGCGGCCCTTGTTGAGCACGGCAATCCGGTCGGCCACGTCCAGCGCCTCGGCCTGGTCGTGAGTGACGAGCACGGTGGTGACATGTACCTCGTCGTGCAGCCGGCGCAGCCAGGCCCGCAGATCCTCGCGGACCTTGGCGTCCAGCGCACCGAACGGCTCGTCGAGCAGCAGCACTTGCGGGTCGACGGCCAGCGCGCGGGCCAGCGCCATGCGCTGACGCTGACCGCCGGACAGCTGGTTGGGATAGCGGCTCTGGAAACCGCTCAGGCCCACCACCTCGAGCAGGTGATCGATCTTGTCCTTGATCTCGGCTTTAGGGCGCTTGCGGATCTTCAACCCGAAGGCCACGTTGTCGCGGACCGTCAAATGCTTGAACGCCGCGTAGTGCTGGAACACGAAGCCAATACCGCGCCGTTGTGGCGGCACCCGGGTGACGTCGCGACCGTTGATGGTGATCGTTCCGGTGTCCGGCTGGTCGAGTCCGGCGATGGCACGCAGCAAGGTGGACTTGCCCGAACCACTGGGGCCGAGCAATGCCGTCAGTGAGCCGGCAGGCACCGCGAAGTCCACGTTGTCCAGTGCGACGAAATCGCCGTAGCGTTTGCAGGCGCCCCGCACGATGATCGCGTTGGTCATGGCACCTCCCTGTGTGCGCGCCGGGCATCGAGAACCACCTGGACGATCAGCACCACCACCGAAACGGCCATCAGCAGCGTCGACAGGGCGTAGGAGCCATATTCCGCCCCGCGGTTGTAGCGGTCGGAGACCAGCAGCGTCAGCGTCTGCGACTTCCCCGGCAGGTTGGACGACACCATGATGACCGCGCCGTACTCGCCAAGAGTGCGCGCGATGGTCAGCACGATGCCGTAGGTCAGGCCCCACCGGATGGACGGCAGCGTGACTCGCCAAAACGTCTGCCACCAACTGGAACCCAGTGTTGCCGCCGCCTCTTCCTGGTCGGTTCCCAGTTCGTGCAGTACTGGCTCGACTTCCCGCACCACGAACGGCAGGGTGACGAAGACGCTCGCCAGCACGATGCCCGGCAGACCGAAGATGATCTTGAAACCGAGGTCTTTCTCGACGAAGCCCAGCGCGCCGGCCGATCCCCACAGCACGATCAGCGAGACACCCACGATGACGGGCGAGACCGCGAACGGCAGATCGATGATCGCTTGTAGGACGCCCTTGCCGCGGAATCTGTTGCGCGCCAGGACCAATGCCGTCGGGATACCGAAGACCACATTCAGCGGCACCACAATGGCCACCACCAACAGCGACAAGTGCAGCGCTGACACCGCCGCCGGGGTGGTGACGTAGGCGAAGAACTGAGTGAGTCCAGGTGCAAAAGTCCGCCACAGGATCAGCGCCACCGGAACGATCAGCAGCACAAAAATGTAGGACAGTGCAACAAAGCGGAGGAGGTAGCGAACCCGCGGCGAAAGCGTCACGATGCCATCTCCTCACGTTTGGCCGCGCGTGAGCCGATGGTGCGCAAAATGAAGAGTACGGCGAAAGAGATCGTAAGCAGCACAATGGATATCGCGGCAGCGCCAGTGCGGTCGTCGTTCTCGATCAATGTTCGGATCCACTGCGAGGACACCTCGGTTTTCCCCGGAATAGCACCGCCGATCAGCACCACCGAGCCGAACTCGCCGATGGCCCGCGAGAATGCCAGGCCCGCACCGGATAACAACGCCGGTGTCAGCGACGGCAGCACGACGGCGGTGAAGATCGCCGGGTTATTGGCGCCCAGCGACGCCGCTGCCTCCTCGGTCTCCCGGTCGATTTCGAGCAGCACCGGCTGGACGGATCGCACCACGAACGGCAATGTGACGAACGCCAGCGCCACCCCGACCCCCCACGCGGTGTGCTGAAGATGCAGACCCACCGGGCTGTTGGGCCCGTAAAGGGCCAGCATCACCAGGCTGGCGACGATGGTGGGCAGCGCGAACGGCAGATCGATGACGGTATCGACGAGCCGCTTGCCGCCGAAATCGTCGCGCACCAGCACCCACGCGATCAGCAGACCAAAGAACAAGTTGATGACCGTGACTGCGGCGGAGATTGTCAGCGTCACCCGAAACGACGCCAGCGCGGCATGCGAGGTGACCGCGAGCCAGAAGGCCTGCCAGCCGCCGCCGACAGCCTGCCAGCCGATCGCGGCCAGCGGTAGCAGCACGATCACAGATAGCCACACCATCGCCACACCGACCCGCAGGGACGTGCTGCCGCGGCACACATCCGACACACCCAGCCGCGGGCCACCACCGCGGTGGTCGAGTTCGGGCCGGACCGCCTCCGGATCGGGCACTATCGCCGCCGTCATCCGGTGGCCCGCATATAGATCGTGGTGATGCTGCCGGTGTTCTTGTCGAACAACTGCGGATCGACCGTGTCCCAGCCACCGAGATCGGCGATCGTCCACAGTTTCGTCGGTACCGGAAACTGGCCCCTGACGTCGGCGGCGACCGCCGGATCGACCGGCCGGAAACCGGCTTGAGCCCACAACTTCTGCGCCTGGGCGGTGTATTGGAAATTTTTGAACGCGGTGGCGGCAGCGAGGTGCGAGCTTGTCTTCACCACAGCCAACGGGTTCTCGATCTTGAACGTCTGCGGCGGGTTGATGTGCTCTATCGCCTTGCCTTGCCGCTCGGTGGCGATGGCCTCGTTCTCGTAGCTGATCAGTACGTCACCGCTGTCCTGAAGGAAGACATCGGTGGCCTCCCGCGCGGATCCGGGGCGCAGTTTGATGTGCTCGCTCACCACCCTGTTGATGAAGTCCAGCCCCGCTTGGGTATTCCGGCCGCCGCCGCTCTTCGCGGCGTACGGGGCGAGGAGGTTCCATTTGGCCGAGCCGGAACTCAGCGGGCTGGGCGTGATGACCTCTACGCCGGGCCGCAACAGATCATCCCAATCCCTGATGTTCTTCGGGTTACCTGCGCGTACCACCAAGGTCACCACCGACCCGAAGGGGATGCCTTTGGTGGCGTCTTTGTCCCAGTCCTTGGAAACCTTGCCGGCCTTGACCAATCGGGTGATATCGGGTTCGACGGAGAAGTTCACGATATCGGCGGGCTTGCCGGCGACAACGCCGCGTGACTGGTCGCCGGAGGCTCCGTAGGAGGTGATCACCTGCACACCCTTGCCTTGCTCGGAGGCGTTGAACGCGGGAATCACCTTGCTCCACCCGGGTTCTGGAGCCGAGTAGGCCACCAGTGTGATGCTTGTGTGCGCGTTGCTCGGCCCGCCGCCGCCGACCACGTCGCTGGCCCCCCCATGACACGCCGCGACGACGCTTGCGGTCAGGGTGAGGGCAACGACACGCCGCCAGCCCGGGGCGCTCCCGGCGTCGTTGAGCATCGGCGACCTTTCAGTGTGGGCCTACAGATCACAAGTCCCCGGCTACGGACAGGCAGAAGGTCAGACCTTAGGAGAATTTACGAACTCCGACACCAGACCGGCACGGGTGTGGGGTCAGCGACAACAGTGCACATCGGCCACAGCGCAATCCCCCACGGCAATGAGCGCCAAGACGTAGCACTCCTTGTTGCCGGTCGCTGCGCGCATGGCGCGAAGCCTAACAGAATTCGCTCGACCGCCGCCTGCGCACCGTGCGCGTTAGCGCGTCAGCAACCACGTGACGATCACCAGCACCACCAGAACGACCAGCACCAACGTCACCCGCGAGCGCGGCATCCCGGTCATCGGGGCGCCTCGTCGGTGTGGCGGGCGCGACGCATCAGCCGGATGCCCTTGCCGAGCAGGCCGTCCAGCACTACCGCAATGAGGTAGGCCAAGGCCAGCACGACCGGCATCACCACGATGCTCTGCAGGACGAAGCCGAGCCCGGACAACCAGAGCTCGACGCCGTCCCACCAACTGAGAAACCCGTCCACCGGGCTCACACTATTCGGCCCAGCACCCGAAACCAACGTGTCAAGATCGGCGGATGGCCCCGACATCCGAAGAAACCACATGCATCATCGCCGGTGGCGGGCCGGCAGGTATGATGTTGGGTTTGCTGCTGGCGCGTGCCAACGTGAATGTCACTGTGATGGAAAAGCGTGCGGATTTTCTGCGTGACTTCCGCGGCGACACCGTGCACGCCAGCACCCTGCAGCTGCTGGCGAACTAGGCCTGGGCAAGCGGTTCGCTGAGATCCCGCATCGCCTCATCGACACCGTTCGCCTTAATATGCAGGGCGTCCCGATCGAGCTGGACCTGCACCGCATTCCGGGCGCCCACAAGCACATCGCCCTGGTGCCGCAGTGGGACTTTCTGGAAATGCTGGCAACCGCCGCCGAACCCGAACCCAGCTTCCGGTTGATGCGCAGCACCGAGGTGGTAGGCCCTCTGCGGCAGGCCGACCGGGTCATCGGCGTCACCTATCGCGATCCGGATGGGGAGACCCGGGAAATGCGCGCTGCGCTGACGGTGGCGTGTGACGGCCGCTCGTCGACGCTGCGGTCGACGACTGGGCTGGTGCCGCACAGCTTCGGCGCGCCGATGGACGTGTGGTGGTTCCGGTTGCCCCGCCGACCCGACGATCCGCGCGGGCTTGCCGGAGCGTTCGGCGCCGGACACGGCATTGCCGCGATCGACCGCGGCGACTACTTCCAGATCGCCTACGTCATCCCCAAAGGATCGGATGCCGAGTTGCGGGCGCAAGGCATCGGGGCACTCGAGCGGGCGGTGGCGAGCCTGGCGCCCTGGCTGGGTGATCGCGTCAGCACGTTAACATCGTTCGACGATGTCAAACTGCTTGACGTGCAAGTTAATCGGCTCCACCGGTGGTTCTTAGGGATTATTGTTCATCGGGGACGCAGCGCATGCGATGTCGCCGGTCGGCGGCATCGGCATCAACCTAGCGGTGGCCGATGCGGTTGCTGCCGCGCGCATGCTGGCCGGGCCGCTGCGCGCCGGAAGGGTGTCCACGCGACAGCTGGCACGGGTGCAGGCGCGCCGCTGGATTCCGGCGGCGACTCTTCAGGCGCTGCAGCGGATGATCCATGCCAAGGTGATCGCGGTCGCGGTGGCCGGCGATCAGCGGGCGCCGTCGCGAGGTGTGCGGCTGGTGAGCCGCACACCGGCGTTGCGCCGGCTGGCCGGGTACATCGTGGCGATCGGTCCCCTGCCTGAGCACGTGCCGACGTACGCGAGGCGCTGAGCGGGATACGCCGGCAACACGTCCGACCGCAAGTGGACGTCGGGCACAGCGGCGATGATGATGTCAGCATGGTCCTGCACGCCCAGCCTGCCGAAGAGGCCTCTGACGACGCCGCAGCTGCACCGTTGACCATCACGTTACCGGTGCCCCATGGGTCGGACGGGTCGCTGCGGAACCCCTTCCCGCCGATCGACGATTATGCGTTCTTGTCCGACTGCGAGACGACGTGCCTGATCTCGCCAGCGGGTTCGGTGGAGTGGCTGTGCATACCGCGACCGGACTCTCCGAGTGTGTTCGGGGCGATCCTGGACCGCGGCGCCGGTCATTTCCGGGTGGGACCGTACGGCGTCTCGGTGCCGTCGGCCCGCCGCTACCTGCCTGGCAGCCTGATCATGGAAACCACCTGGCAAACCCACACCGGGTGGCTGATCGTGCGGGACGCGCTGGTGATGGGGCCGTGGCACGATATCGAGCGGCGGTCGCGGACACATCGCCGCACACCGATGGACTGGGACGCCGAGCACATCCTGCTGCGCACCATCCGCTGCGTCAGCGGCACCGTGGAGCTGGTGATGAGCTGCGAGCCAGGGTTCGACTACCACCGCATCGCACCCGCCTGGGAGTATTCCTCCAATGCTTATGGCGAAGCTATCGCCCGGGCCAAGAAAGATCCCGACGCCCACCCGACGATACGGCTTACGACCAATCTGCGGATCGGGCTGGAGGGCGCCGAAGCGCGGGCGCGAACCCGGCTGAAAGAGGGTGACGACGTGTTCGTCGCGTTGAGTTGGACCAAGCACCCCGCGCCGCAGACCTATGCCGAGGCCACCGACAAGATGTGGCAGACCACCGAGTGCTGGCGCCAGTGGATCAACATCGGCAACTTCCCCGATCACCCGTGGCGGGCATACCTGCAGCGCAGCGCGCTCACGTTGAAGGGCTTGACGTACTCCCCCACCGGCGCCCTGCTGGCGGCCAGCACCACCTCACTTCCGGAAACACCACAGGGCGAACGTAACTGGGATTACCGCTACGCGTGGATACGCGACTCGACGTTCGCGCTGTGGGGGCTCTACACGCTCGGGCTGGACCGCGAGGCTGACGACTTCTTCTCGTTCATCGCCGACGTGTCCGGCGCCAACGACGGTGAACGTCATCCGCTGCAGGTGATGTACGGCGTCGGCGGTGAACGCATCCTCGAGGAAGAGGAACTGCATCATCTGTCCGGCTATGACCACGCCCGCCCCGTCCGTATCGGCAACGGCGCTTATAACCAGAATCAGCACGACATTTGGGGCAGCCTTCTCGACTCGTTCTACCTGCACTCCAAATCCCGTGAGCAAATCCCGGAGACGCTGTGGCCGGTGCTCAAGGAGCAGGTGGAAGAGGCAGCGAAGCACTGGCGTGAGCCCGACCGCGGAATCTGGGAGGTTCGTGGGGAGCCGCGGCATTTCACCTCGTCGAAGGTGGCGTGCTGGGTGGCGCTGGACCGCGGAGCGAAGCTGGCCGAGCGGCAGGGCGAAAAAACTTACGCCCAACAGTGGCGGGCCGTCGCGGAGGAGATCAAGGCCGACATCCTCCAACACGGGGTGAACTCCGGCGGTGTGTTCACCCAACGCTACGGCAGCGACGCGCTGGATGCCTCGCTGCTGCTGGTGGTGCTGAATCGGTTCCTGCCCGCGGATGACCCCCGGGTGCGCGCGACCGTGCTGGCCATCGCCGATGAACTCACCGTGGACGGCCTAGTGCTGCGCTACCGCGTGGAGGAGACCGACGACGGGCTGGCTGGCGAGGAAGGCACGTTCACCATCTGCTCGTTCTGGCTGGTGTCAGCACTGGTGGAGATCGGTGAGGTGAGCCGCGCCAAGCATCTGTGTGAGCGGCTGCTGTCGTTTGCCAGCCCGCTGTACCTCTACGCCGAGGAGATCGAGCCGCGCACCGGTCGGCACCTGGGCAACTTCCCGCAGGCGTTCACCCACCTGGCGCTGATCAATGCGGTGGTCCACCTGATCCGCGCCGAGGAAGAAGCCGACCGCACCGGGGTGTTCCAGCCTGCCAACGCACCCATGTAGCTACACCCGCTATTTCTTCGCCTTATCCGTGTCGGCGGACAGGGCTGCGATGAAGGCTTCCTGCGGCACGTCGACCCGCCCGATGGTTTTCATCCGCTTCTTGCCTTCCTTCTGCTTTTCCAGCAGTTTGCGCTTGCGGGTTATGTCACCGCCGTAGCACTTCGACAGCACGTCTTTGCGAAGCGCCCGAATGTTCTCGCGGGCAATGATTTTCGAGCCGATCGCGGCCTGCACCGGCACTTCGAATTGCTGGCGTGGAATGAGTTCTTTGAGCTTGGTGGTCATCTTGTTGCCGTACGCTGCCGCGGCATCCTTGTGCACGATCGCGCTGAACGCGTCGACGGGCTCGCCCTGCAACAAGATGTCCACCTTGACCAGCGCCGCCTCCTGTTCGCCGGCTTCCTCGTAATCGAGGCTGGCGTAGCCGCGGGTACGGGATTTCAGCGCATCGAAGAAGTCGAAGATGATCTCCCCCAACGGCATGGTGTAGCGCAGCTCCACGCGTTCGGGAGACAGGAAGTCCATGCCGCCGAGCTCGCCACGACGGGACTGGCAGAGTTCCATGATGGTGCCGATGAATTCGCTGGGCGCGATGATCGTGCATTTGACGACGGGCTCGTAAACGGTGCGGATCTTCTTGCCCGACGGCCAGTCCGAGGGATTGGTGACAACCTGTTCGGAGCCGTCGTCGAGCACCACCCGGTAGACCACGTTCGGTGAGGTGGAGATCAGGTCGAGGTCGAATTCGCGCTCCAGCCGCTCGCGGGTGATCTCCATGTGCAGCAATCCCAG
>Ga0187766_10001341_pt1 | contig 14447 bp, 14 predicted proteins | sample 0216_QUI02_MP05__4_FD_132971 | JGI IMG/M metagenome (GOLD analysis project Ga0187766, IMG submission 132971) | Tropical peat soil microbial communities from peatlands in Department of Meta, Colombia - 0216_QUI02_MP05_20_MG | ecosystem: Environmental > Terrestrial > Soil > Wetlands > Peat ... | reverse complement strand
TTCGGAATTGATATCGACAAGGTTGCTAGGTCCGTTGAATCGATCCTCTTGTCCGGCAAGCCAGCTGTGTTCAGGATCGAATCATCCTAGGACTTCTTGCGCGCGGCAGAGCCCACACATTGTCTTTGCGTCGCAAATTTCTCCGGAACGTACCTTGCGTAATGCTTCGGCAAAGAACATTGGTTCGATATTTATTCGTTCATCTTCGTCAAGTTGCATTTTCGACGGTTGAAGGTTAGTGGCCAGATAGATGTGAATTTTTTCAGTAGCGTATCCAGGCGCCATGTAGATTTCGGTGATCTTCGTAATTTGGTGTGCCTTGTAGCCTGTTTCTTCTTCAAGTTCCCTATTTGCCGCTGTATCCGGATTCTCTCCGATCTCAAGTGTTCCAGCGGGTATCTCTAACAGTTCTTTTCCGACTGCGTAGCGATACTGGCGAACCAGAAGTACTCGATTGTTTGTGAGCATAGGTACGATGGCGACTGCGCCGCGATGTTCAACGACTTCGCGTATTGACTTGGCGCCATCGCTCAGGGCGACTTGATCGACTCGCAGATTCAAAATGTGGCCGTCATAAATTCGGGATGATCTCTCGCATTGTTCGAGCATGTTCCACAATCACCTTCAGTTGGGGACCGTATGCTTGTCAATCGTTGATTGAAAGTATTTTTGGTGTGGTATTGTTTTTAATTAGACATTGGTAGTACGGGGTAAGGATACGTTGGAATTTGGCACAGGTACTGATACCCGATACTTCGATTATAATTGACGGGAACGTTCCGTCGATAATTGAGAGCGGTGAGTTTGGCGAAGTTGAAATCGTCATCCCATACGCGGTACTCGATGAACTTCAGGCACAAGCCTCGAAGGGTAGAGAACCTGGTTTTGTTGGGCTGGCTGAAATCAAAAAGCTACGTGTTTTTTGCGAAGGTAAGGGAATTAAGTTATCGTTCTCGGGAGCACGGCCTGACCTAGACGACATTAAGCTCGCGCGTAGCGGCCGATTGGACGCGCTGATCACGGACGTTGCAAAATCTCAGAATGGAGTGCTACTTACCGCTGATTATGTTCAAGCTTTAGTCGCAGAAGCCGGCGGTGTTCGTGTCAAGCACGTTCCAGGTGTAGTAAAAACAAAAGATCTAGCATTTGAGCAATTGTTTACGTCCGATACTTCCAGTGTCCACCTAAAAGAGGGAACCAAACCGCTTGCAAAGCGAGGAAAGCCTGGCAAATTTGATCTTGTTCAAATCTCAGACAAGGTCAGCACGGCTGAGGAGATTGAAGAGATCATTCGGGAACTGACTGAAGCTACTCGAGCGAGTCGGGAAGGATTCGTTGAGATTAACCGGTCCGGAGCATTGGTGTTGCAGCTTGGGAGATTTCGTATCGCAATCACTCGTCCTCCGCTGTCAGATGGATTGGAAGTGACTATAGTTCGCCCCGTGGTGAGTTTAACCCTTCAAGACTATGCGCTGTCAGCCAAGTTGATGGATCGACTTTCTACTGGAGCCGAGGGAATCTTAATCGCAGGGCCTCCCGGTTCGGGCAAGACGACCTTTGCTTCTTCGCTTGCAGAATTCTATTTGCGCAAGAGTAAGATCGTGAAAACTTTGGAGTCTCCTCGTGATTTGCAGGTAGGGCCTGAGATTACCCAATACGGTCCGTTGGAAGGCGACTTCGAGAAGACCGCGGAGATCCTTTTGCTTGTGAGACCCGACTATACAGTATTCGATGAGGTCAGACGGACAAAGGATTTCCTCATTTTCGCTGACATGCGATTGGCGGGAGTCGGGATGATCGGTGTCGTGCATGCGAGTGAGGCGATCAACGCAATTCAACGCTTTATTGGCCGCGTTGAATTGGGCATGATCCCTCATGTCATAGACACTATCATCTTTATCCAGTATGGTGAGGTCAGCAACGTGTTCACCCTTAACCTGACTGTTAAAGTTCCGACGGGGATGACGGAAGCGGATTTGGCTCGGCCCGTTGTTGAAGTCCAAGATTTCGAGACAGGCAGTCTGGTGTATGAGATTTACACTTTCGGAGAGGAAAATGTTATCGTTCCCGTAAGTTCTGCCCAGCCAACCGTTAGCGGTAGTCAACGCCTTGCTGAAGAAAAGATTCGTGAGGAAATTAGTCGATTCGATCCGAACGTGGAGGTAACTCTAGTTTCTGGAAATCGTGCGGTCGTTAAGGTCGATAATGAGATTGTTCCAATCCTCATCGGCAAGAAGGGTGTAACTATTACGAAGCTTGAAGAGAAGCTTGGGATTAAACTGGATGTGGAACCGTTAGCTCCGAGTAGTGGGAAAGAGGTTCGTTATGAGATCAAAGAAGTCGGGAGTCATCTCGATATAGACTTCAAAGAAGATTTGACTGGAGAGGTTGCGAACGTATATGTCGGTGACGAATACTTGTTCTCGGCGACCATTGGAAAGAAGGGTCAGATAAGAGTCTCAAAGAAATCTGATCTTGGCAGAAGCCTTCTGCGTGGTCTGGTGTCGAAACATCGCATCCGCGTAATGATTTGATTAAGATGATTGAATATTCACCGACACTCCGGTAAGCTTGGAAGAGAACTGTTCGATGTCTTCAACAAGATTGGTGATTTGTTCAGCAGCTTTTCTTTCCGATTCTGACACTCTCTGAGCCTCGGCTCTTAATTCTACTTGCAGCCCGTGGTTCGACCTGCCTCTCTGCCGTAATTCTCGAAGGCGCAGTACCTGTGATGCCACTTCGGGGTCAGCGAGATGTTGGTCGTATGTGCGTTTCAGTTCTTTGGCTTGTATGTGGATTGAGGCCAGGGAGTTTCCAGAGACTATATCTTCGCTTCTATCGCTTACTTTCTTCGCTTCTCTAGGTTTCAATGCCATCTTGCCACTTTCGACTGCTGCTGAGAGCGTTGTGAGGATTCTTTTGAGTTGTGGGTATCCGTCGTTTTCTTTGAGAAAGGTCGTGAAAGGCTTCTTGATGTACTCTTTTAAGCTGTCTCGGATGTCGATGGCGATTGGATAATCGCCTCTTTCTGAGACTGAGACGAGTTTACGAAGAGGTCTTCCCAATCGGCTGAAGCCGATGCGAAGCAATTCCACTCTTAAGGTTCGAAGTTGCCCTTCTACAGCAATGTATTCTTTCATTTTTCGATTTTGTTTAATTTGATTAATCTCTGCGCGAAGCGACTTTTCCTCTGACTCTGCGTCAGCAAGTCGCTTTGCGATTGTCTCTCGCTGTGCGGTTACAGAATCCTTGATTGTTTGGAGTTTCTCGAGAGCTTTCAATTTCTCGTCAAGCTCTTCAAATGAGCGTAGTATGAGCCCGCGGCCCTGGAGATATGCGTGCAGTTCCTCGCCGAGTCGGCGTAGTTTATCGATGTTTCCACCAAACGTCATCATATCGATTATGTAGAATGGTCTGATGTGGCGGAGCCAGTCTGCTCTAACTCGTGAGCCGTCAGATGCTAGTTTTGAAATTTCCCTCTGCAGCGTTCGTAGCGAGACGGAATCCTTCGCCTGTGGAATCGTCACTGATTTGCACATGTCAGTGATAATTGTGGTCAATCGCCCTAGAGCTTTGGCAGATTTGAATTGTGCTCTGTTTTCCCGTTTCGTTTCCATGTCCTCTTCTGCTTTTCGTGACAGTTGGCTACAGAATTCTGGTATCGAGATTAGCGCTTTGGAGATTTCGGCGACTATTTTGTCACGTTCACGCTCAGCTTGGGAGATTTTGGTGGATAATGATTTTTGAAGCCATTCTCTGAGTTGCGAGGTCTGCACTGAGTTGTTCCTTGAGGACATCGTGATTTTGCGCCAAGACGTTGGCAGGTATTCACAAGTCTAACTATATGATTCTATCTAGGCGTAGTACTTCTAGCGGGCTTCTTCTCGGAGGGTGATTAGGACTGTTTCCACGGTCTCCTCTGCTCTATCGATTCGTTTTGAAATGTCCCTAGTGACGGTTTCGTAGGTTTCTCTGGTGAGCTTTCCGGTGCGATATTGGACTCTCACTTGGTCAAGGCTCGCTCGTGATGCGGCAGCCTCGGTTTCAGCTCTGTCGATCTTGCGTACTAGTTCATCGTAGCGCGGGCTTATTCCACGAATGTCAGCTTTGACTCCCATGAGTAGTTTGTTAACTTCATCAAGTCGCAGATCGATTACTTTCCTTCTTCTTCTGTACTCATGTTTGACTAGCCCACCACGATTCACCTCTTCTTCCATCGATAGAATCTCCCTCGACAACGCAAGCCGTTCGTCATACAGGCCCACAAATTCGCGTAGTCTCTCTACGGGTATTGGTACGGCAAGTGTTGGGCCGCGTCTACGTCTCTCAAGCAGAGCTACTCCGAAGATAGCGAATTCCAGCACTAAGATCCAACGAATGGCTCCGAGGCCAGAGAGAAATGGCAAGTAATTGATCGTTGCAGAGAAGGCTAGATTGTTCTGGCTGGTTATCCCTTGTAATTGGAACGTTCGTTGGTCCGGACTAATCTGTATGGGGGGCATGACTGGTGATTGGGGTGGGATGTTCAAGTCGGTGATTCTTACTCCGCTCGGCGTAACGATGTTAACCGTAGCGTTCGTTATGAGGAAGTCTTCATTGTCGTTCAGCAATGGTAAGGTTAGGTTGTATTGCCCCCACCAAGCCAACCGCTTTAGGTACTGGGATTGGGGGAGGTTGTACGTTAATGTGAAGTTGAATAATTCATTGCCTTTGATGCTATTATATCGTGTTGTTACCGTTACTTGGAATGGTGGGGTCGGATCCTGCGGTGCCGCCCACAAGGTGCCGACCACGTCATACGCCATAACATTGTAGGCTCCGTCGGGTAGGGTGATGGATAGGCTGCTAATGACGATGCCGGGGTTGAAGACGCTGTATGAATCTTTGACTCTGAGGCTACCGTCGTTTCCGATCGTAATACCTCGTTGGGCATAATACACGTCGAGAAGCTGCTGATTTACTGAGCGAAATGGGGCGTAGAAGAGTTCTTGCGAATAGGCCTTCCAGGGGGAGTAATGATTCTGGTAAGCTGGAAAGCCTCCTATGCGTGTTGAGACGTAAGTAGCGTTTGGTATCGTAACGAACGTTGAGTCAGCAGGGGCGATGAATGTTACGTTTGCCGACCTAGCGTCTTGTGTAAGGATAGGCGCCGCTGAGAAATTTAATTGCAATCCGGTTTGAACTATTTGTATCAGGTAGTTGTATACCGAGTTGACTGTGAATTTGTACGTCTGGCCGGGTGCCAGATCTGGGAAATGAACTCGCATCCAGTAGAAACCAGGCGCGTCGCTCACGCCCGCGTCGATGGTGAGTGGCTTGCCTAAATTGTCTTTCGCATCGACGTAGAATAAGTCTACTCGGTTTCGCTGAGGTACGCCGATGTCGAGATATGATACCGCATTCGTTCCGGAGTTAAGTAACGTAAATTGGTCAGTTACGTGGATAATTCCGAAGGGGCCATCTGTTAGTGTTCGATTTATGTCGATGATGAGGGGATTGGCGCTTGCGGGTCTGCTCGCTTTCAGCGGAGCGACCATGATTAGGGTCAGGGCCAAGAACAAAATTGGCCATATTAGCTTCGTCTTCAATCTGCACTTGGCTCCGCTTCAATGAATCGTTCAAACCGAGGAGCCGGTCAATATTGCGTTCAATATTTATTCATTCTGCTGTCAACGCCACAATTCAGTTGCCAAGCAGCGCGGAACGCCAGCCCTTTGGGACCGATCTAAGTTTCTTTGCTGGGATTCCAGCGAATATTGTTCGAGGCGGCACGTCTGAGTTTACCATCGCTTGGGACCCTACTACGGCTCCTTCGCCGATCGTTATTCCGGGAAACAGTAGGGCGTTTGCTCCAATACTGGCCCCTCTTTTCACTGTAGGCCCTATGAGTTTGAATGGTTGTTGCATAACATATTTGTCGTTAGTAAATACGCAACGTGGTCCCAAGAATACTTGATCCTCAACGGTTGAATAGGTACAAATATAGACCCCAGTCTGGATGGATACGTCTGAACCAATCCGTGATGTTCCGTCGATCACCACGTTCGTTCCTATCTTGGTTCCATGGCCAATCGAAACGGCTTCTCTAATTACGGAGTTATGTCCGAAAAGCACGTTGTTTCCGATTTGAACATTTGAGTAGACTGTGGTTCCGGATCGGAGCACGCAGTTTTTTCCAATAATTGTGCCTCTTCTCTTTGTTGCGGTCTTGATTCGCCGCATTCCGATAAGTTCTGTCGAATCGGGGAATCCTAAGACACAGTTTGGTCCGACCCAAGTGCCTCGTGCTAATTTGACAGGCCCATAAATGATAGTGTTCGCCTCGATAACCACATTTTCTTCAGTGCTGACTTTATCGATTAACCTGGCGTGGCTCTCAATCCTAGTGTTTGATGCAAGAAAGCTCCGTTTGTCGACTACTGCCGTGGGATGGATCCGGTTGAGGGCCAAGAAACGATCACTTGAATTACTAGTTAACTTGATCATGAACGTTTAATTGTGTTTGGTCGCCTGCACAGAATCAAGTAATTGGCTGAATATGCCAAGTGTAGAGGAGTTTAGAAAGATGTCACGACCGCACCCATTTATCCCAAACAGTAACCCTTCGATGCGCCGCGAGATGTTGCAAGCTATAGGGATAGATTCCGTCGACGCACTCTTCAAAGACATACCAGCATCAATCAAAGCGACGGCGGATCTCGATCTTCCTCCTCGAATGTCCGAGGTTGAAGTGAGGAAACATGTTGAGCGCATCTTATCTAAGAACACCTCTACTCACGACATGGTTTCCTTTCTAGGCGCTGGCATCTGGCCCCATTACGTGCCCGCTGCGGTCGAGGCAATGGTCAGTCGCGGAGAATTTCTGACCTCCTATACTCCGTATCAAGCTGAGATATCGCAAGGAATGCTTCAGGTGATGTTCGAATTTCAGAGCCTGATATGTGAGCTCACAGGGATGGATTACGCTAACAGTTCACTGTATGACTGGTCCACGGCTCTAGGCGAAGCGGCGAGAATGGCTGTGCGCGTAACAGACCGCAATGAAATCATAACTGCTCGATATATCCACCCAGAACGCCTCGCGACCTTACAGACCTTTTCAAATCCTGTGAACATACGCCAGGTAGAGGTTGCGCAAGAAAGAAAGACAGGTGTTTTGGATATTGTAGATCTCAAAAAGAAGCTCACTAAAGATACAGCCGCTGTCTACTTGGAATATCCTTCCTTTCTAGGATTCGTCGAAGAAGGATACGAGGAAATCGGACGCCTAGCTCATGAGGCAGGAGCACTATTCATTGTTGGAGTGGAACCGATCTCTCTCGGCATGCTTCAGCCACCAACAGAATTCGGAGCGGACATTGCAATCGGAGAGGGACAACCATTGGGATCACATATGAACTTCGGTGGCCCCTTACTCGGGATTTTTGCATGTAGAGGTGAGCGACTGTTAAGACAGATGCCAGGCCGCATCATAGGTAAAACCACAACTCAGGACGAAAAGCAAGATGCATACTGCATGGCCCTTCAAACTCGAGAACAACATATTAGACGATCAAAAGCAACTTCCAATATCTGTACGAACGAAGCACTTCTAGCGTTAGCCGCGTCGATCTACCTATCCATACTTGGACCTAGTGGACTGAGCGATCTTAGTTCGACCATCCTTGATCGAACATTGTATGCGTGTGAAGCCTTGCAGAAAATTAAAGGAATTAGAGCCCCGAAATTCGATAGTTTTCATTTCATGGAGTTCACCGTCGACTTCAATGAGACCGGTAAGAAGATTTCAGAAATTAACGATGCGCTGTTGAAGCTTGGGATCCAGGGCGGCCTTGACCTGAGCAGTCGTTTTCCAGAATTGGGTCAATGTGCACTTTATTGTGTGACTGAAGTTCATTCACCACAACAGATCGACATGTTGGCCGACGCGCTACGAACCATTTTGAAGGCATGACCCGAATGAGTTACTCGCAGGCACGCTGGAACGAACCTCTCATAATCAAGCTTTCGCGCCAAGGAAAAATTGGCTATCATAGTTTTCTCACGGACGATAGACGGAAGGCTCTCCAGGACCATATCCCTAGCAAGATCCGCCGAAAGGTACCTCCTTCGCTGCCGGAGGTATCTGAAATAGAGATAATTCGACACTACACGCGTCTATCACAAGAAAACTACGGCGTGGATATTGGAATTTACCCGCTCGGAAGCTGCACGATGAAATACAATCCAAAAGTTTGCGACACAATCGCAGGTTCACATAAAATCCAGGAACTTCATCCATATCAGGATCCTAGAACGCTGCAGGGGATACTCCAAGTCATGTACGAGACTTCGAAGTTTCTTGCAAATATCGTCGGAATGGATAGCATTACTTTGCAACCGGCTGCGGGAGCTCATGGCGAATATACCGGCGTAATGCTCATGCGCGCTTATCACAACGACCGAAATGATAGAGCCCGAGACGAGATTATTGTTCCGGATTCCGCCCATGGAACGAACCCGGCCAGCGCAGCAATGGCGGGCTACAAAGTCGTTGAGATTCCGTCAAGGGATGGGTGTGTAGATTCCGATGCTTTAAAAAGTGCCGTCGGAGGGCGAACCGCTGGACTTATGATCACTAATCCAAACACTCTAGGCATTTTTGAACGTGACATATTGGAGATCGCGGGGATAGTACACGACGCGGGTGGGCTTCTCTACTATGACGGGGCAAACCTTAACGCGATAATGGGGAAGGCAAAGCCTGGGCGCATGGGGTTCGATATAGTTCACATAAACCTACACAAAACCTTCGCAACTCCACACGGAGGCGGGGGACCGGGAGCTGGACCAGTAGGCGTTACAAAGAATCTTGCTGATTATCTTCCCATTCCAACGATAGAATATGATGGAACCAAATATTTTCTAGACAATAACCGACGGAAAACAATTGGAAAGACAAGGTCATTTTATGGCAGCATTGCTGTCGTACTACGTGCATATGTATTCATGTTGTTGCACGGAAGAGATGGACTCGAAACAGTATCTGAAGTCGCCGTGCTCAATTCGAACTACCTGGCCCAAGAACTACGAAAAATCAAAGGATTTTCTCTTCCGTACGCGGACGGCGTCCCGAGGAAACACGAATTTGTTCTCTCTGCATCTATCCTTTCCAAGGAAACCGGCGTCTCAGCACTCCAGGTTGCGAAGCGACTGCTTGATTTCGGTATCCACCCACCTACTGTTTACTTCCCCATGATCGTGGAGGAATCGATGATGGCTGAACCGACTGAAACCGTGAGTAAAGAGGAGCTGGACGCCATGATAGACGGATTCAAGCGAATTAGCAAAGAAGCGTATTCGAATCCTAATTCTCTTCACAACAGCCCAACCGCAACTAGCGTAACTAGGATCGATGAAGCTAAAGCCAATAGGCCTAAAACTATGCAACTAACATGGAAAATGAATCCGTGACTGAGAAGATCCGTCATGAAGATAATTGTTCAATATTTCGCCATAATACGTGAAATCGTAGACAAACGCGAGGAAGTTTTGAATCTGAAGGACGGTAGCACCGTATTAGACCTTCTAACCTGCCTAGGATCAAAGCATGAAAAGTTGAAGGAATACTTGATCGATCCAAAAACGGAGAATCCACGAACATCTATACAGTATCTAATAGGAGACAAGTTAATTTCGACATTAAATGGGTTCGCGACCACTCTGCAGGATGGCAACGTGTTCGCAATAATTCCGCCAGTAGGCGGAGGATAAGTCGTTCAAGGGTTCGTATGCAGCTGTCAATCGCTGTAAACAACCACTCGCTTTTTTCACCATTTATGCCCAGATGAGTAATAGCCACCGGCATCTATTTTGAGTCCGGAGATGCTGGCAGATGTCGATCCATTTTCCACACCAAAAACTCCGCCTCAAGGACATTCTAGCAGAGCTTTATCAGATGGAGAATACGCCGGACGAGGGAGAGATGGTTACAGTAGACCTGCCTCTCGCGCAAATAGAAGAAATAATTAGTTGAATTTGTACCGTAACTTCCGAATCTTGTTTCGAATCGTTGTCGCTCGTCCGCCTGGAAGAACTTTACCTGATCTAATCGACTCCAAAATATCTGCGATGTCAGTGGTTTGGCTGTCAATAACGGTGTAAGCGTCGCCGACCGTTTGCGGAATATGAGAGTCGCTGCCACCAACCTGCGGCAACTTGAACTTCACCGCATCCTTTCTCGCCAACCAGTTCGAAATATAAAACGAGAGCGCATCTGAATTAACTGTCTCAACCGCATCAGGCCTAGTGCTTAATCGAGCAATCTTCACGCACTCGCACACTGGGTCGTAGGGATGTGGGACAATGGCTATTCCACCTTGCTCATGTATTCGATCGATTGTTTCGTCGGCAGAGAGGTTTGGGGGTATTATTTCATTTATTCCTAAACCAATTACATGCCCATCGCGAGAGGTTACTTCGATCGATGGAAGAATTATGATCCCTTCACATTTTGCTCGTGGATTGAAGTTGTCGTGCTCGGTGATCGCAACTCCGTCGAGTCCACGTCGTCTGACTAGTTCGGGCAGCTCTTCGATCTTAGTGTGGGCGTCATAGGATTCCGTTGTGTGAACGTGGAGATCCAATTTTAGAGTCGGCATTAAGCTCCCGTCGAAGATTTTGCCACCGAGATTTTGTGGAATAATGGTTCGGGTTTGTTAATGATATGACCTGTTCTCAGATTCATCTTCCCTGCATTCCACCAGTCACTTTTCTGGCCTGTCTCGTTCAGATTGAGTTGCTGATTGATGCGTTCAGAGGTTTCTGGCAGGAACGGCGCCAGTAGAATGCCAATTGATCCTACAAGTTGACTGGCTAGATGCAGAGTCGTCGCGGTCTTTTCACGATCAGTCTTAATCAAGTGCCATGGCTCCCGTTCGCTCATGTACTGGTTACCTGCGCGAGCCATTTCAACAATTCCGACAAGTGCTGCTCTTAGCTCGAAATTGTCAAGCAAAGCCGCAATTTTTGCAGGGGAGCTCGTGATGAGGTTGACAATGCTTTCATCCCTAGCATCGAGGTTTTTAGCTTCGGGTATTGCCGATTCGAATGAGTTAGTGATGAAGGTGAGCGTTCGATGTATGAAGTTACCGAGTACGTCGTTGAGTTCACTGTTGACGTGGGCTTCGAAGTCACGCCAAGTGAAGTTTGCATCACGTGTTTCCGGACGGATTGCTATCAAAACATAACGCCAGTATTCTCCTGGCGCAATCTTCAAAGCGTCGTCTATCCACACGCCAATTTTCTTACTTTTCGAGAATTTTTGTCCTTCAAAGAGGATAAATTCCGTTGAGGAGACTTGCCAGGGTAGGACGTAGTTTTGCTGACTTGCCAAAAGTAGCGATGGGAAGATGATTACATGGAATGGAATGTTATCTTTTCCGATAAAATGGACGTTACGAGTTGATGCGTCAAACCAGAAGCCCTTCCATGCTTCAGGTTTTCCATGTTGTTCCGCCCACTCGATGGATGCGGAAACATACCCTAACACTGCTTCGAACCAAACGTATATTGTCTTGCCTTCAGCTCCTGGAAACGGGGCCGGAATTCCCCATTTGTTGTCGCGTGTCAGGGCGCGAGGCTTCAGGCCCTCCTCAAGCCATCGCAGTGAGAAGTTTCTAGCGTTTTCCGGCAGTTGCCGGTTACTTTGGACGATCGATTGAAGTTTGTCACGGAACTTCGGTAGATCGAAAAACCAATGTTTGGATGTTTTGATAATCGGAGCAGACCCGCAGAAAACACATCGTGGGTTTTGTAATTCCAAAGGATCCAAGACTCGGCCGCACGAGTCGCACTGATCTCCTCTGGCTTCATCGAAGTGACAGTGTGGGCAAGTTCCCTGAACGAATCGATCGGGAAGAAATCGTTGATCTTTTTCACAGTATGGCAAAGTGACGTTTTGAGTATAAACGTGGCCGTTCTCGTATACTAGTTTCAAGAGTTGCTGCGTAAATCGTAGGTGAACTGGACTTTCTGTTCGAGTGTAATTGTCGAAGCGGATATTGTATGCTTTTAAGAGTTGGCAGATATGGTTGTGAATTTCGTCAGTGAGTTGTCTTGGTGGAATCCCTCTTCTGACCGCTTCAACTTCGATGGGAGTGCCGTGCTCGTCAGATCCTGTAACTGCGATGACTTCTTCTCCCTTTAGGCGGAGGTAGCGTGCGTAGACGTCTGCACTTAGAAGATGGATGAACGTGCCTAGGTGTGGTACTGAGTTTACGTACGGCCAAGCAGAATTGATGATCCATTTGCCCATAGTGTTCCCTCGAGCTGTCACTACTCTGACATTATTTTCGAATCGATTGAGAAATCTGCTAACGAGATTGAAGGCTGATTAACGTTTGGTTTCGGAAAGGGAATCAACAAATATGACGCTTGAATGTATCCTGCTGGATACGAGCTTTGAGTAAGGATTACGCTGAACTACTGGACAGGGCATACTCGAATTTGCCTAGCACCCTGGGAACAGGGGAAAGGTTCGAAATTCCTAAAGTTGTGGGAGTACGAATGGGAAGGAGAACCATAATTCAAAATTTTGACGATATAAGTAATAGAATTAATCGAGATCCGCACCATTTACTTAAATTCCTCACTCGAGAGTTAGCAACCGCTGCTTCGTTAGAGGGATCGAGGGCTATCTTCCAAGGTAGATTCGATGTTGCAACAGTCACTAGACTCCTGAATATTTACGCTCAACGTTACGTTATATGCCCCATTTGTAACCGACCAGACACCAAGATCGAAAAGGAGGGGAGATTTCTCTTCCTACGATGCGAGGCTTGTGGTGCAAGATCGTCAATACTCCCCGTCTGAGAAAGTGCATTAAGTGAACGAAGTCTTTCTCAAAATCTTCAAAGACGACAAAAATACGCTGGTAGCTGTCTGCGATACGGGATTGATTGGAGAGACCTTCCGCGAAGGAAAGTTGAAACTCGAAGTAAAGCCAGGCTTCTACCAAGGAGTCACAACTACGATCGAAGAGGCACTGCGTGTAATTTCCGCAGCCGACATTGTGAACTTGGTGGGAAAACGGATTGTTGATGCAGCATTAAACGCCGGCTTGGTGAGTCCCTCAGCAGTAATCAGCATCGCAGGCGTCAAACATGTTCAGATCGTTCGAATTTAGTCTAACCCTCAGAAAATTCTCAGAAACTGCTGTCTGATAGCCATAATCGTTCGAATCAGCGCAAGAAACCTCTAATACTTCGGTTGCTCATCGAACATCGCGACTTAGTTTCGGTGGAAAGCATGGGGAAGAAAAAAGTTCTGAGCGAAGGCGAGCTTCGAGAAATGGTCATGCCCGAAGAAGGCCAGCTGCTTGGGGTCGTTACCCAGATGCTCGGTTACGATCGGTTGATGGTGAAATGTGGTGACGGTCACGAACGAGTCTGTCGCATCCGTGGAAAGATGAAGCGCAGAGTGTGGATAAAGGTCGGAGATGTTGTACTCGTCGCTCCGTGGGATTTCCAAGTTGACTCTCGAGGCGACATTCTCTGGCGATACACGGAAAGTCAGGCAAACGCGCTGCGAAGCCAAGGGCGTCTATCCGTCTGACAATTAGCTGTACTGCAAGGTGGAATCGTCAATGGAGTCGTTAGCTGAGCGTAAGCTCCATAGAAAAATAGTACGATACGAAATTCATGAGTTGATGAAAGAAAAACGAAGCGAAGAAATGGATTCTCTTGAGGAGGTATTTGATAGATCGACGCTCATGATTGTCTACAGAATGCTTAACCATGGTACGCTCAAGAGCATCTTCGGGGTCTTACGGTCAGGCAAGGAAGCTCGAATTTATTGGGGAAGAGGAAGAAGGAACGAGACGGTAGCGATAAAAATTTTTCTGACCACTTCAGGCGAATTCAAGAAGGGGCGACTTTCTTACGTACGAGGTGATGAGAGGTTCAAGAGTACGCGGAGCGACACGCGCTCTATGGTGAACTTGTGGGCATCGAAGGAATTCCGAAACCTTCAGCAAGCGAAGTCAGCTGGCGTACACGTACCTTCGCCTCTAAAGGTTACGGGTAACGTGCTCGTCATGGAATTTATTGGGAAAAATGGCAACCCTGCTCCACTGCTACGTGAAACCCCGCTTGACCATCCCGCTCGAGTTTACGATAAGATTGCTGAAGCAGTTAGAACTCTATATCAGAAGGCACGGCTGGTACATGGGGACCTAAGCGAATACAACATAATGATGCTGGGCAAGCAACCCGTGTTAATCGACTTCGCCCAAGCAGTATCACCAGAACACCCAATGGCGAGCGTGTTCTTGAGGAGAGACTTGACGACGCTAAACGAGTATTTCACAAAGCTCGGTGTGACGGTTGCACCAATTGACCGGTTGATAAGGTGGGTCACGAATGTCGACGGAAACCAAAGTTAGCACCACGATCCCACTGGAACGAGTT
>Ga0187766_10001340_pt1 | contig 14462 bp, 11 predicted proteins | sample 0216_QUI02_MP05__4_FD_132971 | JGI IMG/M metagenome (GOLD analysis project Ga0187766, IMG submission 132971) | Tropical peat soil microbial communities from peatlands in Department of Meta, Colombia - 0216_QUI02_MP05_20_MG | ecosystem: Environmental > Terrestrial > Soil > Wetlands > Peat ... | reverse complement strand
GTCTCCTCGACTGTCTGGCTGTGCTTAACCGCAACCCTCTCCACGGACACTATGGGTTTGAGACTCTGAATGATCGGGATGACCAGCTCGTCATCTCCGCCGTCTGAAACGAGCACCACTCCTGTATAGCTTGACCCCGATAACACACTGGCCACCTGCTTTCCCAGGCGCCTGTCCGCCTCGAACCCCCTGTTCACCTCCCCGCACACCACGGCCACCTCGCAAGAAGTCTTCATTCGCGTCAGCTCGTCGTACTTCTTTATGGCGGCGAAGATCGCATTCGCGTCGGCCTCCTCCGGATCTGAAAGCGCAAGCTTCGTCGCAGCTGCGAGGGCCGACTCCCTCCCGACCACCGGGGTCTCGACCTTGGCCTTCATCCCCAGGTCGTCGTCCCTGTCCACGCAGAGGACGAGGTACTTCTCCGGTGCCTGGGACATCTCGCCCCGATTCTAAACAGTTCCCGTTTATACTTACGCCCATTCCCTGAACGTGCCCAGGATGAGGGAATACCCTTAAGGGAACTGGTTGCCCTGCCGATGGCGCTTGCAGCAGCTGGCGGACCGCCCCTGGCTGAAGATCAAGCTGGATGGCAGGTACACCATCCCCCCTCCCGATAAGAAGCCGCTATACTCGCTCCTGACTGATTCGGCGAAGCTGCATCCTGGAAAGACATGCATCCACTACCAAGGGAGGAATCTCACCTACTCCGAAGTCGACGACATTTCCTCTCGTTTCGCCTCCGGTCTTGTCTCCCTTGGGCTGAAGAAAGGGGACAGAGTTGCAATATTCATGCCGAACATCCCCCAGCTCGTCATGTCCTTTTTCGGCGTGCTGAAGGCCGGAGGGGTGGTAGTAATGTGCAACCCCATCTACAAGGAGAGGGAGCTGGAGCATCAGCTCGGCGATTCGGGGGCGAAGATAGTCGTGGCGAGCCGGACGGTTGCCAAAGGTATGGACCTGTTCCAGAGTCTGGGAGCATGCAGAGGGAGACTTGCCCTGAGGCACGTGATCACTACTAGTCTCACGGACTACCTCCCGGCGGTCAAGAAGCGCCTCGCAGGGCTGGCGGGGATAAAGGACTTGCCCAGGGAGAACACGATCGACTTCGTCGGGCTCGTCGAGAATAGCGCCCCCTTGGCGAACCCGGTTGAGGTGGACCCAACGGAAGATGTTGCTGTCCTCCAGTACACCGGGGGGACGACTGGGGTAGCAAAGGGCGCCATGCTGACTCACTATAACCTGGTATCCAACGCGGTGTACGGTGCCCGGCTCTTTCCGCTCTCCGAAAAGGACGTCTCCCTGTGTGTCCTGCCCCTCTTCCACATCTACGGGCTTACCGTCACGATGAACATGCCCATATCCGTCGGAGGGACCCTCGTCCTCCTCCCCAGCTTCCACGTGGAGGAGGTTGCAAAGGCGATAGAGAAGGAGAAGGTGACGACTTTTTCTGGTGCTCCTGCGATGTACATAGCAATCAACAGCAAACCCAACGCGAGGGACTTCCATCTGCATTCGGTGAGAGCCTGCATGTCTGGGGGCTCCGCCCTCCCCCCCGCGGTGCGCAGGAAGTTCATGGAACTGACCGGGGGGAATCTCGTCGAGGGGTATGGTCTCTCAGAAACTAGTCCGACAACCCATGTCAACCCTCTTGCGGGAGGAGCGGTGAAGGACGGCTCCATAGGTCCTCCCTTCTGTGAGACGGACGCGAAGATAGTCGACATCGAGAACAGATACAGGACGCTGAGCGTAGGCGAGGTGGGGGAGTTGGCCGTGAAGGGCCCACAGGTCATGAAGGGCTACTGGAACCAGAAAGCGGAGACGGAAACGGTCCTCGAGGGCGGGTGGTTCCTGACGGGGGACATTGCGAAGATGGACGAGGACGGTTACTTCTACATAGTCGACAGGAAGAAGGACATGATCAACGTGGGCGGGTTCAAGGTCTACCCGAGAGAGGTCGAAGACGTTCTGTTCGAGAACCCTGATGTCAAGGAGGTCGGGGTCGTGGGGGTCCCCGACGAATTCAGCGGGGAGGTTGTGAAAGCCTTCGTCGTACGGAAGGACCCATCGAAGGGGCTGACGGAGCAGGATATCATAGGGTTCTGCCAGACGCGCCTGGCCAAGTTCAAGGTGCCCAAGAAAGTGGAGTTCGTGGACGAACTCCCGAAGACGCTGATAGGGAAGGTCCTGCGACGGAAGCTCCGGGAGCTTACACCTCAACGATCATAGCTACGGCATTGCCCCCGCCCAGACAGAGGGTCCCTAACCCGGTCTTCTTGCCCGTCCTCTTCAGGCAGTAGATCAGAGTCGTCAGGACCCGGGCGCCGCTGCAGCCTATGGGGTGGCCGAGAGCTACCGCGCCGCCGTTCACGTTGAACCTCGACTCGTCCACTCCCAGGGACCTCCTGACCGCTATGGACGCAGTAGAGTAGGCTTCGTTGTGTTCGAAGAGGTCTATGTCTTCGAGCGTCATCTTTGCCTTCCTCAGGAGCGCCCTGGTCGTGGGAATGGGAGCCTCCATCACGCGCTCGGGCTCCAGGCCCCCCGTCCCATAGGCCACTATCCTCGCAATGGGCTTGACGCCGAGCCTGGCGGCCGTGTCCTCAGATGCGACGACCACCGCGGATGCGCCGTCGCTGAGCTGTGAAGAGTTGCCCGCGGTTAGCACACCGTCGGGCTTGAACGCCGGCTTCAGTTTCCCCAGCTTCTCAACCGTCGTGTCAGAACGTATGCATTCATCCTCGGAGAAATCCGTTACGACCCCTCCCTCGTGCTCTATCTTCACGTTCACTTTCTCGGCATCGAACACCCCGGCCTTCGCCGCTTTCGATGCCTTCATGTGGCTCTCGAAGGAGAACTCGTCGGCTTCCCTGCGCGTTATGTGGAACTTCTGCGCGATGCGCTCCCCGGTAAGACCCATGTGGTAGTTGTGGTAGGCGTCCCAGAGGCCGTCGAGAATCATGGAGTCCTGCAGCCGAGCGTCGCCGAACTTCGTCCCCCACCTGACCCCCCGGGCGAGGTAGGGGGTGTTGCTCATGCTTTCCATCCCTCCTGCCACGACGACGTGATTGTCCCCCGCCTTGATCGTCGAAGCAGCCAGCATGACCGCCTTGAGCCCCGAACCGCAGACTTTGTTCACCGTGATGGAACCCGCACCGAACGGTATGCCGGCGTGAATGGCCGCCTGCCTGGTGGGGTTCTGGCCCAGGCCCGCCGCGACCACGTTCCCCATGATGACTTCGTCCACTTTGTCAGCCGCTATCCCTGCCCTCTTCAGCGCCTCCTCTATCACGAGGGCTCCGAGGGAGGGGGCGGAAACCCCAACGAGGCTCTTGCCAAACTTGCCTATCGGGGTCCTGCAAGCGGAAATTATCACCGGGGTGTCCATGTTGGTCTGGTTCGTCAATCCGCGATATTAAGGGAGACTGACTTGCGATAAACGCTGTCCCTAAATACCGTGGGTCGTCGGCCTCCGCCAAGATGAAGGCACAGGAGAAGATTTGGATGGATGGAAAGCTCGTGCCTTGGGACGATGCGAAGATCCATATCCTGACCCACGGCTTTCACTACGGAATGGCTGTGTTCGAAGGAATCAGAGCCTTCTCCACCCCGGCTGGAACGGCGATATTCAGGCTCGACGAGCACGTCGAGCGCTTCCTCAACAGCGCCAAGATCTACAGGATGGACATGGGATACTCGGCGAAGGAGCTGGCAAGGGCATGCATCGACCTCGTGAGGGCAAACCCAGCAAAGGAGTGCTACATCCGCCCCATAGCCTACACGGGATACGGAGAGATGGGGATCAACCCGCTCACAAGCAAGGTTTCTGTGGGAATCGCCTCCTGGGAGTGGGGGGCATATCTGGGGGCCGACTCAGCCGGCAAGGGCGTCCGGGCCATGATCTCGAGCTGGACGAGGATCGACTCCCGCTCGATGCCCGTGCAGGCGAAGTGTACCGCGAACTACGCAAATTCGGCTCTTGCTAAAATGGAGGCGCTGGCGGGAGGGTACGATGAGGCAATCCTGCTGAACACGCAGGGGATGGTAGCTGAAGGGCCGGGGGAGAACATATTTCGGGTGAAGGATGGTGTCCTAAGCACCCCTCCTGCGAGCTCAGGAATACTCAGGGGAATCACGCGAGACACCGTCATACAGTTCGCCTCTGACCTCAAGCTGAGGTTCTACAGGAATGACGCCACCAAAGAAGAGCTCTACACGTCCGACGAGGTCTTCTTCAGCGGCACAGCGGCCGGCATAGCGAAGGTGAGGGAGATTGACGGCAGAAGGATAGGCTATGACGGCGCACCCATAAGCGACAAGATGGTCAAGCTGTACGATGGGGCCGTTCATGGCAAGCTCAAGCGTTACTCAAAGTGGCTGACGCCGGTCAAGCAGTAGTCTGCCTCGACAGTCGAAGGGAGTCTGGGGATGGAACCCCTCTCCCGCTCTCTACCTGCTGGAGGGCTTCTTGTCGGCTACCGGGACGAAGTGTACGTCGGATATCAGGTACCGCGGCTTCTTCCTAAACTCGGCCTTCACCTTCATTCCGATATAGACGTCCCGCCGCTCGACCCCTTCCAGCCTCGACAGGAGGAGGCTATCTACGCCGTCAAACTCCACGAGCGCGAGGTTGAACGGTGTCTCCTTCAGGAATTCTTCGCTCCCGAAGTAACAGGTGGTCCACGAGTGGACCCTCCCCTCCAGTGGGAGGTTGACCCACTTTGTTTCGCTCCCGCATTCCATGCAGTGGCTCCTGGGCGTGGCATACCTGTAATGGCACTTCGTGCACTCGCTCCCGAGGAGCTTCCCTTCTGCGAGTCCGAGGAAGAACTTGGAGTCCTCGGCGTAGCTGTGGACGTACTTGATGCTGTATGGGGAGAGCACCACCAGGTCGCTTGTCCCCACGGGGTTTCTGTAGAGAGCGGCTCCGCTCTTCTGAATCTCCTTCATGACGTCCCTGAACTTTCCGAACTTCTTCAGCTCAGCCATGCTACGCCCTCTCCATGATGGTGACCGTAACCGAACTTCCGGTGCCAGCGTGCGAGTGGATGAGGCCGCGCTTGGCGTCCTTGATCTGGAGCTCGTCACTCTTGAAGTGCTTCCCAATGGTTCCCTGCAACTGCCAGAAGGCGAACACTCCCTGCATTATCCCCGTAGCGCCGACAGGGTGCCCGCAGGCGATGAGCCCCCCCGACGGGTTAACAGGCAGGCTCCCCTTGTGCGGGAGCTCGAGCCCGTAGTCCACGTCCTTGAGGAAGGGGCGCCCCTGATCGACGAAGTCGTACCCCTCTCCGTACCTGCAGAGCCCCAGGTCCTCGTAGGTCTGGATTTCGGAACTGGCATAAGCGTCGTGGAGCTCGACGAAGTCGATCTCCTCCTTTGGATTCGTTATCCTCGCGTTCTTGTACGCTTCCAAAGCGGCCGTCCTCCCGGCCCGGAACGAGTGCACGCCGGGGTACTCGAGCTTGGAGTAGTACCGGGCGGTCTCCCAGGGGAAAAGCGGGACCTTACCATGAGGCCTGTCCGCAAGCCGCATGGTGTCTGTTCCGCACCCCACGCCCTTGATCAGGACAGGGTTGTCCGTGTATTTGGAGGCAACGTCCTCGGACGCAAGTATCATTACCGCAGCGCCGTCGCTCATGGTGCAGACCGACGGTCTGTTCAGGGGCCATGCAATCATCTCCCCCGCAAGGGCCCCCTTCATTGTCAGCCTTTCGGGATACTGCGCGTAGGGGTTGTGGAGGGCGTTGACGTGATTCTTCACGGAGACCATGGCCATTATCCTCTGCGCCTCCTCAGTCGCCATCTGCTGGGCCTTTTTCTCGTCCTTGACGTGAGCAAACTTCGACTTCCTCAGGTACTGGTAGATGTGACGCTGGACCATCAGAGCGTAGTAGCCGGTGTAGAACCCGCCCACGGGATAGTCGAAATTCGTGTCGGACGCAAGCGCGATGAACTCGTTCCCCTTCCAGGTCTCGACGTGAGACATCGTCTCGAAGCCAGCCACGAGGCAGACGTCGTTCCTGCCGCTGGCGATGGCCTCCCATCCAGCCTGGATGGCCTGGCCCCCCGTAGCCCCGCCCCACTCGATTCTCCTGGAGTCCTTGGGATTCAGGCCGAGGTAGTCCTGTACCATTGAAGCGGCCTTCAGCTGCCTGGCGAAGTGGTCTGAGAAGTAGGATATCCTGCTGCTGTCTATGTCCGAGGGCCCTAGGTCCGGCACGTCTTTCATGGCGTAGTCGTACGCCCGCTTCACCATCATGCGGAAGTCCATGTCGGGGTGCGCCTTCGCGAATTTGGTGACCCCGCCGGAAATCGCGTACACCCTCCTTTGCTCCGGCACAGGCGAGGCGGGGATTTTGCGGGTATTAATTTCCTTCCACTAATTCTTTCATTGTGGCTGGCAGCTACTTCGAGGCTGCCTTCCGTTGCCGGGAACTCCGGCGCTTCGCCAGCTCTACGTAGAAGTCCAGGACTCCCGGATCAGCAAGAGAGTCCCGGTTCACGACGTTGGAGGGGTCACCCCCCATCAGTATTCTCTTGACCGGCACCTCGAGCTTCTTACCACTGAGCGTCCGTGGTATGCCCGGGGTTTCTATCACTTCGTCTGGGACGTGCCTTGGTGAGATGTCATTCCTGATGCGTGCACGTATTTTCGCTTCCAGCTCGGGGTCCAGCTTCCTCCCTGGCGCCAGAGTCACGAATAGCACGAGCTCACCCTCCTGCCTGGCCCCCTCCAGCTCAACGGCCATCGAATCACTCACCTCAGGGATGGACTCGACTGCTCGGTAGACTTCGCTGGTGCCGATCCTCACCCCCTGCCGCTTTATAGTGGCGTCCGACCGACCGTAGATTATGCACGTCCCCCTCCTGGTTATCTCTATCCAGTCGCCGTGTCTCCACACCCCGGGGAAGTAGCTGAAGTAGCTGTCCCGGTACCTGCTCCCATCCTCGTCCCCCCAGAGGTAGAGCGGCATGCTCGGGAGCGGCTCGGTCAGAACGAGCTCCCCCACCTTCCCCACCACCGACTGCCCCTGCTCGTCGTAGGCCTCGACCTTGGCGCCCAGGACCCTGCACTGAATCTCGCCCGAGTGAACAGGGAGGATGGGGCACCCGCCGACGAAGGGAGCGCACACGTCTGTCCCGCCACTTATCGAAGCGAGCCAGACCTCGCTCTTCACCGCCGAGTAAACCCACTCGAATGTCTCGGGAGACAGTGGAGACCCCGTCGAGCCGATACCTCTCAGCTTCTTCAGTTCGTGGGATGACCCAGGCGAGAGGTTCGCCTTCATGCAGGCCGAGAAGTAGGCCGCGCTCCCTCCCATGAAACTGGTCCCTGTCTTGTCGATCAGGTCCCAGAGGGCGTTCTTGTCGGGGAATAATGGGCTCCCGTTGTACAGCACAAGCGTCGCGCCGTGTAGGAGACCACCGACCAGATAGTTCCACATCATCCATCCCGTCGTCGTGAACCAGAAGAACCGGTCCGCGGGACGCAAATCGTTGTGCAGCGAGAGCCCCTTCAGCATCTCGACGAGAATCCCGCCGTGACCGTGCACGATGGGCTTGGGCAGGCCTGTCGTCCCGGAGGAGTAGAGGATCCAGAGCGGGTGGTCGAAGGGGAGCGACTCGAGCTCCACAGACTCCTTCCCTGCCACCACGTCCCCCCAGGACACGGAGCCAGGGATAGGCGCTGCCCCAGGGTTTCCCTGAACTCCGATGACCGCCTTCAGTGAAGGGAGCGCCGCTTTGATCGACGAAACCTCCCCGCCCCTGTCGAACCACTGCCCGCCGTAGCTGTAGCCGTCCGCGGCGAAGAGAATCTTGGGCTCAATCTGGCTGAATCTGTCAAGCACCGCGGGAGCGCCGAAGTCGGGAGAGCAACAGGACCATATCGCGCCTATGCTCGCGCATGCGAGGAAGGCCACCACCGCCTCCGGTGTGTTTGGAAGGTATGCCGCGACGCGGTCCCCCCTGCCAACGCCCATGCTCTTCAGGCGGGACGCGAGCGCGCTGGTCCTCTTTCTGAGCTCCTGCCAAGACAACGTCTTCAGGTTCCTTCGCTCAGACTTCGAGATTATGGCGGTCCCATCGATGGAGCCTTCAAGTATCCGCGTGGCGAAGTTCACTTCTGAACCGTCGAACCACTTGGCCCCTGGCATTCGTCTGTCCTGGAGGACTGGGTAGTCGGCGTCGGAGACGTCGAAGTATTTCCAGACTGATCCCCAGAACCCCTCGAGGTCGTCGACGGACCATCGCCAGAGCTCGTCGTAGCTTCTGAACGGCAGGCCCTTGCGCTCCAACCACTTCATGAATGCGGCGACGTTGGTCCTCCTTGCGAAGGCCGGTTCGGGTTCCCAGAGAATCTTCCCTGCCGGCATGCTCTACGAGACCAGGCCGGGCTGCTATAAGAGAAGTTCTTCCTCGGTTGCCGGTCAGGGACGGCGTCTCAGCCTTTGCGGCTATGCTTCTGCTTCATCTGATGGGTCTGAGGATGAATATGACGACGTCCCAAACGAAGTGGCTCATGAAGCTGGATTGGGTCCCCTTGCCGTAGCCGTAGGTCAGTCCCCACACAAGATCTGTGACGAAGGTTGCACCCACCCACAAGGGGTTGAGCGTCACGATGTGGATCGCGGCGTCCAGAAGGGCCACGGCGGGAGCGGCGAGCAATCCGAAGCGCGCGCTTAGTCTCTTCTGCAGCGCGCCCCGGAAGAAGGCCTCAAACCCGGCTGCGTCAAAAAGGAGGACCAGCACCTGAAGATAGATTGGGTTGGTCGGCGAAGAGATCAGCGAATAGATCGACGCTTCGGATGCTGAGGTGATGCCGAACGGGTGGTACGTGGAGACCAACCAAGCCCCTGCATAGAAGATCCCATAGAGGAGTGCCGCGCTCGCCAGCCCGACCAACACCGGCTTCGGCAGGGGACGCCTCCCTCTGAGCGCCCCGAGGGCATAGGCGGCCCCAAGCATGCAGGACGTCGAGAAGAACGTTGCCACGACGAAGTAGGGCGGAGGGACGGTGAAGAGGAGCACCATCGAGGCGATTACAATCGCAAGGCTGACAGCCAGTCCGCGGCGTCCCGCCAATGTTCAGGGGCGGCGTGAGTCTGGTTAAATCCGTATGCCGGACGGCGCTGCTACGGTTATTATCATAGCAGAGAGAGGCCGGGAACGATGGACGCGAAGACTGCATTCCTGTCTACGAGGCCCTGGTCTTTCACCATGACCTTTTCATCGGTCACCATGGGGACCCTGATAGCCGCCATCGCGGGGCGGTTCAACCCAACCTTCTATCTCCTCACTCTGGGGGGGATGATCGCCTTCCATGCGGCTACCAACGTCCTCAACGACTTCTACGACGTAAAGCACGGCGTCGACAGGGAGGGTGCCCCCACGACCAAGTACAGGTTGCATCCTGCCGCCCTCGGGCAGGTTCCGCTGAGCACCACGCTTGGCTTCTCCATAGCCCTCTACGCTGTCACCCTCGCAGCTGGCATCTATCTTGCCTTCGCCAGCAGCACGTCCATCCTCATAGTGCTTGCGGCGGGCATTCTCGGGAGCGTCTTCTACACCGCAGACCCGGTCGACCTCAAGGCCAAGTCGCTGGGGGAACCGACGGTGTTCATAATGTGGGGCCTGCTGATACCGCTGGGCTCCTACATGGTCCAGACGGGAACCTTCGCTTGGGAGCCTCTTCTTGCTTCAATCCCCATCGGAATCTTCGTGGCTCTTGTCCTTTTGGCCAACAACATCCGGGACATTGGCTATGATGGCACGGTGAAGGAAAGAACTCTCGCTGTGAGTCTGGGGGCCGGGAAGGCTCAGCGCGTGTATGTGGCTCTGCTCGCGGGTGCGTACGCGTTAGTCGTGGCTGGAATGCTGGCGGAACAGCTCCCTGTATGGTCACTTCTTGTGTTCCTCACCGTCCCCGGGGCCGTCCGCCTTGCGAGAATGTTCAGGGGGCAGGTCCCCGACGACGCGGACCCAAGGACCGCCGCCCTGGCGTTTCAGTTCTCGCTTCTCTACATGGTATCGCTCGTGCTCTTCCTCGTCGTCCCGCTGACATTGCCCATCTGAGTAAGGGCCACGGAGCGGTCAGGAATCGTCAGCAGGCGCGAGCTCGCGCATGGCGTAGGCCAGGTTCCCTATCGGCATGAGAATTGGCAGGGTAACCCCGGCCTCCTTGTACTCCCTCAGTCTGTCGGCCGCGTGGGCACCCGTCCCTGTTATCGTGAGCGCTTCGATTGCGGCATCGGGAATCATTTTCTTCGCGCCGGCCACGTCGCCCTTCTTCCACGCTTCTTTCATCGGAGCGAGCCTGTCCTCAGTTACTCCGTAGGGGGAGAGTACCTCGGGCCTGACCACCTCCGCCAGCTGGTAGACGAAGAAGTAATAGTCTCTGATCACCTGAGCCGCTTTCTCGGGGTCGGGGTCGAGGGAGGTCAGCATGTAGGAGGCTCTCTCGACAGCAGACCCCCTCTTCGCTTCGCCGCGCTTGACGTTCTCGACCATCCGCTCCGTCCCCCAGGGGCTGTTCAGGGCGGGTGAGAGTATCACCCCGTCGGCTACGGTGGCAGCGAAGGCTTGGGTCTTGGGAGAAAGGGAAGCGATGTAAAGCGGGATTGCCTCGTTGACCTCGAAACCCATGGTGAGATCGTGGACCTGGAAGAACTCACCTGTGAACTCGACCTTCCCTCCCTCCCAGACCATCCTTACAACCCTGACGTACTCGCTAATCCGGCGCAGAGGCCTGTTCTCTTCGACGGGGAATATCTTGTGGCCAATCAGGGGAATCGTAGGGAAGCTACCGACCCCCAGGCCCAGCCTCACCCTCCCGCCGGAGAGTTCCGAAAGGGTGGCGAAGGTGGTCGCCGCCGTGACAGGATGCCGCGTGAAGGTGTTGATCACCCCTGACCCGAGCCCGATTCTGCTGGTGGCCGAGGCCATGGCTGAGATGTAGGTGATGACATCGCGCTGAAACAGGCTTTCGTGCATCCAAACCGAGTCGTATCCGAGCTCCTCGGCGTTCTTCGCCACGCCCATCGCCTCTCTGACGCCCAGGATTGGGTTGAAGCCGAGGGCGAGCCTCATGATTCCCCCTTGCTCCGGATTCGCTTTAAGCCTTCGAGCCCCTCTCGACCCGGAGGAGCGCAAACAACTGGCTCAGATCGCGCTCCTTCTCAAGTGCCCACAGCCCCGACAGTGCCTCCTTGGCCCCAGGCTCCCCGAGGCGCCCGGCAGTCAGGCGCAGGAACTTCGCCTCTATGTCCTCCTTAGTCATGGGATTCAGGGGGTGCCCCTTCGGCACGACGACCTCGGCAGTGGTTTCCCTCCCGCCCGCTTCTGTCACGGTGACTCTGTTGGCCATCCCCCTCCCGGGATAAAGCGCCGTGAATTGTCGATCTTCGATGACCCTGACCCTCCTGACGAAGTCCAGGTTCTTCGGGTCGGTAAGGTTCCTCTCCGAGTAGGTGGAGTTGTCGACCACCCCGTGCAGCAGGGCCATCCCGACCATGTATGGGAGGCTGTGGTCCGCGGTCTCCCTTGTCTTCGGCGTCCACTTCTCCCTGTCCTTCCCCAGAATCGTGTATCCAGCCTCATGGGTTTCGACCAAGACAGACGAGACCCTGCCCAGGTCCCTCACATGCTTGCGTGCCTCGAGGGCTGCCCAGATTGCAGACTGGGCGTGATACTCCGCCGGCCAGTACTTGATGTATGTCTCGTTGACCTTGTAGCCACCCCTCCTCCCACCGAACCGGCTGACGTTCAGGCTGAAATCCCCCGATACTTGTCTGAAGAACCCCATCTCCCCTTCAAAAATCGGGGCCGGTCCCGTCATCCCCTCCCTCGCAAGGAGTGCGGCGAAGACACCGTTCCTGGCGGCGTTTGAGAACGACGCTCCCTTCCACATGGAGAGCTCCCCCGCCCTGACCTGCCTCATTGCAATGTGTCCGTTCAGGGCGATGTTCACCGCTTGAGTCGCCTTCCTCACGTCCAGCTTCATCAGCGTCGACGCAGCCAGCGAGGACGACACGAGCCCGTAGTTCACGTGATCCCACCCCCTGTGCCTGATGTCGGCTGCGTCGCAGAGCCTGCACTGGATTTCGTAGGCGCACACCGCCGCCGTGATCAGTTCCTTCCCCGGAGAGCCCTCTGACTCGGCGACCGCGAGGGAGGGGGCAAGGTTGTCGCTGGGGTGCGCTGGCTCCCTGGACAGGTAGGTGTCGTTGAAATCGAAGTAGCGCACCATGAGCCCGTTCACGAAAGTGGCGAGCTCTGGCGAGGTTTTCGACCTCGTTCCGAGGAGTGTGGACGCACCCTTGCCTCGAAGGGCGCCGACGGCCCTCCTGGCAATGGCCACGGGAGCTTCACCATAGGCGCCAATGGCACAACCGAGGGCGTCGATGATCCTGGCCTTCATCTCCTTCACTGTCCGTGCGTCGAGCTTCTGATATTGGACAGAGAGGGCGTACGATGCGAGGCTGCGCGCTAGCTCCACGCCTCCGCCGAGCATCCCTCACGCTTTAGGAATTCCCTCCCTCGCACAAGAACCATTAAATCACTCACGAAGTCGGCGGGTGCCAGACTCGCACCTTGGCGATATACAGCGCCGAGCACAGGCGGCTGATGGAGACGTTCTATCCCGACCATCATCAAGAATACTCCGAAGTTCTTTCCTCCCTGGGAGGGTTCATGGAGAAGGAACTGCTGCCCGTATCGCCAAAGATTGACACGGGGGAGGTCAAGATGGCGGGGCGCAGGAAAGCGCTACTAAAGCAGGGGATGTGCCAGATTCCCTTCCCGGAGAAGTACGGCGGCCTGGGGCTACCGTTTGCAGTCTACGCTATGGCCGTAGAGATGCTGGGAACCGCCGAGGCGTCGACCTGTCTCAGCGTAGAAATCCACAGTGCAGTGGCGGAGGGGTTGAACCGCTTCGCAACAGATGCCCAGAAGTCGAGGTACCTTCCGAGGCTCCTCACCGGCGATGCACTGGCTTCGTTTACCCTCACCGAACCCTCCAGTGGTTCCGATGCCGGGACCATGGCGACAACCGCCGAGAAGAGGGGCGGCGAATATTCGATAAATGGCTCAAAGATGTTCATCACGAACGCGGGTGAAGCCGACCTCTACCTCGTGTTTGCCAAGACAAAGAAGGGGCCGTCTTGTTTCATAGTGGAGTCGCCAAATCCGGGCCTGAGCTTCGGCGAGGACCTCAAGAAGCTGGGGATGAGGGGGTCGCGGACTTCCGAGGTTGTCCTCTCGGACTGCCGGGTTCCCGAAGGCAACCTGGTGGGGGAGGAGGGGAAGGGAGCCGACTACGCCAAAGAAATACTCCATGGCGCCAGGATAATCGTTGCCGCGCTCAACGTCGGAATCGCGCAGATAGCGTACGAGAAGTCCCTCGCCTACGCTAGGCAGAGGAGAGCATTCGGGAAGACGATATCCGAGTTCCAGCTCATCCGGGAGAAGATAGCCGACATGAGGACTGAGATAAGCGCGGGCCGCATGCTCTATCTCTACGCCTCGAAGATCAAGGAGTCTGGTGGCGACTACTCGTCAGAGGCATCGCAGGCCAAGGTCTTCTCCACGGAGATGTCGTTACGGGTCTGTGACTCAGCCATCCAGATTCACGGTGGGTATGGCTACACAACGGACGAGCTGCACAGGCACTGGAGGGATGCGCGCCTGCTCACCATAGGTGAAGGGACCTCAGAGGTTCTCAGGATGCTGATTGCCAGAAGGGAGCTGGCGAGATCACAATGAAAATCGCTGTCTGTGTAAAGCACGCCGTCGACGAGACGGAGCTGAAGGTGGATGCGGGGGGGAACCCCCAGCTCAAGGGGGCGCCTACCAAGATGAGCACCTTCGACAAGAACGCCGTCGAGGAGGCGCTGCGCCTGAAGGCCGCCCACCAGGGGGAGGTGGTCATCGTGACCGTAGGGGCTCCCGAAGCGAAGAAGACGATGAAAGAAGCGCTCGCCATGGGCGCCGACAGGGGCGTGTTGGTCTCTACTGACCCCATGTCGGTGGACACCCGTCGCACGGCAGAGCTGCTGGCGGCTGCGCTGAAGAAGGGAGGGCCCTACGACCTGGTCCTCTGCTCCGAGGGCTCGTCCGACATGTACAGCGGGCTGGTGCCTCCGATGGTGGGAGAACTCCTGGACCTCCCCTACGTAGGGTATGCCAAGAAGATGGAAGTGAGCGGCCGATCAGCGAAGGTTGAGCGTGCCCTCGAAGACAGCGTGGAGGTAGTGGAGGCCCCCATGCCGCTGGTGGTCTCTGTCGTGAGTGAGATTAACGAGCCGAGGTACCCCACTTTAATTCAGATCATGCAGGCGGGCAAGAAACCCATGGAGGAGCTGACCCCTGACGTACTCCTCCCGGGTGCCGGGAAGTCGCTCCCGCTCGTGAGGGGAATGAAGGCCCAGGCCATGGCCAGGAAGCGGGTCGTGTTCGAGGGCCCT
>Ga0187766_10001339_pt1 | contig 14462 bp, 15 predicted proteins | sample 0216_QUI02_MP05__4_FD_132971 | JGI IMG/M metagenome (GOLD analysis project Ga0187766, IMG submission 132971) | Tropical peat soil microbial communities from peatlands in Department of Meta, Colombia - 0216_QUI02_MP05_20_MG | ecosystem: Environmental > Terrestrial > Soil > Wetlands > Peat ... | reverse complement strand
TCACCGGCGTCCGCGCCCAGCCGGCGAAGGTGACGTTCACCTTCCGGAGCGCGCCGGCCAAGATCACGTCCGGCTACGTCACGAAGGCGCAGCTGCGAGAGGACGGCTCGGGTCGGCCGGTCGCGGTCAAGGGCAAGGCGTTCGTCGTCGCCCGCTTCACGCCGGCGTCGGGTGCCGATCTCAGCGGCAGCACGTTCAAGCTCGTCTACCGCGGGCCGAAGCGGTTGAAGCCCGCCGCGCCGGGACCGGTGCAGGAGGTCGTGAGGATCGGGGACTTCGAGGCCGTCCTCAGCTGGGCGATCGGCCTCGACGAGCGGCGTCCCTTCCACGTCGTGCGGGCCGGTGCACGCGTCGTCGTGACCGTCGGTTGACCGGAGAACTTCCGCAACCGGGCCTTGGGGCACGCGTCTAAGCTCGTCGAGTGCGGAGGGTGGTGGTCACGGGGCTCGGCGCGGTGACGCCGATCGGCAACGACGCGCGGGCGACGTGGCGGGCCGCCGTCGCCGGGGAGAGCGGCGTCGACTGGATTCGCGCGTTCGACGCGAGCGGGTTCCCCGTGCGGATCGCGGGAGAGGTGAAGGACTTCGACGCGTCGGCGGTGGCCTCGCCGAAGGAGGTGCGAAAGCTCGAGCGGAACGTCCTGCTCGCGCTGGGCGCCGCGCGCGAGGCCGTCGGCGACGCCGGGCTCGACGGCGTCTACGAGCCGGGGCGCGTCGGCATCCTCTTCGGCACCGCGATCGGCGGCCTGATCGGGATCGCGGAGCAGGCCGAGGTGCTGCGCGCCCGCGGCGCCGACCGTGTCTCGCCGTCGTTCATCCCCAGCGTGCTCGCCGACGCGGCGAGTGGCCAGCTCGCCATCTCGCTCGGCTTCCGGGGGCCGAACTACGCCCCCGTCTCCGCGTGCGCAACGGGGTCGCACGCCGTCGGGGAGGCGGCCGAGCTCGTGCGCCGCGGCGACGCGGACGCGGTGCTCGCCGGCGGCGCGGAGGCGTGCATCCACCCGTTGATCCTCGCCGGCTTCTGCGCGATGCGGGGTCTCGTGGCGGAGGACGAGCGTCCGTCGCGCGCGCTGCGGCCGTTCGACGCGACGCGGGCCGGATTCGTGATGGCCGAGGGGGCGTGCGTGCTCGTGCTCGAGGAGCTCGAGGCCGCGCGGGCGCGGGGTGCGCGCGTGTACGCCGAGATCCTCGGCTACGGCGCGTCGAACGACGCGCACCACATGGCCCAGCCGGATCCCGAGTCGATCGGCGTCGCGGAGATGATGCGCAGCGCGCTCACGCGGGCGAACGTCGCACCCGAGCGGGTCGGGTACATCAACGCGCACGGGACGTCGACGCCGCTCGGCGACGCGGCCGAGACGAAGGCGATCAAGGACGTCTTCGGTGAGCACGCCTACCGGCTCGCGGTCTCGTCGACGAAGTCCGTGACCGGGCACTGCTTCGGCGCGGCCGGCGCCGTCGAGGCGATGATGTGCGTGCTCGCGATCCACGAAGGCGTGCTGCCGCCCACGATCAACTACGAGCACCCCGATCCCGCCTGCGACCTCGACTACGTGCCCAACGAGGCGCGCGAGGTGCACGTCGACGTCGCGCTCTCGAACGCGATGGGCCTCGGCGGTCACAACGGCTGCGTGCTCGTGGGGCGGGTCGAATGATCGACGAGCGGATCGAGCGCTACGCGGAGGAGCACACGACGCAGCCGGCGGAGCTCTTCGAGCGGCTCGCCGCCGAGACGCACGCGACGTACGACGAGCCGCAGATGATGGTCGGGCCGCTCGAGGGCGCCTTCCTCGCCTTCGTCGTCCACCTGAAGCAGCCGCAGCGCGTGCTCGAGATCGGCACCTTCACCGGGTGGTCGTCGATCGCGATGGCGGCGGCGCTGCCGCCCGGCGGCAGGATCGTCAGCTGCGACGTGAACGAGGAGACGACGGCGGTGGCGCGCCGCTACGCGGCGGAGGCCGGCGTCGCCGACCGCGTCGACTACCGCGTCGGGCCCGCGCTCGAGCTGCTGCCGGAGCTCGACGGCCCCTTCGACCTCGTCTTCATCGACGCGTGGAAGCAGGACTACATCGCGTACTACGAGGCGGTGCTGCCGCGGCTCGCCGACGGCGGCGTCATCCTTGCGGACAACACGCTCGCCGACGGCCGTGTGCTCGAGCCTGCGGGCAGTCCGCACACGGCCGCGATCGCGCGCTTCAACGACCACGTCCGCGCCGACCCGCGGGTCGAGTCCGTGCTCCTCACGATTCGCGACGGCGTGACGCTGATCCGCAAACGACCTCCCGCGTGAGCTCGGCGAGCGAGTCGAGCACGACGTCGGCGTGTGCGAGCGCCTCGTCGTCCGGCGGGTAGGCAGGGTTCGGGACGGCGACGACGCGCAGGCCGGCTGCCTTCGCCGACCGGATGCCGCCGTGCGAGTCCTCGACCGCGGCACACCGCTCGGGCGCGGCGCCCAGCCGCCGCGCCGCCTCGAGATAGACGTCCGGCGCGGGCTTGCCGTACCGCACCTCCTCCGACGAGACGGTCGCTTCGAAGAAGGGCGCCAGCCCCGACACCGCGAGCACGCGGTCGATCAGCACGCGGTTCGACGAGGAGGCGAGCGCGAGCGGAAAGCGCGCCGCGATCCGGCGCACCGCCTCCACGGCGCCTGGCATCAGCGGCAGCCGCTCGTCGTAGGCGACGAGCATCCGCCGCACGACCTCCGCGTTGATCGCGTCCGGCTCGTCCGCGATTCCTGCGACGTCGTGCAGGTAGCGCGACCACTCGAGCGAGCTCATCCCCATCATCGCGCGCTGCACCTCGGCGTCGTAGCGGCCGCCGCGCTCGCGGACGAAGGCCTCCCGCACCGCGTCCCACACCTCCTCCGACTCCAGCAGCACGCCGTCGAGGTCGAAGATCACGGCCTCGATCAAAGTGCGTGGTACTCCCGGTCGCGATACATGAGGGCGCTCCGGGACGGGCCGTGCTCGACCGCGATCACGTCGGCGACGAAGAACGTGTGGTCTCCGGCATCGTGCTGCGCGCGTATTCGCGCCTCGATCCAGCCGAGCGCCCCCTCGAGGAGCGGCGCCACCTGGCCCTCGCGAACCGCGACGCCCTCCCAGTGCACGAGCGGGGGCCAGCCGGCGGCGAAGCGGCGCGCGAGCTCCTCCTGTCCCGCGCCGAGCAGGCTGATCCCGAAGCCGCCGGCCCGGCGCACGAGCTCGTAGCAGGAGGCCTCCTTCCCGAGCGAGATCCCGATCAACGGCGGCTCGAGCGAGAGCGAGACGAGCGAGGAGACCGTGACGCCCATGCGGTCGCCCTCGTGGTCGACCGTGAGCACGGACACGCCGTGCGGCCAGTAGCGCATCAGCCCGCGAAGCTCCTCGCCCCCCATCGACGGGCTCGATCATACGGATGCCTGCTCTTCAGCCGGGAAGCCGCTCTGCCGATACCGGCGACATGGACTGTCCCGCATGTGGGCATGCACTCTCGGGCCTCGCCACCGGTGACCTGGTCGTCGACGTATGCGACGGCGGCTGCGGCGGCATCTGGTTCGACCACTACGAGCTGCGCAAGGTCGACGAGCCATCCGAGGCGCTCGGCGATCCGCTGCTCGGCATCGCGCGCGATCCCACGGCCCTCGTCGACCCGTCGAAGCGCTACGTCTGCCCGGCGTGCAGCGACGGGGTCGTGCTGATGCGCCACTTCTGGAGCGTCAAGCGCGAGGTGACGATCGACGAGTGCCCGGAATGCGGTGGCGTCTTCCTCGACGGCGGCGAGCTCGCCCGCATTCGCGCGGAGTTCCCGAGCGAAGCGGCGAAGCACGCCGCCGCCGACTCGTACTTCGGCCAGGTGGCCGATCCGGTCATCGATGCCGCCCGCGAGCACGATCACCTCGGGCCGCACGTCGGCGAGCCCGCACCGCCGGCGATCTAGCCCTACTAACCCGCGCGGACGCTCTCGGCCCAGCCTTGCAGGCGGTCCGAGAACTGGGGCGTGCCCGCGCCGACCTCGACGACGGAGTCGGCCGGAACGTTCGCCCGCCGGGCGGCGGCCACGATCGCCTCCGCGGAGGGGGCCTCGTACAGACAGTAGCTGCGTCGCCGGTCGGCGCTCAGGAACGAGAAGAGCCAGTGGACGCCCTCGTCCGCGTTGATGTCCTCGATCAGCCTGACGTCGTCGTTCGTGAGGTCGAGTTGCTCGGCGAACGTGCGCTCGATCATGTAGAGCGGCATGGCGGGATCGTAGCGCTGCTGCCGTCCGGGTGGCGCCGCTCAGACCGAGGCGAGCCGGTGCCGGTGGGCGTAGGAGGCGGCCTCCGTGCGATTGGCGCAGCCGGTCTTGCGGAGGATGCTGCGGACGTGGTTGGCGGCGGTGTGCTCGCTGATCGTCAGCGCCCCTCCGATCTCGCGGTTGCTGAGGCCACGGGCGACGAGAGCGAGGATCTGCACCTCGCGCGGGGACAGACCATCAGGCAGGCCGGCTCGCGGAGCGGCGCCGCCGAGCGCCTCGATCCTGCCGAGGAGGGTCGGCATGCCGATGCGCCCGGCGAGCGAGGCCGCCTCGCCGAGCATCGCTCCGGCCCGGTCGCGGTCGACGCGCCGCCGCCGGAGCAGGAAGCGTCCGTACTCGTAGGCCGTGTGCGCGAGCCACGTCGCGGCTCCCATGCGCCGGTTGAGCGCGAGGGCGGCCTCGAAATGCTCGACCGCCCGCTCCGACTCGCCGAGGGTGGCCGCGAGCATGCCGAGGTACCGGTCGGCCGCGCCGTAGCACGAGACGAGGTGGCCGACCATCACGTTCGCGCCGCCGTATCGCTCGAGCTCGGGGTAGACGAGGGCCGCAGTCGCCTCGTCGCCGAGTGCGGCGGATGCGTCCGTCAGGTACGTGAGCAAGGTGAGCCACAGCGACTCGCGGTACGCGTCGAGCCCTTCCCCGGCCAGTCGAGCCAGCTCTCGCCTCGCCTCCGCCTCCATGCCGAGCTCGGCGAGCAGCGCGACGAGCCCCGGCTGCCACGGCCCCTCGCGCCTGCCCTCGCCTGCGAGGATCCTCACCACCGGCGCCAGCTCCGCCAGCCGCCCCTGCTCGCGGCGGATGCTGAACATCTGGATCCCGTACACCCCCGAGGCGTCGCGTCCCGTCAGGAGGCGGCTCCACTCGTGGGAGCGCAGCGCCAGCCGCTCGGCCTCCTCGAGGCGTCCGTCGCAGAGCGCCAGGGCGGAGCCGTAGTGCTCGACCACGTGGAGCATGAAGGGCTGGGCGGTCAGCTCGGCCGTCTCGCGCATCGCGGCGACCTCCCGTCTCGCGGACTCCAGGTCGCAGAGGGCGACGAAGGTCGGTGTCCGCCAGGACATCGCCTCGGCCCGGATCTCGGTGTTGCCGAGCTCCTCGCCCAGGTCTCTCGCCTCGGTCACCATCTCGAGGATCTCCTCGAGGGAGCTCGCGCCCAGTGACCAGTACGAGCGCATGAGGACCGTGGCGAGCCCGGCACGATCCTCGAGCTGCCGCGCCATGGCGATCGCGCTCGCGCGGACGACCGCGCCGCGTGTGAAGTCGCCCTGGAGGTCGAGCGCGCGCGCCAGGCCGGCCAGCAGCCCGACCCGAAGCTCCGAGGTGTCGTCGCCGAGCGCAGCCGCCGCCTCCTCGAGCAGCTCGGCGGCTCCTTGATCGACCATCCCCGGCCGCCAGCACGCGTCCTCGAAGCCGATCGCAGCCCGGGCGAGCAGGTGGGCGTCCGCCAGCTCCCGGGCGATGTCCCCCGCGGCCCTGAACGCCTCCAGCGCATCGACCGCCTTTCCGCCGCGGTGGCTGGCGTCACCGAGCTCGAGGAAGACCTCCGCCCGCTCCCGCAGGCCGTCGATCCCGAGGCCGAGCGCGGTGCGCAGCCGCGTCGCCGCCTCGTCGAAGGCAAGCGCCGCGGAGGCCGCCCGCGCCGCGAGAACGTTGTAGGCAACGCCGCGCCCGGCCCCGCCGAAGGGAGCGGCAGCGGCGAAGTGGTGCGCGAGGTCGGCGAGCGCCCGACCCGAGCGGCCCGACGCGCTCTCGAGAGCCTCGCCGACGCGAAGATGGAGCTCGGCGCGTCGCATCCCGGACAGCCGGTCGTACAGCGCACGCCGCACGAGCTCGTGGGTGAAGCCGTACGCGAGCCCCGGCGAGCGAAGCTCTTCGAGCATCCCGCTGCGGACGGCCTCGTCGAGGGCGGCGAGGAGGTCGGGCTCCCCGAGCCCGGCTGCGCGGCGGACGACGTCGAGCTCGAACTCCGATCCGGCGACGGCCGCGAGCTCGAGGAAGTCGGTCGTCACCGGCGCGAGGCGGGAGAGCCGCTGGCTGACGACCTCGCGGACGCTTTCCGGGCTTCCGATCTCCGCGGGCGGCCGCGCCAGCCGGATGACGCCGTCGCTCGGCTCGACGGCGCCCGTCTCGACGAACGTGCGCCAGAGCTCGCAGAGGAGGAACGGATTGCCCTTGGTGAGGTCGTGGACCGCCTCGGCGAGCTCGCGGAGCTCGCGGCCGAGATCGCCTCCCGCGGCCCGGCGGACGAACTCTGCTACCTCGTCGCCGGAGAGCCCGGCGAGCCGCAGCCGGACGACGTCGTCGGAGCGGCGGAGGTCTGCGAGCGTCTCCGAGAGCGCCTCCGGCACGTCGGCCTCGGTGTCGCGGAAGGTGGCGAGCAGGAGCACGCGCGCGTGTCCGGCGGCACGCGTCAGGTGGCGCAGGAGCAGGAGCGTCGGAACGTCGGCCCAGTGGCCGTCCTCGAGCACGAGCAGCGCCGGCCGGCGGCGGGTGACGCCGACGACGAGGTCGGTCACGGCCGTGTGCAGCCGGTGACGCTCGGTGTCCGGATCGGCCCTGACCGGGGGCGGGAGATGGCCGACCCGCACGGGCAGATCGGGGAGCAGGCGCGTGAGCTCGCCGCCCCCGGTCCCGAGCGCCGTCCGCAGCTCGGCCGGATCGGTCGTTCGCGCCAGGTGGTCGAGCGCCTCCACGAACGGCCCGTACGGCGTGCGCACGACGGCGTCGCACGCGCCGTAGAGGACGAGGGCGCCGTCGCCCGCCGCCTCGACGGCGAACTCGCGGACGAGCCGGCTCTTGCCCGAGCCCGGCTCGCCGCCCAGCAGCACGACGCGGCGGCCCTCGCCCTCCGCCCTGGGCATGAGCGTACGGAGCGTGTCCAGCTCAGCCGCGCGTCCGACGAACGGAAACGTCGAGGCGAGGCGGAGCGAGCCGGGGAGGTCGGGCATGCCTGTGTGCCGGAGACGATAGTCAGATCTGATCAGTCGTGGTGCCCGGGGTCGGGGCGGGTCGGCGGAGAAGTGGGTCAGCTCGCGTCATGGCGCGCCCGCGCGTCGTTCCTAGGCTTCCGCCGGAAACATCGAGAAAACGTCCAGCGGAGGAGGACACGTGAGCACCGTCGCGACACCAGCACACGCCGCCCGTCAGGAGCTCTCCGGCTTCGGGGGACGGCTGATCGGGCCCGACGACGCCGACTACGAGGAGGCGCGCAAGCTCTACAACGGGATGATCGACAAACGGCCCGCGCTGATCGCGCAGTGCGCGAGCCCGGACGACGTCGCCTCGGTGATCGGGTTCTCCCGCGGCCACGGCCTGCCGCTCGCGATTCGCGGTGGGGGCCACAACGGCGGCGGTCTCGGCAGCGTCGACGACGGCGTGGTCGCCGACCTCTCGCTCCTCCGCTCGATCGCCGTCGACGCGCAGGCGCGGACCGTGCGGGTCGGCGGCGGCTGCACCTGGGGCGAGGTCGACGCGGCGACCCACGAGCACGGGCTCGCCGTCCCCTGCGGGGTGATCTCGACCACCGGCGTCGGCGGCCTCACCCTCGGCGGGGGCATCGGCCACCTGACCCGCTCCTGCGGGCTGACGATCGACAACCTCGTCGGGGCCGAGGTGGTGCTCGCCGACGGGCAGCGCGTCACCGCGAGCGCCGGCCACGAGCCGGAGCTCTTCTGGGCGCTGCGCGGCGGCGGCGGCAACTTCGGCGTCGTCACCGAGTTCACCTTCCGCGCCCACCCGGTCTCCGACGTCGTCGGCGGTCCGACCTTCTGGCCGATCGAGCAGACCGACGAGCTCCTCGCCGCCTATCGCGAGTTCCTGCCCACGCTGTCCACCAACGCCACCGGCTTCTTCTGCTTCCACACCGTGCCCCCGGGGCCGCCGTTCCCGGAGGAGATCCACATGCGCAAGGTGTGCGGCATCGTCTGGTGCATCGACGCCTCGGACGAGGAGGCCGAGCGGGCGATGGCACCGATGCTCGAGGTTGCGCCGCCGCTCATGCACGGCGTCGGGCGGATGCCGCTCCCGGCGCTGAACAGCGCCTTCGACGGGCTCTACGGACCAGGCGACCAGTGGTACTGGCGCGCCGACTTCGTGGACGAGATCCCCGACGAGGCGGTCGCACGCAACCGCGAGTGGAACGAGAAGATGCCGACCTGGAAGTCCGGCTCGCACATCTACCCGATCGACGGAGTCGCCCACGAGATCGGCGCCGACGACACAGCGTGGGCGTACCGCGACACCCGCTGGTCGCAGGTGATCATCGGCGTCGACCCGGACCCGGCAAGTGCCCCCGCGCTCCGCGACTGGGCGGTCGGCTACTGGGAGGCGTTGCACCCGTATTCCGCCGGCGGCGCCTACGTCAACTTCATGATGGACGAGGGTCACGCCCGCGTCGAGGCCACCTATCGCGGCAACTACGACCGGCTCGCGCGCGCGAAGGGGACCTACGACCCGGACAACGTCTTCCGCGTCAACCAGAACATCCAGCCGAAGGCGTAGGCGCGGACCGAACGATGCGAGGAGGGGGCGGCCGACGGGCCGTCCCCTCCTCGGGCGGCACCGGGGTCAGCGGTGCCCAGGAGGCGTAGGCGGTCGCGGCGCTCGTGCCCGGGACCCGGAGCGGCTTGCCGCCGGTGACCGGGACGACGTACGGCTGGGAGGCTGCCGTCGGGGGAGAGGTTGCTTTGCGGAAGAAGAGGATCGGGTCGCCCTTCGGCGACCACGCGGAGGGGAAGGTCACGCCTCCGCTGACGAGAACTCGCGGATCGGTTCCGTCCGGCCGCATGAGACTCGTCGTCGGTCTGCGTCGGTGAGATGGTGTGCGCACCGGTGCCGTCCGCGCTGCCGACGACGATCGTCCCGTTCGTTCCGCTCGGGCCGCCGTACGCGAGCTCCCGGCCGCCGGGGGACCAGCTCCATGGTCCGCGAAGTCGGTGGTGAGCTGCGTCACCGTTCCGGTGGACGGGTTGGAGGTCCAGACCGCGAGCCCACCGGAGCGTTGCGTGCTGAACGCGATCTCGCTCCCGTCGGGCGACCAGGCGGGGTCGCTGATGAACGCGTTGACGGAGATGCTCTCCGGCAGGAGCAGCCGCTGCTCGCTGCCGTTCGATCGCATCATGGTGGGGCTCTACGGGAGCGGTGCCCCATGAGAGCCGTCCGGGGCCGGCGCACCTACCGGCCAGTCCCACCGGCTGGAGGCGCGGTGACGAGGGACATAAGAGTCGTCCGTCAGGGCGCCTCCCCAGCTTCGCGTTCAGCCGACGTGCCAGGAGATCTTCCCGTTGTACTCGTATTCGAGCGTCGAAACGGTCTTGCCGTTCGGGACGGAGAAACCGAGCCATCCTTCGGTGCACTGGCGCGGCTTGAGCGGCTTCTCCACGACGGCCGGGGACTTCGCAACTGCAATCGATTCGATGACGGTGCCGCCCTGCGCAAGGCTCAACGTGAAGAACGATGGTTCGATCGCCGTGTACGCGGGCGTGTGCGCGCTCGTGCAGACCTTCATCTCGAAGTTCGCGACCCGCTTGGATGAGGTCGGTGCGACATACGCCTCGAGCGTGAAGTAGTTCCCGGTTGGGCTGGTGCGCTCAGCCGGCAACTTCAGCTTGCTCAGTCCGGCTGTTGTCGGCGGGGCTAGCGACAGCGCCACCGCGGCGACTCCGGCGAGGAGTCCAGCCCGCTTCCTCGTCAACAATGAGCGGGGGAGAGACATTGTTGCATCGGTTTCCCTTCGGCTTGAGGGATTGTCAGGCTTGTCGCAGCCTGTGCGCGACACGGGGTTGATGATGACAGCACTGGACCGCTCCCCGCTTCCGCGTTGACGGGTAGCGGACCTGGGTCGGCCCCGTCTCGTCACGTGACCGGCTCGACTGGTTTGAGGCGGCGGGGGAGGGATTCGAACCCTCGGGGGCGCTAGCCCACAACGGTTTTCAAGACCGTCCCGTTCGACCGCTCCGGCACCCCGCCGCTGTCACCGGCTGACGGTAGCGGGAGCGCCGTACGGGCGCAGCACGTCCGGGACGGCGCCCTGGAAGTTCTCGAGGATGGCGAGCACGGTGCGGTCGGTCGTCGCCGTGCCGTTGAGGGTGTGCACAGGCTCGAGGCTCTTGCCCGCGCGGTGGCGGATGCCGAGCCGGCGCGCCTGGAAGTCCGTCGTGTTCGAGGTCGACGTCAGCTCCCGGTAGCGCTGCTGGAACGGGAACCAGCCTTCGCAGTCGTACTTCTTCGCTGCGGGCGCGCCGAGGTCGCCCGCGGCGACGTTGACGACGCGGTACGGGATGCGCAACGCCTGGAGGATCTCCTCCTCGATCGCGAGCAGCCGCTCGTGCTCGTCGGCCGACGCCGACGGCTCGCAGAACGTGAACAGCTCGACCTTGTTGAACTGGTGGACGCGGAACATGCCGCGCGTGTCCTTGCCCGCAGCGCCCGCCTCGCGGCGGAAGTTCGTCGAGAAAGCCGTGTAGCGGAGCGGCAGCTCGCCGGCGTCGAGCACCTCGCCCATGTGCAGGCCGGCGAGCGCGACCTCCGACGTGCCGGTGAGGTAGAGCTCGTCGCTCTCGATCGCGTAGATGTTCGTGCGGTCGGTCGGGAAGAAGCCGGTTCCGTACATCGCCTCCTCGCGGACGAGCACGGGCGGCAGCATCGGCAGGTGCCCGTGTGCCGCGGCGCGGTCGAGCGCGAACCGGTAGAGCGCGAACGCGAGCAGAGCGGTGTCGCCGAGCAGATAGCCGAAGCGCGAGCCGGAGAGCCTCGCGGCGCGTTCCATGTCGAAGCGGCCGATCTCCGTGTGCTCCTTCGGCTCCGCGAGCTGCGGCGGCTCGCCGACGCGGCGGATCTCGACCGCGTCCTCGTCGGTGGAACCGTCCGGCGCGGCGTCGTCGGGCGGGTTCGGCAGCTGCGTGAGCAGGAGCTCCCGCGCGGCATCGGCTTCCGCGAGCTCCTGCTCGGCCCGCTGGAGCTCCTCCTTCACCGTGCGCAGCTCCTCGAGCTGCTCGGGCGTCGGCTTGCCCTTCAGCTTCGTGCGCGCGCGCAACACGTCGACGCCGGGCACGAGCAGCCGCCAGCGCTCGTCCGCGGCGAGCCACGCGTCGAAGGTCTCCGCCCAGCCCTTGCGCGCGATCCTGCGCCGGAACCCGTCCGGGTCGCTGCGGGCGGCGTGCGCGTCGATCACGTACGTGAGTGTAGGTATGCCTCCAGAAGGGATGCGACCCCTTCGTGGTCGACGGAAGGGATGACGAGGTCGGCGCGCGCGAGGATGTCCGGGTGGGCGTTCGCGACCGCGACGCCGAAGCCGGCCCAGTCGAGGAGCTCGCGGTCGTTCTCGCCGTCGCCGCAGGCGACGGTCTGCGCCGGCGTGAAGCCGAGCCGGTCGGCGACGAACTGGAGCCCCGCGCCCTTGCTCACGTCCGGGTGCGCGAACTCGAGGAATTGCGGCAGGGACTTCGAGACGAAGAGCCGGCCGCGGAAGCGCGGCTTCAGCTCCGCCTCCAGCCGGTCGAGCGCGGCCGGGTCGCCGACGGCGACGAGCTTCGTCGGGTCGGCGTGCAGCCAGCCGCGCAGAGGCCCGACCGGATGGACCTCGAGGTCCTGGAAGTCGGCATATGCGCGTGCCTCCGGCGTCACCTCGGCGACGTACAGCACGTCGTCCACGTAGCAGTTGACGTGGAAGCCGCGGGTGACCACCGCGTCGATCGCCTCGAGCGCCACCGCGCGCGGGATCCGGACGTGCCGCAGGAGCGCGCCGCTCCTCGGGTCGGCGACGACCGCGCCCTGGTAGCAGATCACGGGGTCGTCGATCCCGGCCTCGAGCACGTACGGGCGCACCGACCGGAACATCCGCCCGGTGACGACGATCACGTGCACGCCTGCGGCGCGGGTCGCCGCGATCGCCGCCGCCGTGCGCGGGCGCAGCAGCGCATCCTCCGCCACGAGCGTCCGGTCGAGATCGCACGCGAATGCGGCGATCCTGTCGGGAAAGGTCGGAGGGAGCTCTACGGGGTGCCGCCGGTCGACTTCACCACGTACGCGGCGACGTCGGCGATCTGCTGCGCCGCGAGCTTGCTCTTGAAGGACGGCATCACGGCTCCGCCGTTCGTGACCTGCGCGGTCACGTGCCGGTAGTCCGGCTTGAGCTGGTCGAGGTTCGGCCCGATCGTGCCCGTCGCGTGGGCGGCGGCGAGCGTGTGGCAGGCGCCGCAGCCGGCGCTCTGGAAGACCGTCGCACCGGCCGCCGGGTCGCCCTTCAGCTTGAACGCGGGCGTGACCGCGGCCGGAGCGACCTTGGGCAGGGAGCCGATCACCGTCACCGGCGTCGGCGAGACGACGCCCTCCGCGCCGCAGCCGGCGAGCACGCCCAGGGCGGCGATTCCGAAGCCGAGGAGCACTGCGCGGCGCATCGGGGCGAGACTTTACTCGACGGCCGCGGCCCCGGCGGCGGACAACACGCTCCCAACATGGCTGGGGCTACCATGGAGCCATGAAACGCAGAAACTTCGGGCGGGACCGCGGGCTGACCCTGCGGATGCTCGCCACCGGCGGGCTGCTCGGACTGCTCTACGTCGGCTTCGCCGTCGTGCTCTTCTCGGCGCTGAACGTCGGGCTCGCGCCGATGCTCGTGATCGTGATCGGCCTCGCCGTCGTGCAGTACTGGACGTCGGACAAGCTCGCGCTCGCCGCCTCCGGCGCGAAGATCGTCTCCCAGGAGCAAGCTCCCGAGCTCCACGCGATGGTCGAGCGGCTCTGCGCGATGGCCGACCTGCCGAAGCCGCGCATCGCCGTGGTCGACAGCGACGTGCCGAACGCGTTCGCGACCGGGCGCAACCCGAAACACGCCGTCGTCGCCGTCACGACCGGCCTCTGGCGCCGCCTCGAGCCCCAGGAGATCGAGGGAGTGCTCGCGCACGAGCTCTCGCACGTCGCCAACCGCGACGTGCTGATCATGACGGTGGCGAGCTTCTTCGCGATGCTCGCCGCGCTGATCACCCGCTTCGGGTTCTACTTCGGCATGTTCGGCGGCTTCGGCGGCGGCAACCGCAGCAACAACAACAACCAGGGCGGCGTGCCGATCTGGCTGGTCATCTTCGCCGTCTCCGTCGTGACCTATGCGATCAGCTTCGTCCTCATCCGCACGATCTCGCGCTACCGCGAGTACGCCGCCGACCGCGGCTCCGCGGTAATCACCGGCGCACCCGAGCACCTGATGAGCGCGCTCCAGAAGATCGCGAGCGGGATAACGACGATCCCGCAGCGTGACCTGCGCGAGGTGGCCGGCATGAACGCCTTCTTCATCGTGCCGACGAACTGGCGCACGCAGATGGGCGAGCTGTTCATGGATCACCCGCCGATGGAAAAGCGTCTCGCCGCTCTCGCCGCGATCGCGCGCGAGATGGGCCGCCCGGTCTCGTAGGCGTGGGCCTCACCGACGTCCTCTTCGGCCGCAAGAAGCTGAAGGAGCCGGCCGGCGACCGGCTGTTCGCGCTCACGACGGCGGCGGTCACGCTCGACACCGGCTGCGGGCTCAAGCCCGCGGGCAAGGGAGCGGTCGTCTTCAAGCCGCTCTCCGCCGGCGAGTTCTCGCAGGTCGACGCGGACGTCGAGGAGCTGCTCAAGTCCGTCGCAAAGGACTCCGGCTCGCAGCTCAGCCGTACGAAAGACTCGTTCGGCTTCGAGTGGGTCGTGATCGAGGACACCGACCTCGAGGACCAGGTCACCGCCGTGCACGCCGTCGCGGACGAGTTCGAGGCGCGCGGCTTCGGCGCGCAGCTGCTCGCGGCCGCGTTCCGCTTCTCCGGCGGCGAGCACCCCGTCTACTGGATCTACGGCTTCAAGCGCGGCGCCTTCTGGCCGTTCGTGCCGACGGGCGCGAAGCAGGAGCGCGACAACGCGCGCGAGCTCGAGCTCAAGGCGAAGCTCGAGCCCGAGCTGCCGATCGAGCCCGACCTGAGCCGCTGGCTCGGGCTCTTCGACGCGCCTATCTAAGAGGCGGGTTCCTCGGCGGCGGGGGCGGCGGCCGCGCCGTCGCCGGCGGCGATCTGCTTCGCCTCGCCGCCCGAGCCGAGCTCGGCCTTGAGCTTGGCCAGCTCGTCGTCGACCTGCGACGAGGACGAGATCTGCGCCAGCTCGCGGTCGAGCTGGGTCTGGTCGCCCGCGGTGAAGTCCTCGAGCGCTCCCGTGCTCGTCAGCTCGTCGATC
>Ga0187766_10001338_pt1 | contig 14466 bp, 13 predicted proteins | sample 0216_QUI02_MP05__4_FD_132971 | JGI IMG/M metagenome (GOLD analysis project Ga0187766, IMG submission 132971) | Tropical peat soil microbial communities from peatlands in Department of Meta, Colombia - 0216_QUI02_MP05_20_MG | ecosystem: Environmental > Terrestrial > Soil > Wetlands > Peat ... | reverse complement strand
TGCTGGTCGAGTCAGCCAGCAACGCCGCCAGCTCGTCCGGGCCGGGCAGCGCATCCGGAGCGACAGTGATTCCGGTACGCACATAGTAGAAGGCGGTGCGCACCAACGACTCTGGACATCCCTGCAATGCGGCCCAAGCCAGGCGGTAGACGCCGAGCTGGACAGCGGCCTGCCGCGCGGCTTGCGGCCCGCCCGGCGGCTCACCGGTTTTCCAATCCACCACCGTGGCGCCACCGTCCGGGTCAGCGAACACGGCGTCAATGCGCCCGCGGACCACGGTGTCGCCGATCAGCATCTCGAACGGCACCTCAACGGCGACCGGGGTGCGGGCCGCCCACTGTGACTTGACAAACGCCGCTTGCAACTTGGCCAACTCATCGGTGTCCGCCAGGGCCAGGTCGGTGTCCGCCGCCCCTGGCAGGTCGCAGAGGTCGAACAGCCCCCCGGCGCCGTAGAACTGCTGCACCCAATCATGAAACGCGTTGCCCAGCAAGGTGTGCGGATCGGGGCGTGTCGGCAGCCGACGCGTCAGCCGCTGCGCCGCGCCAACCGGGTCGCGGGCCAGGTCCACTAGGCTGCTGACCGAAAGTTGGGTGGGCAGCGTTTGGGCATGCCCCCGCGCGACGCGGGCTCGCTCGGCCAATAGAGCATCGACGTCGGCAGCCCAACAGGCGGTGTCATCACCGCCTGGCAGGACCGGCGGGTCCGCCGACATCGCCGCGGCCACCAGCGCCGCCCCGCGTTCGACATCGCGGCGGCGCGCACCCAACGGGTCGACGGGCCAGTTTGCTTCGACAACGTTGTCGCGTAACGGGTTTCGTTCGCCATCGGTCGGTGGCGGCGCCCACTGTTCCACCACCCCGCATGGCTGACCCGCGGCGGCCGAACGGTCGATGACACCCTTGAGTTCGCATAGGAAATCCGAAGGGCCGCGCGGCTTGATGCCGGTGGCGCCCCAGTGATGGCCGGATAGAAGTAAGGTGTCCCCGGCCCGGGTGATGGCCACGTACAACAGTCGGCGCTCCTCGTCGAAGCGCCGCTGCGCCAGCTGGCGACGGTGGACAGAGATCTTGTCGGACAGCTGTTTTCGGTTTGTGACATCCGAGGTGTCCATAACCGGGATGCCATGCAGGCCCGCCGACGTGCGGTCACCGCGCAGCAGCGGCGGCAGGTCGGCGGCATCGGTTAGCCAGGTGCGAGTCGACGCGGTAGACGGGAACACCCCGGCCGAGAGGTGCGGCACCGCCACCACCTGCCACTCCAGGCCCTTGGCGGCGTGCACGGTGAGCACCTGGACCCGATCCCGGGCGGCGGAGAGCTGAGCGGGCGGCAATCCGTCTTCGACCGCCGCGGCCGCATCCAAGTAGGCCAGCAGACCCGCCGCCGAGGGCGGGGACACGCTGGTCGGCGTGGCGGCCCGCTCGGCGTAGCTGGTCACCACATCGGCAAACGCGTCGAGATGCTCGGCGCCGGTCCGGTCCGCGGACGCCGCGTGCGCCGCCCGCACCTCGCAATCGACGCCAAGCACGCGATGCACCTCGGCCACGAGGTCGGGCAGCGGATGACCGAGGTAGCCGCGCAGCGAGCCCAGCTCATCGGCTAGCGCGATGATGCGCTGATACCCAGCGACCGAATACCTGCTCGCTGGTCCCGGATCGCTGATGGCATCGGCCAGGCATGCGGTGTCAGCGTCCGGGCTATCGGAACACGCCGCGATCCACTCGTTGGAAAGCGTCCCACCGGAGCGTTCTCCCCCGCAAGCGGGAGGTGCCCCCCCGCCGTGGAGTTCCAGCGCGCGCCGCCACAGCGCGGCGATGTCGCGGCCGCCGAGCCGCCACCGCGGACCGGTGAGCACCCGCATCGCCGCCGCGCCGGCCGTCGGGTCGGCGATCAGCCGCAGCATCGCCACCACATCGGCAACTTCGGGAATGGATAGCAGGCCCGCCAGTCCGACCACCTCCACTGGTATTCCGCGGGCGCGCAGCACCTCGGCTATCGGTGCGGCGTCGGCGTTGCGCCGTACCAAGACCGCGGCGGTGGGCGGAGCGGTGCCGCCGGCCCGGGCTTGCTGGTAGTGCTGGTGCAGGTGGTCGGCGATCCACTCGCGCTCGGCCCGCACGTCGGGCAGCAATGCGCAGCGCACGGTGCCGGGCGGGGCGCCCGGGCGCGAGCGCAGGGCGCGCACCGCGACCGACCGTCGCCGCGCCTCCGCCGAGACGGCGTTGGCCACCTGCAGGGCACGTGGCGGGTTGCGCCAGCTGGTCCGCAGCTCCAGGAGCGGTGCGGGGGTGCCATCGGATCGGGGGAAGTCGGTGGTGAACCGCGGCAGGTTCGTGGCCGAGGCGCCCCGCCAGCCGTAGATCGACTGGATCGGGTCGCCGACGGCCGTCAGCGCCAACTCGTCGTCGATCCCGCCACCGAACAGCGACGACAACACGACGCGCTGGGCGTGCCCGGTGTCCTGGTACTCGTCGAGCAACACCACCCGGTACCGGTTCCGCAGCTGCTCGCCGACCTGCGGGAACCCCGATGCCAGCCGGGCGGCGGACGCCATCTGCAGGCCGAAGTCCATCACCTTCTCGGTACGCATTCGCTGCAGCAGCGCATCGAGCAGCGGCACCAGCTCGGCGCGCTCGGTCTGGGTGGAAAGCATCCGCAGCAGCCACTGGCTGGGGCCCCGGTCACGCTCGTAGGGACCCGCGGGCAGGGTGTGCACCAGCCGGTCCAGCTCCACGTGGGTATCGCGGAGCTGGCCGATGTCCACCAGGTGTTCAGCGAGCTGACTCCACAGCCGCAGCACCATCGAGGTGACCGCGGCCGGCGTCTTGTCGGTACGCAGCTCACCGCTATACCCGTTGACCACGTCGAAAGCCAGTTGCCAGAGCTCGGTCTGGCTGAGCAGCCGGGTGTCGGGCTCGATGGGTAACAGCAGGCCGTGGTCGCGCAGTAACGACCCGGCGAAGGCGTGGTAGGTGCTGACCACCGGTGTGTCCGCAGGTTCGCCGGTCGGCTCGGCTGTCGGACCGGCCACGCTCAGACAGATGCCTGCCAAACGGGCCAGCCGCGACCGTACGCGGCGCAGCAGCTGCCCGGTGGCCTTGCGGGTGAACGTAAGTCCCAGCACCTGGCCGGGTGCGGCGTAGCCGTTGGCGACGAGCCACACCACTCGCGCGGCCATTGTTTCAGTTTTGCCGGCACCGGCTCCCGCGATGACGACCAGCGGGCCCGGCGGCGCGGCGATAATCGCGGCCTGCTCGGCGGTAGGCTCGAAAAGCCCAAGCGCGCAGGCCAGTTCGGCAGGGCTGTAGCGCGGCGGCGGGGCTGTCATCGCGGCCCCTACCCGTCGGTGCCGGTATGGGCCGGGCAACTCGGTCGTATTGGGCAGTGCGTGCAGCCATCGTTCACTCGGGCCAGGAACTGCGGTCCGGCGGTCGCGGCGGCCGCTTGCCGGACCAGGTTACGCCACTCATCGCGCGCCACGGGCGTCAACGGGTCCTGCTCGCGTTCGGTGACGCCATCGGCCCCGGTCCTGCCGAGATAGACCAGACGCGCGCCGCCGGACTCGTCGCCAAAAGGCAGCAGGCCCTCGCCCACCGCCAGCTGATACATCGCCAGCTGGGCGTGCCGTTGCGTGTCGTCCTTGCCGACCGGCGTCTTGCCGGTCTTGACGTCGACGACCACCAGCCGACCGGCCCCGTCCCGCTCGACCCGGTCGACCCGGCCGCGCAACCGGACTTTTGCGCCACCCGGGGTCTCGACGGCTCCGTCGACGTCGACTTCGACCCCGACTTCGGTCAGCTCGCGGCGGGTCTGCGCCCGCCACCCGACGAAAGCCCGGATCATCCCCCGGTGCCGGGCCAGCTCGTTGGCCGCATACCACGGCGAATCGAAGGGCAGATGTTTCCACACCCGGTCCAGCTCGGCCAGTAGCTCAGGTTCGCTCTTGGCCGGTTCGGCGATCAGCGCGTGCAGCACCGAACCGATTGTGGAACGCAGATCACGGGCGTCGGTTCCGCCGTGCCGCTCGGCCAGCCAGCGCAGTGGGCAGTCGTTGAGTGTCTGCAGGGTCGACGGGGTCAGGGTGACGACATGATCTTCGCCGCTCCACAACGGTTCATCGGTGCTGACCGGGATCAGGCCGTGCCATCCGGTCGGGTTGGCGCCCGGCACACCGGCCCGGGCAAGCCGCGCCAATTGTGTTGCCGCACAGGCGCGATCGGCGTCGTTCACCGTGCCTTCGGGCGCGCACACCACACCGCGCAACCGGCCCACGACCTCAGCCGTCGACAGCACACGCGGCGCAGCAACCGGCCGAGCTGCGCCGGAACCGCCGCCTCCACTGGCCCATTGTGCAACCTCGAAAAACAATGCCGAGGGCAGCGCAACCTCCTGGCCGGCGTCTGTGGCGTCGCTATCGACGGCGGTCACCAGCAGCCGCCGCCGCGCCCGGCCCATCGCGGCGACAAGCAACCGGCGCTCCTCGGCCACCAGCGGCGCCCGCATCGAGGCCTGCTGGCTAACATTGTCGAGCACGTCCAGCAGCCGCTGAGTGCCTAACACCCCACCGCGCGGAACCGTGTTTGGCCACAACCCTTCCTGCAGCCCGGCGATGACCACCAGATCCCATTCGTGTCCTAGCGCGGCGTGCGCGCTGAGCAGGGTGACCTCCTCTGCCGATGACGCCGGCTCGCGGTTGACGGCGGGCAGTTGCAGCGCGGCGACGTGCTCGATCAGCCCGCCCAGCGACGCACCGGCCGTGCGAGAGACGTACTGATCAGTGATGTCGAACAACGCGGTCACCGCGTCCAGGTCCCTGGCGGCCTGGGCGCCGATTGGTCCGCCCCGCTTGCTGGCCGCAAGCCAGCGACGTTGCAGACCGGACCGGTGCCACGCCGCCCACAGCGTGTAGCGCGGATCCAGGCCGTCTCGGTGGCAACGGGCGGCCGCGTCGAGCACGGCGCGCAGCCGGCGCAGCGGGCGAGCTTGCGCGACAGGTAGCTGCGCCAGTCCGTCGCCGCTCAGCGCGTCCACCACCAGATCACCGAGTTTCCCGGAGGCGTGGGCCCCCGCGCGACGCAGTGACCGCCGCAGTTGCCGAAGCGAGACCGGGTCGACCCCGCCAATGGGCCCGGTCAGCAAGGTCAAGACCCGCTCGCGGTCGAGCCCGTCAGCCGTGGCCGCCAGCACCGTCAGCAGCGCCCGCGCCGCAGGCTGCTCAGCCAGCGGTGCACCGACCGCGGGCATCACGACCGGGACGCCGGCCGCGGCCAGGGCCTGCGGCAACCGCCCGCCGGCCCGTGGCACCGACCTGACGATGACCGCCATCTGCGACCACGGCACCCCATCGATGAGGTGCGTGCGCCGCAGTGCGTCGGCGATCATGGCCGCCTCCGCGTGCGCGGAGGCGGCCAGGCGCACTGTGACCGACCCGCAATCGGTTCCGGTGCCGTCGATCTCCCTGCCGCTGCTGCTGCCGGAAAGCCGGCGAGCGATACCGCTGATGGCGCGCGCCACGGCGGGAGCGCATCGATGCGACGCCGTCAACGTCACCGCCGCCGAGTCGTCCGCTAGCAGTGCGGCCGGCTCGGCACCCCGGAAGCCGAACACCGCCTGGTTGGGGTCGCCGGCGATCAGTGTCAGGTCAGTGCCCGCCGCCAGCACGCGGACCAGGCGGGCCGCCTGCGGGTCCAGTTGCTGCGCGTCGTCCACAAACAGGACCCGGATCCGCGCGCGCTCGGCGGCCAGCAACTCAGGATCGACCACGAAGGCGCCCAGCGCGGCTCCGACGAGTTCGGCGGCCCCTAGGGTCAGCCTCGTCGCCTCCGGGGCCGCCGTCCCGACGGCCGCCCGCAGCAGCATCACCTGCTCGTACTGCCGGGCGAATTGGCCTGCGGCCGTCCATTCCGGGCGCCCGCACAGCCGGCCCAACCGCTCCAGCTCCAGCGGGTCCACTCCGCGTTCCGAGCACCGTGATAGCAGGTCGCGCAGCTCGGTCGCGAAACCGGCGGTGCCGAGAGCGGGCCGTAGCTGCGCCGGCCACGCGGTCGCCGCGGCCGGCCCGTCTGCGATGTCACCGGCGAGCAGCTCGCGGATGACCACGTCCTGTTCGGCGCTGGTGACCAGCCGCGGTGGCCGATCCCCGGCGCGCTGGGCCGCTAGCAGCAACACGGCGTACGCGTAGCTGTGCACGGTGCGCACCAGCGGTTGACGGATCACTCCGCGGCACGGACCGTCTGCACGAGACCGCACCAACGCCGTCGTCAACGCGCTCCGCGCCCGCGTTCCGATCCGGCCGGCACCGGTGAGCAGCAGAACCGATTCCGGGTCCACACCGGCGGCGATGTGGGCGGCCGCGGCGTCGACTAGCAGGCTGCTCTTACCGGTCCCCGGGCCGCCCAGCACACGCACCAGCCCGCGCAGTCCCGGGTCGAGCACAGCCCGCGCCTCGGGATCCCAGCTGTATGCCATAGTGGCATGACATCACGGGGGTCTGACAAGTCCATGTGCGCTGGATAGGCGGCGCGGGATCACCAGGGACGCTCAGCGATGCCAGCGGACCGGCCCAGCCCACAAGGGAGGCTCATCGTCGGTGGGCTGGACACGGGTGACCGTTATCCGCACCGGGCCGGTGTCCTTAGAGGCGGGGCGAGCGGTGCGGTCATAATCCGCACGGCGGCGTGGATCACGCAGCAGCGCATAGGCGGCAAGAATTTGCCGAAGCTTCTCGTCGGCACCCGAATTCGACGCGCCGGAGCGACTGTCCGGATGATGAGTGCGCAACTGGCGCCGATACGCGTGCGTGATCTCGGCTTGGGTCGCAGTCGGCGCCACGCCGAGCACGGCGTAAGGGTCAGTCATGTTGGAACACCGCGGCTTTCAGCCACGCCAGCGGTGATGCGCGGGGTCGGCGCGCGTTACCTCGTCATCCTGCGCCAGCTTTAGCCGCCGGTGCAGCGCTGCCAGGCAGGCACCGTCACGCGTTGATCGGCTTGGGCTCCGCGGCGCGGGTGATCTCGATGTGGCGCGGCTTGATCTCACGGAACGGATCGGTGCGCATCAACATCATGTTTCACCTCCCGATCAGAGACGATAAACCCCTTCTGCCAATATCGCTTTGACGTCACATATGGTATTTATGTGCGCGCCCCAAACATATGGTTAACAGCATGCATCGGGGCACCCCCGCGCTACAGCGACAAGGCCTCGACCGCCGCAACCGGATCAGCGAACCAGGGGTTAACTGGTCGGCGTCGCCCGGACACTGGAGCTGGAAAGCAGGACAGCCACCTCCCACCACACGGCTGCAGTTCGACAACGCCAAACTGACGGCCGATCAATAGCCGGCGGCAGCGCCCCGCCGACGGAAGGAGGATTTCCGATCATGATGGACGTCGAGGGCACCGGGTCAGTCGACGAAACGCCTGAAGCCGACGCGGCGGAACAACAACGAGCCGTCGATGTCGACGACGAGACTGGCCTGGACACCGCCTCCATAGCGGGCGACATCGGTGATCGGGATGCCAGCGAAGCCGACCTGATCGACCAGGCTATCGTCGTCTCTCTTGCAGACGACGAACGGGACGTCGAGTACTAAGGGTGTATCCACCGCAGCGGGGTGGGGCTGGTTCGGCCGACCACCAGGAGCTCAGCCTCCGCATGAGTCGCTTGACCATAGCCGGCGCCCAGAGGAGATTCACACCGTGTCGACAGGCGGCATGGGCGGGCGCCAATCGATCCCGGTTCGCGTCAGTGCTCGTCGTAGTGGTCATCGTGAGCTGCGTGCCGGTATCCGTCGTGAATGTAGTCGACTTGGTCGCCGTGCGGGATGCCTACGTGGCCGCGCCACTCGCGGTGCACGTGGTCATGCCCTTCGTGCAACACGTGGCCAGCGGGTTCGCATTCGTCGCAGTGATCGCCGTGCCCTCGTCGTCATCAGCCCCGAAAGGGCCTTTGACTTTGACTTAGCTTAGACCGCAGCTGGCACCATCGACGCGTGACCGTTGACCTTCACGTCCACCGTTATGGTCCGTCGGGACCTGTGCGGGTGCTGGCGATCCATGGGCTGGCCGGGCATGGGCAGCGCTGGCAACGCCTCGCCACTCACCACCTGCCCGAAATCACCATGGCCGCACCTGATCTGCTCGGCCACGGCAGGTCGTCGTGGTCCGCGCCGTGGACTATCGACGCCAACGTCAGGGCGCTGGCCGCACTGCTCGACGAGCAGGCCGACACTCCGGTAGTGGTGATTGGGCACTCGTTCGGCGGTGCTGTCGCGTTACACCTCGCCGCGGCCCACCCGGACAAGGTGGCGGCGCTGGTGCTGCTCGACCCGGCGATCGGCTTGGACGGTACGTGGATGCGCGAGGTCGCCGACGCGATGCTGGCTTCCCCCGACTACCCGGACGCGGCGGAAGCCCGCGCGGAGAAGGCGATGGGCTCATGGGCGGATGTGGAGCCCGTCGTGCTTGACGCCGAACTCGAGGAGCACCTCGTCGCGCTGCCGGGTGGTCGCTACGGCTGGCGGGTCAGCCTGCCGGCGATGATGTCCTACTGGAGTGAACTGGCCCGCGACATCGTGCTGCCGCACAAGAGAACCGCGACGACGCTGGTGCGGGCGAGGTGGACATCGCCGGCGTACGTCGGCGAGGAACTCATCACCGAGCTTCGAGAACGGCTGGGATCCGATTTTCATCTGCTGGATTTCGACTGCCAGCACATGGTGGCCCAGGCCAAACCCGCCGAAGTCGCCGCGGTGATCCGCGAGCGGATGCGCTGACCATGGCTCCGGTGACCGACGAGCAGGTCGAGCGGGTGCGTGCGCTGGTCGCAGCGATCCCCGCTGGCCGGGTCGCCACCTATGGCGATATCGCCGCTGCCGCAGGGCTTTCCAGTCCGCGGATCGCCGGTTGGATCATGCGGACCGACTCCTCCGACCTGCCCTGGCACCGGGTGATCACCGCATCCGGACGCCCGGCTCGGCGTCTGGCCACCCGGCAGTTGGAACTGCTGCGCGCCGAAGGGGTGCTGAGCGTCGACGGCAGGGTCCCGCTGCGCGAGCTCCGCTACGACTTTGGTCTAGAGGATCAGCCGGACCAGGGCCGCAGTGCGTGCCAGACCCGGAAACGCGGCGGCGGTGGACTGCGGGTGCAGTGCATGGACCGCTAGCCGGAACATCAACGCGCGCAACAACATTTGCGGCCACTCCGGCAGCGCGTTCCACCGCTCGATCAGTCCGTCGTCGGCATCGCCCCAAGACAGCGCGTCGACGACGACGACACCCGCCGCCCAGGAGGCAGGCCGCCAGTAGGGCGTGATGTCGGTGATCCCGGGCGCCGCGGTGCCCGCGAAAAGCACCGTCCCATAAAGGTCTCCGTGCACCAGCTGGTTCGGGCTCTTCGTTGGCCTGCGCAGACCGGCGAGCTGGTTGATCAGGTCGATCGATCGCTGCCCGTCTGCGGTTGCGGGGACTACCGGCGGCGCCGGGGGCACCGACTGTAACGGCCGCTCCTCCCATGCGGCTCGGTCGGCGGCGACGAAGACGTCGACGTCGGCCCACGGCGCTGCGGGTCCCTGGGTGAGGAACCGGGGGCGCTCCAACTTGGCAGTGGCCTCGTGTAGCCGCACTGCAGCCGAGACGACTTCGTCGTGCCGAGGTTCCGGCTCGCCGGCGACGAAGGTGTCTGCCCGCCAGCCGGAAACCACGTAACGCCCGTCGGTCGAGCGGACCGGCCGGGCCAGACGTACGCCGTCGACGAACAACGTCTCGCGCACATGGGCCGACCAGGCGGCGCGGGCGTGGTCGGCCACACTCGACAACACCACTTCGCCGCACCGCCAGCCGCCTTCCCAGCCGTCACCCAACGGTACGGGCCGCACATCGCTCAGACCGAACGCCGCCAAAACGTGCTCGGGCGGCCGCTCGACACTCACAGGGTTAGGGTAACCGCGCCCAGCACGGCCGACCGGTTAGTACATCACCATGTCGGGCTGCATCTGCTTGGCCCACGCCACGATGCCACCCTGCAGGTGGACCGCGTCGGAGAAACCGGCCCTCTTCAGCGTGGCCAGCGCCTCGGCCGAGCGTACGCCGGTCTTGCAGTACAGCACCGGCATCCGATCCTGCGGCAGCTTGGCCAGACCCTCGCCGGAGTTGATCAACGACTGCGGGATCAGTTGCGCGCCGTCGATGTGGTTGATGTCCCACTCCACCGGCTCGCGCACGTCGATCAGGGCCACCTTCTTGCCGGAGTCCAGCAGCTCGCGCAGCTCACGCGGTGTGATGGTGGAGTCGGCGGCCGCGTCGGCGGCCGCGTCGGACACCACGCCGCAGAATTCGTCGTAATCGACCAGTTCGGTGATCTTTCGCGTCGACGGATCTTTGCGGACGGCGATCGTCCGGTAGCTCATCTCAAGTGCGTCATACACCATCAGCCGGCCGAGCAATGGTTCACCGATCCCGGTGATCAGTTTGATCGCCTCGGTGCCCATCACCGACGCAATGGAGGCGCACAGGATGCCCAGCACACCGCCTTCAGCGCAGGACGGCACCATACCAAGCGGCGGTGGCTCCGGATACAGGTCGCGGTAATTCAAGCCGAGCCCGTTGGGAGCGTCCTCCCAGAACACCGAGACCTGGCCCTCGAAGCGGTAGATCGACCCCCACACGTACGGCTTTCCGGCCAGCACGGCGGCGTCGTTGACCAGATAGCGGGTGACGAAGTTGTCGGTGCCGTCCAGGATCAGGTCGTACTGCTTGAACAGGTTTACGGCGTTGCGCGGCTGCAGCCTCACCTCGTGTACTCGCACCTGGACCAGCGGGTTGATCTCGGCGATCGAGTCGCGCGCCGACTGCCCCTTGGGCCGGCCGATGTCGGACACGCCATGGATGATCTGACGCTGCAGGTTTGACTCGTCGACAACATCGTCATCGACGATGCCGATGGTGCCCACTCCGGCTGCGGCCAAGTACAGCAGCGCCGGTGCCCCGAGCCCGCCGGCGCCGATTACCAGCACCCGCGCATTTTTCAGCCGCTTCTGCCCGTCGACACCCAGGTCGGGAATGATGAGGTGCCGACTGTAGCGGGCGACCTCCTCTCGGGTCAGCTCGGCAGCCGGCTCCACAAGCGGTAGCAACGATGTCGACACCAATGTCTCCTCGTTATCTCCTCGATTCAGCTTCTCACGCGTGTCACCACAACCATCACAACAGTTGTTCCCAGCAACGGCAAACAGATCAACAGCAGACGGCCGAGGTTGCTTCCCGCCGTGCCGCCCGGCTGGATCTGATTGCCCGGGCTCGCCACCGCAGGCGGGTCAACTAGGCGATCGGATACGGCCAGGGATTGTATCGACAGATCTTGCCATCGGGCTTGACCCATTCGGGGTCGAACTTGGCGGCATCGTCATTGGCTGTCGAAAACGTCTGCTGCATCATCACCGGCGCAAGGCCACCCTGCTTACCGCACGGCTCGTGGCGCAGGTAGCCGATCGCATGGCCGACCTCGTGGTTGACCACGTACTGCCGATAAGAACCGACATCGCCCTCGAAGGGGACCGCTCCACGGACCCATCGTGCCTCGTTGATGAACACCCGCGGCTGCCCGCCGGGTCCGGACGACGGGTTGTAGCAGGACGTCTCCAGTGGGAACTCGTAGCCGCACCCCTCGCGCACTGTCATCGGGGACGCCAACGTAATCCGGAAGTCAGGGTTTTCGCTGTCGATCCTGGTGAACGCGATTTGCGGGTTGTGCGTCCAGCCTTTGGGGTTGGCCAGCGTCTGGTCGACCATCCGGACAAACGCATCGTCACCGCCGAACATCGTGGCGTCGATACCGTTCTCGACCTCGACGGTGTACTTGAACACCTTGGCGGTGCCGCGGCCGACCTGGGGGTCGGTGCCCGGAACGATATGCCAGGTCTTTTCGCCGGCCGGGGTGAAGGGGCCGCCGTCCGGCAGCATCCCGGTCAGGAGGCTGGCGTCGAACTGGGTCAGGCCACGAGGCGGCGCGTCGATGATCGCCGTGCCCACCGCCCCGATGATCGGCGGGCCCTGAGCCGGCTCCCCCGAGGCCGGGGCCGGCGCACTGGTCCCAGTCACCGTCTGGTACACCACCACCGCGGTGAGCGCCACCAGCACGGGTAGCGCGTACGCACGCCAGCCGTAGGTGGATACGAACCGACCGAGCCATGTTTGTTTGCGCCAGCGGTGATGTCGGTCACGGTTGGACCGGGCCCGGCCGGAGCCCCAGGCGAGTGGGTCGCGCTGCGCGCGCAACGGTTCTCGCCAGTCATCGCGAAGCACCGGTACTCGACCGCACCCGCGGTGGGCCGGGTCGTAAGTCAGAGCCCCCAGGATGGCACAGCTGCCGCGAGCTGGGACCTTTGGCGCGCCTGATGGCGCCGAACGACTGTGTGCTGGCGGTCATGAGGGAGTGAACGGTAGTAGTGTCGGTGCGACAAGCCGCTTGCGAGGGGCAGCCTGCGGCCAACAAACCCAGATTGAGGACTTGATGAGCGATCTCGCCAACACGGCCGAACGCAGTGCCGTCAAACCGTCCGACAGAGATCGGTCATTGGGCGGTGTCGCCGGGAACCGACGCGGCAACCGGCTGCCACGCGACGAGCGTCGAAGCCAATTGCTCGTCGCTGCCAGCGAGATTTTCGTCGACCGCGGCTACCACGCGGCCGGTATGGACGAGATCGCCGAGCGGGCAGGAGTCAGCAAACCCGTTCTGTATCAACACTTTTCGAGCAAGCTGGAACTGTACCTGGCGGTGCTTCATCGGCACGTGGACAATTTGGTGTCCAGCGTGCGGCAGGCACTGCGCACCACCACCGACAACCGGCAGCGGTTACGCGCGGCGGTGCAGGCGTTCTTCGACTTCATAGAGCACGACGGCCAGGGCTACCGGCTGATCTTCGAGAACGACTATGTCACCGAGCCTCGGGTCGCCGCGCAGGTGCGGGTGGCCACCGAATCGTGCATCGACGCGGTGTTCGACTTGATCAGCGCCGATTCCGGTCTGGACCCGCACCGCGCCCGGATGATCGCGGTGGGCCTGGTGGGCATCAGCGTCGACTGCGCCAGATATTGGCTGGACAGCGACCGTCCGATTTCCAAGGAAGAGGCCGTGGAGGGCACCGTGCAATTCGCCTGGGGCGGGCTGTCACACGTGCCGCTTACCCGCTCCTAGCGGACTCCGCCCCGATCCCAAAGCCGACCCGGCGGGCATCGGCGACGCCGATCTCGACATAGGCGATCTTGCTCGTGTGAATCAGGAAGCGACGGCCCCTCTCGTCGGTCAGGCCCAGCACATCCGAGTCCTTGCGCAGTGCGGCGGTGACCAGTTTTTCGACTTCATCGGGCGTCTGCGCGCTGGTGAACACCAGCTCGCGCGGGCTGTCCGCGACACCGATCTTGACCTCCACGCTGGCCCCTTCCGTCGACAGTCAGTCAAAACCGTCTCAGCAGCAGGCTAGTGGACGCGCCTGGCAGATATCGACGGCCCAGGCGCAGCGGTTCGCGGTGAGCGAATATCTCACCCGCTGCGGCGACGATTCCCCCGACACACCCACGCGGTGCGCGGATCATCGCCATTCTCACCGATAACATCAGCATCATCAGCACCATCAACCACCTCGATACCGACATTGAGGACTACCCGGACGACGACACCTACACCGACGGTGACGATCACACCGGGCCGGCCGACCACCGATGGCGCCCGGTCGCTGCGATCGCTGCCGGTGTGCTGGTGCTCGCCGTCATCGCCACCATCGTCATCGTCAACGGTGGGGACAGCGCGTCGACCACGGCCACAGTGGTACCGTCACCGACCCGGACGGTGATCGCCACACCGCGACCGACAACCCCGGGGGCACCGCCCACTACCTCGCTACCCCCCGAGACGGTGACCACTCTGCCGCCGCGCTCCACGGCGCCCAGCACAGGGCCCACAAATACCCCCACCGCGGAACCTAGCGCGGCGCCCACCGCAACCGCCCCGCCGGAGATTCGCCCGTCCTCGCCGCCGCCAGTGAATCCGCGCACGGTCGTCTATACCGTGAGCGGGACCAAGCAGCTCTTAGACCTGGTGACCGTGATTTACACCGATGCGCGGGGCCTGCCCCACACCGACTTCAACGTGGCGCTGCCCTGGAGTAAGACGATCGTCCTGAATCCGGGTGTGCAGACCAAGTCCGTCATCGCAACCAGCCTCTATGGACAGCTCAACTGCGCCATCGGCAACGCCGAGGGTCAGACGATCGTCGCGTCGAACACCAGCACGATGATCGCGACCTGCACACGCTAGAACACAGCCCTGCTCGCCCGCGCGCGGCACGTCGCCGGGCTGGATCTGATTGCCCGGCTCCTCCTCACCCCGTTCCACGGCGCGCATTATCGCCGGGCTGGATCTGATTGCCCGGCTCCTCCTCACCCCGTTCCACGGCGCGCATTATCGCCGG